>Ga0068865_100001766_pt1 | contig 12693 bp, 12 predicted proteins | sample KBSMisM12_FD_75293 | JGI IMG/M metagenome (GOLD analysis project Ga0068865, IMG submission 75293) | Miscanthus rhizosphere microbial communities from Kellogg Biological Station, Michigan, USA - KBS Miscanthus M1-2 | ecosystem: Host-associated > Plants > Roots > Rhizosphere > Soil ...
CCAGCCTGCCGGCCGACGCGGAGGGGGCCTTCGTCTTCCTGGGCGACATGCCGCGGGTGCCGCCGGCGGTGCTGGGGCGGATGGCGCGCGCGCTCTATGAGGGCGCGCTGGCGGTCGCGCCGGTCTGGCAGGGCCGCCGGGGCAACCCGGTGCTGCTCCACGCCGAGCTCTTCCCCCAGCTCCTGGCGCTGACGGGCGACGCGGGCGCACGCGGCGTGCTGCAAGGCCTGGGCGAGAAGCTGGCCCTGGTGGAGAGCCCCGACGACGGGGTGCTGTTCGACGTGGATACGCCGGGGGACCTGGAGCGCTAGCTAGGCCGGAGCGTGGGCGGCGAGCGCCAGGTCGTCGGCGTGGACCAGGGGGCCGGAGGTGTAGCCGAGAGCCGCCTCGATCGCCTCGCTCTTCAGGCCGCAGATCTTCTCGGCGTCGGGCGCCTCGTAGCGGACGAGGCCGCGGGCAATCTCGTGGCCGGCCTCGTCGCGGATCACCACCGCGTCGCCCTTGTCGAAGCGGCCCTCGACGGCGCGGACGCCGGCGGCCAGCAGGCTCTTGCCGCGGCGCACGGCCTGGGCTGCGCCCTCGTCCACCACCAGCGCGCCGGCCGGCGCCAGCGAGCCGGCGATCCAGGCCTTGTAGGCGGCGGCCGGCGTGGTCGAGGGCTCGATCACGGTGGCCCGTTCGCCCGCCTCGACGGCCTGCAGCGGCGAGGGGCGGTGGCCCAGCGTGATCACTGTGGCGCAGCCGGCGGCGCTGGCGATGCGCGCGGCGGCGAGCTTGGTGGCCATGCCGCCGGTTCCGACGGCCGCCTCGGCGTTGGCGCCGCCGGCCATGGCCTCGATCTCGCGGGTCAGGCGCGTGACGCGGGGCAGATGCTGGGCGGTCGGGTCGCGGCGCGGGTCGGCGGTGTAGAGCCCGTCGACGTCGGACAGCAGCACCAGGGCGTCGGCGCCGATCATCTGGGCGACGCGGGCAGCCAGGCGGTCGTTGTCGCCGTAGCGGATCTCTTCGGTGACGACGGTGTCGTTCTCGTTGACCACGGGGATCACGCCCATGCCGAGCAGGGTCTCGACGGTGGCGCGCGCGTTCAGCCAGCGGCGGCGGACCTCGGTGTCGTCGCGGGTGAGCAGCACCTGGGCGCAGGCCAGGCCGTGCGGCTCCAGGGCCTCCTCCCAGGCGCGCATCAGGGCCGACTGGCCGGCGGCGGCGGCGGCCTGTTTCTCGGGCAGGGTGAGCGAGCGCTTGCTGAGGTTGAGGCGGCGGCGGCCCAGCGCCACGGCGCCCGAGGAGACCACCATCACCTGCTGGCCGCGGGCGCGAAGTCGGGCGATGTCGGCGGCGAAGCCGGTCAGCCAGGCGCGGTCGGCGCCGCCCTCGGCGCCCACCAGCAGGGCGGAACCGACCTTGACGACGATGCGCTTGGCGGCGGCCAGGTCCGTCACGGCGTCCAGTCCTCGGGCGCCTGGCCGCTGGCCTCCATCGCGTCAGCGGCTTCCTCGCCCTTGCGCTGGCGGACCAGGGCGTAGGCTTCGCGCAGCAGCTCGGTGACCCCCTCGCCGGAGACCCCGGAGACCTGGCGCACCTTGGCGCCGGAAGCCTTGGCCAGCGCCTTGGCCTTGGCCTTGCGGGTCTCCTTGTCGAGCGCGTCGACCTTGGAGAGCACCAGGAACTCGGTCTTCTCCGCCAGCTCCTCGCCGTAGGCCTCCAGCTCGTGGCGCACGGTCTTCCAGGCCTCGACCACGTCATCCTGCGTGCCGTCGACCAGGTGGATCAGGCTCGCCGTGCGCTCCACGTGCCCCAGGAAGCGGACGCCCAGGCCGGCGCCCTCCGAGGCGCCCTCGATCAGGCCGGGGATGTCGGCCAGGATGAAGCGCTCGCCCTCCGACAGGTCGACCATGCCGAGGTTGGGGGCCAGCGTCGTGAACGGATAGTCGGCGATCTTGGGCTTGGCGGCGCTGGCGGCAGCGAGGAAGGTCGACTTGCCGGCGTTGGGCAGGCCGACCAGGCCGACGTCGGCGATCAGCTTCAGGCGCAGCCAGATCCACTGCTCCTCGCCCTCCTGGCCGGGGTTGGCGTGGGTGGGCGCCTGGTTCACCGGGCCCTTGAAGTAGGTGTTGCCGAAGCCGCCGTTGCCGCCCTTCAGCAGGCGCATCCGCTTGCCGGCGACATCCATATCCAGCAGCAGGGTTTCCTTGTCCTCGGCGAACACCTGGGTGCCGACGGGGACCCGCAGCACCGCATCGGCGCCGTTCGCGCCGTGGCGGTTGCGGCCCATGCCGTGAACGCCGGTCTCGGCCTTGAAGTGCTGGTGGTAGCGGAAGTCGATCAGGGTGTTCAGGCCGTCGACCGCCTCGATCCACACGTCGCCGCCCTTGCCGCCGTCGCCGCCGTCGGGACCGCCGTACTCGATGTACTTCTCGCGCCGGAACGACACGGCGCCGCCGCCCCCGTTGCCGGAGCGGATGTAGATCTTGGCTTCGTCGAGGAACTTCATGCGGTTGGGGCCTTAGCACACACAACCCCGTCATCCCACGGCCGCCCGAAGAGGCGGTCCGGGGGACCCAAGCTGAGCGGGCCGTCTGGCAAGTCCGCTTGGGTCCCCCGGATCAGCCTGTCGGCTGACCGGAGGATGACGACGTTGGGGGTGATCACGCCAGCCAGACCATCATCCGCGTCGGGACGTCGTCGCGGCCGCGGGCGACCGAGGCGCGCGGCTCCACATCGCCGGTGTAGAGGAAGCCGGCCTTGCAGAGCACCTGGCCGGAGGCCGGGTTGTCGGCGAAGTGGCCCGAGACGATGACGGGCTTCCTCCATTCGCGCTTGACCCACTTCATCGCCCCGCGCGCCGCCTCGGTGGCGTAGCCGCGGTTCCAGTACGGCCGGCCGATCCAGTACCCCAGCTCCGGCCGGTCGCCCGGCTTGAAGCCCAGGCCGCCGACCACGCCGAAGTTGGGGTGCTCGATCACGAAGTTGGCTTCGTGCCGCCAGTCGCAGGTCATCGAGCGATCCAGCCAGGCCTCGGCGTCCGCCAACCCGTAGGGATGCGGGATCATCGAGGTCATGCCGGCCACGTTGAGATCGCCCAGCAGGTGGGCCAATGCCGCCGCGTCGTTACGCACCGGCCCGCGCAGGATCAGCCGTTCCGTGGAAACGACGGGGGTCACTTCGATGGCGCACATGTCTACCTCCCGACCCTCTGAAGGGGTCCAAAACGAAAGCGGGGAGCCCGGTGGCTGACCGGACTCCCCGCTAGGTTCGTCTGTCCGGTCCGCCATTTGATCTGGCGGAACCGGATAAGAGGTTCCGCCTATTTGGTGGCGTTCATCTCGTTGGCCGGGACCACCGTCACGTAGGTGCGGTCGTCACGCTTGGTGATGAACTTCACGGCGCCCGTAGCCGTGGCGAAGAGGGTGTGGTCGCGACCAAGACCCACGTTGTCGCCCGGCCAGAACTTGGTGCCGCGCTGACGCACGAGGATGTTGCCGGCGAGCACCGCTTCGCCGCCGAACTTCTTCACGCCGAGACGCTGGCCGGCCGAGTCGCGCCCGTTGCGCGAGGAGCCGCCCGATTTCTTGTGAGCCATAGGTGCTCTCCTAAACCTGAGCCGGCCTTACTTGGCCGACTTGTCCTTCTTGGGGGCCGCCGCAGCCTTCTTCGGCGCAGCAGGCTTCTTGTCGGCGGCCGCAGCCTTGGGAGCAGCGGCCTTCTTCTCGGGCGCAGCCTTGGCGGCCGGCTTGGCAGCGGCCTTGGGCGCCGCCGCCTTGGCCGCGGGCTTCGCAGCCGCCTTGGGGGCGGGCTTGGCGGCGGCCTTGGGAGCCTCGGCCTTTGCGGCAGGCTTCTCGGCGGCCTTCGGAGCCGGGGCGGCCTTGGCTTCAGCCTTCGGCGCGGGCTTCGCAGCCTTGGCCTTCACCGGCTTGGCCGCGGTGGTCTTCTGGACCTTGGCGGCCGCGGCGGCGTCCAGCTGAGCCTGCGGGCTGACGAACACCAGGCCACGGGCGCGAGCGTTGAGCTCCGCCTTGGTGGTCAGGTCGACCTTGCCGTCCCACTTCGTGGCCTTGCCGTCGGCGCCGGCGATGGCGGTGACGCGCACCACGCTCTCCAGCTGGCGGTGGCCCTTGGTGCGGCGATAGCCCTGGCGGCGGATCTTCTTGAAGATCTTCACCTTCTCGCCCTTGCGGGTCTCGACCAGGGTCCCGGTCACGCTGGCGCCCTTGACGGTCGGAGCGCCCAGGGTCACCGACGCGCCCTCGCCCACGGCCAGGACTTCCCCGAACGCCACGTCGGCGCCGGGCTCGCCCGCCAGCTTTTCGACGACCAGCAGGTCGCCGGGCTGGACCCGGTACTGCTTGCCGCCGGTCTTGATCACCGCGTACATCGTTCGCGCCTTAAAACTCTGGAAATGTGCAAAACGGAATGCGCCCGCGAGATGGCCCGCGGGCGAGGGGGCGGACTTATACGCATGGGGAGCGCGAGGTCAAGGCGCGCGGGGCGGGATTCCGGCCCTCTCCGGCCTTGCCCGGCCGGAGCCCCGCGGAAAGCTAGCGAAACGCCAGGCTGAGGCGGGCGCCCAGGAAGCGGCCGTGGGGGTCCGCGCCGAGCGCACTGCCGGCGGCGCGCTCATCCAGGCTGTCGGGCCGCCCGCAGAGGAAGCCGAAGGCGCCGGAGGCGTCCTTGCCCTCGAAGCGATGGTCGATGGAGGTCCGCGCCATCCCCTGGGCCTTCGCAGCGCCCGCCTCGGCAAAGCGGGCGGAGACGGCGGCGTTGAGCGCCGCGGCGTTCGCAGGCGGCGGCGTCTCGGCGCGACAGGCCGTCGCGGCGGCGGCCAGGGCGAGGGAGAGGAGGATCAGGCGGCGCATGGCAGCTCCGGGCGCGCAAGACTAGCGCGAATGCGAAAAGGGCGCGACCTGCGCCGCGCCCTTTCCAGTTCGTCGAAGGAAGGCGGGCGTTACTCGCCGCCGCCCCTATTCGCCGCCGGGCGCCGCGGCGCCCTTGCTCGCGGCTTCCTTCTCTTGACGCCGGGCTCCGCCGAGCATGCCGGGAAGGGCGTAGTTCCCCTCGTGGCAGGCGTATTCGTAGATGATCCCCGGCATCGGGCCGAACTCGTACTCGCCGCCCCAGGGCTTGTCCCAGGTGGTGGGGTCGGAGACCGTGAAGGCGTAGCGCAGCCGGTCCTTGCCGACCCGCTTGAAGCGCTCGGTGACCGTCAGGTTCTTCCACGAGCCCATGAAGTTCTGGGATTGCGGGATGTTGGTGGTCTCGACGACCAGGGTGTCGCCTTCCCAGTGGCCGATGGAGTCGCCGAAGTAGGGGCGGACGTCGTCCTTGCGGTGCTCGGCGTTCAGGCGGATGACCCGCACGTCGTGGTTCATCTCGACCTGGATCACCACCGTGTCCGGCGTCTGCACGATGTTGTAGTCGTTGTTGTAGAAGCCGTTGGGGAACATCGGCGGGCCGCCGTTGCGCCCGAAGCCGATGATGCAGCGCTCGCCCAGCGAACGGTTCTCGGCGTTGTCGAACGAGCCCAGGCCGCCGCCGCCGCGGAAGCCGCCGCCGCCGGTCGCGCCCTTGCGGGGCGGGGGCTGGCCATTGGCCGTGGTGATCAGGCTGGTGCGCGGCTCACCGCCGACGCGCATCACCGCCGCGCCCGGATCCAGCCAGCCGCGGTTGTAGCCGCCCACGTCGCCACCGGCGGCGGCGAACTCGGGGCGGATGTTGGCGGGGTTCGGCGGGGCGGCGGCCGGGGCGTTCGGGTCGGTCGGCTTGTTGCCGTCGGCGACCTCCTGCTGGGCGCCCTGCTCCAGCGCCTTGACCTCTTCCGGCGTGTAGACGGCGCGGGTCCCGAACTTCGCCGGGCGCACCTGCGGCGTCAGGGTGGCGTTCGACCAGTAGCCCTGCAGGTCAGGCTGGCCCGACGACAGGCGCGGCGCCTTGTAGGCGGCCTCGGCCTTGGCCAGGGCGACCCCGCGGGCGTCAAGCTGGACGATGCTGGCGGGGGCCGCGGCCGGCGCTTTGGCGTCGGCGGCGAGGGCGGGAACGGCCAGCATCACCGTGGCGGTGGAGAGGGCTGTTCCAAGGGCGAGAAGGGCGGCGCGGGTCACGGCAGAGCTCCCAGAATGTCAGGTACGCCGTAATGGGTCGGCGCGGCGGGTCGTATACCGCTATTACGAAAGGCGGGCTACGCGGCATTCCTTCGGGGAAGGGTTTTGCGCGGGGATGTCCGGGCCGACACAAAACGGCGCGACAAAGGGCGCGCAAAAGGGGCCCGCGCCGCGCCTGTCGGAGGGCCCTGCCTTAACGGTCCCTTCGGCTTTGGGCGGCATAACCGGTTCTCAGGGGGCTGCAGAAGCGGCTGTTTGGACCGAAGGGTCTGACGTGGCGTCGAGCAACGAGCGCATCTACCGGAGCCTGCGCGGGCTCGAGAAAACCGCGTCGACGAGCCGGGTGCTGAACCTGGCCGCGCTGTCCGTGCGCCATCAGGGCAACCCTGAATTCAGCGAAAAGCCGCTCTTCAAGAGCCCGGTGCTGAACGGGGCCGTGATCCTCAAGCACCGCCTTCGCGTCGAAGAGGTCGATCTTTTCGACGGCCTGACGCGCAACGCCACCAAGGTGATCGTGCCCTTCGACAAGGCCGATCTGGCTCTGGGCGGCCGGGCCGTGTTCGTGGGCGAGAAGTCCTGGACGCCGGTCCTGCAGGAACTGCGCGGCGGCGGCGAGGAGATGCTGCGCGACGTGGAAATCCTGGAGGCCATCGACCAGTTGCCGTCGCTGGACCCGTTCCTGCTACGCGAGCACCTGAAGCGGCGCGGCTTCGACATCTCGCCGAACTATTTCGACATCAGCCAGGCCGACGTGGACCGCATGCAGAAGTTCGTCGGCGGCGAAATCGCGCGCCTGATCGAGCTGGCCTACGGCGGCGCCGGGGGCGGCGGGGCGACCAACAAGCTGGTGGAGGCGCTGCTCTCGTCCAAGACCGACGAGCGGCTGGAGCCCCTGCGGCTCACCCTCCAGCTCGAGGGCGAAAGCTATCGGGAAGGCATCTTCAGCTGGAAGGGCTTCCTCTACTACAAGTGGGTGCTGAACACGCTCTGGCCGCAGCTGAAGGAGGTTCTGGTCGAGCTCTCCAGGCTACGCGTACTGGGGCCCCGTGACCGCGACCTGATGATCGTGGTCGAGGAGATGAAGGTCCGCCTGCGCCAGGCCCTGGAGCACCAGGTCAAGACGGTGATGGGCTACCTGAAGACCTACGACCAGGTGTTCCAGGAACTGACCGGCGAGGGCAACGCCAAGGCGTTCCGCGACTTCCTGCTGAAGTCGCCGGACCTGTTCATGTCGCTGGGCGAAGGCGCCGGCACCGTCAGCCACGTGGCCAGCTTCTGGCGCTACCGTTTCCCGAAGGGCAAGCCGCTGATGGCGCCCATGGGGGAACTTCTGGACCTGCTGCAGGATTTCGAGGCCGGACTCGGCGCCGAAACCCACCCCCTGGGTTACGCCGCCTGATAAACTCTTGCGTGTGCGTCGCCTGAGCCCCTAGCGGAGCTCGCGGGCCGGGTTTAACCTTAGGGCGAGGGACGGCTTTTCGGAGCTGTCACATGCATCGTCTGGGGCTCGGGGCATTCCCCATTCTGTTGGCGGGTTTGGCCTCGGGAGGGCCGGCCGCCGCCGCCATCGGCCTTGAGGCCCCGGCGTGGGCGATCGCGCCGGAAGAAGGCGCCTGTCACACAGACCTAGAGTTGACGAGCCGGTCCGGCGCCGTCGCGCCCGTGTCGCTGGTGTCGGACGGCGACCACGTGATGCTGCGCTTCGCCAAGGAGGGCGCGCCGGCGGAGGCGTTCCTGCCGATCCGCGTCGACCAGAAGCCCTACGCCAACCTGGTCCAGCGCACCGGCGAGGAGGGGCTGGCCGTGATGCGCCTGTCCGACGATACGCTGGCCGCGCTCAAACGGGGCAAGACCCTGCAGATCGCCTGGCTGGAGTACGAGTCGGTGTCCGGCTCGCTTGCGGGCGCGGCGCAGGGGATCGCCGACCTCAGGACCTGCGGCGCCCAGGTGGCCGGCCAGCTCCGGGCCCACGAGGCCGCGCTGGAGGCGCAGCGCAGCCACGTCGCGGCCGAGGCGCGCGCCAGGGCGCTGGCCGACGAGCAGCTGGCCGCCGCCCGCGCCCAGACCGCCGCCGCCAAGGCCGAGCGCGACCGCCTGGCCGCCGAGACCCGCAGGGCCAACGCCGAGGCCGAGGCGCTGTCCGCCCAGGCTGAGCAGAATCAGGCTTATGCCGAACAGGAACGGCAGCGCCAGCTGCAGGCCCAGCGCGAGCGCGCCTACGCCCAGCAGTACTACTACCGCGACCGCCCGCCGCCGGACCCCTACGTGAACTACTACCGGCCCTACTACTACCCGCGGTGAGTCGACTTCGCCCTCCTCCCCTTGTGGGAGGAGGTGTCAGCCGGATGGCTGACGGAGGTGGGGTCGAAGGCCCTCTCCGCCTCAGTGCGCCGCAGGCGCCGTCAATTTGTACGGGGTCTGCTGGGCAGGCCGTTGGGCGATCATCAGGATGGATACCCCGAAAGGGAGGTCCGCGAACCGCAGCAGGCGCCGCTCCGACGCGAAGAGACCCTTCAGCAGGCGATTGATCCATGGCCGAGGCAGCGCGTCGCCTCCGCTCGATCCTGATCCCACCGCCGAGCTCGCCAGCCGCGCCGTGGCGATCAGCGGAAATAGCAGCGTGTTGAAGTACGTATTCCTCCGAACGATCAGTCCCGCCTCTTCCGCTAGCCGCCGGAATGTGGGGGCGTCATAGCGGCGCTTGTGGTGGTGCCGCTCATCGTGCTCGCTCCACATCCAGGGATAGGCGGGCACTGTGGCTACTAGAAATCCCCCAGGCTTCAGCGCGTTGTGGAGCGCCCGCAGGGTCGGTCCGTCTTCCGACACATGCTCAACGACGTCGAACGCGCCCACGAGGTCGAACGAACGGCCAAAGTCCGGAAGCCCATCGGGCAGTAGGCCGTCCCAGACGCGTGCCCGGCTACGCCGGGCGGCCCACTCGCGCGAAGCGGCGTCTGGCTCGACAGCCGACACGTCGCCGAAACGGGCCATCATCTCCAGATTTCCGCCTGCGCCGCAGCCCACCTCAAGCACTTCGGCGGACTTCGGAAGCGGTAGTCGGGCGATCTCGCTCGCCAGGATCTCCCGGCGCGCCGCGAACCACCAATGGTCCTGCTCGACGAGCCTCATCTGATCGTAGACCTGGCGCTCCATCAGGCGTCGAACCCGATCCGGCCGCTGATCACATAGCTCGGCCTCTGCTTGACCTCCTGGTAGAGCCTGCCGACGTATTCCCCGAGGACGCCAAGCGCGACCATCTGCACGGCGAAGCCGAACAGCACGGCGACCATCAGTGACGCGTAACCGGGTACGTCGCGGCCGACGATCACGACCCGGACCACCAGGAAGATCGCGTAGGCCACCGCCACCAGCGCCGCGACCGCGCCTACGCCCGTCCATATCCGCAGAGGGACGGTCGAAAAGGCCGTCACGCCGTCCAGAGCAAGACGGAAAAGCCGGCGATAGCCCCAAGAGCTTTCTCCCTGCGCCCGCGCCGGTCGCACGTAGGGAACACCGACCTGCCGAAAGCCCACCCAGGCGAACAGCCCCTTCATGAAGCGGTTGCGCTCCGGCAGCTGCATGACGGCCGCGACGACAGCCCGATCCATTAGACGAAAATCGCCGGTGCTCTCCGGGATCGGATAGTCGGAGAGCTTGTTGAACAGGCGATAGAAGAGGTTGGCGGTCAGGCGCTTCAGCGCGGTGTCGCTGCGGCGGTCCGCCCGAACGCCATAGACGACGTCGTATCCCTGTTCCCAAAGGCGGATGAACTCTCCGATGAGCTCGGGTGGGTCCTGCAGATCGGCGTCGAGAGGGACAATCATGTCCCCCGAGGCGGCCTCGAGGCCGGCTGTAAGGGCAGCCTCCTTGCCGAAGTTTCGCGAGAGGACAATGACCTTGACGCAACGGTCCGACGCTGCCCATCGGCGCAGTCGATCCAGGGTGTCGTCGCGGCTGCCGTCGTCGACGCAAATGACCTCAAAGTCCACTCCGAACCCAGGAGCGCAGGCCGCGAGGCGCCGAAACAACTCATCCAGCCCGGCGCCTTCGTCATGCATCGGAACGACGAGCGAAAGCCGGCGTCCGCGGCGTGTCCGCCCATCCACGCCGGCGGTTTGTGGGGGCCATGTTCCGCCGTCCATCACCCGGCTGCCTCTTGGGTTTCTTTCGACGCGTTGGCGCCGCCCCGCGCTCCACGTCCGACGAGGTTTGGCAGCTGCATCCCGATGTGAAAATCCAATCGCCAGGCCGACGCGGCAGCGATGACCTCACGGGGCAGCAAGGCCCGGCGAACGGTGACGAAGAGCAGCGCCACAAGGATCGGGACGGCCACCGGCGCATGGAGCTTCATCGCCATCACGCGCGACGCCAGGGGCAGGACGTAAGCCATGAATATGACAAGGCGCTCGCCGGGCAGGAAGCGTGTGCGAACGGCCTCACTCAACATCCAGGCCAGGGGTATGGCGATGAGCGTCAGGTCGTAGTCGAGCAAATAGGGCGTCGCCAGGACGGTGGCCGCGATCAACACCGCGCCAACCGCATGGCTTTGCGGCCTTCGCCGCGCCACGGCGACGACCGCAACGCCTGCGCACATCGCGACCGCGGCCTGTGCTCCGTACGCGGCCCACAGCGGGGCATGCCACGCGCGCAGTGCGCCAAAGACACTCTGCAGCTTTGCCGGGTCGAGCATCCCCTGCTCGACAACCTCCTTCATGAATTGCGTCGAATGCAAGAATGCCGACCATGGTCTGGGGCCGAACACGAGGAGCGACTCGCAGGCCAGACCAATTGAACTCGCGGCGGCGCCAGCGATGGCCAGCCATTCCCCGCTGGCCATCAGGGCGAAGGGGATCAGCAGGCCGAGGTGGGGCTTGACACTGAGAAGGCCAAGGCAAAGGCCGGCGAGTAGGGGCCGGCGCGGCAGCAGCAGAGCGCCCGCCCCAAAAATCGCCGCGGTCAGGAAGGCTGACTGGCCATGCGCGAGGTTCAAGAAGACGGCGGGGAAGGCGAGGACGGCAAGCCACGACGGGTAGGCCTCCCTGACCCATGATCGCACCACCCGGACGAAGGCTGCGCCGGTCAGGCCCAGCCATGCGATCAGGGCGGGGAAATAGGGCAGCATCCCCAGGGGGGCGATGAGCAATAGGAAAGTTGGGGGATAGGAAAACGGTGCGTAGCCGGTGTCTGCGCCCCGGAAGGCCGCCAGTTGGGCGCCGCCGATGACAGCATTGTCGTAGGCCGAAGCGGGGCTGGAATGGGCAGCCAGTCTTGCGGCTGTCCAAAAGCTGAGGAAGTCCGTCCCGAGCGGCTTGCCTGTCGGGTCAATGCCTGCGTGCGACAGGCCGACCCAGGCGGCCACCATGAGGGCGGTCATCGCCGCAAGTACGCGCAGCCAGGCGATTGCGCGATCCGCCGTCAGCCACGCCTCGATACGCACCACGCCCCCCGGTCACTCGCACGGGCGATCAAACGGCCAGTTGTTATAACAATCCCCTAAAGAGGTGTTGATGCGGATAACAACCTCTACGATACCCATGTTCGGCAATCGGTGTCCGGCCAAACGTCGGTCGAGGCGGCGGACTAAGCCCTCGGCATCGCCCAGGAAGGCCCGAAGGCTAAGCTTGCATCACGATGGCAGGGATATTGTCCAAGCCGGCCAGCTTTGGGTCGCTGCGCCGGCATGTCCGGGACAGCCAACATTTCGATGTGACTCGGCTGTCTTGCGTTCTGGCCTCCCCCCACGAAGGGAGGTGGAGCGTGAATGCTAGCTCTGCGGATAGTGGTCTGTGAATCGACCGAGCTTGCAGGCGTAGCCTTCGGGCGGCGGCGTCAGCTTGAACGCCTTGGGCTCGGCGCCCTTCGGATGTGAGGCCAGGGTCTTCAGCGCCCAGGCGTTGAAGGCCTGGGTGTTGGCCTGCGGCCACATGTGCCCGTGGCCCGCCGTGCAGGCGACATGGACCACATTGGGCATCGACGAGAAGTAGTTCGACCCCGCCTGGGTGGTCGGCCGGTAGTCGGAGCAGAGGCCGAGCGGCGGGCCGCAGTCCCAGAGGTCCTTCGGACCGCCCCAAACGGTGATGACGATCATCGGTCCGAGCTTCTTCGGCATCGGATAGGGCCCGACACGACCCTGCAGCACCTTGTCGGGATTGGCGGCGACGTAGGCGCGCGCGTCGTTGAAAGCCATGCCGACGCCGTCGTCCTTGGTGACGTACCACTCGCCCGAGATCGGCAGGCCGCCGGCCCAGAAGTCCGAGCGGAAGGTGAGCGCCCGGTTGGTCATGGTGCCGCCCGATGAGATGCCGCCGAGGTAGAGCCGCTTGGCGTCCAGGGGGAAGGATTTGGCCACGCACCTGGCCAAGGCGATGAAGAAGGTGGAGTCCGGCCCCTCGTCGGTCTTGAAGGCCTCGCCCGTCGGCCCGCCCGCGCGGCCCTCGCGCCAGGGGTTCCAGTTCCAGCCGTCGTGGCCTGGGCCGTTGCAGACGCCGCCGCCGAGGTTCGGGTCCTGGTTCGCGCACTGGCGCACCGGCCCCACCACCGTGAAGCCCTGCTTGGCCATCAGCGAATTGGCCCCGCTGCGCGCGACGGTCAGGTTGGC
>Ga0068865_100001767_pt1 | contig 12680 bp, 11 predicted proteins | sample KBSMisM12_FD_75293 | JGI IMG/M metagenome (GOLD analysis project Ga0068865, IMG submission 75293) | Miscanthus rhizosphere microbial communities from Kellogg Biological Station, Michigan, USA - KBS Miscanthus M1-2 | ecosystem: Host-associated > Plants > Roots > Rhizosphere > Soil ...
CTGGTGCGGCGCAGGAAGCCGCCGACCTTGGTGACGCGGTCGTCGTCCTTGGTGACCTGCCGCGCCGCGGCGAAGTCGCTGGCCTCGGTGCGCATGGAGCGGAACTTCCAGACCAGCACCTCCTCGTTCAGGTAGCCGTGGCGGCGCTGCTTAAAGAACACCGGGCCCGGGCTGTCGAGGCGGATGGCGACGGCGATGGCGCAGAGGGCCGGGGCGAGCACGATGAGCGCCGCCAGGCTGAAGCCGACATCGATGAGGCGCTTCAGGAGGGCGCTGAAGCCGCCCCGGCGCGCGCCGGAGAGGTGGGCCAGCGGCATGTCCAGCAGGCGCTCGGCGGCCTCGCGCTCGCTCTCGGCGTCGTCGCCTTCCATGAGCAGGCTGATGGCGTTGGGGCAGGGGGCCAGCGCCTCAATCAGCTGGGCGATGCGGGTGGTGGCATTGCCCGGCACCGCCAGCACGATGCGGTCGACGTAAGGCAGCAGGCGGTGGGAGATCACGTCCTTGGTCTTGCCCAGGACGGGCACGCCGAAGATGTGCTTGGGCGCACGCTCGCCACGGTCGTCGAAGACGCCGAGGATGTTGACGTCGCGCCGCGACAGGGCCACCGCGACCAGCCGCTGGGCCGCCGGCGTCGCGCCGACGATCATCAGATTGGGGGTCAGGAGGCCGCGCTTGCGCAGGTGGCTGATGTAGCTGAACCAGGCGGCGTGGGAGAAGCCGACGAGCGCCACGGCCTTCAGGCACCAGTCGACGAGGTGCAGGATGTTCGCGGCCTTGGCGGCCGGCGAGGCGAAGCTGGCGAGGGTCAGCATCATCAGGCCGGAGCCGCCGACTGCGCCGATCACCCGATAGAGGTGCTTGTGCAGGCGCTCGCGCGCGCCGAGCTGATAGGCGTCGAAACTGACCAGGGTCGCGGCGACGAGCACCGAGGCAAGGGCCAAGAGCAGGGTCGAGCCTTGGGTCGAGCCGCGCAGCCAAACGCCCAGGAACAACGCCGCGATCAGCGCCAGGTCGCTGCCTTGGACCAGACGGGCGAGAGTGTCGCCGCCGAGGCGGGCCCGCGCGCTGGCCAGCCGCTCAGGGCGCAAGGGGCCGCGGCGGTTGATCCCGCCCCTGTCGCGCCCCTCTCTGTCGCGCTCTGGCCCGGTGTCGTACGGCATGCTGACTTCGACCCACCACTTTCCTTGCGGCGGGATATAGCCGAGCGCGGCTGAGCAACCGGTTAATCGGGGCGGTCGATTTACCTTGGATTTCGAGGCCTAGGGCCGACCCTGGCGGCCAGGCAGTCCCAGTCGCCGGCGGCTGCCGGACGGACGGGCGGCGTCGGCGGGCGGCGCGGCCGCTACGATGGGACCTTGCGGATGCACGAGGCGGATCGCGGCCTGACCCCGGGCGACCGGCGGCTCATGCGTGGCGGGGTCGGCGGCGGAGAGCCCCGCCAGGTCCTGACGGCGCACCAGGGCGAGTTCGGCCAGGACGTCGCCGTTGCGGGCCATCAGGAGCTCAACGGTTTCCTCCGACAGGCCGAGCGCCCGGAAAAGGCTGCGGCGCGCGCGGCGTTCGGCGCGGCCCATCGCCAGGACCATGGCCAGCACGGCCGCGGCCAGGGCCAGTCCACCGAGAAGCAAGATCCACAACAGCATGAAACCCCGCGGCGTCCCTGGGGAAATCCTACGCGCCGACCCTGCTTTAGCGAACTGTGCCGAAGCAGCACAGGGTCCCGCGCGCACGACTTACCCTGCAAGGGGTACGCCGGCCCGATGACAAATGATGCTGTGACAAAAACGAGCGTCACTTGATCCGGTTGCATGGTCCGAAAACCGCCAGTCGGATACGATCGATGTCCGAAAACCGCGAGACTTCCGTCCGTCCCGTCCCCATCTTGCCGGCCATGGAACTCGACCTCGATTTTGAAGCCTGCCGACGCGCCTTCCTGACCCGCGACCCGCGGTTCGACGGGCGGATCTTCGGCGCCGTCAAGACTACCGGCATCTACTGCCGCCCCATCTGCCCGGCGCGGACGCCGAAAGCGCAGAACATGACCTTCTATCCGACCGCCGCGGCGTGCCAGGAGGCGGGCTACCGCCCATGCCTGCGCTGCCGGCCGGAGAGCTCGCCGGACCTCGGCGCCTGGCGGGGAACATCGAACACCGTATCGCGCGCCCTGGCGCTGATCGAGGCCGGGGCGATGGACACCGGCGACGTGGACACCCTGGCCTCGCGGCTGGGGGTCGGCGAGCGGCAGCTCCGCCGGCTGTTCAAGCAGCACCTGGGCGCCTCGCCGGTGGCGGTGGCGCAGACGCGGCGCGTGCTGCTCGCCAAGCAACTGATTCAGGAGACGCTGCTGCCGATGGGCGAGGTGGCGCTGGCTTCGGGCTTCGGCAGCGTGCGGCGGTTCAACGAGACCTTCCAGCAGCTGTTCGGACGCCCGCCGGGGCAGCTGCGCCGCAGCCGCGCCGAGGAGGCGTCCGCCGCGGCCGGCGGGATCACCGTCCGGCTCCCCTATCGCGCGCCCTACGACTGGAACGCGATGATCGGCTTCCTCGCCGCCCGCGCCATTCCGGGCGTCGAGACGGTCACGCCCCGCCGCTACGCCCGGACCCTGATGGTCGACGGGATGGTCGGGGTCGTGACGGTCAGTCCGGGGTCCGGCGACTTCCTCGTGGCGGAGATCCGCTTCCCGAAGGTTCAGGCCCTGCCGGCGGTGATCGCCCGCATCCGGCGCGTCTTCGACCTGACGGCCGATCCGGCGCGGATCGGGGCGGCGCTCAGCCAGGACCCGGCGCTGGCGCCGCTGGTCGCCGCACGCCCCGGCCTGCGCGCGCCGGGCGCCTGGGACGGCTTCGAGCTGGCCGTGCGTGCGATCCTGGGCCAGCAGATCACCGTCGTGGCAGCCCGCAACCTCGCGGCCAAGCTGACCGAGGCCTATGGCGCGCGGATCGACGACCCGTTCGCGGCGAAGCTGGGTCTGACGCGCGCCTTCCCGACGCCGGAAACCCTGGTCGGCCAGGACATCGCGGCGCTGGGCATGCCCAGGTCCCGGGGCGCCGCGCTGGAGGCGCTGGCCCGCACGGTCGCGGCCGATCCCACGATCTTCACACCCCGCGCCGACCTGGAAAGCGCGATCGCGGCGCTGAAGGCCCTGCCGGGCGTCGGCGAGTGGACGGCCCAGTACATCGCGCTGCGCGAGCTTCGCGAACCCGACGCCTTCCCGCAGGCCGACATCGGACTGCTGCGGGGGATGGCCGACGCCGAGGGCAACCGCCCGACGCCGGCCGAACTGCTCGACCGCGCCGAGGCCTGGCGGCCCTGGCGCGCCTATGCCGCCCAGCACCTGTGGGCCGCCGACGCGGCGGCGCCCCAGGCCGCGCAACCGAAAAGGACCAAGACCGATGCCCGCCAAGCCGCCTGAAACCCTGACCCTCGACCGCCTGGCGACGCCGGTCGGCACGGCGCTGATCGTGACCGACGAGACAGGCGTGCTGCGCGCGTTCAACTGGACCGACTACGAGGCCGCGATGCGCGCCTGGATCGGCAAGCACTATCCGAAGGCGAAGCTGGTCGAAGGCCGCTCGCCGGCCGCGGTGCGCCAGGCCTTCGAGGCCTATTTCGCCGGCGACGCCGGGGCCCTGGAGCGCGTGCCGTGGCAGGCGTCCGGCACCGCCTTCCAGCTCAAGGTCTGGGAGACCCTCTGCACCATCCCCGCCGGCGAAACTCTGAGCTATGCGGGCCTGGCCGATCGGATCGGGCGACCGACCGCGGTGCGCGCCGTGGGCCTGGCCAACGGGGCAAATCCGGTGGCCGTAGTGGTCCCCTGCCATCGGGTGATCGGAACCAACGGCTCGCTCACGGGCTACGGCGGCGGCCTGCCACGCAAGCGCTGGCTGCTGGAGCTGGAAGGCGCGGGATTCAAGGACAGCCTCGCGGCCTGAGTTCGCTGATCGCGCGAGGCTCATCGATCCCGGGCCGGCGTATGCTATGAGCCCCTTCCCAGACCCTGGCGGCTGTCTGGCAGCCGGCGAGGGTGATGGAAGCGTTCCTAAGTCAGTACGGCCCGATCGGGGTGTTCCTCGGCGCGGCGTTCGAAGGGCAGACGGCGGTCATCGTCGGCGGCTTGCTCGCACGCCAGCACATCCTGGCGCTCTGGGTCGTGCTGGTCAGCGCCGCCGCCGGCTCGGGGATCATCGACCACCTGCTGTTCGTGGCCGGGCGCAGGTTCCGGTCGCACCGCTGGGTGCGGCGCGCCACTCAGCAGGCGGCCTTCGCCCGGGCGCTGGGGTTCATCGAGCGGTTCCCGATCAGCTACACGCTCACCTTCCGGTTCATCTTCGGTCTGCGCCTGGCCAGCCCCGTGGCGATCGGCGTGTCGCAGGTGCCGACCTGGCGGTTCACGGTCCTGAACATCGCCGGCGCGGTGATCTGGGCGGGCGCGTTCGCCGGCGCGGGCTTCATCTTCGGCGAGGCGCTGCACAACCTGCTCGGCCACGGCCATCACGCCGGGCGCTGGACGCTGATCGCGGCCGGCGTGCTGATCGGCGTCGTGCTGATCGTCTGGCTGGTGCGCTCCCTGCTGCGTCTGCGCCACAAGTCCGTGAACTCGCCGCCGCCGGCCGCCTAATCCGTTGCCGGAACGGGCCACGCGGCTTAGCCGTTGGCTTGCGCATGCGCGACCTTCCGATCCTCTCCAGACGTACGCTGTTCGGCGCCGCCCTCGGGTTCGGCGTGGCGGGCGCGGCGCGGGCTCGGCAGGTCCCGGCGCAACCGGCCTACGTGTGGCCGGAAGGCGCCAAGGCGGCGGTCAGCATCACCTATGACGACGGCCTGAACAGCCAGCTCGACAACGCTGTGCCCGAACTGGACCGTCACGGCTTCAAGGCGACCTTCTTCCTGACAGAGGAGAACATCCGCCAGGGCCGGCGGCTGGCCGAATGGGAGCAACTGGCGCGCGACGGCCACGAGGTGGCCAACCACACGGTCACCCATCCCTGCGCCCTGCACGGCGTCGAGCCCGGGGCCTTCGAGCGCGGCGAGATCGACCGCATGGAGAGCTACCTCGACGCGAACTTCAGCGCCGACCGGACGCGGACCTACGCCTATCCCTGCGGCTACCTGGGCATCGGCCACGGCGGCCGGCGCGAGCGCTACACCCGCTATCGCCAGATCCTTGAGCGCGACGGGGTGATCGCAGCGCGGACCACCGCCGGCGCGCCGAACCAGCCGTCCGAAGCCCTGGCCGATCGCTTCAACCTGCACGCCTTCGAGCCGACCGACGAGGCGGACATGACCGCGCCGGCCCGCCGCTACCTGGCCAGCGCCACCGCCCAGGGCGCCTGGGCGATCCTGGTGTTCCACGACGTCCTGCCGCGCTGGGGAACAGAGGGCGACGCCAGCATCAGCGTCCATCGACGCATCCTGCAGCACGTGGCCGAGATGGGCGCCTGGGTGGCCCCCATGGGCAAGGTGTTCGAGCACATCCAGGCGCATCGACCGCCCGTAACCGTGGCCGCGCGATAAGCGGTCGTTTCCCTGCGGCGAGCAACCGCAACATTACGCGGAATTCACGGAGCGCCCATCGCGCCACGGCAGGGCTTGGCGTATAATACTGCTCGGTTGAATCGCATCGGAGCCGGGGACGGCGATGACGACATTTACGGAAATCGTCGCATCGGTGGTCGTGCAGTCCTCTGCGGTCGCGCTCTCGCATTTCGGGGTCACGATGGAGCCCGTCCAGACCGTCCGCCAGCCGGCGCCGGTCGAGCGCGTCGTGGCGCGCACCCCGGCCCAGGTTCAGCACCGGATTATGAAGCTGTCCAACTGCCCGCTTGAGCGGGCGCACGCCCAGGCCATGAAGGTCTGAGGGGCTCCAGAGCCCTCGCTCCCGCGACAGACCGTCTCCAATCGCCCGATCCGGACGCGCGGCTGTTTGCGCCGGGCCTCTTCACGGGTAATCCTTCTCTGGACAGAGTGTGGGGGCGACGAGCGCGCGGGCAGGGAGCCCGGCCGCATCGGACTTTAAGCGTATGAACATGAAGAAGCGGACCCGACCGGCAGTTTTCGGCGCGTCGCAGGACGGCGCCGTGGACGACGACGTCCTGAGCCTCGACGCCTCGGAAGCCGTTTCGTTCGAGGCCGAGCCGCTGGCCGCCGCGCCGCTGCACCCGCCGCCGCCTGGCTCCGCAGTGACCACGCAGAGCGGGCGCACCCCGGTCCGTCGGACCGACGGCGCCGTCGCCAACGCCACCGACGACTACCGCCTGCCTCCGGCCTGGCCCGTCTACCTCGTGGCGTTCGCCGTCGCCGGCCTCTGGGCGCTGGCGCCGATCGCGTTCGCGCTCGGCTATCGCAACGGCGTCGCCCCCCTGAAGGACGACAACTTCGCGCTGATCGTGTTCGGCCTGCTCGCGGTCGGACCGGCCGTGTTCGTCTTCTTCGCCGCCTACATGATCCGGCAAGCCCAGAAGCTCGGGGCGGAGTCGCGCCGGGCGAAGGCCATGGCCGAGGACATGCTGGCGCCGGCGGTCAGCGCCGCGGCGCGGGCGGGCGACGTGGTGGCCGGCGTGCGCGACGAGATCGTCCGCGCCGGGCAGGCCGCCGACGAGGCGCGCGAGACGCTGCTGGCGCTGCGCGAGGCCATGGCCACCGAGACCATGCGCCTGGTGGAGAGCGCCGACGGCTCGATCCGCGCGACGCGCGACCTGACCACGACGCTCAGCCACGAGCGGAGCGAGATGGGGGCCCTGGCGGCCAGCCTGGACGCCCAGGCCAACCGGGTCACCGACAGCATCACCCTGCAGGCCCGCATGGTGGCCGAGGCCACCGAACTGGCCGAGACCCAGCTGCGCGAGGCCGAGGGCGTGCTGTCGGCGCGCGCCGCCGACCTGGCCGCCGCGGCTGGCGAGACCAGCGCGGCTGCGCGCACCGCCGGCGAGGACCTGACGCGGCACATCGCGCGGCTGGAGACCGCCGGGACCGGCGTGACCGAGCAGGTGCGCGCCGTCGAGACCGGCCTTTCCGACCAACGCACCGCGCTGGTGAGCCTCGCCCAGACCCTGAAGGCGGACCACGAGGGCTTCGCCCAGCAGGCGGAGGCGCATGCGGCCAAGCTGGAGGAATTCATCGGCGAGGCCCGGGCTTCGTCCGTGGAACTGGCCGACCGGGCGCTGAAGGGCGGCGAGAGCCTGCGCGCGCTGATGTCCGACGCCGCCGATCAGTTCCGCGACCTGGCCGAGACGGCGCGGGCGGAGCGCGAAGAGTTCGGCCAGTCGACCCTGCAGTCGCTGGAGGCCGTCTCCGACGCGGCCGCCGACCAGCGCACGAAGCTGCAGACCGAGACCCGCGCGGCCATCGACGCCCTGGCCGAGGCCGCCGAGCAGACCCGCGCCGCCGCCGAACGCCACGCGCAGAGCGCGCGCCAGCAGGTCGATCAGCTTTCCGAAGCCGCCGCGGCCGCCGGCCAGCAGGCCAACCAGGTGTTCGAGGCCCGGCTAAACGAGGCGCGCGCCCTGGTCGAGCAGTCCTCGGCGATGGTGGACCAGGCGGGAGAGGCCACCGCGAAACGGCTGGAGGAGGGCGCCGCGGCCGCGCGCGCCTCGCTGGCCGAGCTGCAGGCGATGATGGCCGAGGTCGAAGCCCGCGCCGCGCGCCTGCCCGCCGCCGCCCAGACCCAGGTGGGCCTGGTGCGCGCCGCCTTCGCCGAGGGGCTGGAGGAGCTGACCGACCAGGCGCGGCGCACCGCCGAGGAGGCCCAGGCCATCGACGCCGCCTTTCAGGCCCGCGCGCGCAAGAACTTCGAGATGCTGGGCGAGGCGGTGCGGCTGATGGGGGCCACGGCCGCCCAGCCGGCGACGCCGCTGATCGCCACGCCCGCGCCGTCGGCGCCGGTCGCGCCGATCCCGCCGTCGCGGGCCGCGCGCGCCAAGCCTTCCCACCGCGCCCAGGCCGCGCCGCCGCTGGAGCCCCTGCTGGACGACGACGACATCGACGCCGAGTTGGAAGCGCTGATGGAGCCCGCGCCGAAGCGGCCGCCCGCGCCGGCCGCCGCGCCGCAGGATCCGGGGCTGCGCCCGCGCCTGAGGCTCACGCCGACGGCCAGCGACGCGGAGTTCTCCGCGGTCTTCGAGGCGGCGGGCGGACCGGCGGCCGATCCTGACGCCGGCGACGGCGAGACCTGGACCTGGAAGGACCTGCTGGCCTCCATCGATGGGGCCGACGGCGAGGGCGAGCGGCTGCAGGACATCCTGGCCGCCGAGATGGCCGCCATGGGCGTGGAGTCGGCCAAGCTCCTGCCCAAGGCGCGGATCGACGAGATCGCCGCCGCCGTTCAGACCGGCGACCTGGAGGGTGCGCGCCAGGTGGTCCGCCGCCTGGCTCCGGCCGCCACACGCCGGATCGCGCGCAAGCTCGCCACCGACGAGCCCGTGCGCCGCCAGGCGCAGGTGTTCATCCGCCGCTACCAGACCCTGGTGGACGACGCCGCCGTGCGCGATCCGGAGGGCTTCCTGATGGCGACCTTGCTGGGCGACGAGGCCGGACGCACCTTCCTGCTGCTGGACGCTGCGGCGGGCGATCAAGGCTAGCCATGCGTCGCCTCGAGGTCCGGGCCGAGCGGTGGCCGCTGGCCCAGGCCTTCGTGATTTCCAGGGGCGCCAAGTCTGAAGCCCACGTCGTGGTGGCCGAGATCACCGACGGCCGCCATCGGGGCCGCGGCGAGGCCGTGCCCTATCCACGCTACGGCGAGACGGTCGAGGGCGTCGCCGCCGAGATCGAGGCGCTTCGCGCGGAGATCGCCGCGGGGCTGGACCGGGCGGCGCTGCAGGGGAGGCTTCCGCCCGGGGCGGCGCGAAATGCCCTCGACTGCGCGCTCTGGGACTTGGCGGCCAAGCAGGCGGGTCGGCGCGCCTGGGAGCTGGCCGGACGGTCGCGCCTCGACCCGGTGAAGACCTGCTTCACGCTGAGCCTGGACACGCCCGCCGCCATGGCCGAGGCGGCGCGCGCCAACGCCGGGCGCCCGATGCTGAAGCTGAAGATCGGCGGCGCCGATGACCTGGACGCGGTGGTGGCGGTCCGGGCCGCCGCACCCCGTTCGCGCCTGATCGTCGACGCCAACGAAGCGCTGAACTTCGAGGACCTGAAGCGGCTCGCCCCGGAGTATGCGCGGCTGGAGGTGAAGCTGGTCGAACAGCCGCTGCCGGCCGGGCAGGATGCGACGCTGGAAGGCTACGAAAGTCCCGTGCCGCTCTGCGCGGACGAGAGCCTGCACACCCGGGCGGAACTCGCCGACTGCGCGCGCCGCTACAGCTTCATCAACATCAAGCTCGACAAGGCCGGCGGGCTGACCGAGGCGCTGGCGCTGGCCGCGGAGGCGCGGGCGCTGGGGCTGGAGCTGATGGTGGGCTGCATGGTGGCGACCTCGCTCGCCATGGCGCCAGCGATGATCCTGGCCCAGGGCGCGCCGGTGGTGGACCTGGACGGGCCGCTCCTGATGCTGCGCGACCGCGAGCCGGGACTGGCGATCACCGGATCGCTGATCGAGCCGCCGGCGCCCGAGCTCTGGGGCTAGCCGACAGGCACGCTTACGTAAGGCTGTTGCTGCATACTGGGAGCCTGAGGGGCACGGCCGACGTTGGGATCCTCATGGAAGCGACACGTGAACGCGCTCACCGCGCCTGGCGCAACGCCGCGCGGATCAAGCGGCTCTCCGACGACCTGATCAAGATCGGGCCGTGGGGCCTCGGCCTGGACGGCGTGCTGGCCTGGGTTCCGATCGCCGGCACGGTCTATAGCCTGGGGACCGGCGCCTTGCTGCTGTACGAGGGTGTGAAGGCCGAGGCGCAGCCTTGGACCCTGACGCGGATGGCCGGCTACATGCTGTTCAACAGCGCGCTCAGCGACGTGCCCCTGCTTGGCTGGGCGGCGGACACCCTGTTCCGCGGCCAGCTGATGGCGGCCAACGCCCTGCAGAAGGACATCGAGGCGCGCTACGGCCCGGCCGACGCGACCGTGGACGCGCCGTCGTGGCGCGAGGTCCCGCGGCCCAGCGCCTGAGAGCCGGCTTCCCGTAGGCGCCCCGAACCATGCTAGTGACCGCGCGACCGTCCCTGCGCGAGAGCTAGATGCTGACCAACCCCTTCACCGGCAGGCCTGCGAAGATCGCGGTGATCGGGCTGGGCTATGTCGGCCTGCCGCTGGCGGTGGCGTTCGCGGCGGACCACGAGGTCGTGGGCTTCGACGTCAAGGCGTCGCGCCTGGCCGAACTGAGGGCGGGCGAAGACTCGACGCTGGAGGTGTCGTCCGCGGAGTTGGCCGCGGCCAAGGGGCTGACGCTGAGCGGCGAGCCCCAGGACCTGAAGGCGTGCAACGTCTTCATCGTCACCGTGCCGACGCCGATCGACGACCAGAAGCGGCCGGATCTCGGCGCCCTGATGGCGGCCAGCCGCACGGTGGGCGCGGCGATCGGCAAGGGCGGGATCGTGATCTACGAGAGCACCGTCTATCCCGGCTGCACCGAGGAAGACTGCGTGCCGGTGGTGGCCGAGGTCTCTGGCCTGACGTTCAACCGCGACTTCTATGCCGGCTACAGCCCCGAGCGGGCCAATCCGGGCGATCCGACCCACCGCCTGGCCAATATCGTCAAGGTGACGGCGGGCTCGACGCCCGAAGCGGCGGACTTCGTGGACGCCCTCTACGGCTCGGTCGTGACGGCGGGCACGCACAAGGCCAGCTCGATCCGGGTGGCCGAGGCGGCCAAGGTGATCGAGAACACCCAGCGCGACCTGAACATCGCGTTGGTGAACGAATTTTCGAAGATCTTCCAGAAGCTTGGTGTCGATACCTCAGAAGTTCTCGCAGCCGCGGGGACAAAGTGGAACTTCCTGAAGTTCACGCCTGGCTTGGTGGGCGGCCACTGTATCGGGGTCGATCCCTACTACTTGACCCACAAGGCCGAGGCGCTGGGCTACCACCCCGAGGTGATCCTCGCCGGGCGGCGGATCAACGACGGCATGGGCGCCCATGTTGCGGGCGACCTCATGGCGGAGATGGCGCGGCGCGGGACGCCGCCAAAAGGCGCCCGCGTCCTGGTGATGGGCCTGGCGTTCAAGGAGAACTGCCCGGACCTGCGCAACACCCGGGTGGTCGACATCATCGGGCCGCTGGCCGAGGCCGGCGCCACGGTGGAGGTCTGGGATCCCTGGATCGACGCCGAGGAGGCCAAGGGCGAGTACGGCCTGGAGCTGATCGGGCCGCCGGCCGCGGGCGCTTATGACGCCGTCGTCCTGGCGGTGGCGCACAAGCAGTTCGCCGACCTGGGCGCGGACGCCGTGCGCGGCTTCGGCAGGCCGGGCGCGGTGGTGTTCGACGTGAAGAGCTTGCTGCCCAAGGGCGCGGCGGACCTCAGGCTCTGATGGGCCCGGCGTTGGCGGCGCGGTGGCCGTAGTAGTCGAGGTACCAGTCGACGAACCGGCCGATGCCGACCTCGACAGGCGTCGAAGGGGCGTAGTCGAGGGCCGCCTTGGTGGCGGTCACGTCGGCCTCGGTGCGCGCAACGTCGCCGGGCTGCATCGGCAGCAGGTTGAGCTCGGCCTTCTTGCCGAGCTTTTCCTCCAGCACCTCGATGTAGCGCATCAGCTCGACGCGGTTGGAATTGCCGAGGTTGAGGATCCGCCAGGGCGCGACGCCGCTGCTGGCCGGGTCGGGCTTCAGGGGATCCCAGGCGGCGTTGATTTCAGCCGGGCGGTCGATGGCGGCGATCAGGCCGTCGACGATGTCATCCACATAGGTGAAGTCGCGTTGCATCTTGCCCTGGCCGTAGACGTCGATCGGCCGGCCGGCGAGGATCGCCTCGGTGAACTTGAAGAGCGCCATGTCGGGGCGTCCCCACGGTCCGTAGACGGTGAAGAAGCGGAAGCCGGTCGAGGGGATGCCGAAGAGATGGGCGTAGCTGTGCGCCATCGCCTCGTTCGCAAGCTTGGTGGCGGCGTAGAGGGTGATCGGGTGATTGGCGCCGTCGTGGACGCTGAACGGCAGCTTGCCGTTGGCCCCGTAGACGCTGCTGGTCGAGGCGAAGACCAGGTGCTTCGGCTGCACGGCGCGGCAGCCCTCCAGGATGTTGAGGAAGCCCACGACGTTGGAGTCCACGTAGGTCTGCGGGCTTTCCAGGCTGTAGCGGACGCCCGCCTGGGCGGCGAGGTTAACCACCACGTCGGGTCGGATTTCGGCGAAGAGGGCCGGGACGCCCTCGCGGTCGGCGAGGTCCAGCTTGGCGTGCCGGTAGCCCGGCTGGGCCTCGAGCAGCGCCAGGCGCGCGGCCTTCAGCTTGGGGTCGTAGTAGGCGTTCATTGAATCGAGGCCCACGACCTGGTCGCCACGGGCGAGAAGTCGCTTGGACAGGTGGAAGCCGATGAAGCCGGCTGCGCCGGTGACCAGGGTCGTCATGCGCACTCTTGTAGGACGGCTTTCGAATCCGGAGCTAGGGTCGCGCCGACGAATTCAGGCCATCGGGGCGCGATATGAAGATCTCCACACTGCTGGCGGCCATTGCGGTGGCTGCGTCGGGCCTTTGCGCGAGCGCGGCGGCGGCGAAGACGCCCGTGACGCACGAAATCCTCTGGATGATGAAGCGGCTGGGCCAGCCGGCGGTCAGCCCCGACGGCAAGTGGGTGGTCTATTCGCTGGTCGAGCCG
>Ga0068865_100001768_pt1 | contig 12680 bp, 10 predicted proteins | sample KBSMisM12_FD_75293 | JGI IMG/M metagenome (GOLD analysis project Ga0068865, IMG submission 75293) | Miscanthus rhizosphere microbial communities from Kellogg Biological Station, Michigan, USA - KBS Miscanthus M1-2 | ecosystem: Host-associated > Plants > Roots > Rhizosphere > Soil ...
GCATCCGTCAGGGCCACGCGTCGCGTCGTGCGCGTCAGGAGGCGCGTGCCGACGCGTTTCTCGAGGCTCTGGACGGCACGGCTGACCGCGACCTTAGGCACTCCCACGGCCCGTGCAGCGGCCGTAAAGGAGCCCAGTTCGACCACCTGGGCGAAGGCCACTAGTTCGGAAGGTAGCCACATGGCTGTAACATATATGAATCAATAGGGCCGAATCAAGGCCTTATTGATTGCAGGAAGGCCGTTAATGACCCATTGCGCAAGATCGACCTTAAAAAGGGAAATGCAGGTCAACGGGAGTGCGGCGATCAACCCGGAGCGAGCGCGACCTTGAGTCCCCCGAGAGACATCTGCACCGCGAGGGCCACGAGCAGTAGTCCCATCAGCCGCTCGATGGCGAGTAGTCCGCGCCGGCCCAGAAAATCACCGATGTACCCGCCCAGCACCAAAATGATGGCGCTCGCCAGCCAGGCGACGCTCAGGGCCAGAAGCCACTCCGGCCAGCGCAGCGGCTCGCGGCTCATCAACAGGAGCAACGTCGCCAGAGTAGAGGGACCCGCGACATAGGGGATGGCGAGCGGCACCAAAAAGGGTTCGCCTTTGACGTTCTCGGCCAAGGGGTACTCGGGCGATGGGAAGACCATGCGCAGTGCGATCAGGAACAGGACGATGCCGCCGGCAATGGTCAGGGCAGGGCCGGTGATGTTCAGGACGTGCAGCAGGTGTTCGCCCGTGAACAGGAATATCACCAGCACCACGTAGGCGATCAGCAGTTCGCGGGCCACCACGCGCTTACGGCGGGCCGCGGGCACGCTGCGCAGCGCCGTGACGAACAGCAGGATGTTCCCGAGGGGGTCCATCACCAGGAACAACAGGATCGTGGCCGACAGGACGGTCATGGCGAGCGCATCTTAGGCGGGTGCCCTGACGGAGGCTAGCTCTTGGCGAGTGCCTTTAGGACCGGCGCGGTATCTGGACGCACGCCTCGCCACAGCAGGAAGGACTCTGCAGCCTGTTCGATGAGCATGCCCAGTCCCATGACCGCGCGCGCCGCGCCGGCTTCCCGAGCCCAGCGCACGAATATCGTGTCGCGATCCAGGTAGGCGCAGTCATAGCAGAGAGTATCCCGGCCGACAGCACCAGGAGGAATAAGGGGAAGTTCGCCGTTCAGGCTCGCCGAGGTGGCGTTGATCAGCAAATCGTAGGGTCGGAAGTCCTTCCCGGCGGAGCTGAGTGCGCTTATCTGGCCAACCTCGCGAAACTCGAGCGCGAGCTGCTGCGCACGATCGGCGTGCCGATTGCAGATCACGAGCTCTGCAAGGCCGCTTTCCAGCAACGGCGCGATGATCCCGCGCGCAGCGCCGCCGGCACCGAGCAACAGCGCGCGCGCGCCTTGCAACATGCAGCCCAGATTGATGCTGAGGTCGCGCACCAGTCCTGCACCGTCGGTGTTGTCACCTAGCAAGACGTCACTTGCTGTGCCCGCGCCTCCGCGCGCCAGGGTATTCACGGCCCCGGCCCGCCGTGCGCGCGGTGTCAGGGCATCGGCGATCCGGAGTGCGGCCTGCTTGTGGGGAACCGTGACATTGAGCCCGCGCCCACCGTCGCCGAAAAACTCGTTTACGGCACCCTCGAAGCGCTCCGGGGGCACATCCAACAGGCCGTACTGCATGTCCTGGCCGGTCGCCTTCGCGAACAGCGCATGGATCTGCGGCGAGCGGCTGTGGGCGATGTGCTCGCCGATGACGGCGTAACGGTCAGTGCTGCTCATGGGCAATCCAGCGAATCAAGCTGCCACCCTTGGGGCCGGCGCCGAGCGCGCCGCCAAGCTCAGGAAGCCATTTGTGCATCTCGAGGTCAAGCTGGTAGGGCGGGTTGACGATCAGGAGCCCGGAGCCGTTCAGTCCCACCCGCGTATCGCGCGGATGCACCCACAGTTCGGACACCAGCGCCGGTACCGGCAGTTTTTCAGCCGCACGTGCCAGCTGCGGGTGCAGCTCGCGTTCGTCCTTGATCGGATACCAGAGCAGGATAAGCGCGTTGGCCAGGCGCGAGAGCACTTCGGTGGTGGCCTCCAGTGCGCGCTTGAGATCATCGCCCTGCTCCTCGTACGGGGGATCGATCAGCACCAGGGCGCGGCGTTCCCTGGGCGGCAGCTGCGCCTTGAGGGCGCGGTAGCCGTCGATGCATTCGCAGCGCATTCGGGAATAGGGGATGAGCGCGCGTTCCAGGGCGCGGCACTCGGAAGCCTGGATCTCGCAGCACAGCCCCCTATCCTGGGTGCGGAGTTCAAGTCCTGCGAGTACGGGCGAGCCTGGATACGCGGTGGCGGAGCCGGCATGGGCGCGGGCGCGCGCCAATGCTGCAAGATAAACATCGAGCTGCGGGCTGCGCTGCGGGAGGTTCTCGATAAGACCGATGCCTGAGCGGGCTTCGTTTCCCTGGTGAGCATCGGCGCTGCCTAGGTCGTACAGCCCTCGGCCCGCGTGGGTCTCAAGATAAAAGAATCCCTTGTCCTTGCGCTGGAGCGCCGCGAGCAGTGAGAGCAGCGTCACGTGCTTGTGCACGTCGGCGAAGTTGCCGGCGTGAAAGCTGTGGCGGTATTTCATGCGCGCTCAGCCGCGCTTGCTGCTCTTCTTGCCCGCTGCCGCGGCCTTAGGCGCCGGGCTGCTCTTCGCCTTGGCCTTAGCCATGGTTTTGGCCTTGGGTTTTGCGGCTAGCTTCGCCTTGGCCGCCGGGGCTTCCGGGGCCGAAGCCGCAGCATCGGGTGCAGCGCTCGTCTCCGCACTCGCCGCCGCTGCGGTCTTGGGAGCGAACTTGCGCCCGAAGCGGCCGCGGCTCCCCTTGGCGGGAGCGGCGGCCAGCAGTGCCTGGCATTCCTCGAGCGTCAGAGTCTTGGGGTCGCGGTCCTTCGGCACCCGCGCATTCTTGGCTTTGTCGGTGACGTAGGGGCCGTAACGGCCGTTGAGCACCTGGATATTCTCGGCGGCGAAGTCCTGGATGATGCGGTTGGCATCGGCGATCTTCTTGGTCTGGATCAGCTCCAGCGCGCGCTCGAGCGTGACCGTGTACGGGTCGTCCTCTTTCATGGACACGTACTTGGCGCCGTACTTGACGTAGGGGCCGAAGCGTCCAATCGCGGTGATTACGGTCTCACCCTCGGCCGTCGCACCGAGCGTACGCGGGAGCTTGAAGAGCTCCATGGCCTCGGCGAGCTGGAGCGAGTCCATCTTCTGGCCCGGACGGAGTCCGGCAAATTTGGGCTTCTCCTCATCGTCCTTGGTGCCGATCTGCACGAACGGGCCAAAGCGTCCCATGCGCACCGTGACCGGCTTGCCGCTTGCAGGGTCAGTACCCAGTTCGCGCGCCTGAGCGACCTGCTCGCGCGAGACGTTCTTTTCGATCAGCTCGACCTGGCGGATGAACGGCTTCCAGAACTTCTCCAGCGGCGTGGTCCACGGCTCCTCGCCGCGAGCCACCGCGTCGAGCTCATCTTCCATGGCCGCCGTGAAGCCGTACTCGACGTAGCGGTGAAAGTGCTGGGTCAGAAAGCGCCCCACGATCCGGCCGATGTCGGTGGCCGTGAATCGCCGGTTGTCGATGTCCACGTATTCGCGGTCGCGGAGCGTTGAGATGATCGAGGCGTAAGTGGAGGGCCGACCGATGCCGTGCTCCTCGAGCGCCTTGACGAGTGATGCCTCGGTGTAGCGCGGCGGCGGTTCGGTGAAATGCTGCTCGGGATGGAGCCCGACGAGCCGCACCGTTTCGCCCGCCTGCATCGCCGGCAGCATGTGATCGCTGTCATCCTCGACCGTGTCATCGCGTCCTTCCTGGTAAACGGCGATGTAGCCTGCCTTGACCAGCGTAGAACCGTTGGCGCGCAGCAGATGGCGCTCCGGCCCGTCGTTTCCGGCCAGCATGTCGACGGCCACGGTGTCGAACACCGCGTGTGCCATCTGGCAGGCGACCGCGCGCTTCCAGATCAGCGAGTAAAGCTTGAACTGATCGGCATCGAGGTAGCGCTCGATGTCGGCGGGCACCACGGCGGCTGAGGTCGGGCGCACCGCCTCGTGCGCTTCCTGCGCGTTCTTGGACTTGGTGCGGTACACGCGCACCTCTTCGGCGACCGCTTCCTTACCGTATAGCTTCTCGATGGTGGCGCGCATCTCCGTGACCGCTTCGGCGGCGAGCGCCACCGAGTCGGTGCGCATGTAAGTGATGAGGCCCACGCTCCCCTCGCCGATGTCGACGCCTTCGTAGAGCTGCTGGGCGGTGCGCATGGTGCGCTGCGCGGAGAAGCCGAGCTTGCGCGAGGCCTCCTGCTGCAGCGTGGAGGTCGTGAATGGGGGCGAGGGGTTGCGGCGGCGCTGCTTGCGCTCGATCGACAGCACCTTGAGCGCGCCATCGGGGCCGCAGGCGGCGCGCAGGTTCGCCTCGGTAGCGCGCGCACTGCCTTCGTTGCCGAAGCTGAACTGCTCGACCTTGCGGCCGGAGTACTCCACCAGCTTCAGCGGGAAGGTCTGCTGACTGTGCTCGCCTTCCGCATCGATGGTCCAGTATTCCTGCGGCACGAAGGCGGCGATCTGGTCCTCGCGCTCGCAGATCATGCGCAGTGCCGGGGACTGCACACGCCCGGCCGAGAGCCCGCGCCGCACCTTCTTCCACAGGAGCGGGGAGAGGTTGAAGCCCACCAGGTAATCAAGCGCGCGGCGCGCCTGCTGGGCGTTCACCAGGTCGAGCGAGAGCTCGCGCGGGTGGTTGACCGCCTCGCGGATGGCGTTCTTGGTGATCTCGTGGAACACCACGCGCTGGCTCGCCTTGCCCTTAAGCTCACCGCGCTCCTTGAGGATCTCGTTCAGGTGCCAGGCGATGGCCTCGCCCTCACGGTCCGGGTCGGTTGCCAGCACCAGGGTCGATGATTTCTTCAGGGCCTTGGAGATCGCGGCGATGTGTTTCTCGTTGCGCTCGATGAGCCGGTACTGCATCGCGAACTCGTTGTCCGGATCGACGGCCCCTTCCTTGGGCACCAGATCGCGCACGTGGCCGTAGGAGGCGAGGACCTCGTAGTCCTTGCCCAAATACTTCTTGATCGTGCGCGCCTTGGCGGGCGATTCGACGATGACCAGGTTCTCGGCCACGGTGCTCTAAGACCCCAAAACTTCGCAGGCGCCCAAAACGAAAAACCGCGGACAGGCCGCGGGCTTGAAGCTGGCGGGGGTGAAAAGCGCGCTCAATGCGGTACCTGGACCGGTAATTTCTGCAGCAGATCTTCCATGCGTTCGCAGGCCGCTTCCTCGCCGGGCTGGCAGGAAAGCACCATCAGCACCACCCACTTCACCTGCTCGAGACTGAGCTCCTCGGTATCGAGTGCCAGCAGCCGCTCGATCACGATTTCGCGCTGCGTGGCCGAGAGAATGCCGCCGCGCTCCAGCGACAGCAGCAGGCCCTGGCACTCGGCATCCAGCCGCGAGCTCTCCTCGGCGCAGTAGAGCCTGAAGGCGCGCTCGTTGGCATTGAGGCCCGGGCGCTCACGCTGGTCGGCCAAATCCGCCAGCCAGTCCAGGGCACGCTCGACATTCGCTCCACGGAAGCCGGCGACCTCCAGGTCGCGGGCGATATCGGCGCGCTCCGCGTGTACGGGCAGCTCCTCGAACAGATAGTGATCGAAGACGTATACGAGGATGTCGAAAACCGTGTTGTCCATTGACCTCTGACTACTCATATATCTGCAGGGCTGCCGCTCTTTGCGTTCCAAGCCCACCCGGCCCCCCGAAACCTTTAGGGGAAAAGTGCGCAACGACGCCTGGATTTGGGCCGATCGCCGGTCCGCTGTGCTAGAGCGTTGCTGCCCTGCGGCTTGCGACCCCGGGCGCATCTAACAGGATTTTGTAGGCCTTGTCCAACATAGAGAGTCTTAGGGAACCTGCGAAGTTCATTTCCCCTCATTCTGTAATGTTCTGTTTTGTAAAAGAAATCCCCTGCGGAAAGAGGGCGGAGCGGACGGTGCACGCGAGATTCGCGCTCAGGCCGCCCTAAACTGCGCTGACGGCCAGTGGAGGATCCTTCAAGGGCCAGTCCCGCCCGTTGCGGGCCCACAAACGAGAAGGGCCAGCGCTGCCGCTGGCCCTTCTACTTAAATGTCTGCCCCGGTGTACGGGACCTATGGCGGGATCGTGCGCCGTCTTAAGGCTGGACGACCTTGTCGCCGTTGGCGATGGGACTGAGTTCATCGAGCACCAGGCCGTAGCTCAGGTGGTCGAAAATCCGGAACATCAATAAGGTGCCGCTGATCTCCGAGGGCAGGTTGGCCGAATGGGCGATGCAGCTGCCCTTGCCCGCGATCATCTGGCAACGGTCGCGCACCTTATCGCCCGACTCGAGCACGCGCAGCACGTGGCCAGGCTCGATGCCCTGTTCACTGCCGCGGTTGATCGCCACCACCTGGTACTGGCCAGCCAGCAACACGCCGTTGACCACCGAGACGACGCGCCCGTTCACCTTGCCTGCCGGCACGTGCGGCACGATATCGGCAATGCTGCCACCGGCTTCCGGGATCAGCACGTCGCCGGCCACGATCTCACGCGCCGATTCCGTGATCAGCGCGCTCGCGGGATTGCCTTCACGGCTCACCACCGCGGTGCCCACGTAGTCGGCAAAGTAACCGAGCATCTTGCCGCCGTCGGGGTCCTTGAGCTTGTCGCCGATGTGCATGACGTTGTAATGCTCGCCCACGGCCGCCTTGAGCTTCTTCACGTAGATGACATTGTCGGTGCCCGCGATCATGTGCCGATCGCGCAGCCCCAGAACGTACGGAGCCGCCTCGACCTGCTTTCTGCTCAGCACGCCAGGCTTGGAGAGGAATGCGGCAATCGTCGAATAGGGAATGTTGGCGATCGGTGCTTCCAGCTGGGTGCTGCGCAGGAGCGGCTCGAGCTTGGTGGCACTGCCGGCGGCGTGCACCACCTGCAGCTGCTGCGTGCCGTCCTTGCCGGTCGCCAGGCGCAGCGTGTCGCCGGGATAAATTCGGTGCGGGTTCGCAACCTCGGGATTGACGTACCAGATCTCAGGCCACAGCCACGGATCCTTAAGGAACCGGTTGGCCAGGCCCCAGAGCGTATCGCCATGCTGCACCACGTAGCTCTTCGGTGCCGTCGGGCTGAGCGGCGCTGCGCTCTCGGTGACCACGGTCGTCGTGGAGTCACTGTCGGGCACGTCGGGCAGGTTGGAAGTGACGGTCTGCTGCTCGGCGGGGGCGCTGCTTTCCGTGTTCGCCGCCGGGAGGGTCTTAGGCGCCTCGGGGGCCGAGGCACTTTCATTATGGTGCCAAAGGGAGCATCCGCCCAACGTCAGGCCGAAGCTCAACAGCAAGGTCAGCCGGGCGAACTGAGGGAACGCCCGGCGGCAGCTGATTGTCTGATACAGGAACATCCCTCACTCCTAATAAAGGGCCGGGTGGGGTGGCCTACCGCCAGCTGTTATAAACTCAAAGCCCCTTGAACGCCCATGCTCCCGTGCGGAGTTTGTGCGCTGGATCACATGGGTGCAAGCCGAGGTTTCAAAAAGCTGCAATGGCGCAACTGACAATACTGGAGTTTCCGGACCCCCGGCTGCGCACGCGCGCAGCTCCGGTGCGCGATTTTGACGCCGCGCTGCACCGCCTGATCGAGGACATGCTCGAGACCATGTACGCTGCCCCTGGCATCGGCCTGGCGGCCACGCAAGTCAACGTGCACAAGGCGCTGCTGGTCATCGACATCAGCGAGGTCAAGAACGATCCGCAGGTTTTCATCAACCCCAAGATCCTAAGCCGCGATGGCGTGGCGCAGACCGAAGAGGGATGCCTGTCAGTGCCGCAGGTGTACGAGAAGGTTGAGCGCGCCGAGCGCGTGCGGGTGCGCGCCCAGGACCGCAACGGCGAATTCTTCGAGCGCGACCTGGAGGGTCTGCTGGCGGTGTGCGTGCAGCACGAGATGGATCATCTCGACGGGCGCTTGTTCGTCGATTACCTCTCCAGCCTCAAGCGCGAGCGCATCCGGCGCAAGCTCGTCAAGGAGCAGCGCGAGCGCGGCGCTGCACCCCGCTCCCGCGCGCCCCCTGAGCACGCTGCGGCCAAAGTGATCTAAGCCCGCCTCAAAGTAGCGCAGGCCAAAAAAACAATCGCATGAATGCGCTGCGGATCGTGTTTGCCGGAACGCCGGAGTTTGCGCTGCCGGCGCTGGAAGCGCTCGCGCGCTCCGAGCATCGCATCGCCGGAGTACTCACCCAGCCTGATCGCCCGGCCGGGCGCGGGCGCGCGTTGCGCGCCTCGGCCGTCAAGCAGCGCGCGCTGCAGCTGGGATTGCCCGTGGCCCAGCCCGCGCAGCTCAAGCGCGATGAGGACCTGACGCCGCTCAAGGAGTGGCAACCCGAGCTCCTCGTGGTCGTCGCCTATGGCCTGCTGCTGCCGCCCTCGGTGCTCGCACTCCCGCGGCTCGGATGCCTGAACATCCATGCCTCGCTCCTGCCGCGCTGGCGGGGCGCGGCTCCGATCCAGCGCGCGATCCTCGCGGGCGATGCCGCAACCGGCGTAACCATCATGCAGATGGATTCAGGACTCGACACCGGAGCGATGCTGGCCCAGCGGAAAGTCGCGATCGGTCCTGAGATGAGCAGTGCCGAGCTGCAATCCGTGCTGGCCCCGCTGGGCGCTGAGCTGCTGATCGAAGTGATCGGTGCGCTCATCTCCGGCAACGCGAAAGCCACGCCGCAGCCGGCTACCGGTGTCAGTTACGCCTCCAAACTTGATAAACGCGATGCGCTGATCGACTGGCAGGATAGTGCTGCCCAGATCGCACGCCAGGTCAGGGGCTGCAACCCCTGGCCGGTGGCGCACACGCTGATGCACGGCGAGCCCCTGAAGATCTGGCAGGCGCAACCGCTCCCATCAGCCTCCGAAGGTCCTAAGCCCCCGGGAAGCGTGCTGGGCCTGCGCGCCGATCGCGTGCAGGTGCAGTGCGGCGAGGGCTCGCTCGCTATCGAGCGGCTCCAGTGCGCGGGCAAGCGCGCGGTCACGGCCAAGGATTTTGCACACGGGCATGCCCTTGCCGGGCTGCGCTTCGGGTGAGCGCGAGAGCTAAGGGCGCGGAGCGCCGCTCCCGTCCCGCTCCCGGAACTGCAGCCGCGGTCCTAAGTGGCGCCGCCGAGGCGGTCGCGATGGTGGTGGGCGGCGAGTGCAACGTGGAGGAGGCCCTGGCCCGCCAGGCTTCAGGTGCGCAGCGCGCGGCGATCCAGGCCGTGAGTTTCGGGACGCTGCGCTGGTATCTGCGCCTGGCTCCCGCGGTGCTGCCGCTGCTCTCACGCCCCGAGCCGCAGACGGACCTCAAGCTGCGCACGCTTCTGGTCACGGCCGTGCACCAGCTCGAATACTCCACGCACCCGCACGGCACCACGGTGGCCGCCGCGGTCGATGCCGCGAGGCTCTTAAGACTCGAGCACGCCGCAGGACTCATCAATGCCATCTTGCGCCGGTATCTCAAGGAGCGCGCCGCGCGCCTGGCCAGCGTCGATCAGGTGCTCGCTGCCCGCAGCGCGCATCCTGCCTGGCTCGTCGAAAGACTCAAGGCAGCATGGCCCGATGACCTTGAGACGATCCTTCACGTCAACAACGAACATCCGCCGCTGAGCCTGCGCGTCGATGTGGCGCGCGTGTCCATCGCCGACTACCTCGAGCAGCTCAAGGCCGCAGGGCTTAGTGCACAGGGCGTGCCGGAGGTCGCAACCGCCGTGAGGCTCGAGAGCGCCGCGCCGCTCGCCGAGATCCCGGGATTTGCAGAGGGCTGCGTGTCTGTGCAGGACTCGAGCGCACAGCTCGCCGCCGAGTTCCTGGCCCCGCTTGCTGGCGAGCGCGTGCTCGATGCCTGCGCCGCGCCCGGTGGCAAGACCGGAGCGCTCCTCGAGCGCGCCGGGGGCACGATCGAACTCACCGCAATCGATAACGACGAGAAGCGCCTCGCGCGCGTCGCCGAAAACCTGGAGCGCCTTGGACGCCAGGCGCGGCTGGTGCACGCCGATCTAGGCGGTGATAAGGGCTGGTGGGACGGCCGCGGCTTCGATGCCATCCTGCTCGATGCCCCCTGTTCGGGCACGGGGGTAATCCGGCGTCACCCCGACATCAAGCTGCAGCGGCGCGCCGCCGATATTCCTAAGTTTGTCCAGCAGCAGCTGCGGCTGCTTGAGGGTTGCGCCGCACTCTTAGGTCCGCGCGGGCGGCTCCTGTATGTCACCTGCTCGGTGCTGCCTGAGGAGAACACGGGGGTCATCCAGGAGTTCCTGGCCCGCCATAAGGGGTATCGCGAGCGCGCGATCCCCCGCGCCACGGCCTTGAGCCCGCCCTTGAGGCGCTGCGCCCAGGGCTGGCAGCTGCTGCCGGGGGCAGGCGGGGACGGCTTCTATTATGCTTGCCTGAGCCACGAGGGAGCCCCTTAAGAAGATGGCCACGCCGATAAGGACGGTTCGCCTGCTCACCGCCGCGCTGCTGCTCGCGGCGCTAAGTGCGCACGCCGCCGATCCTCTCGATGGCGAGCTAGAGATCCGCTCCGCCTACGCCGTGCCGAGTCACGGGGTGATCATGCTGTCGGTGCGCGTGGGCTACCCGAGGAGCGATCTGCTCAGTGCCACTCTCAAGGACGGGGTGACCTTAAGCTTCGATCTGGAGTGCACCGTTTCGCGGCATCGCCGGTTGTGGTTCGACGCCGAGGCGGTCTCGCTCCTGAGGCACAGCGAGCTCTCCTACCAGGTGGTGACCGACCGCTACCTGGTGCGCAACGTCGATTCGGGCACGCAGGAAACCTTCCAGACGCTCGAGGCCGCACTCGAGCGCGTCGGCACCGTCGATGAGTGGCCGATCGCGGTGGACTCGCAGCTCGAGCGCGACGAGGAGTGGCAGATCAGCCTCAGGGCTGGGGTGCGCCGCGGTCACATGCCCGACGCGCTGCGGGCGCTGGTGTTCTGGTCCGACGCCTGGCACCGCACGAGCGACTGGTACACATGGACCCTCGTGCGCTAAAGCGCTGGGGGCTTCGCGCCCTGATATCGCTCGGCTGCGGCGCGGGCGTCTGGGCGCTGTTGCTGCTGCTGCAGGTGACCGAGAACTCCGCCGAGTTCAACCGGCGCATGCCCTGGATACTGCTGCTCAACACCTGCGCGGTGGTGGCCTTGGGCGTGCTCCTGACGCGCAAGCTCTGGCAGCTGTACCGTGATTTTCAGAATCACGTGCCCGGATCGCGCCTGACCGCGCGCACCGTGGGCATGTTCGGCACCCTGGTGGTGGTGCCGCTGTTGATCCTGTACCTGTTCGCGCTCGAGTTTTTGAACTACGGGATCGACAGCTGGTTCCGGGTCGAGTTCAAGCACGGCCTGAATGACGCGCTCGTGCTCTCGCGCTCCGCCTTGCAGCTGCGATTGCGCGAGCAGGCGCGCCGCACCGAGGAGTTCGCGCGCACCATTGCCGACTTAAGCGGCCCGGACCTGGCGGTGCGTCTCGATGCCGAGCGGCGCGCGGCCCAGGCGGCGGACGTGACGGTGTACGACAGCAGCGGCCGCGCGCTCAGTGTCAGCAACGGGGCGAATTCGCCCCTCCCGGGGCGCCCGCCGGCCGGCCTGCTGCTGCAGATCGCCTCGGGACGGAGCTTCGTGAGCCTCGAGACCCCGGTCGACGGGCACGCCACCATCCGCACCGCCGCACCCCTGCCTAAGGCCCAGGGAGTGCCGCCGGGGCGCTTCGTGCTCACCGACTACGACGTGCCGCAGGAACTCTCGCGGCTCGCCGATGCGGTGCAGAACGCCTACAGCAATTACGGCGACATGTCGGCCACGCGCCGGCCGCTCAAGGTCAGCTTCATGCTGACCCTGACGCTGGTGCTTTTGATCACGATGCTGGCCGCGGTCTACGGCGCGGTGTGGTCGGCACAGCGCCTGACCCGTCCGGTCAAGGACCTGATCGCCGGCACGCGCGCCGTCGGCAAGGGCGATCTGGAAACACGCCTGCCGCTCCCCTCGCGCGATGAGATGGGGTTCCTCGTGCACTCCTTCAACGACATGACCAAGCGGTTGCGACGCAGCCGCGAGGAGGCGGCCGCCAGCCGCCATGCGGTCGAGCGCGAGCGCGAGCGCCTGGCGGTCATCCTCTCGCGCCTATCGAGCGGCGTGCTGGTGGTCGATGCGCAATTGCAGCTGCGCAGCGCCAACCAGTCGGCGGGCGCCATCCTGGGGCGCGATCTGGCCGGGATGGTCGGGCAGAGCCTGGTCTTGGGCACCGGGGCCACCACGCTGCTGGCCGGCTTCGTCGCCGAGCTGCGCGCGCGGCTGGATTCGGGCGAGCGCGAGTGGCGCGAGCAGCTCTCGCTCAAGGACGAGGCGAGCGCGCGCGTGCTGCTGTGGGCCTGCACGCCGTTGCCGGATGTGGGCGATGCGGCACGCCTGGTCATCGTCTTTGACGATGTGACCGCGCTCCTCAACGCGCAGCGCAGCGCCGCCTGGGGAGAGGTGGCCCGGCGCCTTGCCCATGAGATCAAGAACCCCTTGACCCCGATCCAGCTGTCCGCCGAGCAGATGCGCCGCCAGCTGCTGCGCGGGCTCGACACCCAGCACGCGCGCATCCTGGAGCGGGCCACCCACACCATCGTGCAGCAGGTGGACGCGATC
>Ga0068865_100001773_pt1 | contig 12667 bp, 11 predicted proteins | sample KBSMisM12_FD_75293 | JGI IMG/M metagenome (GOLD analysis project Ga0068865, IMG submission 75293) | Miscanthus rhizosphere microbial communities from Kellogg Biological Station, Michigan, USA - KBS Miscanthus M1-2 | ecosystem: Host-associated > Plants > Roots > Rhizosphere > Soil ...
GTGATGCCCAGGGGCGGCCAGGTCAACAACTCGCTGAACGTCAGGATCGGGACGCTGGTACTCGACAGGGTCTGGGCGTACACCTCGGCGATCACGAGCGGCGGGCAACCGCAGCCCGGGAACGTGTCTGCTGGCCACGTCCACAATACGCTGATCTACAAGGGGAACGAGTACCGCGTCAAGCGGCACTGCCAGGTCATCTGCAACAAGATCGGCGTCAACACCGTCACCGAGTTCCCGATCCCGATCACCGGCATCATCAGAGCGTGCAGGATCAAGGCGTCGTCGACGACGGGGATCACCGACCTGAAGGTCAGCTCGTCTACCGACCCGGCGTGCCCCGGCGTGGACCTGCACTCCCTGCTGGTCGCGAACACCTGGATCTCGGCGTTCGATCCAACGACCATCCAGCAGTCCAGAGGGAACTTCGCGGCGAGCGACACCCAGAAGATCGTCGTCACGACGAACGGGTCTTTCTCCGCCAGCACCTACATCATCGTCGACCTAGAAGTCTTCTGCGTCGAGCGGAAGTACGACGGCACGGAGACCTACTCGGACACGTCCCCGCCGGACCGGTACGTCGTGTCTGGGTCGCCGTCCGCGAGCGCCGACTACGTCGGCCAGGAGGTGATCGGCGACTCGAACACGTCGATCTACAAAGCGGTCACGACAGGCGCCGGCGCCGCTGACTGGGTCAAGCTGGGCGGCGCGCCGATACCGTCCACGGTTTCGGTGTCTGCGGCGCCGTCGACGCCGTCGGCCAGCCACGCCGCGGTCTACGTCGACTCGACGTCGAAGAACCTCGCCTGCAAGGACGACGCCGGAAACGTGAACCACGGCGTGCGGACGGTTACGGCCACCGCTTCGCAGTGGATCCGCGCCATAGCCGACGACGGCAGCGTCACCAAGAGCCAGCCGGCAACCACGGACATCTCCGGGATCGCCGCTATCGCTTCGAGCGGCTCGGCCTCAGACCTCGTCGCCGGCACGATCTCCCAGGCGAGGCTAGGGAACGCCGGCACCTCGGCGGGGCGCACCAACGTCGAGGTCACGATCGACAGGCAGGTCCTCTCCTCGGAGAGCAACTATACGGCGTCGTGGAGTGCCGGGGCCTACAAGCGCGTCATCCTCAGGTTGTCGGGGACCTACGACGGGACTCTAGCCCTCCGCGTCAACGGTGACACCGGGGGTAACTACAGCGACGGCGGGAACCTCACCATCTCGAACATCACGATCGCGCTCACCAACGACAAGGGCACCAACTCCGGGGCCATCGTCGGACACACCAACGCCGCGAGCACGAAATCGAAAGTCACCATCGACTTCGACGTGGTGAAGGACGGACTCGAACGGGTCGGGACCTCGCGGACGCAGAGCCACGCACCGGCCGGCACTGCGGCTACGTACTCGTGCCTCAGCAGTGGGTTCTGTTGGCACAACACCGCGGCGGACATCACGTCGATCACCGTCTTACCGTCCACCGGTACGATCACCGGGACGGTCGAGGTCGTCGGGATTCCCCCGTAAAGGAGGCCACGATGAACCTGTGGGAATTCAAAGACAAGCGGAGGCTCGCGAACCGCGACGCCATCGCGGCCATCAAGGCCGCCGCGGAGGCCGGAGACCCCGTCGCCGAGGAGCGCTGGGCGGCCCTCCTGAAGACCGCCGAGCAGATCAAGCAGACCCACCCGGAGTGGCTCAGGCTCAATCCGTGGTGGGACGTCGGTTCACCGGTCCCCGCCGTCGTACCGGTCGTAGGGGACGAACCCCTTGTCGGTCCAGAAGCCCCAGACCCGCTCCCAGGCGGCACCCGCGACGAAGTTTGACGCCCGGGCCGACACCAGCGTCCAGCATCCGCCTGGGCTGACCGCGGTGATGAGGTGGGTGTGGGTGGCCGGGAAGGTGCTCTTGAGGAAGATGCCGCGGTGGTGAAACCACTGCAAGTGCTCGTACACTACCCTTGAAACCATGAACGGGGTTCGCCTGGTTGTTTGTCCAGGACCTGGATCAAACACCGTCTCCTCCAGCCACCCCTTCAGCACCCTCGACGTGAACGCGTAGGGGTGGTCGTGGGGGTCCGGCCCGTTGTCCGGCCGCAGGATGTGGTGGACGCGGTAGTCCCGCCCGAACCACGTCCCGAGGTGCCAGCGCAGCATCAACGGGTCTCCGGTCGGCGGTCGCCGAGGCCCGTTGGGACCGATCGCCTTCGGCGCCCCGAAGACCAGCGTGAGGAGCCAGGCGAAGAGCCTCATCTACCGATCGCCCCGATGAGGTCGCGGACGCCCTCCCACTCCCGCAGGGCCGCCTTGTCTCGGTCCAGAAGGCCGACCTCGCTGCGTGCTGCTCCCGGTACCACGGTCTTCTCGATCGTGTCGAGGCGCCGGCGGATCGCCTTCCGAATGAGAGTTATGCGGGCGTCGATCTCGCCGAGGAGTCGGACGGTCTGCGGCAACGCCAGCCACTCCGCGCTGGTGAGCGGCTCGGGCTGCTTCGGCTCGGCTACCGGGGCAGGTTCGTCGGCCGTGAAGATCAGGGCGGAGTGGCGGGCGTTCGGTGAGCCCGCGGAAGGACACCACCCGCCAACGTCCCTTGCGTCAAGGCGCCTCGCTTCGGTGACACCGGATTTGTCGATCCTCTCGACCAAGAAGACGCCGTGGTCGCGGCCGCCGTTGAACGCGTAGACCTCGCCGACCCTGAAGTCCTTCGGCCCGGTGTCCGGCAGTCTCTCGGCCGGCACGAACGCCGACCAGCCCTCGGCGTCGTCGTAGTCCGGCTTGACGAGGACGCGATTGGTGGGGTCGCGGAGGGTATCTTCGTGATCTCCTGTGTACGGAGACTCGTAATCGAAGGACCGCCCCTTGGTAAGACCGGTGATCGCGGGCTCCTTGGTAGGACCGGCGATCGTGAAGACCCTGTCCTTGGCTTTTCGGTCCCAGTACCCGGTGTCCCTGAACTTCATCCCCTTCGCGATCTTGATGTTCTGCATCACGGCTGCCATGTCGGTACCTCCATCCCGGACACCCTACCACCACCCGCCGGGCGAGTCAACCCCCGGTCTCTTGAACCACCCCGAGATCCGCGGCGACGCCACGGCGTAGGACCCCGCGGCGAGCCCGGCGACGTAGAGCGCCGCCTCGGGTACCCCGCGAAAGGCCTCCGACAGCCCGACCAGGCCGACGACCCCGTTCAGCCCCGACCACAGCGCCGCCCTGCCGGGGTGCTTGGCGGTCGCCGCGGCGACCCAGGCCGCCATGGTGGCGTCGACCAGGACCCCTGAGGCCAGCGCGCGAGCCGCGTCGAGCAACGTCATCCCGGCGATCCTACCACGGGTAACCTACTTGGTCGATGGCGTCACCGACCCCAGAGGTCTTCGCGGTCTACGACAACTCCGGGAACCCGCTCACCGGGGTCGCCGCGGGGATGTCGTTCTCCTACTACGGCACCGAGGCCGGGGTCGCCGTATTGCCGCAGCCCGCCATCTCGGAGATCGGGACTTCCGGGGTCTACAAGTTCACCCCCGGCGCGATCCCCTCCGGGCACGGGCTCGCCTACGTCCTCGCCACCGGCCACCAGCCCGCCTACGTGTCCAGGTACGTCCGCCCTGAGGACTACGCCACCGACTCCGTCCTCGACCTCAAGAATCTCCTGTTCGGGACTTGGGAAATTAAGACCACCGGGCCGGACGCCAACAAGATGGTGTTCACCGCCCCGGACGGCGTCACCGTCGTCCTCAAGGTCGCCCTCACCGACATCGCCGGCCTCCCCACCGTCCTGAACGCCTTCAAGCGGACCCCGGCCTAAGGACTCCGCCATGGCGTCGACGATCATGCTCGTCACGCTGGGGTTCGGCTCCACGGGGGTGCCGGGCGACGCCAGCACCCTCCCGCTGACCCTGGGCTTCGGCGCCGCCGGCCCCCTGCCGACGGGCATCGGGCACTTCTGCCTCGACTCGGTCTACCTGAGGTCGGCGCTGGTGCTCCGCGTCAGGTTCACGGCGCCGCCGGCCACCACGGGCCCATCTGTCACGCTGGCCTCGGTGGCGGCCAACTACCTGCTCACCGGACCCGGCGCCCCAGCCATCCTCACCGCCAGCCCGGCATCTGACGACGACGAGGTCGCCGACCTCCACCTCTCCCACCCCCTGGGACCCGGCGTCTACACCCTGGAGGTCGCCCGCTCGATTCTCGGCGAGGGCTTGGTGCCCTTTACCGGCCCGAACACCGTCACCTTCGAGATCCGCGTCGCGGAGCCCGGCCCGCTCTCCGGGGGCGGGGTCTCCGCCGCGGTCGAGGCAGAGCTGCTCGGGCTCACCGACCCGGCGTACGCCGGCGGCACGGTCTGGCGCGCCGTCCTCGGCGGGTTCGCCGACGCCCTCAAGACCGCCGCCGACTTCGGGCTCCGCGTCTTCGACCAGCTCTGGATCCCCTCCGCCTCAGGCAAGTACCTCGAAGCCCGCGCCGCTGACCAGGGCGTCCCCAAGGCGGTCGACGTCGGCCTCCGCGACACCGACTTCCGGCGCCTGGTGCTCCGCGTCAAGAACCTGAAGCTGACCCAGCTCGCCTTCAACCGGATGCTGGAAGTCTTCTACGGTCGCCAGTCCGTCTCCGCCTACGTCGAGGCGACCGCGGCGGAGCCCTACGTCCTCACCGAGGGAGAGGAACTCGTCGTCCTGCTCGACGAGACCGCGGAGATCCGCTACGAGGTCCGACGTCGCGACTACCGGGTCATGAGGCGGGCGACGTCGGACGAGGTCGCCGCCGAGCTGAACCGACTCTTCACCGCCGCCGGCAACCCGGCGCGCGCGGAGGCCGCCGTCGACGCCTATACCGGCGCGCGCCGCCTCAGGATCTACTCCGGCGCCGCCGGCCTCGGCTCGGCCGTCAGGGTCACCGGCGGCCGCTGCGCCGCGGTGTTCAGGTTCCCCGAGGACGTCCTGCCGCTGCCCGAAGCCGCGGTGCTCCCGGAGTGGACCGTCACCCCGCTCGCCGACGGGACGGCGCGGTACTCCGCGGACTCCGACGCCTCGGTCGACCTGTCCGAGGTCGTCGCCGGCGACTTCGTGGTGGTCTCCGGCTTCGAGTTCGCCGACGCCAACAGGGGTTGGTGGCCGGTCCTGTCGGTCCACTACTCCTACACCGGCCCCGCCGTCCAGCAGTACGTCGTCGTGGCGAACCCCGCGGCAACCTCGCAGTCCGGGGTCCCGCAGCTCGCCGAGTCCTCGGTCAAGTTCTTTAGGCCGGTCAAGCGGCGCCCGCAGGACGCCCTCGGCTGGGTCTCCGTCGACCAGCGCGACGGCGACGCCGAGATCTCGATCCCCGTCACGACCACGGCGGTGCGGCGCGAGGCGAACGGTGCCGCCTACCTCCAGCCGCCGGTGATCCTGGACGTCGACTCGGCGTCCGTCGACGCCGACGGCACCGCCACCGTCACGACCGCCGCAGCCCACGGCGTCGAGCCCGGCGACCAGGTCGAGCTGCTCGGGTTTCGCGGGACCGGGACGATCCCGACCGCGGCCCCGGGGACCGCAGCTGGCGCTCCGACGGCCGACGACCTCTCCTCCACCGGCACCTCGGGCCGCAACGCGGTGACGGCGTGGCACGTCGACTCGGCGACCACGGGGTCCGGCGCCGCCTCGGTCAACGCCGGCTCGTCTGCCTGGATCGTCGGCGGCCGCCGCTACGACGGCCTCGGCAACGTCGCGGCGTCGAGGACCGTCAAGGCCTTCCGGGCCGACCAGCTCCCCCGAGACGCCCACGGCGTCCCGGCGTACCGCTACCGCTGGTCGCAGCAGGAGGCCGCCGAGGTCTGCGACGGCCAGGCCGCCGCCGCGCTGCTGAACCCGGCCTCGGCCGGCGGCGTCGCGATCGCAGGGGGCTACGACACGGTGCCCTGGGACGACAAGCGGCCCGCCGACGTCAGGTCAGCGGTGCGCCGGCTCGACGCCGTCCAGGCCAAGGAGGTCGTCCTGGTCGACGGACAGCTCACCTCAGGTGGTCTGATGGCGGCGCTGGGGTTCCAGCTCACCGCGCTCCCGCCGACGGGCAGCCAGCTCACCGTCAGGGACGCCGCCGGCACCAGGGTCTACGTCTTCGGGTCCGGCGCCGGCGACGTCGTCGTCACGATCGGGGTAACCGTCGCGGCGACCATGACAAACCTCGCCTCGGCGATCGCCGGCGACGGGCCGGCGCGCTGGTCGGCGCAGTACGCCGCCGACCGCACCGAGCTGGGTACCTTCGGGACGGTGGGGATCTGGGAGAAGACCGTCACGGCGTCGCGGAGCACCCTGCGGCTGCACGCCTCCTCGGGGCTCGCCGCGGTGTCGACCTGGACGCGCTACGGCACCGCCCTGCTCGCCGCCCCGGACTACTCCGCCGGCTCTCCGGCGCCGACGCCCACGACGGATCCCGGCGCCGCCGCCGGCATGCACAGGCTCGCCGGGACCCTCCAGGTCGGAGAGGTCCACGGCGTCCTCGCCGCCAACCCACTCGCCCCGCACCCCGCCGGCAACTTCTGGCGGTGGACCGGCGCGGCGTGGTCGGACACCGTCCAGTGGTTCACCGTGCGCGGGTCGGCCTCCGCGACCGCCGCCGTGGCGGAGCCCGGCCTCGCGTCGACCGCGACGAGCCTCATGGTGGTCGGCGGCTCGAACCTGCTGAACACCGCGACGAACGTCGTCTCCGTCACCACCGACGCCGGCGACCCCGCGGCGTGGTCGTTCACCGCCAAGGGCCTGCTGGAGGCCCGCAGCGCGCCGAGGACGGCGACGACCTCGGCAGGGATCCTGGTCAGCGGCGGGCGCCAGCCGGCGAACGGCGCCCGGCGCGTGAACTCCGGCTTCACCGGCTGGAGCTTCGACGACGCCTACGGGGCGGCGAACTTCCAGGGGATGTCGGGCTCGCCCATCGGCAGCAGCATCCCGCTGCCCGTCGCCGGGAACCGCAGGGTCCCCGGCAAGATCGGGTTCGGCGTGCTGCTGACGAACCCGATGATCGCCGCGCTCAGCGGCGGCGGGGTCGTCCTCAACAGTAAGCTCGCCGACACCGGCTACGGGTACTCGGTGTCGGTCTGGATGACCGCCGGCCAGGGCGCCGTCTTCCGCAACGCCGGGACCACCGCGTCGGCGACCAACAACACGCTGCTGGAGTTCGGCGTCGACCCCGCCGACGACAAGTTCTACGTCACCTGGGACACGAACCCCTCCGGATCACGGACCACGGCGATCGTCAAGACCACGGCGACGATGACGTCGGTCTGGGGACCGCCGAAGCCGGCGACACCGTTCCCGCACTACCACCACGTCGGACTCACCGTCAACACCGCCGGCGGGTTCGGGACCCGCCTCGTGACGCTCTACATCAACGGGGTCCAGATCCAGCAGTGGTCGATGACCCCGGCGGGTGGCGGCACCGTCTCGACCCCGGGCTTCGGAGCGACCACCGCGACGGCCCCCGGGTTCACCGGCGCCATCGATGAGTTCGCCATGGCGTTCGTCTTCGGGCTCGCCGTGGCCGACGCGCAGACGATGGCGGCGATCTACCGCGACGAGGTCGGCGTCTCCGACGACAGCCCGCTCGACCTCGACCAGTCCCCGGTCGGCAGGGTGATGTCGTCGTGCGAGCTGCTCGACTCCGCCGGGAACGCCTTCCGCACCGGGCCGATGGGGTTCGCCAGGTTCGCCCACACCCTCACCGTGCTGCCCGACGGCAGGGTGCTCGCCGTGGGCGGCGTCGGGTACCCGGCGGCGGACCTGCCGTCGGTGCGGTCGCAGCGCCAGCTGGAGCTACGGTCCTGCGAGGTCTGGGACCCCGCGACGGGGCTCTGGGGGCGGATCGCCGACACCGCGTTCCCGCACAGCTACGGCCACGCCGCCGTCATCGGGAACCAGGTCTACGTCGCCGGAGGGTTCACCAACGCCCCGGTGGAGTACCTCGACCTCGACACCATGCAGTGGTCGGTGTCGACCGCCGGGGCGGGCTCCGGCGGGCGGAATGCCGGCGGGACGTCGAACGGCGTCGCCGTCTGGGACGCCGGCCACACCTCGACCGTGCCCCTGAACAGCCCGGCGGCCGACCGCAGCCTGGTCCCGGCGGCGGAGTCCGTGGCCGGCAAGGGCATCGACGGCTGGTACGCCGCGGCTCCCGGGACGACCGGCTCGACGCTCGTCGTCGTCGGTGGGGCCGGCACCGCCGGGCCGGCCACCGGCGGCGAGGTCCGCCCGGCGCGCGCGGAGGCCGGGCTGCCCGGGATGCCTGGACCGAGGGTCTGGGACCCCCGCGGCGGCATGGGGATCTCGTCGGTGGCGTCGACGACGGTTGGCGACATCCTCGCCGGGCGGCCCTACGTCGAGATCGAGCTGCCCCCGGGCGACGCGGAAAAGTTCCCCGACTCGCCGGGCTTCCTGGTGATGCGGTTCGGCAGGGACGGCGAGGTCGGCCCGGTGCCGTACAGCGGGCGGATCGGCGACTCCAAGCTGGCGGTGTCGCCGGGCTTCAAGTTCTCCGGCGACCTGCCCTCGGGCAGCAGGGTCGTCCTGCTGGCGACCCGGGGCCCGTTCGTGCCGGAGACACCGGAGACCGCAGGGTCGTTCTACGTGACGGACTCACCCGCCGGGAGGGCAGCGGCCACGGAGCAGCTCCGCGAGATCTCCGCGGCGGGGATCGACCTGCACCTCGACGTGAGGTACCCCGGCCCGCGCGGGATCGGCGCCGAGGAGTTCTCGACCAGGGGGTCGGAGAAGCTCTCCGACAACGTCCCGGCGTTCGCGCACCGGCCCGACGAGGAGGTCGCCGCGGCGGTGGCGGGCGACGAGGTGCTCTAGCGCCTCTTCTCTAGCCTCTCGATCCGCGCTCTCAGCCGCTCGATCTCCTTGGTCAGATTCTCGTAGACGGTGTAGATCGCCCACTCGTGCAGCACTAGACGCTCCCCGCAGACCTCGCAGGGCTCCGGTTCTGGCTGCGGCGGCCCGGCTGGGGTGCGGAACATCTCGGCGAGGCCCTCCGCCTCGCGGTTGTCCATCTCGATCTCGTGGGCGGTGCGCTCGTGCCCGTGGATGAAGCCCATCACTCGTACCTGTCGACGACGAACTCCGACCGGACGCCGCTCCGGTCGGTGACGCGGAGCCGGAGGCCCGGACCGACGGCCAGCCCGCACGCCGAGGCCTCCTCGCGCCCGCCGATCTTCGCCGACCGCGAGTACGACTCGATCGTCGACCGGACCTCGCGCAGCTCGGACTTCAGGGTCTCCGGGAACAGCGCGTTGCCCTGGCCGGTCCGGGTGTCCTTGGCGCCCTCCAGGATGACGACGGCACCCTTGCCGTGGTGCGGGTGGTCGCCGTACCACTGGTGCGGGGAGTCCGCCACCGCGGTGACGCGGACCCAGGACGGAGACGCCAGGTTCCACTGGTTAGCCGGCGTCAGGACCGCGTAGGTGTACGTCGAGAACGGGTTCCTCCGGGTCTCGCTGTCCCACTGGTGGATCGGGGGAGCGTCGGCGTGCTCCGCGGTGAGGATCGCGGTGTAGTTGCCGCGCGCCGGCGCGAACGCCTCGATCGAGACTGCCTCGGGCAGGAACTTCGAGGCGAAGCGGACCCAGGTCGTGTTCTGTGCCGGCAGCACGCCGAGGTCGGTGGCGCTCTCGCCCTTCGCCTTGAGGTGCCCGAAGACGCCGCCGCGCTCCTCGGCGGCCTCGCGCGCCGGCCGCCACACCGCCTCGATCTCTTCGACGCGGGCGAAGCGGCGCTCCAGCGACCTGGCGATGCCGAGCTTCTCGACGAGCTTCTCCGCGGCTGCGATGTTGCCGGCAGCCGGGGCGGCCTGGGGGCGCTGGTACTGGAGCGGGTGCATCTTCGCCTTGAACCGGGCCGCGGCTGCGTCGAACGACATCCCGGCGGCGAGGTCGTCGAGCAGGGTTCCGACCATCGAGCTGCGGGGGTGGCAGAACCCCGCCGGCGCCGTCGCCACGGCGCGCCAGACGATGTTCGCGCGGCGCACCACCGAGTTGCCGTTGACGGCGGCGTGGAGGTCGGCGAGGAACTGGCAGGGGCCGAGGACCTTCTCGGCCCGGTACAGCGCGTCGGACTTCAGCAGGCCGAGGGCCTGGTTGACGAGTGCCGCGGGGTACTCCGACAGCGCCCTGGAGACGTTCTTGAAGTCCTCACGGCGCTCCGCCATGGCCTGGCCCGGGGTCAGCACCTTGCCGGTGTAGACGAGGTGATCCGGCACGGTCAGGGCGACGTGGCGCCAGCAGCCCGTTACCGGCTGGCCCCAGACGCGCTCCTTGGTGAGGAAGACGCCGGTAACATTGGATCGGGCGACCATGTGGCCGACCGCGTTGAAGGCGTCCTCCTCGGGGCTGAGGGGGTCGAAGTTCTTGGCGAACACCGCCGGCTTCGCGGAACCGTCCTCGCCAATCGTGACGAGCCCGCCGTAGGCCTGGATGAACCGGCGGCACGCCGTGCAGGTGTGGAAGGCGCGGTCCTTGCGGGGGAACGAGTCGAGGTAGGTCTCCCAGAGCGCCTCGGGGTCGGCGTCGGTCGTGAAGACCGGCTGACCGTCGACGCGCATTCGGAACCGCCTCTGGACGGCGGCGAGGATGCTGAAGTAGTCGTGGTCGTCGACGTTGCCGGTCACGGCGGCGCGTAGCACCGGCTTCTTCGCGGTCTTCTTGACGGTCGGTGCGGTCTTCATGGCGGTCTCCTTGGTCTTCATGGTCATCAGAATTATAGCGCTTCCCAGCTCGCCGGGACAGCAGATTCTCGCTCGGCGTCGGCCAGGGCGGCGAGGGCCTCTTCCGCGGCGGCGGCCTCCAGGGCGGCGATGAGGGGCTCCGGATCGTGGGTATTGCTGAAATGCTGGTACGGGCTCCCGTTGCCGCAGCCGCAGGAGTCAACCGGGCTTCCTGGCGGGGCGAGCGGACACCCGCGGCACGATTCGCGACCGATCGCGTAGACCTGGCACAGCGCGCACGATCTGGACCCCAGAGCGAGCACTCGCCCAATGTCGCTGGTTGGCCGCAGGCATCGCGCGGTGTCCATGTACATCCCGTACTGCCTCAGCGTCGCCGGCCTGACGCCGCGCCACTTCCGCAGAGAGTGCAGGGCAGGAGCTGACTTGGCCTCCGGGCTGTTCGCCGGGACGGGGTAGAACTCGCGGAACCAGTCCTCACCCTGTACTTCTTCACGGCAGCACCTCCTTGAGGAAGCCGGGCAGCTCGGCGGCGACTTTGCGGAATTGGTCCTCGGTCATCTTCAGCGTCAGGTCGACGTGCCCCTTGTACTTGACGCTGTGCTCGACACGCACCGGCAGCTCGCCGAACCCGGCAACCGTCGCCTCGACCTCCAAGCGCTTCGCTTCCAGCTCCACGTTGGCGGAGTGGGTCGCGATCTCGCTGTCGAGTTGCCGACTGACGGCCTCGGCGATCTCGTTGATCCTGGCGTCGGAGAACCCGTCGGACTCCGCCTTGCGGGCGCGGAACCGGAACGACCCCAGCCGGCCGGCGTAGAAGTAGATCGCGCTCTTCGACTGGTCGAACGCGTAGTTCGGGTACATCGCGTACCGGCTGTCGGCCTTGAAGCTGCACTCGACGTAGACGCACTCCACGATGCCGCCCTTGGTGGCGTACAGCTGGGTCGAAACCCCGGGCGACCAGGACTTCTCCTTCACCGGACACCCGGCGGCGGCGAGGGCGGCGCGCAGTCGGATTGCCAGGCGCCCCGAGGACGCCTCGGTGGCTGCCTTCGCGGCCCGGTGCGAAGCCTCGGACGACCGCTTCTTCTGTTCGAACGATGTGTCAGTCATGAACATACCTCTACCAGGTCCGCGAACCGCTGTCAAGCTCCAACCTTCACCGGCGTGATCGGCCCCATCGTCTGCGGCGCCCACGCCTTCGTCTACGTCAACTCGAAGCCCTACGCCAGGGTGTTCTCGATCTCGACGAGCACCGCCGAGGCGCAGCGCGAGGTCCGCACCGTCGACAGCCTGGAGCCCGCGGAAGAGATCCCCGCGGGGTTGACGGCCCGCGTCCAGATGCAGGTCTACCGCCTACACGCCGACGGCGGCGCCGAGGGCGCCGGCCTGACGGTACCGTGGGCCGACGCGCCCCGGGCGAAGTACGCCAGCCTGCTCGTTCTGGACCGGCTCACCGACACCGTCCTGCTGCGCTGCGACAGGGCGAAGCTGACCCAGCAGGCCTGGCTGACCGGCAAGGGCTTCGTCACCGGGACGGTGTCGTTCAACTGCATGGACTTCGGGAACGAGGTCGCCGCGTCGGGCTAGTGCCGATCGAGGCTAGCACCCCACGGCGCACGCGCCGATAAGGCAGATTCCCTCGACGATGTTCCAGATCAGCGCCGCGACCAGGTCAAGGCCCAACCTTCCCGCCGGCATGGCAGTCGAGCGCGAACTTAATGCATTGGGCCAACAGCGCGTAGACGTCCCCCACTTGCGGCTCATCGAGGCCAGCGTCCGCGGCGACTTCGACGTCCTCGGGCTCGCCGCCGCCGCGGGGGCACCCTACGTCGTCCGCGGCTACTCCCTCATCACAGCCGGCGCCATCGGGATCCCAGCCGAGGACCTCAAGGTCGACGTCGCCGGCGGCATCGCGATCCACTACATGGCCTCGGCCTCGGGGTCGGTCTTCAGAACCCCCTCGGACCGCGCCCCGGAGACCC
>Ga0068865_100001775_pt1 | contig 12654 bp, 8 predicted proteins | sample KBSMisM12_FD_75293 | JGI IMG/M metagenome (GOLD analysis project Ga0068865, IMG submission 75293) | Miscanthus rhizosphere microbial communities from Kellogg Biological Station, Michigan, USA - KBS Miscanthus M1-2 | ecosystem: Host-associated > Plants > Roots > Rhizosphere > Soil ...
CGCAAGCGCCACCATATGCAGGCCGGCGTCGGGCACTACGGCGTATTTTCAGGCAAGAGCTGGCAGCAGCAAATCTATCCGATGGTGAAGAACATTATTCTTCAGAGTGACTGAACTTTTTCTCTTATCGCTTGAATGCGCCGAGGATCGCGCGCATCCGCTCAGCGCTCAAATTCTCGGACGGGGTCGTGTCGCGCTCGTTGGCGAGCCGCGCTTCGCAATCGACGAGGGTCGCTGACACGATCTTGCCCGAGCGATTGTCGAAGCGGCGTTCCTCGCAGCGACCTTTCTTGTCGGTCTCGACCACAATGGACGCTACGCGGTGGGCAGCTGCACCGCCGTTTGCGGGTGACAAAGGCGCGATCTTCGACGCGGCATTCTTGGCCTGCAGGTCGGCCGAGAAATAAGAGCCGGTCGTTACGAAGAGCGCGAGCAAAAGAATGCTCGCCAGGGCGGCCGAAGCGATCAAGGCGCGGACCGCTTCCACTGTCGAGAAGCGGCCTCTGTCGCGGCGTGGCTTGCCTGTCATCGATCCGGAGCTCATGGGACGCTGGTCCGCGAGTAAAATAAGATATTCAGTTTGTTCGAAAATTTAGCCTCGACCGGTTGAGGATGCGTGAAGATGCGGGGTCAAATTGGAGGCATCGCGGAGAGGCATCTTTAATTTGGACCTGACCGTTCCTACATCAGGGCACGTTCCACAAAACCCCGAAAAGCCAATGCTAGATTTTGCTTCGTCGTCCGATGTCGGGGACATCGGCGAGGCGGTGACACCCGTCTCCGATACCGAAATCCTCGACGCCTACTCCAATGCCGTCACCTCCGTGGCCGACGCCGTCGGCCCGGCCGTGGTGCGCGTGGAGATTCGCAATGACAAGGGCCGCCCCGGCGGCGTTGGATCCGGCGTCATCATCGCGCCGGACGGTCTTGTCCTCACCAATTCGCATGTGGTTGAGGGCGCCAAAGAGGTGCGCGTGCAGGACGCGGAGGGCCGCGTCATGGATGCTCGCGCGCTCGGCATCGACCCGGACACCGATCTCGCGCTTCTGCGCGTAGGGTCGGCGCGGGATCTGCCCAGCGCCGTATTGGGAGATTCCAAAAAGCTCAAGCGCGGTCAACTCGTGGTCGCAATCGGCAACCCCTTGGGGTTTGAATCGACCGTGACCGCCGGCGTGATTTCCGCGCTTGGTCGCTCGTTGCGCTCGCGCACAGGTCGCCTCATCGAAGACGTGATTCAGACGGACGCTGCCCTCAACCCGGGCAATTCCGGCGGTCCACTGGTGTCATCGCGGGGCGAGGTGGTCGGCATCAACACCGCCGTGATCATGGGTGCGCAGGGCATCTGCTTCGCCGTTGCCAGCAACACGGCGCAGTTTGTGCTCAGCGAACTGATCCAGCACGGCCGCGTTCGGCGCTCGTACATCGGCGTGTCGGCACAAACGACCGCGGTGCCGCGACGTCACGCGCGCGTCGCCGAAATCGAAAATTCGTCCGGAGCGATGATCACGGCCCTTGAGTCGAAGGGGCCGGCAGCGCTCGCCGGGCTGATGAGCCTGGACACCATCGTGCGTGCCGATGGCGTTCCCGTGACCGGTGTGGATGATCTGATCCGGTTGCTCAATGGCGATCGGATCGGGCGACCCATTGCCATCGATGTTCTGCGGCGAGGGAGTCTGCGCCGGTTCGACGTGACCCCGCTCGAGCGGCCCGCGGTGCGGGCCGCCTGATCGGCGCGACTACTGCGGCTTCGGTGCGGCCTTGGCGTTTTTTCTCGCGGCGGGCTCGTAGTTGCCGCCCGCCATGCACTTCTTGATGAAGGCGTTGCGTTTTGCTCCCTGCAGCTGCTGGCTTTCGGCGCCCACCTTGCAGGTTTCCATTTTTTCCTCGGATGTAACGGCCGAAGCCGGTGTCGCCACGATCGCTACATAAAGAACGGCGACGGCCGTGGCCAAAGTTCGCAGCATTGTGTCGAGCTCCTTTTTAGTGTCGATGCAGGATGAAGAATCGTACGCTTTCTGACAAGTGCGCGCGTTAGCGCAATGCCGCCGCGATGTTGCCGCCATCGACGGTCGTGATGTTGGCGGTGGTCTTTAGCTCAAGCGCCTGATGCAGGAAAGCCTGCGCCACATCCTCCGCAGTGACTTCACGCTGGAGCAAGTTACCGCTCATGTATTCCTTCTCGCTGAGCCCGCGCGCTTTGGCGCGTTGCGCGATGAAGTCCTCGGTCAGAATGCCGGAACGGATGCGATCGGCATTGACCGCATTGGAGCGGATGCCGTCGGCACCGTAGTCGAGTGCGTATTGTCTCACGAGCAGCAGTGTCGCTGCTTTCGGCAAACCATACGGCCCAAAATCCGGCCCAGGGTTCACCGCCTGCTTGGAAACATTGAAGAGCAGACAGCCGCCAATGCCTTGCTTGAGCATGATGCTCACGCCGGCCTGCGCGATCTTCTGATGGGCGAAGAAGTTAAGTTCGAAACTCTCACGCAGCTTTGCTTCATCGACCTCGCCGATCTTGCCCTGCCAAGCCGCGCCGGCATTGGACACCACGATATCGATGCCCCCGAATGCATCGGTGACGCGGTCGAAGGCATCGCGGACAGAAGCCGAATTGGTCACATCGCACGCGATCGCGAGTGCGGCTCCGCCGATCGCCTTGGCTTGTTTCATGGCCGCAGCGATGTCGATATCGAGCAGGGCGACCTCGGCGCCAGCTTGAGCGAATGCCCGCGCTGTCGCGGCGCCGATCGCGCCCCCGGCTCCGGTGATGACGGCGATCTGACCGGCCAGCGGCAAGGACCTGCGCTGGCCGAGCTTGGCCAACTCCAGCGGCCAGTACTCGATGTCGAAGGTGTCGGATTCGGAAATCGATGCGAAAGCGCCGACGGCTTCGGCGCCCGTAATACCCTCGACGGCGGCCTCCGCGACATCGGCAGCGACACGCGCTTCCTTGGCGCCGGTGCCCAGCCCGAACAAACCAAGCCCGGAAACGAGAACCACGCGGGGGAGGGGATCGTGCATTGGCGCGCCGTTTGCGCGTGCCTTGTGGCGCGCGAAATAGGCAGCGTAATCGTCCATGAAGGCGCGCGCGGCTTGCTCCGCGGCGCTCTTGAAATCTGCGAGCTTGCCGGCTTCGGGCGCCGGCAGAACCAAAGGCCAGGGCTTGGTCCGTATGACGTGGTCAGGGGTAATAAGGCCAGCGCGGGCATAGCGTTTGACGTCTTTGCCGTTCACATAATTCAGGATCACATCGTTGCTGCGGAAATCGAGGATGAGCCGCTTGTGGGAGCCCTCACTATACGCATCCCGTTGCGCGCAAACGCCCCGGATGATCGGGGCGACGTCCGAGACCGATGCAACGCGGTCGGGAAGTTTTGCGCCTGGCAATTTCGTATTACCTTTTTTGCTTAAGCGTTCTTCCGCGAGCGTGACGAATTCGATCATTCGCTCGTAGGCCTCGCGCGCATCATCGCCGAATGTGAATATGCCGTGCTTGTCGAGAATGAGCCCTTCGACGGCGGGATTTTTCTCAAACACCTGCGCGGCTTTTTTCGCGAGCGCGAAGCCCGGCATGACGTAGGGCACGAAGCCAAGGCGATCGCCAAAAGTCTCCGCGCACAGCGCCTCGCTTTCGGTCTGATCGATCAGGCTGAGAACCGCGGTCGCATGCGTGTGGTCGACAAATTTGTGCGGAACAAACGCGTGCAGCAGCGTTTCCACGGACGGGTTGGGCGACTGCGGGTCAATAAGCGCCGCCCGTTGCAACCGAACCATCTCTTCGTCAGGCAGGGCCGAGCGCGAGCGGAGCTTGCGCAGCGTCGCAAGCCGTACGGCCGGCATTCCGGCAGGTTCGATGTTGGCCATGTCCCAGCCAGACCCTTTGACGCAGAGGACATCGACATCCTCATCGAGAAGGTCTTTGACCCGCGCCTTCACCGAAGTGTTGCCACCTCCGTGCAGGACCAATCTTGGCTCGCGGCCAAGCAGGCGAGTGGAATAGATCCGCAGCGCCAGGTCCTGGCCGACGCCGGCTTTTGCCCAATGATCGAGCGCCGCCTTGGCGTCGCTGTCGACCCAGGCGGATTTCATCGAGGTCTAGCCCTTGTCGCCCAACAGACGCTTGCCCCACCAGCCGCGCTTGGGGGTCGCGGTTTCTTCAGCGCCGGTGCTGGAAATCACCGGAGCCGGCGGCGAAGCGGGTGCGGGAGCCGGCGGCGGAGTTTCGGACGCAAACGGAGCCGGCTCGCGGATCGTCGAGCGACGTCGTGACGGTTCCTGCGCGCTGAACACAGGAGCTTGCGGTTCCGGTGCGGGAGCCGATGGCTGCTCGGCCGGTTGCGAGAAGTCTTCCCGGCCCTGGTAACTCGGTGGGCTGTCGAATTGGTCGGCCGTCTGATGCAGTTCCGGCTCAGACCCGTTTTCGGCCGAACGGAACGGCGCCTCGCCATTGCGTTGCCTGTTGCGGCGGCCGCCGCGGCGACCACGACGACGTCGACGCCGTCCGTCGCGCGTTTCGCCTTCAGCTGATGCGCCTTCTTGACGCGGCTGCGGTTGACCGAACCCATCTTCTTCGGGAGAGCCGCCGTCATGGTCTTCATGCGTGACGGTGTGCTCGGGCGCAGTGTCTTGAGTGAAGTTCTGCCCGTTCTGCGCGTTCTGCACATGCTCACGCGGCTCGCCACCGCGACCGCGGCCACCGCGACCGCGCCGCCGCCGGCGCCGACGAGTGCCGTCGCGTTCGCCACCCTCGCGTTCGCCGCCTTCGACTTTTTGTTCGGCTTCGGCGGGGAATTCGGCCGCTTCCTCGAAATGTTCGTCGACCTCGACCGTCTCGTCTTCCATTTCCGCTACGGGCGCCAACTGCGGTTGCTGAGCGGCGAGATTGCGTGCGGCTTCGGGCGTGTGCACCTGTTCACCGCGGTCGATCACATAAGACTGCTGTCCGGTGACCGCCGGGTCGGCCGATACCGTAATGGTGATGCGGAAGCGCTCCTCCAGTGCGCGCAGGTGGGCGCGCTTGTGGTTGAGCACGTAGAGCGCGACCTCGGCCCGCGTGCGGACAATGAGATTGTGCGTCGCGCCCTTGATCAACATCTCCTCGATGGCACGCAGCAACTGCAGAGCGACCGAGGAGACGGATCGGACATGGCCGCTGCCGCCGCAAATCGGGCATTTCTCGGTTGAGCTTTCAAGAACGGACGTACGAATGCGCTGCCGCGACATTTCCAGCAGGCCGAAATGCGAGATGCGACCGACCTGGATGCGGGCGCGATCGTGTTTGAGGGCCTCTTTCAACCGCCGTTCCACGGTGCGGTTGTTGCGGCCCTCGTCCATGTCGATGAAGTCGATGACGATGAGGCCGGCAAGATCGCGCAGACGCAACTGGCGTGCGATTTCTTCCGCCGCTTCGCAATTTGTCTTGAGCGCGGTGTCTTCGATGTGGTGCTCACGCGTGGCGCGTCCGGAGTTGACGTCGATGGCCACGAGAGCTTCAGCCTGGTTGATCACGATATAGCCGCCCGAGCGAAGCTGGACGACGGGCGAGAACATGGCATCGAGTTGGCTTTCGATGCCGTATCGCGTGAACATCGGCTGGCTGTCTTTGTACTGCTTCACGTATTTGGCGTGGCTCGGCATCAGCATGCGCATGAAGTCGCGCGCTTCCTTGAAGCCTTCATCGCCGGATACGACGATCTCTTCGATGTCCTTGCCGTAAAGATCGCGGATCGAGCGTTTTGTGAGCGATCCCTCCTCGTAGACGAGTTTGGGCGCAGTCGAATTGAGCGTGAGATCGCGAACGGTCTCCCAAAGCCGCAACAGATATTCAAAGTCGCGTTTGACTTCGGTCTTGGTGCGGCTCGCGCCGGCCGTTCGCAGGATCACGCCCATGCCTTCCGGCACTTCCAGTTCCTGCGAGATTTCCTTGAGCCGTGAACGATCTTCGGCCGATGTGATCTTGCGCGAAATGCCGCCACCGCGTGCGGTGTTGGGCATGAGAACCGAGTAGCGCCCGGCGAGCGACAGGTAAGTTGTCAATGCGGCGCCCTTCGTTCCGCGCTCTTCCTTGACGACCTGCACGAGCATCACCTGCCGGCGCTTGATGACCTCCTGAATCTTGTACTGACGGCGGAAACGGGGAAGTCGTTCCTGGACTTCCTCAAGCGCGTCCGCGCCCCCGACGGATTCAACCCCTTCCTCTTCGGCGCGTTCCTCGCCGTTGCCATTGGTGAGGTCGGCCGACGGTGCATCGCTTGTCAACGCACCTTCAGCCGCGGCGGAGGGCTGTTCACCTTCGGCGATCGTCTCGAACATTGCGGCGTCGGCATCGGAAGAAGGCGCGAACTCTTCGGCGTGAGGAATTTCAACGGCCTCTTGAATGTGTTCCTCGGCAACAAACTCAGATGGCGTCGGCTCGGCTTCCGGCGGCTGTGTCGCGGGCTCGTTGGTTTGCTCTGATATCGTCTCGGCAAAACCGAACTCACCGGACGGACTTTCAGTTGCCTCGTGCGGTGCTTCCTCGCTGGTGAGCGGTTCACTTTGCACGACATCTCGGTCGCGCCGCCGCTCTGAGCCTCGATGGCGGTGACGTCCGTGCCGGCGGTTTTCCGCGTCAGCGTCGGCCGCGCGCTGGTCGCGCTCTTCCTGCGCGATCAGGGCCTGTCGGTCGGCGACAGGGATCTGATAGTAGTCCGGATGAATTTCCGAAAACGCCAGGAAGCCGTGACGGTTGCCGCCGTAGTCGACGAACGCCGCCTGCAGCGACGGCTCAACACGTGTGACTTTGGCTAGATAGATATTGCCGCGCAGCTGTTTGCGGTTGGCACTCTCGAAGTCGAATTCCTCGACACGGTTGCCGCGTAGCACGACGACCCGGGTCTCCTCCGGGTGTGTCGCGTCGATTAGCATCTTGTCGGCCATTGGAAAATCTCACTGGGCCACGCACCGAAACGCGCTCGCGCACCGTAGATGGCGCAAGGCGGTAAAACGGAGTGCTGGCCTGATTGGTGTGGAAGGGAAGGGCCGCGTCGGCGAGCCTCATGCCTCCGCGCACCGTCCTTGCGGCGGCGCGTTGGCAATCAACCTCAAAATACCTTTGCTGCATCAGTGGCAGCATGAAACTTGCGACCCGTAGCGCTGCGGTCGCGCCTCAAAGGCGCGAACCGAGGTTTTTCATCGCTTACGGCTAGGTCGCGAACGGCGCTTTAGACCGCCCGCTGATCCGGATGTCCTTCACAAGGGTTTCGGCTCGTTTCGCTTGGCTGTCCGCCGGACCTCCTCGAGGGGGGCGGTACAGGACCGAAGTGGCCGGGGCCCGAACGCGGCACAACCGGAACTCTAACCGTCAGCATGTTCTACATACGGCCCCGGGCCATTACTGGCAAGGGAAGGCTTTGCCTTTCGGCCACACCCACGTAAGGAAAGGCCCTCCCGCTCAAGTTCCGTTAACCGAAGCAGGCCTTAATGAGTTAAAAAGGGGCCTAAAGGGTCCGGATTCGTGAAAGCCCGCGCCACCGCCATAGCCTATACGCTCGCCTGCGCGTTGCTCGGCGCGCCCGGCATCGCTGCCGAAAACGGCGCACGAGGGACGGCTTCAGGAGAATCGCTTTCCGCCGCCACCGATATCCGGGTCGGCGGAGACGACAAGCAGACGCGTGTCGTGGTCGATCTCAGCCGGAAGATAGACATCGCCGCCTTCACGCTCGCCGACCCTTATCGCGTGGTGGTCGATCTGCCGCAAACCACTTTCAAGCTTGCCGCCAATGCGGGCGAGCAGCCACGCGGCCTGGTGAAGGCTTTTCGTTACGGCCTGATCATGCAAGGCGGCTCCCGCATCGTGCTCGATACAAAAGGACCGGTGCGTCTTGAAAAGGCGTTCGTGCTCGACGCGGCCGAAAATCAGCCGGCGCGTCTGGTGCTCGATCTCGTCGCGACCGATCGCAATAGCTTCATGCGTAACATCGCGCTGGCGAATCGTCCGGCCCAAGCCGCACCTGTTCGCCCGAGCGAAGCGCCGGCGAAAGTCGATGGCGACGCGCGCCCGCTTGTCGTTATCGATCCCGGACACGGAGGCATCGACAACGGCACGAAAGGAGCCGGCGGAGAGCTCGAAAAGGACATTGTTCTCGCCTTTGCGCTCACCCTGCGTGAGAAGCTTGAAGCGAGCGGCAAATATCGTGTCGCGATGACTCGCGCCGAAGATGAGTTCATTGCGCTCGGGGAGCGCGTGCGTTTCGCGCGGTCACGCAGCGCGGCGCTTTTCATCTCGATCCACGCCGACGCGTTGCCGAAGCGGGAAGGGCAGGCCGAAGGCGCGACCGTCTACACGCTATCGGAAAACGCCTCCGACGTTGAAGCGGCGCGTCTGGCTGAGACGGAAAACAAGGCTGACGTGATCGCGGGTGTCGACCTGACTGCCGAGCCCGACGATGTGGCGAATATTCTGGTCGACCTCGCGCAGCGCGAAACCAAGACGTTCTCGGTGCAATTTGCCAGAACGGTTGTCGACGAGCTCAAGAGCGCCGCACGGTTGCACAAGCACCCGCTCAAGTCGGCTGGTTTTAAGGTACTCCTGGCGCCGGATGTCCCCTCGGTCTTGGTGGAGCTCGGCTACATGTCGACCAAGGACGACCTCAAGCAGCTGACATCGGCAAGCTGGCGGGCCCGTACCGCCCAGGCCCTGGCCCAGGCGGTGGATATCTACTTTACACCTCGGGTAGCAGGGGCCGGGGGGCGCAATTGATGCTAACCGGCCTCAGTTTCAACATAAAACCGGGCGACCACAGGGTGGCCCGGTGGCGACGGCGGCTTTGTAGGGTATTATGTCTGCCGGTTCGGGGGCTCCTCGCAACAGCGGATGATGCCTGCAACCGAGTGCGAGACGGGATCATTTGACCATGAAGCTGCTGTTACGCTTCCTAGGCTTTCTGTTCGCAGCGGGCACGATCGTCTTTGTGGTCGGCGTGGCCGCGGCCGCGGGCCTGCTCTGGCACTTCTCCAAGGATCTGCCTGACTATTCTCAGCTGCAGGATTACGAACCGCCGGTGATGACCCGCGTCCATGCGGCGGACGGGTCACTGGTCGCCGAATACGCGCGCGAACGGCGCCTCTACATCCCGATCCAGGCGGTGCCCAAGCTGGTGGTCAGCGCATTCCTCTCCGCAGAGGACAAGAATTTTTACGAACATGGCGGTCTCGATTTCACCGGCATAGCCCGCGCCGGCGTGGTCTATCTGCAGAATTACGGGTCGAGCCGGCGTCCGCAGGGCGCCTCAACCATCACGCAACAAGTCGCCAAGAACTTCCTGCTGACAAACGAACTTTCGATGTCACGCAAGGTCAAGGAGGCGCTGCTCGCCCTCAAGATCGAGCGCACCTACAGCAAGGAAAAGATCCTCGAGCTTTACTTGAACGAAATCTACCTGGGCCTTGGTGCCTATGGCATTGCCGCAGCCTCTCTCGTCTATTTCGACAAGGCGGTGAATGAGCTGACCGTCCCTGAGGCGGCCTACCTCGCATCGCTTCCGAAAGCGCCGAACAACTATCATCCCTTCCGCCAGCGCGAGCGCGCGATCGAGCGGCGCAATTGGGTTATCGACCGCATGGCCGAATCGGGCTTCGTCAAAACCGCCGACGCCGAGAAGGCCAAACGCCTGCCGTTGGGCGTGACCAACAAGACCGCCAGCGGGCATGTCTTCGCCGCCGAATATTTCGCCGAGGAAGTGCGCCGCGATCTCTACGAGCGCTACGGCGAGAAGAAACTTTATGAAGGCGGCCTTTCCGTTCGAACCTCGCTCGACACCAAATTGCAGGTATTGGCGCGCAAGACCTTCACGGAAGGCTTGGCGCGTTTCGATGAAACGCAAGGCTGGCGTGGCCCGGTCACCAAGATCGATATTAGCGGCGACTGGGGCGTCAAGCTGGCAGAAGTGAAGGCTTTGTCGGACGTGACACCCTGGCGTCTGGCCGTGGTGCTGGAAGTCGGCGATCAATCTGCGCGAATCGGATTACAGCCGGGACGCGAGCCGGGTGGCTATGTAAGTAAAGAACGCGCTGTCGGCATTCTGCCGCTCGACGGCATGAAATGGGCAAGGACGGGCGGCAAACCCGTTGCCAAGGCGAACCAGGTCGTCAACCCCGGCGACGTGATCTATGTCGAGGCGGCAAAAACCGACGGACAATTCGTCCTGCATCAGATCCCCGAAGTCTCCGGCGCAATGGTGGTCGAAGACCCATGGACCGGTCGCGTGCTTGCGATGGTCGGCGGCTTCTCCTTTGACCAGAGCCAGTTCAACCGCGCCACGCAGGCGCTGCGGCAACCCGGTTCATCGTTCAAGCCCTTCGTTTATGCTGCGGCGCTGGACAACGGTTACACGCCTTCGACAATCGTCCTCGACGCTCCGGTCGAAATTGATCAAGGACCTGGGGCCGGTGCCTGGCGACCGGAAAACTACGAGGGCAAGTTCTACGGTCCGGCGACGCTGCGTTTCGGCCTCGAACATTCACGCAACGTGATGACCGTGCGTCTCGCGCAGGATATCGGCATGCCGCTGATCTCCGAGTATGCCAAGCGCTTCGGGGTCTACGACGATCTGCCGCCCTATCTTTCGTTCGCGCTCGGTGCTGGCGAGACAACGCTGCTGCGCATGACGACTGCATACGCAATGTTCGATAACGGTGGTCGGCGCGTAAAGCCGACGCTGGTCGACCGCATTCAGGACCGTTACGGCCACACCGTCTACAAACACGACGAACGTGAATGCGTCGGCTGTGCCGGCAAGAAATGGGAGAATCAGGCCGAGCCGTCACTGGTCGATCGGCGGCAGCAGGTTCTCGATCCAATGACCGCCTATCAGATCACGTCGATGATGGAAGGCGTTGTCCAGCGAGGGACTGCGACCGTCGTGCGTGAGGTTGGAAAACCGGTAGCAGGCAAGACCGGCACGACCAACGACGAAAAGGACGCGTGGTTCATCGGCTATACGCCGGATATCGTCGTTGGGGTCTACCTGGGTTACGACAAGCCGCGTCACCTTGGACGCGGCGCGACGGGCGGGCATCTCGCAGCGCCGATCGTGAAGGAATTTCTCAAAGTCGCGCTCGCCGACAAGCCGGCTGCGCCATTCCGCGTTCCGCCAGGCATCAAGCTTATCCGCGTGGATCTGAAGAGCGGGACGCGTGCAGGGCCGGGGACCGAGAGAGCGATCCTGGAAGCCTTCAAGCCAGGCACAGCGCCGCCTGATGGCTACTCGGTTGTCGGTGACGCTCCACCCGATGGACAGTACCCGCCGGGAGCAGCGCGACCCTTTGGCTTTGGAGTTAGTCCGGACGCGGAGCGGGCAGTTCGCTCGGGTACAGGCGGCCTGTACTGAGCAGCGCGCTCCGGAAAAGCGCGAGATTGAAAAAGCCCCGGCCTCCAGAGCCGGGGCTTCTCTTTACATTGGCCGTGGCTAGGCGGCTTTGACGTTGACGTCGCGCTCGGCGAGCGATGTCAGCTTCGAGTCGGCGGCTTTTTCTTCCTTGAGGGTTTCCTCCAGCACACTGGCGCAGTCTTGCCGGCCGAGTTGTTTTGCCCACGCGATCAAGGTGCCATAGCGTGTGATTTCGTAATGTTCGACAGCCTGGGCCGCCGCGATCAGGGCGGCGTCGAGCACTTTCGTATCGTCGACTTCGCCGGCGATCTCATCGGCTTCTTCGATGATCCCGTCGATCGCAGGGCACTCGACGCCTTTCGCCTCCACGCCGTGCATTTTGAAGACCTGCTCAAGGCGTTTGACGTGGTTTTTGGTTTCGCCGAGATGCGCTTCGAATCCCTGCTTGAGCCCGGGATCCTTTGCTTTCTCGATCATCTCGGGCAACGCCTGCACGATCTGCTTCTCGGCGTAGTAGATGTCGCGCAACTGATGCACAAAGAGGTCATCGAGTGTTTTGATGTCTCTGCTGAACAGGCCCATGGGCGTCCTCATTGTTTGATGTTTGTTGGGGGAGTGATCCCCCGTCTGACTGTCAATTCATCGTCTGGGCCATGGTTCCGGGAACGCCCCGCGTTTTCGCAACCGCGCAGGGTTGCGGCGAGACTTCAGGGACGCTAAATGCGGAACAATTCGGACCAAGGACAAAAGCATGCGAGCGGAGACCCAGAACCTTGTCGAGGAAATCAAGCAGTCGGTACGGCTGCTGAGGAGGCATCTTTGACGTTGATACCGCTACGCGTCGCCTTGCCGAACTGAATAAAGAATCGGAAGACCCCAACCTCTGGAACGATCAGTCGCGCGCGCAACGCGTCATGCGCGAGCGCGATGCGCTCGACGATCAACTCAAGGCTATCGGCCGGATCGAGCAGGAGCTCGAAGACCAGCTGACGTTGATCGAGCTTGGTGAGACCGAGAAGGACGACAAAACGGTCGCCGAGGCGGAAGCGGCGCTCAAGCGCTTGAAAGTCGAAGTGGCCCGCCGTGAGCTCGAAGCGCTGCTGTCGGGAGAGGCAGACGCGAACGATTCGTATCTTGAAGTCCATGCCGGTGCCGGCGGCACCGAGAGTCAGGATTGGGCCAGCATGCTCATGCGCATGTATGTGCGCTGGGCCGAGGCACATGGCTACAAGGTGGAGTGGTTTGAAGAGACCGAGGGCGAGGGGGCTGGGATCAAATCTGCGAC
>Ga0068865_100001776_pt1 | contig 12648 bp, 9 predicted proteins | sample KBSMisM12_FD_75293 | JGI IMG/M metagenome (GOLD analysis project Ga0068865, IMG submission 75293) | Miscanthus rhizosphere microbial communities from Kellogg Biological Station, Michigan, USA - KBS Miscanthus M1-2 | ecosystem: Host-associated > Plants > Roots > Rhizosphere > Soil ...
TTGTTGAAGGCGAAATTCTCGTCGACAAACGGCTTCGACAGCGCGTTCGCCGCGGCGTTGAGCACGTGCCATTCGAGATAGGTTTTCCACTGTGCCAGCGGCGTGGCCTTCAATTCCGTGTCGACCTGGGCGAGAAACTTCGGCTGGGTGACGTTGAGATCCGAGTGCGGGATTTTTGCCGCATCGAAGTACACCGGCCAGGCGAAGTCCGGCGCGAGCTTGGGTAGATCGGCGAATGTTGTCTTGTGATCCTGCTGCTTCGGATCGCGCAAGGCGACGTTGTCCAGCGACGCTTCGGCCAGGCGCTTCTCGAACGCGAACACGGTCTCCGCTGCCTGCTTCGCCGCCGCCGGCTTCGCGCCGGCAAGCTCGAACATCTTCGTCACATGCGTGTGGTAGTTCTCGCGCGCCTCGACAAAGCGTTTTTCCGGCTTCAGGTAGTAGTCGCGGTCCGGCATGCCGAGGCCGCCGGCGACGATGTTGGCGACGATCTGGGTCGGGTCGTGCAGATCCTGCTGGCCGAATACACCGAACGGCACACCAACGCCGACGTCATGCAGTTTTCCGATCATGGCCTGCACGTCGGCCCTGGTCTTTATCGCGCGCACGTCGTCCAGATACGACTGCACCGGCTTGATGCCGAGCGCATCGACCTGTTTTTCGTCCATGCAGGCGGCGTAGAAGTCCCCCGAAAGCTGTTCGGGACTACCGGCCTTCCAGTCGCTCTTCGCGGAAACCTCGGTCAGGATGTCGCGCACATGTTCCTTGTTGATCTCGCCGGATTCCCAGCGCCGGCTCCAGCGATCCATGTAGTCGGGAATCGGATGGCTGGCGCGCCAGGCGCCGTTCGCGTAGTCGAAGAAATCAGTACACGCTGCGCCGTTCTTGTCCATGTCGGTCGCGTCGATGCCGTGCGCGGCGTACACCGAAACGGATGCCGTGGCGATACATGCCGCCAGCGCGCACCGGCGCAGGAACGCGGAGGCGCGCGGCGTGGCATGGGGACTGATGAGGCGTAAAACCCGATTCGGTATCCGGCGACTGAGCATGAAACGATTCTCCCGCAACGAAGATGGCCCGGCGATCCTAGGCGATGCGGCCGCGCGGCCGCATGGCCCGAATGGCAGGGGTGCGGAAGGTCGTCGGGTGCGGGCGGACTAGTCGGCGTCGTCCAGTGCGAACGTGATCGGCACCAGCACGTAGCCGGCTCGCGGCTGGCCGTCCTTCATGCCGGGATTGAAATGCCATTGCATGATCGCTTCGAGCGAGGTCTGGGCAAATATCCTGGCCGCTTCGGGCGGATTGCTTTTTTCGACGTCGACCGATTGCGGCGCGCCGTGTTCGTCGACCAGCACCTTGAACACCAGATCGCCGGACAGCTTGTCCTTCACCGCCTGTGCCGGGTACTGCGGCGGATGCATTTCGCGGAACGTGACGTCTTCGGTCGGTGGACGGTCTGCCGAACTGCTGACCGGGTCTACGACAGGCGACACGCGTATCGCGTCGAGCGTACCGCCGGACACTTTCGTGTCGGAGCGCATGGCAAAGACGACCGGGACGATCTCATCGCTCGCCGACGCTTTGCCGGCCTTCTGCGCGGGATTGAAACGCCATGTCCTGACACCGGCGACCGCCACGTCAGCGAGGCCGGCAGCCGAGGAAGGATCGACGTGATCAACCATCGCCGACGCGACGTTGCCGTCGGCGCCCACGTGTATCTTGACGTAGACGACACCCTCGACTTTCGCCGCGGCCAAGGCCGGCGGATAGGCGATGCGCTTCATCGAGCGGTACGAGGCCCTGCTATCCTTTGCAACAGCCGATGCTGCGGTCTTGTCCCGAGTTGGAGCAGAGGCAGCGGCTTGAGGCGCCGCCGGCGGTGCTGCCGGTTGTACAGCCCACGCAGCGTACGTTGCGCAAACGCCGAATGTCGCTGCGATGGTGAGTCCGAGCGCGCGGCGTGCGCGACCCGGCAGGGGTTGTTTGAGCATACTGATTCTCTCCTTCAATGGATGGCTGGACTGCCAGTAGCAGCCGACCGGGAGTCCCGGCTCCTGCCAGGAATCGCCGGCCAGCTGCGTCTTCAACATCGCGTCGGCGTAAGGCCGGCGCGCTTCCGGAAAGCGGGCAATGACGAGCGCGTCGCAGGCCAGCTCCTGATCGAAGCGGAAACGCGACGCAGCAAAGTGGACAAGTGGATTGAACCAGAACAGGCAGCGCAGTGCGGCGACGAACAGGTTGATCTGTGCATCGCCGCGCGAGCGATGCAGTTCCTCGTGGGCGACGATCAGTGCACGCTCGACCGGGTTGAAGCGTTCGTCGAAATCGGCCGGCACAACGATGCGCGGCTTCCAGGCGCCGACCAGAGCCGGGCAGCCGGCCGTGGTCTGCGCCCGCAGTATCGCTCCGGCGTCAGGTGCAAGCTGGCCGAGCGCGCGCAGGAATGTTTGTTGCTGCCGCATGAGCAATGCCACCGACGCCAGCAGACCGAGCAGCCACAGCGCGGCGAGCCACGTGGAAGGGTCAAAGTGCCCCACGGAAGCAGGCACCTGCTCGGTCAACGGCAGCAGAACCTGGGTCACCGTCGCGGCCACGGCCGGCAGCGGGGCGTCGGCGATCGGCGCGGGGAACAACGCTACTGCAGCTGCCAGCGGAACGACACTCCACAATGCATAGGCGGCCTGCGCACCGAAGCGATTGCGCATCGCCTTGCGCAGGGCCAGGACGAGCAGCACGGCGACGCTGGACGCGATCGTCGCGACGCCGAGCACGTGCAGCAATTCAATGTTCATCGTCGAGTTCCTCGATCAGGCGCTTGAGTTCGGCGAGGTCCTTCTTGCCGAGCTTGTGATGCTCGGAGAAATGCGCGACCAACGGCGCAACCCGCCCGCCGAACAGGCGATCGAGCAGACCCTTGCTTTGCGCATGCACATAGTCGGCGCGCTTGAGCAGCGGTCGGTACAGATAGCGCCGGCCATCGCGCTCGGCTGAGATGGCACGCTTCTTCAGCAGCCGGTTGAGCAGCGTCTTGACGGTGGGCTCTCGCCAGTTGGTGCTATCGGCGAGCGCCGCGACGACGCCCTCGGAGCTGAGCGGATGCTTGTTCCACAACACTTCCATTACCAGGCTTTCGGCATCGCTGATCGACATGAATATTCCGATTACGGTTGTAATTGATAATTAGAATTACACCTGTAATCGAAAAAGTCAAGCGCGCACATCCGGCTGCGTGGGCGACCGGCTAGAATTCGTTCTCTCGAGAAGACGAAGCCGATGCCGTATACACCGATACTCGCCACACTCGGCTACGTCCTGTCGCCGGATCGCCGCCGCGTGCTGATGATCCACCGCAATGCGCGCGAGGGCGATCAGCACCTGGGCAAGTACAACGGTCTCGGCGGCAAGCTCGAGCCGGACGAAGACATCGTCGCCGGCATGCGCCGGGAGATACACGAAGAAGCGGGGATCGATTGCGGGGAATTGAACCTGCGCGGCACGATCAGCTGGCCCGGCTTCGGCAAACACGGCGAGGACTGGTTCGGTTTCGTCTTCCTGATCACGCGCTTTTCCGGTAACCCGCTGACCAGCAATCCGGAGGGCACGCTCGAATGGATCGATGTGGAAAAAATTCTCGAGCTGCCGCTGTGGGAGGGCGACCGCCATTTCCTGCCGCTGATCTTCGATGCCGACCCGCGGCCGTTCCACGGCGTGATGCCGTATCGTGACGGGCGCATGGTGAGTTGGTCGTTCAGCCGGATCTGACCGCACTTGCGCGGGGACGACGGCAGATTGGTTTTAGTGCTTCCTCATTGTTTCGGGTGCTGGCGGAAGAAATCCCAGATCGTGCGCGATGCATCGAGTTCCGGACAGACCGCGCCGACAATCGCCTTCGGCAGGTATTGCGTGCCGCCGGGCCAGGTGTGACCACCGCCGGCGAGGGCAACCAGCGTCACGGCGCTGCCGTTGCGGCCACCACTCCATGTTTGCCACTGTTCGCCGCAATCGCCGGTCTTTTTCGCCGCGACGTTGCGCAGGTGCGGTTCACCGTGAAGATCATCGGCAGAGAGCCACAGGTGCAACGCACGCTCAGTCGAGACGATGCTGCCGTGCGTTTTCGCGACTGCTCCGCCCTCATAGGGCACCAGCGGATCTTCGCGGCCATTGATGATCAGCACGGACACCGGCGAGGCCGGATGGAAATTCGAGGCGACTTCGGTAGCGATGCCGCCGGCAACCGGCGCGATCGCGGCGATGCGCTCGCCGAGTTTGAGCGCGAGATAGTGCGAGAACATCGCACCATTCGAGATGCCGGTCGCGAAAATCCGCTTCGGATCGACTGGATGCAGTTTCGACGCATCGTCGATCAGCGCCGAGATGAAGCCGACGTCATCGGCATCGTCGGCAACCATGCCTTTCGGCATCGTGCGGCCGTCGCGCCAGCGCCGGCGCAAGCCGTCGGGATAGGCGACGAGAAAGCCTTCGCGATCGGCGAGTCGCGAGAAGCCCGACAGCGCTTCCATCGAATGGCCCTGCCCCAGTCCGCCGTGCAGCGCAATGACCAGCGCAGCCGGTTTGCTTTCGCTCGTGATGGCCGGAACGTACAGCGCGTAGGTCCGGGCCTGGCCGTGAACGTCGATGCGGCGGCTGATGCTGCCGGCGTTCGCCGCCGTGCACGCCACGACCATGAGGATCACTGCAATGCGCACCCGGACTGACATCGGCATATCCGACGATTCCCGACCCACACAGAAGAACGCGGCAGGCACGCGCTGCGTTGACCGGCGCGCTTCCCGACCGGTGGCTGGTGCAAACGAAACCCGCCCCGTCTTTCGGATCGCGCCCGGATTTTCGCGCACCGATTATTCTCTTCCACGCGGGAAGCGAGTGCGCCTGCTCGGAGCTGACTTACGCCTGCTTCATATACACGAGCGGACCGCCGGCGAGGAAATCCTCGCGCACAGGCGCAAAGAAATCGACGATCTCGGTTTCCTCCGGGAAGAATGCCTCGTGCTCGACGCCGCCGGGAATGACGGCGATGTCGCCGGCGACCATGCTGCGCGTTTCGTCGCCGATGCGCAGCTCCATGCGGCCTTTGATCAACCACGAGATCTGCTCATGCGGGTGCTTGTGGGCCGCTGCGTGCCCGCCGGCATCGAAGTGCCACCACACCATCATGCCCTGCTTGCCGGACATGACCTTGCGCGTGATCTTGTCGGTGATGCGCTCCTCGGGAATCGACGCGAGCTTGTCGTGACCGACGATGACGGGCATCTCACTCTCCTTCAACGTATGAGCTTGACCCGGCACAGGATAGCGAAGACCGGAAACCCTGCCCACCGGAACCGCTTCCGGTAGTTCGCCGAGGAAAGGTCAGTCGGCGTCTCGCGCCGCGCTTAACCGAGGCGCTTTGCCGCAGCGACCACTTCGTCGACGGTGAAGCCGAAATACTTGAACAGCGCTTCGGCCGGCGCCGATGCGCCGAAGCGATCGATCCCAACCACGGCGCCGTCGAGGCCGACGTACTTGCGCCAATAGTCGGTGATGCCAGCCTCGACCGCGACGCGCTTGCGGCAGGAAGGCGGCAGCACGCTGTCGCGATAGTCCTGCGGCTGCCGATCGAACAGATTGGCGCATGGCATCGAGACGACGCGCGCAGCGACACCCTGTTTTTCGAGCGCGCGCATCGAATCCATGGCGAGGCCGACTTCAGATCCTGTGGCGATCAGGATGACATCGAATTTTCCACCCGGTGGATCGCTCAGCACGTAGCCGCCGAACTCGATCGTCGCCAGCTGCGCCTCGCTGCGCAGCTGGTGCGCGAGAGTCTGGCGCGAGAACACCAGGCATGACGGCCCGTCCTTGCGTTCGATCGCCGCTTTCCAGGCGACGGCGCTCTCGACCGCGTCGCAAGGCCGCCAGACATGGTTGTGCGGAATGTAGCGCAGGCTGGCGAGATGCTCGATCGGTTGGTGCGTGGGGCCGTCTTCGCCGAGTCCGATCGAATCGTGCGTGTAGACGTGAATGGCGTGCGCGGGAATCAGCGCCGACATGCGCACGGCATTGCGTGCGTAGTCGGAGAACACCAGGAACGTCGCGTCGTACGGAATGAACCCGCCGTGCAGGGCGAGGCCGCTGCTGATGGCGGTCATGCCGAATTCGCGCACGCCATAGTAGATGTAGTTGGCCGCGGCATCCGACGAGTTCACGTCCTTCGAGCCTTTCCATATGGTCAGATTCGAACCGGCAAGGTCAGCCGAGCCGCCGATCAACTCCGGCAGCTTCGGTCCGAAAGCGTCGAGCGCCATCTGCGATGCCTTGCGCGACGCAACGGCCGGACCGTCGGCCTGCAGCTTGCGCACATAGGCGTCAGCGTGAGCCTGCCAGTCCGCCGGGAGCTGGCGCGCCAGGCGACGTGAAAATTCCGCCGCGAGATCGGGATACGCCGTCTGGTATTTCGCGAACAGCGTGTTCCACTCCGCTTCGCGTTTCGTACCGGCAGCGCGCGCGTCCCAGCCAGCGTAGATTTCGGCCGGAATTTCGAACGGCGGATAGTTCCAGCCGAGCTGCACACGTGCCGCAGCAACTTCGTCCTTGCCGAGCGCGGCGCCGTGGGCGGCTTCGGTACCCTGCTTGTGCGGCGCGCCGTAGCCGATGATCGTCTTGCAGCAGATCAGCGTCGGCTTGTCCGGGTCGATCGCGGCGGAAACCAACGCCGCCTTGATCGCCTCGGAATTGTGTCCGTCGACATCGCGCAGCACCTCCCAGCCATAGGCTTCGAAGCGCTTCGGCGTGTCGTCGGTGAACCAGCCGTGCACCTCGCCGTCGATCGAGATGCCGTTGTCGTCGTAGATCGCCACGAGCTTGCCGAGCTTCAACGTACCGGCCAGCGATGCGACCTCGTGCGAGATGCCCTCCATCATGCAGCCGTCGCCGAGCAGCACATAGGTGTAATGATCCACAATGCTGCAATGCGGACGATTGAAGCGTGCCGCCAGCACTTTTTCCGCCAGCGCCATGCCGACCGCGTTGGCCAGGCCCTGGCCGAGCGGACCGGTTGTCGTTTCGATCGCGGGAAATTCACTTGCCTCCGGATGCCCCGCGGTCTTCGAGTGCAACTGACGGAAATGCTTCAGCTCATCGAGCGGAAAGTCGTAACCGGTCAGGTGCAATAGAGAATAGAGCAGCATCGAGCCGTGCCCGTTCGACAATACGAAGCGGTCGCGGTTGAACCATTTCGGATTCGCCGGATTGTGCGCGAGAAAGTCGTTCCACAGCACCTCGGCAATGTCGGCCATGCCCATCGGCATGCCGGGGTGTCCCGACTTGGCGGCTTCGACCGCGTCCATCGACAGCGCGCGGATGGCATTGGCCAGTTGACGACGGGAGACCTGGTTCGGGTTCGGCATGGACGCTCTCGGGGCTGCAAATCCGGCATCCGGGCGACGCCGCGGTGCGCATTGTCGCCGAATCGCATCGGAATGTCGCTGTCGATGGTCGCTCCGGAATGCGCCCGCGCGCCGCACCGAAGAGGCCGTTGTCGATCCCGGTGCTGGATCGCGGAGAGACGCAAGTGCCGCCTTTGCCGATGCCTCTTCGCAATTCCCTGCGGCACCTTGACCTGCTCCTCCCCCGCCAGCGGGAGAGGTGATTTTTCCGGCGTTGCTCAGCTTTCTCTAGATCGTTACGCCACGCGCTATCTTGGCTTACCAGATCGTCACGCGCTGGTCCGGGGCGCGGTACATCTTGTCGCCTTCCTTGACGTCGAAGGCCTGGTAGAACCCGGGCTGGTTGACGACGGTGCCCATGGCGCGCGCTTGCGGTTGCGAGTGCGGGTCGGTCTTGATCAGCGCGATGACGGCGTTGTCGCGGGACTTGGCGCGCCACACGGCGGCGTAGCCCATGTAGAAGCGCTGGTCGCCGGTGAGGCCGTCGATTTCCGGTGCGGGCTTGCCGCCGAGGGAAATGTGGTACGCCTTGTAGGCCACGGCGAGGCCAGAGTTGTCGGCGATGTTCTCGCCGAGCGTGAGTTCGCCGTTGATGTGATAGCCCGGCACCGGCTCGAACGCGTTGTACTCGGCGACGAGCGCCTTGGTCTTGGCGGCGAACTTCTCGTGGTCTTCCTTCGTCCACCAGTCGCGCAGGTTGCCGTCGCCGTCGTATTGTGCGCCCTGATCGTCGAAGCCGTGGCTGATCTCGTGGCCGATCACGGCGCCGATTCCGCCGTAGTTCACGGCATCGTCGGCGCTGGCGTCGAAGTAGGGCGGCTGCAGGATAGCGGCCGGGAAGACGATCTCATTGAGTTCCGGGTTGTAGTACGCGTTCAGCGTCTGCGGCGTCATGCCCCACTCGCCGCGATCGATCGGTTTGCCGAGCTTGTTGATGTTGCGCTGATAGTCGAACTGGGCAGCGCGTCGTACGTTGCCGGCGAGGTCGCCCTTGTCGATCGTCAGTGACGAGTAGTCGCGCCACTTGTCCGGATAGCCGATCTTCGGCGTGAACTTGGCGAGCTTGTCCTGCGCCTGCTTCTTCGTCTCCGGACTCATCCATTCGAGCGTATCGATACCCTGCTTGAACGCGGTCAGCAGATTGGCGACGAGCTGCTGCGCGCGCGCCTTGCTTTCGGCCGGGAAATATTTCGCCGTATACAACTTGCCGAGTTCCTCGCCGACGCCGGCGTTGACCAGCTGAAGGCCACGTTTCCAGCGCACCTCGTTCTGCGGCTGGCCGCGCAGCACGGTGCCGTAGAACGCGAAGTTCTCGTCGACGAAGCGCTTCGACAGCAGCGGTGCGCTGTCGCTCAGTACGTGCCAGCGCAGGTACGCCTTCCACGTGGCCACCGGCGCCGACGCAACGAGCTTGCCGAGCGCAGCCAGGTAGGTCGGTTGGCCGACGATGACGCTGTCGATCTTGCCTTTGAGCGAGGCGACGTCGAGGAACGTGTCCCAGTCCATGCCCGGCGCAAGTTCGGCGAGCTTGGCGGTTTCAACCTTGTTGTACACCTTGATCGGATCGCGCAGCGCTACCTTGTCCCATTGCGCGGCGGCGAGCCTGGTCTCGAGATCGAGAACCGCGTCGGCATCGGCGGCGGCCTGAGCAACGCCGGCCATCGACAGCATTTTCTCGACATGCTTGCGGTAGTCGGCGCGCATGCCCTTGAGCTTGGCGTCATCATCTTTGAGGTAGTAGTCGCGATCGGGCAGTCCAAGGCCACCCTGCTCGAAGTCGGCGATGTACTTGGTCGCGTCGCGATTGTCCTGGTGGACGACGATGCCGACAGCCGAATTGGAGGCGAGGCCGTACGGCGTCACCGTTCCGCCGTCGTGGTTGAGACGCGCGATCTCCGCGGATACGCCCTTGCTGTCGGCGATCGCGTCGATACGCGCGAACGACGCCGCCAGCGGCTTGGCGTCGAGCGTCTCGAGCACGGCTTCGTCCATGAAGCTGGCGTACAGGTCGCCGATCTTCTTCGTGTCCGCATTCGTGCCGGCGATCTTGCCGGCCGCGGCGTCGTCGACGAGCCCGTGCAGTTTTTCCTGGATCGAATCGAACACCATCGTGCCGGTGCCGTAGCGGGTCTTGTCGGACGGGATCTCGGTCGCATCGAGCCACTTGCCGTTGACGTGGCGATAGAAGTCGTCCTGCGCGCGCGTGGCGTTGTCGACGTATTGCAGGGCAATGCCGGATTTTGCCGGCGCGACGGGCGACGGTGCCGCGGCCGGGTTCGAGGCGGCCTGGTTCGCTGCGTCCTGGGACGACGAACAGGCGGCGATGAGTGTCGTGCAGGCCAGCGCCAGGGCAGTACGTTTCATGGATTTCTCCGGACGATCAAAAAACACCGAACCGCACCGTAGCGGGCGGCCAATTCCCGCACATGGGCCGAAGGTATCGGCGGCGCATGTGGATATTCAAAACGGGCAAATACGCGACATCGAATAGGGGTTAACCGGCTGCAGGCGAGTCACATGCACCAGGATCGCTAAGGGTTCGATGTGGCGACGACCGCTGCCTGCGACTCGCGGCGCACCTCGGCGAGCGCCGGCAGATCGTCGTCGGCGCCCTTCCAGATTTCCGCGATCGTTGCATAGGCGCGTGCCGATTCGGCAGCCCGGCCACTCGCCTTCAAGGCGCGCGCGCGGCCGAGCAGTGACTGTGTTCGCTGCGGCGCGGTCTTGAGCGCCATATCGAACTGCGCGAGCGCCGCCTGCAGCTGCTTTTCCTCGAGCAGCAGTTCGCCGGCCAGTTCGTGCGGCGGCTTGAACATGGTCGGTGGCCCGAAGGCGAACGGCAGCGCGTCGTCGCTGACCGCGGCGCGGGCAGCGAGCGTGCGCGCCTGCGCCTTGTTGCCGGCGCGATGCTCGATCATCGCCTCGAGCATGTCGGCGCCGATGCCGAGATACTCGGTCAGATGCAACAGGGTTTCGGTAGCCGGGGCCGGGCGGCTGGCGATTTCGCGCAGGCGCTGCATTTGCGCGCGCGCCGTGGCGACATCACCCGCGGTCGCGGCCACGTAACCGACGCTGAAGGCATCCAGGCCGAGCGCACGACCGGCCGCATCGGCATCGCCCAGCGGCTGCGGAACGGTGGCTTTCGGCGCAGCCGTTTCCGCCAGCGTCGTACCGCGCATGACGACACGCTCGATGTCCAGATAGCGCTGCAGCGCCTCGGTCGTTTTCTCCAGATGGATACGCTCGCCGGGATGCGCGCCAAGCCATGCCAGCGAGATCGGCGCGTCGCGCAGGCAGCCGTCGAGCATCTTGCGTGCGTCACGCAGCCTGCCCTGCTGGTAATAGCCGTACTGCAGCCATTCGGGGTAATGGCCGCAGGCGAGTGTGGGCTTGCCGGCAGCGCGTTCCTGCGCATAGACCAGGTCGGCTGAACGCTCGTTCGCCTCGACGACATCTGCCCACATCCCGAGCGCGATGAAGATGTGCGACACCATGTGCTGCGCATGCCCGGCATCCGGCGCAATCCTGGCGAGCACGCGCGCGGCCGGCAGGGCGCTGGCGGCGTGCGCGGGATCGTCCATGCCGTGGATCCAGTAATGCGCCGCGCCCGGATGCTGCGGATTGCGCGCCAGCACGCGCTGCGATATTTCCGCCGCACGCAGATAGTTGGTCAGGTTGCGATTGCCGCGCGTGACGCCGAGCAGGGCCTGGGCGAGAAACAACTGTGCCTCGTCGTCATTCGGATCGGCCTGCGCGATGCTTTCCATCGCCTCGAGGAATCCGCCATCGCGCTCTGCCAGCGAGCCCGGTCCGAACATCGCCTCGGCGGCGCCGAGCCAGGCTTTTTCGCGCGCGCTGCCGGCCTTGGCCGCGCGCGCCTGCGGCGTGGCGCCGAGCTTCGCCAGCGCGGCGCGGCCGGCTGCGGGATTGTCCTGGTTCCAGAGCGGATGCGTCGCCGTCATCGCCTCGCCCCAGTAGGCCATGGCGAAGTCCGGGTCGAGTTTCTCGGCGTCCTGGAACGCCTTCTCGGCGCGCGGGTACTCGTACACGTGCAGCAGCAGCATGCCACGCACGAAGGCCGTCTGCGCCGCCGGCGATCGGGTCGAAGTCGGAAAGTCCAGCGCGCCGAGACCTTCGATCGATTCGGCTGTCGCCTGCGTTGCAGCGGAAGCTACGACGAGAAGCGCCGCGAGGCAGATGCCCACGCGCCGCACCAGTGCGGGCGCGACGCGCGGCACCCTCATGTCAGATTGCGGCCGTGGAACAGTTCCTCGATTTCGCGCTTGAGCAGCACTTCGATGCGCTGGCGGTCCTTGAAGGAAAGATCCTCGGCGTGCGCCTCGAACAGGTAGGTCTCGAGATCGAATTCCTTCACGTGCATCTTGGTGTGGAAGATGTTCTCCTGGTAAACGTTGACGTCGAACATCTCGTATTTCTGGCGGATGTGCTTGGCCAGGTATTCCTGGATCGAGTTGATGCGATGGTCGATGTAGTGCTTCTTGCCTTTCACGTCGCGCGTGAAGCCGCGTACGCGGTAGTCCATCGTGACGATGTCGGACTCGAAACTGTCGATCAGGTAATTCAACGCCTTCAGCGGCGAAATGACGCCGCAGGTGGCGACGTCGATGTCTGCACGGAACGTGGCGATGCCGTTGTGCGGATGCGTCTCCGGATACGTGTGTACCGTGATGTGGCTCTTGTCCAGATGCGCCACGACGGTATCGGAGATCACGTCGCGGCCGATCTTCTCCACGATCGGGTGCTCGGAGATCAGGATCGTCACCGACGCGCCCTGCGGGTCGTAGTCCTGGCGCGCGATGTTCAGAATATTTGCACCAATGATCTCGGCGACGTCTGTCAGAATCTTGGTCAGGCGATCGGAATCGTACTGCTCGTCGATGTACTCGATGTAGCGATCGCGCTGCTCCGACGTCACCGCGTAGCAGATGTCGTAGATGTTGAAACTGAGCGCCTTGGTCAGGTTGTTGAAACCCTGCAGCTTCAGACGGGGAAGGGGTTTGACCACCGGCGGATACCTCTTGAAATGGCCCGGTGAAGTGGGGGTCGCGAATTATGGATCAAGTCGGCGGCGGGGGAAACCCGCCGGGGTGCCTGCCGGGAGCGGCCACCTCGGCCGCGTCCGCCCCGAAGGGCCGCTGGCGGCGCGTGCAAACGAATTATGTGATGGGCAGCAAATCCGCGG
>Ga0068865_100001780_pt1 | contig 12634 bp, 11 predicted proteins | sample KBSMisM12_FD_75293 | JGI IMG/M metagenome (GOLD analysis project Ga0068865, IMG submission 75293) | Miscanthus rhizosphere microbial communities from Kellogg Biological Station, Michigan, USA - KBS Miscanthus M1-2 | ecosystem: Host-associated > Plants > Roots > Rhizosphere > Soil ...
TGGCCGGAATGGGATCACCGTTGTCCACCGGCTGGCCGAGCACGTTGAGGATGCGGCCGAGCGCGGGAGCACCGACCGGCACCGAGATCGGTCCGCCGGTGTCGATGACTTCCATGCCGCGCACGACGGCGTCGGTGGTGCTCATCGCGACCGCGCGCACCTGGTTGCGGCCGATGTGCTGCTGCACCTCGACGGTGACGTCGATCTTCTGACCGGAATCGGTCGTCGTGTGGATCTCGAGCGCGTTGTAGAGCTCGGGCAGGTGGCCGCTTTCGAACTCGACGTCGAGAACCGGGCCGATGACCTGCACGACCTTGCCGATCTGCTTCTCTGCGATTGCGGTGGCCATGGTTATCCCTGAAGTGCCGCAGCACCGCCGACGATCTCGGCGATCTCCTGCGTGATCTGCGCCTGACGGGCGCGGTTATAGGTACGGCGCAACACGTTGAGCATGTCGCCCGCATTGTCCGTTGCGTTCTTCATTGCCGTGCGCTGCGTCGTGTAGAAGCCCGCCGTGGTCTCGACCAGCGCGCGATACACGGCGTTGCGCACGTAGGCCGGAAGGAGGTTCGTGAGAATCTCTTCCGCGTTCGGGTACAGCAGGTAGTCCTTCTGCGCCGCACCCCCTTCCTTCTTCTTCGGCGGCACGACGGGCAGCACCTGGTCCGTGCTGGGTGGCGTGCTCAGAGCCGAGACGAACTTGCTGTACACCACGTACACGCCGTCGAGGTTACCGGCGACATAGTCGGCCATGATGCCGTCGACGATGGACGCCGCATCATCCGCGCTCGGGCGATCGCTGATGTCGAGACGCTGCGACGCGATGGTGCGACCGACGTACTTGAAGTAGCCGAGCCCCTTCTTGCCGATGATGTGCAGCTCCACCTGGACACCGCGCGCCTCGAATTCAGCGATGCGGGCCCGCGCCTCCTTGATCAGGTTGGCGTTGAACGCGCCGGCCAGTCCGCGGTTGCTCGTGAGGAGGATGACCGCGACCTTCGTCTGCTGCGCCGGCTGGCGGAGCAGCGGGAACCGCTCGGCGAGCTCGTTCGAGTAGAGACTCGAGATCACGTCGGCAAGCGCAGTGGCGTACGGGCGCGCGGCGACGACGCGGTCCTGCGCCCGCTTCATCTTCGACGTCGCGACCATCTCGAGCGTGCGCGTGATCTTGCGCGTGTTCTCGACGGACTTGATGCGACCCTTGAGCTCGCGTCCTTTCGCCATTGGTTACAGGCTCGCTGCCGTGAACTTCGACGAACCGGTCGAGGCGACCTTCTTGTACTCCTCGAGCCCGCGCTTCAGGTCACCCTCGATCTCCTTCGAGAGCACCTTCTCGGCGCGCAGTCGCTCACCGACCTGCGGATACTGCGCTCCCAGGAACTCGTGCATGCCCTTTTCCCATGCGCGGATCTGGCTCACGTCCACGTCGTCGATGTAGCCATTGGTCACGGCGTAGATCGTCATGACCTGCTGCTCGACCGGCATCGGCTCGTACTGACCCTGCTTGAGCACTTCCACCGTCCGCGCGCCGCGCTCGAGCTGCCGCTTCGTGGCGGCATCCAGATCCGAGGCGAATGAGGCGAACGCTTCGAGCTCACGGTACTGCGCGAGATCGAGGCGGAGACGTCCGGCCACGGAGCGCATCGCCTTCACCTGGGCCGAACCACCCACGCGGGACACCGAGATCCCGACGTTCACGGCGGGGCGCACACCGGCGTAGAAGAGGTCGGCCTCGAGGAAGATCTGGCCGTCCGTGATCGAGATGACGTTCGTCGGGATGTACGCCGACACGTCGCCAGCCTGCGTCTCGATGATCGGAAGCGCGGTGAGCGAGCCACCCGGCTTCAGGATGTTCACGCCATCGACGACCTTGGGATCGTTCGAGAGCTTCGCCGCGCGCTCGAGGAGGCGCGAGTGGAGATAGAACACGTCGCCGGGGAACGCCTCGCGGCCCGGCGGACGACGGAGCACGAGCGACAGCTGGCGATATGCGGCGGCCTGCTTGGAGAGGTCGTCGTAGACGCAGAGCGTCGCCATGCCTTCGTTGTACATGAAGTACTCGGCCATCGCCGCGCCCGTGTACGGCGCGATGTACTGCATCGGAGCCGGATCGGAAGCCGATGCGACGACGACGATGCTGTACTCCATGGCGCCCGCGCTCTTCAGCCGCTCGACGACGGAGGCAACCGTGGATGCCTTCTGGCCGATGGCGACGTAGACGCAGATGACGCCCGTGCCCTTCTGGTTGATGATCGTGTCGATCGCGATGGCGGTCTTGCCGGTTCCGCGGTCGCCGATGATGAGCTCGCGCTGTCCGCGGCCGATCGGGATCATCGAGTCGATCGCCTTGATACCCGTCTGGAGCGGCTCCTTCACGGGCTGGCGGACGATGATGCCCGGCGCCTCGCTCTCCACCTTGCGGGTGAAGTTGGTGACGATGTCACCCTGACCGTCGATCGGACGGCCGAGCGCATCGACCACGCGGCCGACGAGCGCATGACCGACTGGCACTTCGAGCACGCGACCGGTGCGTCGGACCTCGTCTCCCTCCTTGAGCTGGAGGTAGTCGCCGAGGATGACGGCGCCGATGTTGTCCTCTTCGAGGTTGAGGGCGAGCGCCGTGACGCTGTTTCCGGTCTCGCTCGACAGCACCTCGAGCATCTCTCCCGCCATGGCCTTCTGTAGGCCGTAGATGCGGGCGATACCATCCTTCACTTCGAGGACGGAACCGACCTCCTCGACGTCGAGCTCATGGAGGTCAGCGGCCTCGATCTCCCTCAGGAGGATGTCCTTGATCTCGCCGGGTCGGAGCGTGGTTTCGGTAGCCATACGAAGTGGTCGGAAAGAGCGACAGGTGCGGGGGCGGTGTAGCTTGTGAAAATTATCACAAGGCCGGTCCGGAAGCAACTCTCACCCTTCCGGCATGCTTCCGGACCGCCTCGCCGAGAATAGGTCACGCGCCAGCAACTGACGGGCCTAAACTCGTTTCCATGTCTTCCGGCCTGCGCGAGCTCAGAGTCTGGCAAGAGGCCGTCGGCCTGGCCGGCGACGTCATCCGTGCCCTCCGCTCCAACGTCCGCCGCGAAACGAAGGCCGTCTCCGACAACGTCATGCTCACGGCCCTCTCCATCGGCTCGCACATCGCCGACGGCTTCGCCCGCCCCGCCGCCGGCGAGCAGAAGGAGTCCTACCTCGCCGCCAAGCGGGCCCTCTTCCGGCTGGAGAGCGAGCTGGCGGTCGTCCGCCACGCCGAGCTGATGCCGCAGGGCGCCCTCTCCGACATCGCCGCACGATCGGCGCAGGTCGCACGTCTGCTCACGGGCTACCTCGTCTACCTCGACCGCCAGATCGCGGAGCGCGAGCCATCGCCCGCGGCGTCCGCAGTCCCGCCCGCCGGAGGCGCTAGCCGCGACTCCGTCCGTGTCCCCGCGTGAACCGATCGACCAGATCCACCGCGCGCAGGCGCGCCAGCGACGTCGGCTTGGTGCCGACGATCCGTTGCGCCGTGCTGGAGAGGTGGGACGAGCTGGCGAAGTCGAGCACTTCGGCAACGTCGCGCACGTCGTAGCCGGGATTCTTCGCCAGCTCGGCGGCCGCGATCAGTCGCACCAGATCGATCACACGCTTGAGGTTCGGCGCGCCCTCCGCGGCGAACGTGCGGCTCAGGTGCTCGCGCGTCACGCGCAGCGAGTCGGCGAGCGCCTGGGTGCGAACGGGGCGCCCTGCCCAGCCCACGATGCACCGCCACGTGGCCTGCTGCAGTGGAGTCGAGAGCTCGAGCACTTCGGGAGGATCGTACAGCGCCGTGGCAAAGCGCGTCGAGAACGCCTGCCGAAGCACCAGGTGCCGCAGCACGGTGTCGTCGACCACCTCGACGAGCACGTCGGCGAAATCGAGCGCAGCGACCTGCGCCAACGCAGGCGACTCGGAAGCGCGGAGCGTGGTGAGGCCGAAGAAGGGGACACTCGGGAACTCGCGCGCCAGACGAGCAGCGCGCCACGTCTCCTCTCCTGCCGCGGCCAGGTCGATGATCGCCGCATCGACCAGCGTGGTGCGAAAGGTGTGCTCGAGCTCCTGGGGCGACTTTGCCATCAGGAGTCGCGCGCGCCGGCGCGGAAACGCAGCACGCGCCACGGATCGCGCGCGCTCGCGCGTACCGAACAACACGACGGCCGGAGGAGGCGCGTTGCCGCGCGGTGGCGCGACGCGCGCGCCGTTGCGCGACCCGGTCATGTCCCCTTTCCTCGCACTGGGCGATCGAGCGGCAGTCCGAGCTGAAGCTCGCGCTCGCGGGGCGGCGATTGCACTGCGTCCACATCCGCCTCGGCAGCGGGCGGTCCGACAATCATCTCGTGCGCACGCGCGAGGACCTTCCGTGCATTCGCATACGAGATCGCCGATCGTGCCTCGTCATACGAGACCCACCGACAGGCCGTGATGCCCTCGGCCTGCTGCGGATTCGTCGACGCCTGCGTCGTCTCCATGAGATAGAAGTGGCAGACCTTGTGGATGAGCTGTCCGCGGAATCGGAAATACCAGTCGATCGTTTCGATCTGGCCTCGCAGCGCGAGATCGTCGATCCCTGTCTCCTCGCGCACCTCACGCAACGCTGCGTCCTCGGCGCGCTCGCCCGATTCCAGGTGACCCTTGGGGAAACCCCAGTTCTGATAGCTGTCGCGGATCAGCAGAAAGACAGCGTGCCCGGAGTGGAGTCGGTATACGACGCCACCCGCCGAAGTCTCACGTTGGGCACGGGCACGGGTCATCTGCGATCTCGTCAGGTCCGAGCAACGACGCCGCCGGGTACGCCGCCATCGTCCTCCGTGGGGCGTCCCTCCACGAACTCCCGCACGACGGGATCGCTCGTGGCCTTTATCTCGTCGATCGAGCCCTCCCATCGGACGCGTCCCTGATAGAGCATCGCGATGCGAGTCCCGACCGTGAAAGCGCTGCGCATGTCGTGCGTGATCACGATGCCCGTGACGTGGAGCTTCTCACGCATGCGCACCATGAGCTGGTCGATGACGGCGCTCGTCACTGGATCCAGCCCCGTCGTCGGCTCGTCGTAGAGGATGTATTTCGGGCGAAGTGCGATCGCGCGCGCAATGCCGACGCGCTTGCGCATCCCTCCCGACAGCTCGGCGGGGAACCGCTCCTGGACGCCGGGGAGATCGACAAGGTCGAGCGCCTCTTCGACGCGTGTCGCGATCTCGAGCTCGCTGAGCTCGCCCTGCTTGCGCAGCCCCATCGAGACGTTCTCGCCGATGGTGTAGGAATCGAACAGCGCGGCGAACTGAAAGACGTACCCGATGCGCTCGCGCAGGGCATAAAGCTCGCGCCGCGACAGCTCGGGGACGTTGAGTCCGTCGACCCAGACCTCGCCCTCATCGGGCTCGAGCAGGCCGACGATGTGCTTGATCGCCACCGACTTTCCGGTGCCGGAGTAGCCGATGATGACCATCGTCTCCCCCTCGGGAACGTCGAGGGTGAAGCCATCGAGGACGCGCTTCGGTCCGAACGCCTTGTGAACGTTCTTGAGCTGGATCATGAACGCTGTGATCGGTGAACGGTTGCCGGCCGTCGGCCGACTCGGGGGGACTCCAGCACCCTGACAGCACAAAAGTGATGCGAAAGCAGGCTGGGTGCCAGACCCGTCACGCCGAGCCCGTCCGTCGACGTCCGGGCGTGAAAAAGGGGCGACCGCTGGTCGCCCCTTTTCTAACGTCTGTATGCCGGCAACTGCTGGCCGGCGACAGCGATCACGCGGCGAAGCTGCCGAGAGCACGCCCCACATCGCCCTCGCGGAGGCGCTTCAGCGCCCGATCGCGGAGCTGACGGACTCGCTCGCGGGTGACGCCGAGCATCGAGCCGATCTCCTCGAGCGTGTGCTCGCGGCCTCCCTCGAGCCCGAAGTACAGACGCAGGACCTTCGCGTCGCGCGGCGGCAGCGTCGAGAGCGCCTGCTCGATCTCGTCGGTGAGGAAGCGGTTCATCGCCTCCTCCTCCGTGTCCGGCATCTCGTCGGCGACGAAACGCTCGATGAGCGAGCGATCGCCCTCCGGATCCATCGGCGCATCGAGTCGCACGTCGCTCGTGTTGAGCGCGGCGAGCGACTGCACGACGTCGACGGACAGACCGGTGAGCTGCGAGAGCTCCTCGGGGCTGGGCTCACGGTTGAGTTTCTGACGCAGGATCTCGCTCGCCTTGATGATGCGCGAGAGATCCGCGGTGCGGTTGAGCGGAACACGAACCGTGCGGCCCTGGCGCGCGAGCGCCGACAGGATCGCCTGGCGGATCCACCACACCGCGTAGGAGATGAACTTCACTCCCTGGTCAGGATCGAACTTTCGCGCAGCAGTCAGCAGGCCGACGTTCCCCTCACCGATGAGATCGATGAGCGGCAGTCCGCGATTCTGGTATTTCTTGGCCACGGAGATCACGAAGCGCAGGTTGCGCTTCACGAGCTCCTGCAACGAGTCCTGGTCACCCGCGCGAATCTTCTTCGCAAGCTCGATCTCCTCCGTACCCTTGAGCAGCGGATACGTAGAGACCTCGTAGAGGTACTGGTCCAGGATGTCGCGCTCGGGCTCGTTGGGGGCAATCCCCGCGGGAGCCGCGCGGCGGCGTCGTGGCTTCTTCACTTCGGTCATGATGGCCTCGAACAGGTACTGCGCGTGAAAGTAAGCATCTATGAGCAGCGACGGCCGAGACGTGACGACGGAGCAGCGGAATGCCGAGTCGAACAGTGGCGCCGCATTGCTACCAAACCGACGTCTCGCAGCGCGGGCGCACCCAGTGCACGAGTGATTCGGAGTGGCGGCGACCGATCGTTGCTCAGATGGTCATTCCGCCGCGTGCAAAATACCGGCCGAAGGATGTTTCGCTAGCCCCGATTTCTTGACACTCGATATACCCTCGGCTATTCTTCGCGGTTCCTGACGGGAACGTAAGTTTTGTGTTTCCAAGGGGCCCGGGGGCGTAGCTCAGTTGGGAGAGCGCTTGAATGGCATTCAAGAGGTCAGGGGTTCGATTCCCCTCGCCTCCACTGGGCCGCCAAGGTAAGCAGATGTTTGTGCGGTCATTGGCGTGCACGTCGCGCGACATACGGAGCTGATCGGCGACGTTGCTGCGACGAGCGAATCGTGCGGGAATAGCTCAGTTGGTAGAGCACAACCTTGCCAAGGTTGGGGTCGCGGGTTCGAGTCCCGTTTCCCGCTCTGTCGTGGTCACCACCACCACGCGAGCCAGAAGCAAGTCCGTGAGATGTGCGCCGCCATGCTCAGGGCCACACATCACGAGGGCGGTTAGCTCAGTTGGTTAGAGCGCCACGTTGACATCGTGGAGGTCACAAGTTCGAGTCTTGTACCGCCCATACGGTTGCCCCCGGCAGAGTGTCGGGGGCTTCTTCTTACCCGACGCAGCGAGAGCGTACTCGGGTTGACCGAGGGGTGTGCGCGGTCTATAATCCGTGTCTGCATTCGGTCGCCTTGACCGCGATGCTACCGTCGTAATCGAAAGCGCGCCCGTAGCTCAACTGGATAGAGCATCTGACTACGGATCAGAAGGTTTGGGGTTCGAATCCCTACGGGCGCATGAAGTTAGGTCTGAATGACTACTTCAAGTGTGCCAGTTGGTGTGCCAGGGAATTTGAACCCTGGGTTGTTTCGGCGGGGCGTAGCGTAGCCCGGTAGCGCGCCTGCTTCGGGAGCAGGAGGTCGCTGGTTCAAATCCAGTCGCCCCGACCATCACAAGACCCCTCGTGCACAGAGATACCCCTCTTGTCGCGAGGGGTTTTGTCTTTTCCGGGGGTCCGGCGCCCGACCGCGGTGCCGGACGGCCGGTTAGGGCCGAGCCGGCACCGGGGTCCCACGGGGCGCATCACTCCCCGCTGCGGGTGCGGGAGTCGGCGGCACGGCGCCCACGAACCAATCCGTGATACGGGCCCCCTCGGCGACGTCGAGTCCCTGCTTACGGATCGACTGTGCGTCGCCCTCGCGCCCCTGCTGCTCGAGCGCCTGACCGAGCGCGAGGGCGGTGACGGTGTACAACGCCGGGATGCTCGCCGAGGGACGGTCCACCCAATCGCCACGCCGAATGATCGCCGCCGGCGCGCCGTACGACTTCCACAGGGCGAGCCCTCGCGCTACGTCGACGTGGCCAAGTCCGGGCACCGCGACGGTGTCCGCCGACGCGGTCAGCGGCGTGGACGCGATCTTCGTCGCGAGGCCCTGCGTCAACGCATAGGCGTCGAGCCCCAGTGCCTGTGCGTATCCCGCCGTGGACCGCGAGATGTAGAACGGTCGCTGGCCCAGATTGTCCTTGAGCATCTGCAGCACGAGCAGATCGGAGCGCAGCGGAACACCCTCTTCGAGGCGCCGCGGATCGATGACCGCGTGGATGTCACCCTGATCGAAGCGCAGGGGCTCGCGAACGTCGATGTACTCCGGCACCTGGCTCAGTTGCTCGGGTGTGAGACTGAGAATCGGCTTCGTCGGAACGGGCCAGCTCCGCCCGCGATAGACGGCAGGACCTTTCGCCTCGTCGTATTTCACCGCGGGCCGTCGCATCAACCCGCGCATGTACCAGTCGGTGTTGAGCAATGACGTGACGGCGACGGTCACGTCAGGCCGCACGCCCTCGACCTCCTGTGCGTACCACAGCGGGAAGGTGTCGTTGTCGCCACCCGTGATCAGGATGCCGTACGGCTCGACGGAGTTGAGGATGTCACGCGCCCATTCGCGCGTCGCCCAGTCACCGGCACGTGATGCCGCGCGGAAGTTGCCCACGAGCGGGAGCGCGCCGAGCAGGAGGACCGGCGCCGTCGTGCTCCATCTCGCCGTCGGCCCAACGAGCAACGCAAGGAAGCGCCACACCGCGACGAGACCGAGCGCGGCCCACACGCTCCACGCCGAGTAGCTCCAGAGGTAGAAGTAGTCGCGGTCGCGCACCTCGCGCGCGACGCCCGCGAGCTCGGGCGACTGCGACGCTCCGTACTTGAAGTTCATGTAATACACGAGCGCAACGGTCACCGTTGCGATCAATGGACCGAAGAACCAGAAGGACGCGCGATCGCGCCGGTAGTGCACCACTCCGCCGGCGATGCCGAGCGAGAGGAAGAGCAGCGCGAGCATGCTCTGCACGGTGCTCTGCGTGCTGTGTGGATCACGCAGCCACTGCCACTTGAAGTAGAGCCACCACATCCCCATCTGCGCCGAGAAGGGCGCCTGGCGCGCCGACAGATCCGGCTTCCCGTACTGGACCCGATTGATGTTCGCCATCAGGCGAGTCACGGTCGTGTCCGAGAACGTGCAGGCGAAGCCGATCTTCTCCTTGCACCCCGTCGGATCTCCCTCGTTCAGCGCGGGATGATGCGCGGCGCGAATGGGCTCGAGCGCGAACGGCGTCAGCCCGAATCCGAGCGCGACGACCGCGGCGAGGATGAGGCGCCAACGGAGGAGGGTGCCTGGCCGGCGTACGAGCACGGCGGTGGCGACCGCGGGTCCGACGAGAAATCCCGCCGGATGGTTGGTGTACCCGAGCCCGATCAGATAGGCGATGAGGATGAGAATCCGATCCGCGCGCCGTCCATCGGGGTCGTCGCACCAGAGCACCGTCAACCACGAGACGACGGCGAAGAACGCGAGCGACACCGTGTACACCTTCTCGTTCACGACGCTCTGGTTCCAGACCGTGAATGCCGTCGCGCTGAGGACAGCGGCGAGAACAGCACCCATGCGACGCACCCAGCGCACCTCGATCCACTGCGCGAGAACGCGCTCTGCGACGAGGAACCAGATGCCCGCGGCGAGGGCGCTGCAAAACGCCGCCAACAGGTTGATGCGGAATGCGACGTTGCCCAGCGGAAGCAGCGATGCGACGCGCCCGAGCAACACGAAGAGCGGATTCCCGGGCGGATGCGGGATGCCGAGTGTGTACGCCGCGGTGATGTACTCGCTCGCGTCCCACATGGCCGTGGTCGGCGCCAGCGTCGCGACATAGAGCGCCAGAATGGCGGCGGCCGTCACTGCCGCGGCGCGATAGGATGGTCTGAGGGTCTCGCGTGCCGCGGTGGCCATGCTAGTCGATGAAGAAGGAGAGAGGCGCCAGCACGAGATAGCCGACGACGAGTGCCAACGGCGCCAGAACGATCCCACCGCGGGCAAGGTCGACGAATCCGACGAGGATCACGAGCATGGCCGCCAGCCGTAAGACGTGCGCGCGCCGGCTGGCCCCGGAGATCGGACGAGGCATGAAGTATTGAGCGAAAGCGTGAAGCGGAGCTGCCGCGCGTCAGTTGGCCGCGCGAGACAGGCTGAGAAGGGAATAGATGCGACCGTCGCCCCCCTGCACCGCGCGGTCGGCGCGCGGGTCCGGCGTCCAGCGAGTCTCGTCCACGACGAACGCGTAGCGATGCTCACCGTCGTGCAACGCGAGCGTCACCGACCAGTGATGCGAGCGCTCGTCGCGCACGAGCGGAGTCGGCGATGCGCCCCAGCCGTTGAAATCACCCGCGACTTCGACGCGCTGCGCATCCGGCGCGTCGAACATGAGTCGAACGAGTCGGAGCGTATCGTGCAGCGTCCCGACCACGGTATCTCCGATCACCACGGCGCCCAGACGCGCACCCGCGTCGCGCTGTGCACCTGGCAGAGCGGCCGAGAGGGTCGAGAGTCCGCCGATGCCCGCGGCGAGCGTCAGTCCGACGATGGAATGACGCTGGCGACGATACCACGGCTCACCGCGACGACGGACGGGATGCCCTTCCGCGGCCGCATGACGCACACGTTCCATCACGCGTCGCCGTGCGAGCTCGTCGCCGAGAGGCACGTCGCTCCGAAGCGCGCGTGCGACGCGTCGCTCGAAGAACTCAGACATTCGGGACCTCCTGAAGCAGCGCGCGCAGTCGAGCGAATGCCCGCTGCACACGCATCTTGAGCGCGGACTCGCCCGCGCCGGTGATTCTCGACATCTCCTGGTAGGTCAGGTCGTCCGCGTACTTCAACACGATCGCTTCTCGCTGCTCTGCCGGCAGTCGATCGAGCATTCGATCGAGCTCCGGCCACGGGCCCTCGCTCTCCTCCGCGTCGACGGCGAAATCGAGCTGCCGAGGATCGAGATCGAGGAAGACCGCGTCGCGCCGCTTCGATCGCGCCAGCACCGTACGGCACTGATTGACGAGGATGCGCGTCAGCCAGGCCGAGAAGCGCTCCCGGTCCTCGTAATCATCCAGCGCCTTGAACGCTCGCAGGAACGCATCCTGGATCGCCTCTTCCGCGTCCTCGCGATTCCCGACGATGCGCACCGCGATACGCGCGCACCGCGCGTAATGGCGGTCCACGATCTGCGCGAACGCCTCGACGTCTCCGGCGAGTACCTGTTGAATGATGGCGCGGTCACTCATGCTATCCTCAACAACTTCGACGGGCTCGCGAATCGTCACATCGCTCCTGGGCGCGGGCTGGACGGGTCACGCTTGCCTCATCAGCGACACAAAGCGATGGTCCAGGCGACGCTTGATGCGCCACGCCAGACGCGAGCGCATCGTCAGAGCCCGCCAGCGCAGGATGGCTCTCCCGTCGCCCGTGTCCAGCACGCACAGGCTCGTGGAGCTCCCGGCAGCGCGGCGCGGGCCGCCCGCGCCGAGGTGACGCCGGATCTCACCCTCGAGCAACGTCCACTGGTATTGCGGGTTCGCGGCATCTCCGCTCGTTGCCGCGCAATCACCCGCGGCCCAGACCGGCGAGTCATCACGGGCGCGCAGCCGCTCGTCGACGAGGAGTCGGCCGCTGGCGTCGTGCGGGAGGCCACTCCCTGCGATGAGCGGATGTGGCGCGCCGCCTGTCGCCCAGATCGTCAGATCCGTCGGCAACGAGCCGCCCGAGGCAAGCACCACGCGATCCGCGCGTACTTCGACGACGCGCGCTCCGAGCGCGAAGCAGACGCCGATGCGCTCCAGCGCGCGGCGTGCGACGTAACGACATGGCTCGGCGTCGCCGAGGATGTCGGGCGCCGCGTCCACGATGCTCACGACTCCGCCCCCCGCTCGGCTGCGAAGCATACGTTGCAGCGCGAAGGCGCATTCGACCCCGGTCGTGCCACCACCGACGATCGTACAGGCCATGGGGCCCGTGCTCTCCTTCATGCGCTCCCCCACGATGCGTCGAACATCGCCGAGGATCGATGCGGGCCGCAAAGGGATGGCGTGTTCCACCACCCCGGGGAGCTCGCCACCCGTGGGTGGTCCGATCTCGTCGATCACACACAGGTCGAACGCGAGACGCTCACCGCCGGCTTCCACCACGCGCGCTTCCGGCAGCAGCCGCTGCGCACGCGCGTGAACGACACGTGCGCCCGCGCGCGCGGCTACGGCCTCGACGTCGACGCGTGCTTCGCCGAGCTCGTACGCGCCACGCAGCAACCCGGACGTCATGGATGGGTCGAACATCTCGCTATCCGGCGTCACGAGCACGATCTCGAGGCCGCGCACCAGGGATCGCGACAGGCTGCGCAGCAGATGCAGGTTGGCCCGACCGGCGCCGATCAGAACGAGGCGGCGGAGGCGCAGTTCGGCGGACGAGGTCAGGGGACCCACCTCGCGCCGCCCTCGGCCGGCCCGTGCGTGCGCTCCCACGCG
>Ga0068865_100001782_pt1 | contig 12632 bp, 11 predicted proteins | sample KBSMisM12_FD_75293 | JGI IMG/M metagenome (GOLD analysis project Ga0068865, IMG submission 75293) | Miscanthus rhizosphere microbial communities from Kellogg Biological Station, Michigan, USA - KBS Miscanthus M1-2 | ecosystem: Host-associated > Plants > Roots > Rhizosphere > Soil ...
CCGCACTATTCGTGCTCGGTGCTGACGCACACCACGCGCGGCAAGAAGGTCCAGACGATCGAAGGGCTGGCCGATCCGGCGACCGGGAAACTGAGCGCCGTGCAGCAAGGCGTCATCGACGAACAGGGCTTCCAGTGCGCGTTCTGCATGCCCGGCTTCGTAATGGCCGCCACCGGCTACCTGAAGACGAACCCGAACCCGACGCGACAAGAACTGGCGCACGGCGTCTCCGGCAATCTGTGCCGCTGCCAGGACTACGACAAGATTCTGACGGCGCTGATGAAGGGCGCTGAACACATGAGGAACGCGTAATGGCTGACAACAAGTTGATCGGCCAGAACTACACGACCCCCGACCTCGTCGCCAAGGTCACCGGCAAGGCGAAGTACGCCGAGGACTATCGCGTCGAAGGCATGCTGTTCGCGAAGCTGCTCGTCAGCACGCACCCGCACGCCAAGGTCACCTTCGACACCAGCGCCGCCCTGTCGATGCCTGGCGTCAAGGCAATCCTCACCGCCGACGACATGCCCGGCGCCGCGGTCGGCGCGACGCTCGGCGAAGGCGTGCAGGCAAGCGCGCAGGCCGAGCGCGGCCTGACCAACGAGCCGCTGTACCAGGGCGAACCGATTCTCGCGGTCGCCGCGATCGACGAGAAGACGGCAGCCGAAGCGATCGAAGCGATCGTCGTTCACTACGACCCGCTGCCCTTCGTCGTCGATCCGATCGAAAGCCTGCGGCCGAACGGCCCGAACGCGCGCACCCAGGGCAACGTCTGGATGCGCCCCGCGGCACCGCCGGCGGCACCAGGTGCGCGCGGCGCGGCCAACGACGCGCGCGGCGCGAATGCGGCCGGCACCGGCGCGGGCGCCGCGGCCGGTGCAGGCACAGCGTCGGGCGGCGGCCAGGCCGCCGGTCAGCGCGCAGCCGCGGCTGAAGGTTCATCGTCGAGCGGCCGCGCGGCAGCGGCGCCGCCGGCAGGCGCGGCTCCGTCAGCGGCGGGCGCCCCTCCGGCACCGGGCGGCGCGGCTCCGGCCGCGGGCGCGGCGGCAGGTGCGGCGGCGGCACGCGGCGGACGCGAGGGACGCGGCGGACGAGGCGCGGCCGGCGCACCGGCGCCGCCGCAGATCGCCGTCTGGAAGTGGACCGACGAAGACTTCGCCAAGGCCGGCCCCGGCCAATTGCCGCTGGGCAAGGCGACCGACGAATGGGTGTTCGGCAACGTCGAGGAAGGCTTCAAGAAAGCCGACCTCATCCTCGACGAAACCTTCATGACCCAGTCGACCGGACATCAGCCGCTCGAAACGCGGACGGCGATGGCCTACTGGCAGAACGGCAAGCTGTTCCTCCACGGCTCGACGCAGAGCACCGTGCAGACGGTCGCGTCGGTCGCGCGCTGGACCGGGCTGACGCCGGACAAGGTCGTGATCGTCAGCGAGTACACCGGCGGCGGCTTCGGCAGCAAGATTCCGGGCGCCATCTCGATGGCGATTCCGGCCCTGCTCTCGAAGAAAGCCAACGCGCCGGTGATGATGCGCATCACGCGCGAAGACGAGCACTTCATCGGCCGCGCGCGCCCCGGCATCCTGGCGCGCGTCAAGCTCGGCATGCGCAAGGACGGCCGAATCACCGCGATCGACATGTACGCGATCTGCGACAACGGTCCGTACGACGCGCAGGGCGACGGACGCTCCGCCGGCACGACGATCTCCCTCGCCTACCAGCCGGAGACGATGCGGTGGCGCGGTCTGACCGTGCTGACCAACACGCCGCCGAAAACGTCGCAGCGCGCACCGGGCGGCGCGCAGGGCATCGGCCTGTTCGAGCCGATCCTCTCGAAGGCCGCCAAGAAGCTCGGCCTCGATCAGGTGGAGGTCCGCCGGATCAACGCCCCGGCCGGCCACGCGCCGTTCGGGCCCGCGCTGCCGAACGGCAAGCAGGCTTACGTCACGAGCGCGTTCGTCAAAGAAGCGCTCGACAAGGGACACGAGCTGTTCCAGTGGGACGCGAAGAAGGCGTCGGCCAGCGGCAAGAAGCAGGGACGTCTGGCGCGCGGCATCGGCGTCGCGGTCAGCCCCTACTCGGGCGGCTCGATCGGCTTCGACGGCCTCTTCATCATCAAGCCGGACGGCCGCATCACCTTCCAGTCCGGCATCGGCAACCTCGGCACGCACTCGATGTTCGACGTGCATCGCCAGGCCGCTGAAATGCTCGGCCAGCCGTGGGAGCTGTGCGACGTCAACTTCGGCAACACCGCGAAGAACCTGCCGTGGACCTGCATCTCGGCCGGCAGCCAGACCGCGCACGCGATGACCCGCGCCGCGCACGCCGCAGCCACCGACGCGATCAAGAAGCTGCAGGAGATCGCCGCGAAGGCGCACGGCGGCAACCCCGACGCCTACAAGGTCGCCGGCGGAAAGGTCAGCGGCCCCGGCGGCAGCATGACCTTCGCCCAGGCGGCGCAGAAGGCGATCGAGTACGGCGGCAAGTTCGACGGCCACGAGCTGCCGGAGGACATCAACAACTTCACCAAGACGTCGGCGAAGAACCTCGTCGGCCAGGGGCTGATGGCGGTCGCCAAGGACGCCTATCCGCGCGACGGCCAGTCGCAGTCCTTCGTCGTCGGCTTCGCGGAAGTGGAAGTGGACACCGAGACCGGCAACGTCACGGTGATCGACTACACCGCGATCGCCGACGTCGGCACCGTGCTCAACCCGCGCAGTCTGAAGGGGCAGCTCTTCGGCGGCTCGATGCTCGGCCTCGGCCACGCGCGCACGCAGCGCTGGGCCTACGACCAGCAGTACGGCGTCGCGCTGGCGCGGCGCTTCTACCAGAACAAGCCGCCGACGATTCTCGACGCGCCGCTCAACTTCGCGGCCGACGCGGTCGGGCTGCCGGATCCCGAGACGCCCACGGGCATCCGCGGCGTCGGCGAGCCGCCGGTCGGCGCCGCCTACGGCGCGATCATGAACGCGATTGCCGACGCGATCGGCGACGAGATCTTCCGCCGCGCGCCGGTCTCGCTCGACATCGTGCTCAACGCGCTCGAAAACGGTGGTCAACGGACACACGAAGCGCTTACGGCGCACATTTAACTTGAGGTTCTGATATGGCCGTTATCCGCGACGTAATGCCGGTGTTTGAGCTGTACCAGCCGGCCTCCATCGATGACGCGATCAAGCTGCTCGACAAGCACGGCGCCGACGCGCTGGTGCTGGCGGGCGGTCTCGACAGCATGGACTGGCTCAAGGACCGCCTGAAGAAGCCGAAGGCGGTCGTCGACCTCGGGCAGATCAAAGAGCTCAAGGGCGTCAAGGAAGTCAACGGCGGGCTCGAGATCGGCGCGATGACGCCGCTCACCGAGGTCGTCAAGCACCCGGTCGTCCGCGACAAGTTCAGCCTGCTGATGGAAGCGGCGGAGCTGGTCGCCTCGCCGCAGATCCGCAACCAGGGCACGATCGGCGGCAACGTGTCGCAGGACACGCGCTGCTGGTACTACCGCGGCGGCTGGACCTGCTACCGGGCGGGCGGCAACATCTGCTACGCCGACACGCCGACGGCGGTGAACCGCGAGCACGCGATCTTCAACGCCGACCGCTGCGTCGCGGTCAACCCGTCGGACACCGCTCCGGCCCTCCTCGCGCTCGACGCGTCGATGGTCATCCGCGGACCGAAGGGCGAGCGCGTCGTCCCCGCCGAGGAGTACTGGATCGGCCCGGGCGTCGACATCACGCGGATGAACGTGCTCGCGCCCAACGAGCTCCTCACCGCGATCCGCATCCCGTCGACGATGGCCGGCGCGCAGTTCTACTTCGAGAAGGTGCGCGACCGCCAGGTGTGGGACTTCCCGCTGGTGAACGTGGCCTCGGCGATGGTCGTGTCAGGCGACAAGATCGACAAGATCCGCCTGGTCGTCAACGCCGTCGCGGCGACGCCGCATCGTCTCAAGAACGTCGAGACGGCGATCATCGGCAAGGCGCGCAATGAAGAGACCGCCGACATGGCCGGCAAGATGGCGGTGGAAGGCGCGCAGACGCTGCGGCACAACGCCTACAAGGTCCCGCTGATGCGGAACCTCGTCAAACGCGCGATTCGTGGAGGAGCTGGGGCAACATGGACCTCCTAAGGTGGGGACGCAGTCCCTGGGGCGAGTGGGTTCTCACGCACGTCTCATGGAGCCTGTTCTGGGCGTCGCTGTTCGCGGGCGTGCTGTTCTTCGTGGCGCACGCCAGCTACATGCTGTTCTCCGCGCACCGCAAGCGGAGCACGGCTGAGACCGACGCGCTCGAAGCCCAGTTCAAGAACCTGCCACCGAAGATCGAGCGGCATGGCCTCACCGCGCGCCTGTTCCACTGGGTGATGGCGGCGGCGATGTTCGTGCTGCTCTTCACGGCCTTCCTGCCGATCGCGGGAGTCAAGTTCGCCTGGGTGCAGTGGCATTGGATCGCGGGCCTCGTCCTCATCGCCTCGATCCTCTTCCACATCGTGCATGCGACCTTCTTCCTGGATTTCTGGTCGATCTGGGTCGGCCCGAAGGACATCCCGGAGTTGAAGGCCGAGATGCTGCGCGAGTTCGGGCATGACGTGCCCGGCCCGAAGTCCGGCAAGTACCCGCTCGGCAACCGCCTCTACCACCTCGCGATCGTGTTCGCGGGGCTCGGCGCCTCGATCACCGGCGCGCTGATGATTCCGCGCATCCGCACCGGCCTGGTGGCGCGCAACCCGTACTACCTGAGCGACGCGACCTGGGGCATCACCTACGTGACGCACGGCCTGGCCGGCGTCGGCCTCGTCGGCCTGGTGATCGCGCACGTGTATTTCGCGGTCCGCCCGGAGAAATGGTGGATCACCAAGTCGATGGTGCTCGGCTTCATCACCAGACGGCAGTATCTCGAGCACCACGAACCGAGCCGCTGGCCGGTCGGGTCGAAGAGCTCGAGCGCGAAGTCCGCGGGCCAGGCGTGAGCCAGACCGACACCGTCGCCGAGCTCGGCTCGCGCATCAACATCATCGAGGAGGCGTACGAGTTCATGCTCGCGTACGCCTCCCAGGGCCTCTCCACCGATCAGGGCAACGACACCGGGCGTCAGGCGCGCGAGTACCTCAAGAAATGCGACGCGGCGTTGGGCGGGCTTCCCGGCGTGATCACGCACTACGTCGAAGCCGAAGGGCTGCAGCCGAAGGCTCCGTATGACGCCTTCGTCGCGGTCATCGAGCACGACGCGAGGAATTCGCAGGCCGCGATTCAGCTCGTCCTGGCGCAGCCCGCGATCAGCTCGCAGATGGTCGACAACCTGAACGCGTCGATTCACCTGCGCGCGCTGCTCACCGACCTCTTCCTCATCGACGAAGTCCTCAAGTCCCATCGTTCGTAGGCAGGCCTGCCTGACGTCACGGCTCGCGGGCTCGAAAGCACTTGGGGCCCGTCCCCGAACATGAGATTTGGAGAGTGCACCGCGATACACTGCATCCGCGGAATCGGATGGCTTGTTGAAATGAATGCCAATGCGGCACGCATAGGAGCAATCGCCCTCGCGGCACACGTGGCGATTAGCGTAGCGGCCCAATCGGGTCCTCAGAACGATTTGCCGCAGCCGTACCAGACGAAGCGTGACTGGGGTCAGCTGCCGGAAGCCGTGAAGTGGGCGGCGGTGACGGCGATCGAGCCGGCGCCGGACGGGTCGATCTTCGTCATCCACCGCTGCTTCGCGAACTCGTGCGCCGGGCGCAGCGAGGCGCCGATTCTGAAATACGACGCGACCGGCAAGCTGCTGGCGCAGTGGGGCGCGGGGATGTTCGTCTTCCCGCACGGCGCCACCGTCGATCGCGATGGCCATCTCTGGGTCACCGACGCCCGTGGCGAGAACGGCAAGGGCCATCAGGTCTTCGAGTTCGGCCCGGACGGCAAGGTGATCATGGCGCTCGGCAAGGCCGGCGTCAGCGGCGGCGGCGCCGATCTGTTCGATCAGCCCACCGATGTCGTGGTCTCTCCGGCCGGCGACATCTTCGTCACCGACAGCCATCGCAACGGCAGGAACAACCGGGTCGTTCGGTTCGCGAAGGACGGCAGGTTCGTGCGCGAGTGGGGCCGCAAAGGATCGGGGCGTGGCGAATTCAGCGAACCGCACACGATCGCGATGGACTCGCGCGGGCGGCTGTTCGTCGGGGACCGTGAGAACAACCGCATCCAGATCTTCGACCAGAACGGGACGTGGCTCGACGAGTGGCGCCAGTTCGGCCGCCCGAGCGGGATCTTCATCACAAGGGACGACACGATCTACGTCGCCGATTCCGAGTCAGGCCCCGACACCGGCGCGCACGAACTACCGGGGATCAAGAAAGGCATTCGCATCGGCAACGCCAGGGACGGCACGGTCACCGGGTTCATCGAGGATCAGGAGTCGACGACGCCCGATCACTCAGGGGCGGAAGGCGTCGGCGTGGACGCGCAGGGCAATGTCTACGGCGGCGTTGTCAGACGCCAGATGCTCGAGCGACACACTCTGAAACGGTGAAGTAGTGCAGGCCTTGAGGCCTGCCCTCGTTGGCGCTCGCGGGCTCGAAAGCACTTGGGGCCCGTCCTCGAACAGCCCACTCGGGTGCTCCGCCAAATGCACGTGTCACGGGTGAGGCGTGCGCGCCCGAGCGGGCGCCCGTTCTCGGACACCCTGGAGCTTTCGGATCGCCTGCCGGCTTGCCATGAACTCGGTAGTGTCTGGCTTCTGGCCGGACTTCGCGGGCCCGGCCTCGAACAAGAGATTCGAGAGTTAGCGAGTTCGTGAGTTGGCGACTTCATTCACCAACTCTCCAATTCGCCAATTCGCCAATTTCCTGATTTCGGTCTATGCGAACAGGCCGACCTGGCCGCCGGTGTGCCAGAAGAGCACGGTCTGGTTTTCCCTGAACTTCTGCTGGCGCACATACGCGATGAGGCCGGCCATCGCCTTCGCGGTGTAGGTGGGGTCGAGGAAGATCGCCTCGGTTCGCGCGGCCAGTTCCAGGGCGTCGCGCGATTCGTCGGTCGGGATCCCGTAGCCGTCGCCGACGAACCGATCGTCCACCTCGATCGCCGTCCCGCGAGACAGCTGCGTCAGATCGATGTCCAGCAGATCGGCGATTCCGCTGACAATCGCGCGGATGGTGGACTGCAGGGACGCCGACGAGTCGTCGGCGCTGATCCCGACGACTCGCGTCGGCAGGCCGAGCAGCCGGCAGCCGGCGACGAGGCCGGCCTGCGTTCCGCCCGACGAAGTCGAGTGGATGATGACGTCCGGCGCCGGCATCTGATCGACGAGCTCAGTCACCGCGAGGGCAAAACCCAGGGCGCCAAGCGGCGTCGACGCGCCGATGGGAATCGGGAACGGCCTGCGCCCCTCGCGGCGCAGGCGCTCGGCGACCTGCTCGATCATCGGCGCTCGATCCTCGCGCGACGGGACGTACACGACCTCGGCGCCGAGCAGTCGGTCGAGGAGCGCGTTCGCCGTGAGCCGTTCTGGAGCCTGCCCGTTGGCCACCAGCACGGCGCGCAGGCCGAGCTTGGCGGCAGCCGCCGCCGTCGCACGCGCATGGTTCGACTGGACGCCGCCGGCGGTGATCAGCGTGTCGGCGCCGTCGTCCACGGCCCTCGCGGCGACGAGCGCGAGCTTGCGGACCTTGTTCCCCCCGAACCCGAACGGGATCGCATCGTCGCGCTTGATGAAGAGACGCGGGCCGCCGCCGAGCGCGCGCAGCAGGCTCGGCATCGGCTCGATCACGGTCGGCGCCGGCACGAGCGGCACGGAAGGCAGGACCGCGATCATCTCGCGCAGCGCGGCAGACGTCACGGGACGTATAGTAAGTCAGAAGTACTTTTCTGACTTTTTCATGGACCTTCTGTCTGCCCTTCGCGCCGGTCCGTCGGTCTTTGCGGCGGAATTGCGTCCACCGCGGGCGGAGCTCGCGACCGCGGAAGGAATGGATGCCTGGATCGACACGTACCACGGCGTGCGCCGCCTCACGCGTCAAGGCACGTTCGTGTTCCTCACCGACAGCGCGGTCGGCGCCGCCGAAGAGGACAACCTGCGGCACCTGGTCACCAATCTCGGCCTCGACGTGCCGCGCGAGCGCATCGTCCCGTTCCTGACGACCAAGCACGCGATTGAGTACTGCCTGTCCTACGCGGACCGCGCGCACCAGAGCGGCTTCCCTGCGCTGGTCGTCCTCGGCGGCGACAAGACGGTGGGCGCGCCGAGGTCGGTCGAGCACGCGTGGCAGCTGCGCGAGATGCTGCGTGCGCGCGACCAGGCACTGACGCTTGGAGGATGGGCCAACCCGCACGCCGACGCTGAACAACAGGTGGACTTTCTTGCGGCGGGCAACGCCTGCGCGGAGTTCTACCTTACCCAGGTGGTCAGCCACCATCACGCCGACCAGGTGGCGCGTTTCGTGCGCACGGCCGAGCGGCGCGGGCTCGCGATTCCCGGGCTCTTCGGCGTCTTCTACTACCGCAGCGCCAACCCACGGACGCTGGACGCCCTCAAGGGGTTCCTGCCGGTGCCGGTTGAAGGGCTGACCCGCGAGTTCACCGACGGCGCCACGGCCGAAGAGGTGTGCGCGAAAACGATCCGCACGCTGATGGACATCGGCGCGCGCCATTTCTACATCAGCAACCTGCCGGTGCTGCGCGCGCAGCAGGTGCTCGCCGGCATTCTAGAGAAGGTCGGAGTGACCGCATGACATACAAGGCAGGATCGGCAGGATGGGCGGAACGGGCCGGATGGGCAGGCGCGATCGCGCTCGCTCTGATAGTCGTTCCGGTACAGGCGCAGCAGCAGACGCCGCTGCAGCGGCTCGAGGCGTCGATCCTGCGGACGACGCGCAGCATCAACGCGACCTGGGGCATCTACGTGAAGTCGCTCGAGAGCGGCGACGAGATCGCGATCGACGCCGATCGTCAGATGGAGACGATGAGCACGATCAAGATTCCGCTGATGATCGAGGCCTTCGAGCAGATCAAGGCCGGCCGGTTCAAGCTGACCGACAAGTACACGTTCGTCGCGGCCGACTCGCAGCCGGGCACGGGGACGATCCAGCGGCTCGACCCGGGCGCAGTGATGACCGTCAAGGATCTCATCACGATGATGATCATCGTGTCGGACAACACCGCGACCGAAGTGCTCTACCGGATGGTCGGCGGACCGGACGCCGTCAACGCGCGCATGCAGACGCTTGGCCTGAAGACGACACGGGCGATGAACGTGCCGTCGAAATGGTTCCCGGCGCTGCGCGCCGCGCCGACGACCGAGCAGTTCTACCGCGACGGCAAGTCGCCGTTCGGCTACTCGACCCCGCGCGAGATGGGCAGGCTGCTCGAAATGATGGAGCGCGGCACGCTGGTCGACAAGGCCTCGTCCGATCTCATGCTCCGCATCATGCGCGGGCAGCTCTATCGCACGCGGATTCCCCGGTACGTCACCGGCTACACGATTCCGCACAAGACCGGCGACTTCCTGCCCTATGTGGGAGACGACGTCGGCATGCTCGAGGCGCCGGGCAGAACGATCATCCTCAGTGTGTTCACCGGAAACCATTTCGGATCGGGCGAGATGCTCGAGAACGCGATCGGCCTCGTCGCCAAGGAGATCGCAGACTTCTTCGCTTACCGCTAGCGATATTGCAGGATTGCAGGAAGTAGGGATTGCAGGAAGGGAAGGCGGAAGGGTTCAAGGGAGCCCTTGAGGCCTTGACCCTTTCCTTTTGCAATCCTGCAATCCTGCAATCCTGCAATGTAGGATCGGAGGATGGCGTCCTACCTCGACGGCGTTCCGTTCTCCGGCATCATCCGTATCCGCGACATGATGTATTCCGTCGCCGATCCCTACCGTCTCGATCAGGGCGACGTCAGCTTCGACGCACCCGACACCGTCAAACAGGGGATGGCGCGCGCCATCGCCGACAACCACTCGCATTACGTGCAGACGACGGGTATTCCGAAGCTGCGCGAGCTGATCGCGGAGAAGCTTCGGCACACCAACGGCATCCCGATAGACGAGGTCGACGATGTGCTGGTGACCAACGGCGGGATTCACGGCCTCTACATCATCTGCCTGTCGCTGCTCGACGAAGGCGACGAGGTGCTGATTCCGGATCCGGAGTGGCCGCCGGCGGCGGGCAATATTCTCGCGGCCAGGGGCATCCCGGTCGGCTATCGTCTGTACGAGGGAAACGGCTGGCGTCCCAATCTCGACGAGATCGAGTCGAAGATCACGCCCAGGACCCGCATCCTCTATCTCAACTCGCCGAACAACCCGACCGGCGGAGTGCTCACGCGCGCGTCGCTCCAACGGCTCGCGGACATCGCCGTCAAACACAACCTCTGGGTGATCTCGGACGAAGCGTACGAGGACGTGGTGTTCGACGGCGAGCATGTCAGCATCGCCTCGCTGCCGGACATGTACCGGCGGACGATTCCGCTCTACACCTTCAGCAAATCGTACGCGATGACCGGCCTGCGGCTCGGCTACATCGCGATCGCCAACCAGATGATCCGGGACCGCGCGAAGAAGATCCTCTTCTACACCGCCAGCAACGTCGCCTCGGTGGTGCAGTACGGCGGCGTCGGCGCGCTCGAGGGATCGCAGCACTGCATCGAGACGTTCCGCACCGAGCTGCGTGCGCGGCGCGATCTGTTCTACCGGGGCGTCAAGGAATTCGCCGGCGGTGTGTTCACCGGCGAGCCACCGGCCGGCGCGTTCTACGCGTTCCTGAAGATCGATCCCTCATGGGCCGACCCTTCGACCGGTGGAAGTACTACGGGTTCCGGGCAGGCGGTCGCAGGCGACTCCGTGTCGTGGCGGATGGTCGAGTATCTCATCGCGAAGGGCCGCATCGGCTGCGTCCCCGGCGTCGATTTCGGACCGAACGGCGAGGGCTACGTCAGGTTCTGCTTCGCGCGGGATCGGAAAGAGCTCACCGGCGCGCTGCAGTCGATGAAGGAGCTTTTCGGCGTCCGTGTCTGAGTGCCGAATGGCCGACTGCGACTGTCCGACTGCGACTGCCGACTGCTATTTAACGTGCCGGCCGCCGTCGATGCGGATGGTCTCCCCGGTGATGAAGTCGCTGTCGAGCAGCGCCAGCACGCCTTTCGCGATCTCCATCTCGCCTCCCCACCGTCCCAGGGGCGTCGCCTCTTCGACCGCTTTCCTTTCCGCGTCGGTCGTGCCGGGAGGGGCGACGATCGGACCCGGCGCGATTGCGTTGACGAGGATGTGATCGGCGGCGAGCTCGAGCGCGAGCGCCTCGGTCAGCGCGATGATCCCGCTCTTCGCGACGTAGTACGGCACGTAGCCCGTGTAGCGCGGCCGTCCGCTGCGGGCGACCCAGTCGCTGAAATTGACGATGCGGCCGCCGCCCTGCGCCCGCATGTGCGGCGCGGCGGCGTGCGCGCAGAGAAACGCCGCCCGCAGGTCGACGTTGATGTTGGCGTCCCAGTCGGCGGCGGTGAGATCAGCGAATGGTTTCTTCACGTACACCGATGCCATGTTGATCAGGATGTCGAGGCGGCCGAGGGCATCGACGACAGATTTCACCAGCACGCCGGCGGCGGCCGGCTGAGAGAGATCGGCTGCGAAGGTCGCGGCGCGGCGTCCCGCGGCGCGCACGGTGTCTGCTGCCTCATCGGCTTCGGTCTTCGAGCGAGCGTAACTCAGGGCGACGTCAACGCCGCGAGCCGCGAGCTCGCGCGCGACGACCGCGCCGATGCGCTTGCCGCCGGTGATGAGAGCGACGGTGTTGTTCAGATTCATGAGGGCGGGAGGGGCTGGATGGGCGGGATTGGCAGGAGGACAAAAGAGCAGGAGGCGGACCGGCCGTTTCCAGCCCGTCCAGCCTGTCCTGCCCTTCCAGCCTCAGTAGCTGAACGTGCCGAAGAACGCCGAGCGCTTGTTCGGGTCGCTCCACTTGGTGCCGAGCGCGGATCCCGTGAACAGGTTCTGGCTGGCAACGCCCATGGCCGACTCGTCCATCGACGCGAACGGGTGGAACCACTGCATCGCGCCGCAGGTCGGGTCGTGGGTGAGGTGCTTGTTGACGTCGAGCGCCACCTGGCCGGCCGAGACGCTGATCTCGCTGCCGTGATCGGCGAACTGGATCGCGGTCGGCGTCACCTGGACGATCGTGCCGATGAGTCCCTTCGACAGCGTGTTGGCCATCGCCACCAGGGCGATCTGCTGGGCCGCGTTGGCGCGCTGGTCGACGAACATCGCGGTGCGGACGGCCGGCTTCTCGCCGCCCATCTCAGTCATGCCGAGGTTGCGGTCGCCCGAGACGGCGGCGACGACCGACAGCCCGTCGATGGCAATCCCGTTGAAGCTGCCGCGATCGACTTTCCACGCCAGCACGGCCTGCTTGCCCAGGGTCTCCGCCTCGCTGTTCATGATGCAGCCGCCGGTGAAGACTTCGGCGGTCCGCGCCTCGACGTAGGCGCCGGAGACGGTATTCCCGGCGCCCGCCAGGAGCGGCGACGCCGCCACCCCGATCAGTGCCGCCGCGATGATGGCTCGTTTCATATGCAACCTCGCATTAGGATTATAGCGCCGCCCAAGCGGTAGTGTCCGGCTTTAGCCGGACCAGGAGGACGCGGAACGTGCCGGAAAACA
>Ga0068865_100001790_pt1 | contig 12618 bp, 8 predicted proteins | sample KBSMisM12_FD_75293 | JGI IMG/M metagenome (GOLD analysis project Ga0068865, IMG submission 75293) | Miscanthus rhizosphere microbial communities from Kellogg Biological Station, Michigan, USA - KBS Miscanthus M1-2 | ecosystem: Host-associated > Plants > Roots > Rhizosphere > Soil ...
ACGGCGTGCCGTTCCTCGCGAGCATCCAGCGACGCTTTTCGAGGATCTCGTCGGCTCGTGCGTCGAGGTCGCGCAGTGCAATCTCCGCGCTCTCGCCGCCGCGCACGACGCGCTCGGACGCGATGCGAAGCTGCTGCGCGATGCGCTCCCATTCGGGGACCTTCGGCGTCGGCTTGACGCGCTCGAGCTGGTCGCGGAACGCCTTCGCGTGCTCGTCGTTCGCGAGCTCGGGATCGGTCCACGTGCTGCGACGCGGCGGCAGGTCGCCGCAGAGCGCGTGGAAGCGCGCCTGCTGCTTCGACTCGGAGAGGAACTCGATCAGCTGCCAGACTTCCGGCTTGTGTCTGCCGTTCGAGAACATCACGAGGCTCGAGCCGCCTGCGATCGCGGCGCCGGGGCCGTCGGGCCCGGGCAGCGGCGCGGTTTCCCATTTGTCCTGCATGTCGGGCGGCAGGCGCCGGCGGAACTCGCCGACGTTCCAGGGACCGGTGATGTAGAACGTGTAGAAGCCTTTCGCGAACTCGTCCCAGACGTTCGAGATTTCCTGGTTGCTCATCGGCGGCGCCCAGTCGCGGCGGAACATCTCGACGTAGAAGTCGAGCGCGCGCCGGAACGTCGGGCTTTCGAAATTGCCGCGCGTGCCGTCGTCGCGGAGCAGCGGATCGGGTCCCTGCACGCCAAGATTGAGCAGCGGCTCGAACTCGTTGAGCGGCAGGAAGATCGCGTAGTTGCCGGTGCCGGCGTTCGCCTTGACGGCCGCGAGCGCGCGCTTCCATTCGCTCCAGTTGCGCGGCGCTTCGGGGAATCCGGCCCGGGCCAGAAGATCCTTGCGATAGAAGAGAAGTCGCGTGTCGACGTACCACGGCACGCCGTAGAGTTTTCCGCCGATGACGTTCGTGTCCCAGATGCCGGCGAAGTAATCGTCCGGCGGAATCGATTTCGACGTGTCGAGATAAGACTGCAGCGGCTCGAGCGCGCCGAGCGTCGCAAGCTCCGGGATCCACGTGTTGCCGAGCTGGCCGATGTCGGGCAGCGAGTCGCCGGCGAACGCCGTGAGGAGTTTCTCGTGGGCGGCGGTCAGCGGCATCTGCTGGCTCTCGACGCGCACGCCGGGATGCGCGCGCTCGAAATCGTCGAGCAGCTCGCGGACGACCTCGCCCTCGCGCCCGATCGTCCAGAACGTGATGACCGTGACGTCGTCATGGTGCGCGCACGCCGACGCGAACAGAACGACAGCGGCGAGCGCGACAGTGCGCAGGAGAGCCCGTGCGCGCGGATGACCGCTCACTGCACGGCCGCCGTCGTGTTGCCGTCGGCGGGCTCGTCGAGCCAGCCGCCGGAAAAACCTGCGCGCTGCAGGCCGCGGCGGATGTACGGGTTCTTGCGCATGACCTTCCAGACGAAGTCGTCGCGGTAGTTCTCGATCATCGCGATGATAGGGCCCTGGTCGATGCCGATGTAGTCGCTCGCGACCCAGCCGAAGCCCGGAATCAGATGGCCGGTCTTGAGCGGCACGTCGTACGTGAAGCTCGGGTTGAACGCATCGAGGAAGCCGTACGTCGAGTAGATCTGCGGCCCGAACTGATCGTGCATTTCCTCGACGGCCGGAATGACGATCTCGGGCGCGAACGGCAGCGAAGCGGCCGCGGCGGTCGGCGCGATCGTGCCGTCGTCGAACGCATCGGCGAGGCCTGCGCCACGCGCGGAGTAGTGGCGGAACGCGCGCGTCGTGCCGGCGTAGTCCTGCGACGTGCCGGCCGGCCCGTCGCTTGCTGTGAGGCCCCAGACGTTCTCGCCGTAGAGCTTCCAGCCCATCGGGTTCGCGATTGCGTACGCGCGCTGCGCGTAGGTCGCGCGGCGGCTGTTCTCGAAATAGTCGAAGCCGCGCTCGCGCATGTACGCGTCCTGGATGCCGCGGAAATCGATCCAGACGTGAGAGTACTGATGCCCGAGCATCGGCCCGAAGCCGAGGTATTCCTGCTGCTGGAACGTACCCCAGGCGCGCTCGTAGGTCTTCGTCCACGCCGTCCACGCGTCCGTGCCGATGCCTTGCGTCGGCGATCCGAGCGCGAGGACATAGAGCAGCATGCCTTCGTTGTAGCCCTGCCAGTCGTACGGGATGTAGCCTTGCTTGGGCATCCAGCCCATCGAGATCAGCGGCGTGCGCACCTGCATCCACGGCCACTCGACGCGTCTGTAGATCGTGTCGGCGAGGCGGCGGATTTCCTTCTCGTCGGGCGTGTCCTTATCGAAATACGACTGCGAGAAGAGGACGCCGCCGAGCAGGAGCGCGGTGTCGACCGAGGACAGCTCGACCCAGTCCATGTAGCGCGCGCCGGTCTTGAGGTCGACGAAGTGGTAGAAGAAGCCGTGATAGCCGGCCATGCCTTCGGCGCGCGCGCCTTGCGGCGCGCCTTCGAGGAAGCGAAGCGTCACGAGCGTGCGCTGCACGGCCTGATCGCGCGTGACGTAGCCGCGCTCGACGCCGATGCCGTAGGCGGTGAGCCCGAAACCGATCGCAGCAACGCTCGCGAACGGCTCCGTGTACGGATAACGATCCGGAATGAGGCCGTTGTCGGGATTGGCGGTTTCCCAGAAATAGTTGAACGTGCGCCGCTCGATGTCGTCGAACAGGGGCGTCAGCGGCGGACGCAGCAGCGGCGTTACCGCTGCGCGCGGCGGCTCGGGTGCGCGTTGAGTGCAGCCACCGTATACGAGGACGCAGGCGGCGGTGACGAGGGCGACTAAGAACGACGGGAGGCGATGACGGAGCAGCACTAGCTCTCAATGGTATGGCAACGCCGGGCGGCGTGCAGGCGCGCGCGTCCGGGGCCGGCTGAGCGGAGCGTTGTCGGCACGAGGGGATCGTTCTTCGAATCGCCTGCCGGCCGGAAGTTCCCGGCCGGCAGGCTCGTCGTGGTCAGAAGCGGAAGCCGAGCTGCAGCTTGAGCGTGCGCGGATACGTGTACATGTTGCCGCTCGTCACCGCAGTCACGACCGGATTGTAGACGCCGTTCGCGCCCCAGTTCGTGTTGAAGTCCGAGTAGTTCTTGAAGTTGAACACGTTGAAGAGGTCGAGCCGCATGTACATCGTGACGCCGCCGGTGAGATCGAAATCCTTGTTGGCGGCGAGATCGACCTCGCGGATGCCGAAGATCTGCCCGCCCGCGATGAAGCGGCCGGTGCCGACCGAGTCAGTCGCGTGCGGCAGGCACGGCGCAGCGGCGCCGAAGCATGCGATGTCGGAGATCGGAATCGGCGTCTGCAGCGTCAGCTTGCCCGAATACGTCATGCCCCACGGGCCGTCGATGATGCCGGTCGCGACGAGCCGGTGCTTGGCGACGCCCGACGAAGTCAGGAACGGATAGTCGGTGATGTCGGGCTCGTCGAGCGCGTAGTGCTCGCCGGATTTGCGGTTCTCTTCGGCATCCGTGTACGTGTACGCGACGGTCACGCCCCAGCCCGATGCCTTCGTGTACGGCTTGTCGAGCGAAAGCAGCAGCGAGTTCGACTTCGTCTCGATGCCGTTCTTGCCGAGAATCAGCGTGCCGAACGGCTGGATCGGGAATCCCCACGGCTGGCCGTAGCCGGCATCGCCGCCGGTGCCGAAGAACGAGCCGTCCGGCCGCCGGTTGCCGAGGATGAACGCGAAACCGTCCTTGCTGACGATGCGCGAGACCGCGACGCTCGTGTTCCAGTCGCCGACTTGGTTCCGCATGCCGATGCTGGCCTGATCGGAGTAGGGCACCTTGAGATTGTTGTTGAGGAGATCGATCTCGCGACCGCCGCCGGTCGGGCTGACGAGCGAGCGCAACTGGTTGATGTCGTAGAAGCGCGGATCCCAGTTGACGCAGTTCGACGCCGTCGTGTCGCACGGGAGGCCGTTCGGCGAGTTGAAGAAGACCTCGTACGACGGGAACGTCGCCTTGGATTCCTCGAGCTGCATGTAGTCGAAGCTGTCGCGATCGTACGAGCGTCCGATGCCGCCGAAGAAGACGTGCTGCTGGTCGCCGTTCAGGTCGTACGAGAAGCCGAGGCGCGGCTGCCACTCGTCCTTGATCGCGTCGCGATTGTTGCCGTTCGAAATGTAGTCGTTGATGTTGATGCCGCCGAGCGCGAGCGTCTGCGCGTAGGTCTGTCCGGCCGGCGCATTGGGATCCTGGCTCCCGAACGCGGCGACGACATCGGCCGGCGTCCGGTAGTTGAGATACGACGGCGTTTCCTCGTAGTCCCAGCGCACGCCGAGGTTCAGCGTCAGGTGCTCATTGATCTGCCAGTCGTCCTGGATGTACGCACCGAACTGCTTGTTCTTCGATTCGGCCGTGCCATTGCCGATGCCGGCGAGCGGCGTGCCGAAGAACGCCTTGTACGGATCCTGGTCGGCGCCGGCGGAGGTCACGTTGAAGAAGAACTGCGGGTTCGCCGGATTGATCTCCTGCGTCGAGAGCTTGACCTCCTTGTACTTGATGCCGGTCTTGACGAGGTGATCGCCGTTCCACTGCAGGTCCGTCAGCGAGAAATCGTCCTGGAACGCCGGGCCCTGCTGGCCCTTGTTCTGGAAGTTCGCGCCGGCGCCGGTTTCGAGCAGCACGCGGTTGTTGTCGGCCGCGAGCGCATAGATGAACGCATCGCCGTTCTGAAGCGGACGCGGGCCCCAGGTTGTGTCCTCCCACGTGATGTGCGCGTCGTTCTGCCAACGGTCGGATGTGTGCAGCCAGCGCAAGTCTGCGCGCTTCTCGTTGTTGAGAATGTCGGTCCCGAACGAAGGCGCCTGCTGGTCGCCGACGTTGTCGCGCTGCGTCTCGTGGCGGTATTTCGCGGTGAGCTCGAAGAGCTCCGATTCGTTCGGCGAGAAATCGATCTTGCCGAAGTAGAGATCCTCGTGGAACGGCAGCGAGGTCGGGCCGATCTCGTCGACCGCCGCGGGAGGCAGCGGACCCGGCGCGTTGCTGCCTTCGACGACCGCGGCCGGCGTCACGAAGTCCTTGGCTTCGTAGGTGAAGAAGAAATGCATCTCGTCCCTGATGATCGGGCCGCCGAACGCGAGGCCGTATTCCTTCTCGTGCGTCTGCACCTTGTCGCCGTCGGCGTGCTCGGAGGGCGTCATCGCGCGCCAGCTGTCGCCCGTGTACGAGTCGAACACCTCGCCGTGGAACTCGTTCGTGCCCGACTTCGTCACGGCCGTCACCGCCGCGCTCGACACCTGGTCGTACTCGGCCTTGTAGTTCTGCGTGATCACCTTGTACTCGCCGATGCCGAGCTGCGGGAACGGATTGCCGCGCGAGGAATCCTGGCCGGTGATGCCGCCCTGCAGCACGTAGTTCTTCTGGCCGACGCCGTCGATGTATACGTTGATATTGCTCGCCGACTGCGCGCCGCCCTGCAGCTTGGTCGTGCCGTTGTCGGGATTGATGCTGAACGCGACGCCCGGGATCACGTCGGCGAACTCGAGGAAGTTGCGCGTCGTCTGCGGGATCGTGTTGATGATCTTCGTCGATACCGTGCCGCCGACTTCGGAGGTCTTCACTTCCGGAAGCGCCAGCGCGGTCACGGTGACGCCCTCGAGCGTCGGCGCCACTTCGCCGCCGGCGGTGAGATTGAGCTCGGCGGTCTGCGCGACGCTCAGCGTTACCGTCTGCGTCGCGCCGCCGGCGGCCGTGACCGTGTACGTGCCGGGCGGGAGGTTCGCGAGCGTGTAGCTCCCGTCGCTTGCCGCGGTGACGCGGCGCACGAGTCCGGTTGCGGTGTTCGTCGCGGTGATCTCGGCGCCGCCGGCGGCATCGCCGCGCAAGGTCGCGCCGGTGCTCTGTGCGAAAGCCAGCGGTGCGCCGAGCGCGAGGCAGCCGGCCAGCGCGCAGGCAAGCAGCGTTGGTTTCGGGACAACGAAGCGAGGACGTCGCGTTTGCATGGTGGGTAACTCCCAAAAAATCAGCATGGTTGAAGGAATCTTTCTGTCGCAATGAAGTCGGAGCACTTCAACTCGTGTCGGCCGCCGACGCGGCGGACGCCGCGTCGTTGAGGCCGGAGGACTGGCGGACGACGAGATCGCAGTCGAGCCGCTCGGTGGTTCTGGCGCCGTCGTCGCCGGTGGCGATGAGCGCGTCGAGCCGTTCGAACGCGCGGCGGCCGAGATCGGCGATGCGCACGCGCACCGTCGTCAGCGGCGGCGTTACGAAGCGCGCGATCGGAATGTCGTCGAAGCCGGCGAGCGCGATGTCGCCCGGCACGCCGACGCCTCGCTCGGTCAGCGCGAAGAGGCAGCCGAGCGCCATCATGTCGTTCGCGGCGAAGATCGCGTCGGGTCGCTCGCCGCGCTCGCAGAGGTCGATGCCGGCGCGGTAGCCGGACGATTCGCTGAAATCACCGCGCAGCACGAGCTCGCTCGCGCCCTTGCGCGCTGCGATCGCGTCGCGGTAGCCGCGCAGGCGCTCGTCCGCGTCGAAGTTGTTGTCAGGACCGCTGATGAACGCGATGCGGCGCCGCCCGCTCGCGAAGAGGTGCTTCATCATCGCGGCCGCGCCGCCGTAGTTGTCGATCGAGAACGCGGGGTAGGTTCCCGACGCGACGCGCGTGTTGAGCAGCACGGTCGGCAAAGCCGCCGGCAGGTTCGCCCCAAGCACGTCCGCGCCGGCGTGCGGCGACATCACGATGAGGCCGTCGACGCGACCCTGCAGCATGCGCAGCGCCTGCGCGGCCTCGGCTTCGGAGCCGTGCGAGCTCGAGATCAGGAGATGCCGTCCGCTCGCACGCGCGCCCGCGTCGATGCCGCGAATCAGCTCGGAAAAGAACTCGCCGTGGAGGTCGGGCAGCAGCACCCCAATGGTGTCGGTGCGGCGCGTGATGAGGCTGCGCGCGGCCGCATGCGGCACGTAGCGAAGCTGTCCGGCCGCGGCGAGTATGCGTTGTCGCGTCGTTTCGGTGACGCTCTCGTGACCGTTGAGCGCGCGCGAGACCGAGGCGACCGATACGCCTGCAGCGCGAGCGACATCTTTGATCGTTGCGGTCACGCCCCACCCCAGAGCGAAGAGCGCATCCCGGCGCCGCGATGTAAACGTTTACGTAAACGTTTACATCGTGAGGTTTTCGTTGGCGATTGTCATGCTGCGCTACAGCAGGACAGGGCAGGTCAGCTCAGGCCGACTCGGGACAAGCGCCCGGCGCGGCCGAGGCCGCTCGGCGAGGAGGTCAGAAGGCGAGATCGGCGCTCACGTAGAGGCCGCGCCGCGGTCCGTATTGCGGCGCACCGACACCGATTCCGGAGCCGTCGCGGAGCAGATACACGCGATCGGTCACGTTGATCAATGCGAGCCCGAGATCGAGATCGTTCTCGTGCGCGAGCGAGAACTTGCGGTCGATGGACGCGTTGACCTGCCAGTACTGCGGCAGATGCGCCGTGTTCGCGAAGTCGGCGCGAAGACCCGAGCCGTAAAGATAGTCGGCGCCGAAGCGCGTGCCGTTCCAGAGCCAGCTGAACCCGCCCGATGACGTGAGGCGCTGATCGTGATCGAGATGCACCCAGTGCGTGGCGATGTAATCGAGCTCGTCCTGCTCGAAGTTGTACTGGCCCGTGACGACGTCCTTGCCCTCGGCCCGGCTCGACGCGACGTTCGCATATGCGGTGAAGCCGTCGTGCGTGTAGTTCGCGGTCAGCTCGACGCCGCGCACCTTGCCTTGCGCGTAGTTGAACGGCGAGAAGATCAGCGCCGAGCCGAACTGGCCCTCGTCGAGCAGATTCGTGACCTTGCGGTAGTACGCATCGAGGCCGAGCGTCAGATCGCCTGCGATTTTCTGCGAAAGGCCGACGTCGAAATAGTGCGAGCGTTCGGACAAGGTCTCGGCGTTGACGTTCGTCGGCAGCGCGTTCGTCGTGCCCTGGAACAGCGCGATGTCGGTCGGCGCGATCAGCTCGGCCGGCGGCGGCGTGAAGTAGCGCGCATAGCCCGCGTGCAGCGTCGTCGTGTCGGTCGCGGTCCAGACGAGGCCAAGGCGCGGGCTCAGCTGGCTTTCGCGGACGTAGGCATCGACCTTGTCGGCGCGCACGCCGTAGTTCGCGGTCAGCCGATCGCCGATCTGCCATTCGTCCTGCAAATAGATGCCATAGGTTCGCGCGTCGATGTGCGTCGCATCGTCGACGATCGTGATCGGCGTCGTGCCGGTCTGGTTGCCATCGGCATCGGCCGGGAACACGACCGAGGTGTTGTTCGCGACCGGATGCTCATCGCTGACGTAGAGCCCATAGCGCATCGTGTGCGCATCGCCGAGCGGTGTCGCGAAATCGGCCTGCAGCGTATTCGCGCGGTTGCTGCGTGCGATCGTTCCCGCGACGCCGGTGAAGATGAGATCGCCGATCGGGTCCGGCGAATAGTCGACGCTCGTGTAGCGCTGGCCGATCGACGCCTGATAGCTCGTCGCGCCGAGCAGGCCCTGCAGCGACAGCACGCCGAAACGCGTCTGCTCCTGCTGGCGCTGGTTCAGATCGCGCGAATCGAGCGACGCGACGCCATCGAGCTGGTAGACGGGCGTCTGGTCCGGATTGTTCGGAATCTCGAACCGGTTGTTCGTCATACCGAACAAGAACGAGAGCCGCGTCGACCCGTCGATCAGGTACGAGAGGTCGCCGAGTCCCTTGATCTGGTTTGTGTGGTCGTGGATTGCGTCGCGCGACGGCGTCGGGTTCTCGATGCCGATGTCGCTCTCGAGATAGCTGCCGGTGAAGAATCCGCTCCAGGCGCCGTTGTTGCCGTGGAGCTCGAAGCTCGGGTTCAGCGTGCCGAACGAGCCGGCCGTCAAGCCGACGTCGCCGCCGTCGGTGCCGTTCGTGCCCGATTTCGTCGTGATGTCGACGATGCCTGCCGTGCGGTAGCCGTACTGCGCGGGGAGCGCGCCGGTCAGGAACGAGACGCTGTCGATGATGCGCGTGTCGAGCGTCTGCCCGAAACCGCTGATGCTCTCGGGGATGATCACGCCATTGAGCCGGTATTGCAGGTCCGCGTGATCGCCGCGAACGTGCAGCTGGCCGTACGAGTCGTTGACGACGCCGGGCGCCTGCAGCAGCACCTGGTTCAGCGGCGTCGCATCGCCGAGCGGAAGGGCTTCGATCGAGTCGCGGTCGAAGAGGTATTCGCTGCTGCCGATGTCCGGCGAAAGCTGGTTGCGTGCGCGGTCGAGCTTGCCGACGACGCTGACGGTGCCGAGTGTTTCGTCGTCGGACGCCGGGGGCGTTTTCGTCTTCGCGTTCCGCGACTCGGCGGGCGTGGCGCCCGCCTCGGGCTGCGGCGGATCGGCGTCGGCGTGAGCGCGCGGCGTGAGCAGGGCGGCGGCAATGCATAGGGTCAGAACGTTCGATCGCATGGGGGTTTCCCTTGAAAACGAAACGTTATAATATATCTATCGCCAGGGACGGCACTGCGCCGGAAGTCATGCCTCCGGGCCTGTACGGACCGCCGCGCGCAGCGCCGGACAGGTGCCGGCCAGATGAGTTATGTTATAGCGTCAGACGAGTACCCATGAGCCCGACCCGATCCAACACCGCGCATCGCTTCGCCGACCGCTTCGGCGCTACGGCATCGTTCCTCTGCGCCGTCCATTGCGCGGCGCTGCCGCTCATCATCGCGGTGCTGCCCGCCATCGGGCTCGGCTTTCTCGCGAACCACCGTTTCGAGCGCGGCTTCGTCGCGTTCGCGAGCGTGCTCGCGGTGACGACGCTGATCGTCGGCTTCCGCCGCCATCAGCGGTTCCGCGCGTTCTGGTTCCTGCTGCCCGGCATCCTCTTGCTGGCGGCGGGCATGATCGTCGACTTCGAGGCCAGCGCAATCGCGCACGCGGTGCTCGTGGCGATCGGCGGCACGCTCGTGGCGGTCTCGCACCTGACCAACCTGCGTCTCGCACACGGGCACGTGCACGACGCGGCGTGCGAACACTGACGCGTCGCGAATCGCTTGGTGATTGTGTAACCGCGATCCCGATGCCTAGCATCGGCGTTCGGCCATGTCGCCTCCGCACACCGTGATTCACCCGCACGACCACGCGCACGACCACGACCACGCATCGCCCGCGATGCGCCGCGAGAGCAGGCTCCTGTTCGCGTTCGCGCTGACGGTGCTGATGCTCGTCGCCGAGGCGATCGGCGGTCTCGTTTCCCATTCGCTGGCGCTGCTCGCCGACGCGGGCCACATGCTCGTCGACGCCGGCGCGCTGATGTTCGCCTGGCTCGGCGCGCACTACGCGCGGCGGCCGGCCGACGCGAAGCGGAGCTTCGGCTACGCGCGGCTCGAGGTGCTCGTCGGCTACAGCAACTCGCTGCTGCAGTTCCTGCTCGTGATCTGGATCGCGAGCGAGGCGCTGTTCCGCTTCGCCAATCCCGCACCGATCCTCTCCGGCACGATGCTCGCGGTTGCGCTGGCGGGTCTCGTGGTCAACGCGATCGTGCTCGGCACGCTCTCGCATTCGCATGGCGATCTCAACACGGCAAGCGCGCGGCTCCACGTGCTCGGCGATCTGCTCGGCTCGGCGGGCGCAGTCGTCGCGGCGCTGCTCGTGCGCTATTTCGACTGGCTCTGGGCCGACCCCGCGGTCTCGATCCTGGTTTCGCTGCTGATCCTCGGCAATGCGTGGCGCCTTCTGCGGCGCAGCGCCCATATCCTGCTCGAAGGCACGCCCGAAGGCATGGACGCCGACATCGTCGGCGACACGGTCCTGCGCGAGGCGCCGGGCGTGCGCGACGTGCACCACGTGCACATCTGGCAGCTCGCGGGCGGGAGCCACGTCGCGACGCTGCACGCGCGCGCGCTCGAAGGCCATGCGCCGGACGCGGTCATCCTTGCGATCCGCACGGTGCTGCGCGAGCGCTTCAGCGTCGAGCATGCGACCGTGCAGCTCGAGACGTTCGACTGCGACGAGCCCGGCTGTCGCGAGCGCGCGGCATCGAAGCTCGCCTGAGCGGTACGGGGCTGCTATCCTGCGCGCCCCTTATTGACCGGTTTTCCGAGGAAAAGACGATGGGCAGAGGCGACCGCAAGACGCGCAAGGGCAAGATCGCGATCCGCAGCTACGGCAATTCGCGGCCGCATTCGGCGACGGCGAAGTCGGGCAAGCCTGCGGCGGCGAAGTCGCCGGCGGCGAAGGCTCCGATGAAGAAGGCAGCGCCGGTCAAGAAGGCGGCGCCGAAAAGGACGGCCTGATCGGCCGCTCGCGCCTCAGGAGCCGGCCAGCATGCGGCCGGCGGCGACGACGCGTCGCGCCAGCGGGCCGCCGATCCAGTAGCACAGATCGGCCGGCCGCTCGATGTCCCAGACGACGAAATCGGCGCGCTTACCCGTTTCGAGCACACCGCGGTCGGCGAGCCCAAGCGCGCGCGCCGCATTGACGGTCGCGCCACGCAGCGCTTCTTCGGGCGTCATGCGGAACAGCGTGCACGCCATGCTCATCGCGAGCCGCAGCGACAACAGCGGCGACGTCCCCGGATTGCAGTCGGTCGCGATCGCGATCGGCACGCCGTTCGCGCGGAACGCTTCGATCGGCGGCAGCTTCGTTTCGCGGAGCGCATAGTACGCGCCGGGCAGCAGCACCGCGACGGTGTCGCGCGCGGCCATCGCACGCACGCCCTCGTCGCTCGCGTGTTCGAGATGCTCGGCCGAGCGCGCGCCGAACTCGGCCGCGAGCGCCGCGCCGCCGAGATCGGAGAGCTGATCGGCGTGCAGCTTGACCGGAATGCCGAGCGCACGCGCTTTTTCGAACACGCGTCGCGTCTGCGCCGGCGTGAACGCAATGCGCTCGCAGAACGCATCGACCGCATCGGCGAGCCCTTCGCGCGCGACGGCCGGGAGGATGTCCTCGCAGATCGCGTCGATGTACGCGTCGGGCCGGTCCTTGAACTCGGGCGGCAGCGCGTGCGCCGCGAGCAGCGTCGTGCTGACGCCGATGCCGAGCGTCTCGCCGATGCGCCGCGCGACGCGCAGCATCTTGCGCTCGCTGTCGAGGTCGAGACCGTAGCCCGACTTGATCTCGAGCGTCGTCGCGCCGTCGTCGACCAGCGCACGCGCACGCGGCAGCGACGCTGCCAGCAACGCGCTCTCGTCGGCCATGCGCGTCGCGCGCACGGTCGACATGATGCCGCCGCCGGCGCGTGCGATGTCCTCGTAGCTCGCGCCGCCGAGCCGGCGCTCGAACTCGTCCGCGCGGTCGCCGCCGAAGACGAGATGCGTGTGGCAGTCGATGAGCCCCGGCGTGATCCACGCGCCGCGCACGGATTCGACGTGCCCGGCAAGCGCTTCAGGACGATCCGGCAGCTCGTGCATCGGCGCTGCGAACGTGATCGCGCCGTCCTTGTAGCCGAGCGCGGCGGCTTCGATCGCGCCGTAGCGCGTGCCGTCGTCGCGCATCGTCGCGAGGCGGCAGTCGGTCAGCAATGCATCCCAGCGCGTCGTCGTCATGCGGTTAGTTTCGCGGTTCGCACCGATGCGCGCCAGACGCGGGTGGAAATGACTCCGGCACGCGGCTAGGCTGCGTGCTTTCGGCTCGGGATGCAGCGATGGCGGTGACTTCGTTTTCTGCGGGGCAGGCGTGGCTGCAGGACGGCTTCGCGGCCGACGTCGCGATCCGCATCGACGGCGGCACGCT
>Ga0068865_100001791_pt1 | contig 12617 bp, 6 predicted proteins | sample KBSMisM12_FD_75293 | JGI IMG/M metagenome (GOLD analysis project Ga0068865, IMG submission 75293) | Miscanthus rhizosphere microbial communities from Kellogg Biological Station, Michigan, USA - KBS Miscanthus M1-2 | ecosystem: Host-associated > Plants > Roots > Rhizosphere > Soil ...
CATGCTGGTCCATAGAAGATGAAGGTGAAGGCGGAGAAGACGCTATCGCATTTGCGCGCGCTCTCGAAAAGTTTGTCTAGCTTTTCTTCGCGGGCGCGTCTTGTAATACCTGCGCCCATGCCGTTTTAAAGGCATCGCCGCTGACGCCGAGCCCTTCGATGATCTTCATGATCTTTTGCTGCTGCCCGCCCGCAAAAGAATTGATGCCGTCCGCAGTCGTCGCGATCTTATTTGGATCGGCCGTGCCCAGCGCCTCTGCGTATCCTTGGTACGCGTCTGCCTGCCCGCGATAGAAAATATACGTCTCTTCCTGAAGCGTCTTGAATTGTTCGGGTTCCTTAAGGTCGTGGATCGATATACCGATCTCCCGAATCTGGCGCGCGATTTCCTGAGCCTGATCACTCAATTGTTCCGGGGTCGTCGCGTCCCCATCCACCATTCCGCTGACATGCTTATCGATAGCGCGATACTTCGCGACCGCTTCACGCCACGTATGGCTGTAGGCGTCCGGCGACATGCTGTCCGAGCACGCGCACGCTCCGAGGATAAGTGCGAGGACGAAGATGGCGTGCCCCTTATTCATACGAGTAACCCCATTATCGCTCACTGCCGCTTGAAGTCAAGTCCAGGTTCAAATATGAAGTTGAACGATGTTTTTATTAACGATCGTTACAGCGACCAAGAATCGGTGGTAACGTTCCTGAAGTCGCCCGCCCTTCCTTGCCCGGAAGGGACCTCACACGGGTGAAGGAGGAGTCCCTTTGTTTGGAGCAAACGAGAGTGCGTCCAAAGCTTGTTCATTTAGTAAGCTTGCGTCCCTTGCCGGGTTGACGCTTGCCCTGATCTCAACGAGCCCCGCGCAAATTCCGACCTATGCGTCGAATGCGCAGCACACCAATATCTACACCCCAGCCGCAAAGAATATCAACCAGATTCTTTGGCAAAAGAGTATCGATGACAATCCGTCATCGTTCGGCCACTACGGCTCGCCGCTGATCACCGCCGCGAACACGATCATCGTCCCCCACAAGACGGCGACGAACGGTTTCGTGATCGATGCATACGATGGGTCCGGTGCGGATAAATACACCCTCACCACCGACTATGTGCTGCCCTCCTTTAGCTGGGTGCCTACCTATCAGCCTGTGTTAGTCGGCACTCGACTCTATTACCCAGGCAACGGCGGAACGGTTTATTACATCGACAACGCTGATTCGAACGGTCCTCACACGCCCGTGCAACTCGCGTTCTACGGCCTCGCAAATTACACGGGTAATCCAAGCAGCTACAACAACACCGTCTTCATTTGCTCGCCGATCACGGCGGATAGCAATGGCGACATCTTCTTCGGCTTCCGCGTCCAGAGTGGTCCCGCACCTGCGCCGATCAGCTCGACCCAGAGCGGTATCGCGAGAATCGACTCCAGTGGAAACGGAACATTCGTTCTCGTCGGAAATGCTGCCGCCGATGCAAGCATCGGTCGAATGCCACTCAGCTCCGCGATGGCGTTGAGCAACGATGAGACCACGATCTACACCTACGTGATCGGCGCGAGTAACAACACGAACACGTATTTGCTCGGACTCAGCACCGCCGACCTCTCCACGAAATACAAAGTGAAGATGCTCGATCCGCGCATGAACGGCAACGGCGCCCAGATCATTGACCAGAGCACCGCCTCTCCGATGGTCGGACCTGACGGCGACGTCTATGCGCCCGCGTTCGCGTTCCCATACAACGGATCGCGCGGCTTCATGAACCACTACTCGGGCGACCTAACCGTCACCAAGACCCCTGGCGCGTTCGGTTGGGATTTCACCCCGGGCGTCGTGCCTGCAAGCATGGTCCCCTCCTATCACGGCACTTCTTCCTACTTGCTCTTCTGCAAGTACAACAACTACGACATCACGGACGGCGATGGCGTTAACCGCGTCGCTCTTCTTGATCCAAACGCAACTCAGGTGGACTTCCACCCAACCGCGCCAGGACTTGTCGAGATGCGCGAGGTTCTCTCCGTTATCGGACCGACGCCGGATGATGGAGGCGGAAGCTATCCGCTCGCCGTTCGCGAATGGTGTATCAACGCCAGTGCCGTCAACCCGGCCACGAACAGCATCTTCTTCAACAGCGAAGACGGAAAGATGTATCGATGGAACACCGTCGATAACGTCCTCTCGCAAGCAGTGAAACTGAACGACGGTATCGGTCAGCCATACGTCCCCGAACTCATCGGGCCCGACGGAACTGTCTACACGCTCAATGGCGGAAACTTCTTCGCACTTGGACAATACGATGCCGGAGTTTCGTTCACTGTTTCTTCGAGTCAACCGAATATGCGAACGAATGTCGCAGGTTCGTCTATCACTTTCACTGCGAAGGTGATCGGTGGATCGGGCACCCCAACCGGCACGTTCGATTTCTACGACGACACATACAACGGATTGAGTCCTGAGCACAATTTGATTGCTTCAGGTGTCGCCGTCGATGGATTGGGACAAGCGTCGGTCACGACGTCTTCTCTCTCGGCAGGCGGTTCCTACTTCGGAAACCACCTCATCACCGCTATCTACAGCGGCGATGGCGGACATTCCGCAGGTCAGGGCAGCATGCTTCAAAAGGTTCATGCATTCGCCACGACCACGATGCTTGGTGTGTCAGGCTCGCCGACCAACTATGGCGATCCGGTCACGTTAACCGCGAACGTCACCTCCGGCGGCGGAACGCCAACCGGCTACGTGACTTTCTATGACAACGGAGCACCGATCGGCCAAGTGTTCTTGGATGGAACGGGTCAAGCCCAATTCACAACGTCATCGTTCAGTGTGGGCAGCCACGCCGTCGGTGCCGATTATGAATCGGACACGTACTTCGCATCGAGCGGTGGATCAAATTCCGCCCCGGTGCAAGCATTCACAACGACTGTGACGAACGCCACGTCGCCAGATCCGTCCACATTTGGACAGACCGTAACGATGTCGGCTAGCGTCTCCGCCAACGCCCCTGCTACTGGAACCCCAACTGGAACCGTCACCTTCAAGGAAGGCGCGACCGTTCTCGGATCGGGAACAGTCGATGGATCGGGCAACGCAAGCGCTGCCATCAGCACTCTCTCAGTTGGCACGCATTCCATCACCGCGTTCTTCAGTGGAACGGGCGGATGGGTGTTGAGCAACGGCTCCGCCGTAACTCATAACGTCACCGCGACAACTTCGACGACGCTTGGCAGTTCTGCCAATCCTTCGAGCTTCGGCTCGAGCGTCACGTTCACCGCAACCGTCACCAGCGGCGGCGGAACCCCAACCGGCTCCGTGGTCTTTACGATCGACGGAACGCCGGGCTCGCCAGTGACGGTCGATGGAACAGGCAACGCAACGACGAGCACGAGCTCACTCACTGTGGGTAGTCACACCGTATCCGCTGCCTTCACCGGCACTGGCGGATTTGGGAACAGTTCGACGACGTCGAACCTTACGCAAAACGTGCAGGCGACCACCACGACGACGGTCAGTGGATCACCGAATCCGTCCAACGTTGGTCAGAGTGTCACCTTCACTGCCACTGTCACAAGTGGCGGCGGTACTCCGACGGGAAGCGTCACCTTCAAGGACGGCGCGACAACTCTCGGATCTGGCACTGTCGATGGTACGGGACACGCTACTCTCAGCACGTCAAGTCTCACGGCGGGCAGCCACTCGATCTCCGCGAACTTCGTGGGAACGGGCGGATACCAGAACAGTTCGGGCAACACGACGCAAGTCGTGAACAACCCAGCTGGTCCAACCACGACGACGGTTGCATCGAACCTCAACCCTTCGATTCAGGGCCAAGCCGTAACCTTCACCGCAACAGTCGTGAAGACGGGTGGCGGCGGAATTCCGACCGGTTCGGTTGCGTTCAAGAACGGCAACTCGACGATCGCGACGGTCTCACTCGATGGCACCGGCCATGCGCAGACGACAACCTCGTCGCTTGCAACGGGCAACCGCAATATCAAGGCGATCTTCACAGGAACCGGCGGATGGGGCAACAGCACCTCAGCCATCCTCGTGCAGCAAGTCCTTGCCGACACCACCCCGCCGAGCATTCCTCAGAATGTTCACGCGACGAGTGGCCCCGGTAGCGGAAAGATCACCATCTCCTGGAACGCGTCGACTGATCCAGACGATGCGGTCGCCAACTATCAGGTGTTCCGATCCAAGACGCTGAACGGCAGCTACTCACGAGTGGCCACCGTTACAGGTCTGAGCTATCTGGACAATCCTGGCAGCTTGGTAACGCGGTTCTACTACGTGATCGCAGTGGACTCACACGGCAACAAGTCCGCACCGTCTGCAAAGACGTCTGCGACGGCACCGGCCGTGATTAAGGGCCACTAGGGCCCAATATCGAGCAATGGGGCGAAGAGAAATCTTCGCCCCATTTGCTTTCTCGCATTGATTTCCGACGTTAGAATCTTCTGAGCCCATGATCTTTCGGACAAGCTGGTCGCGCCTGATTCCCTTCAGTTCCCTCATTTTAGGGATTGTGGGAATAACGGCGCAAACGCAAGTGCCGCAAGACCAGATCACTCCTGAGCCGCTCGACGCCATCGTTGGCTACAGCAATTCCAGAGATCTGGCGGACCCGGTCACTCAACTACAAAAGCGGATTGCCTCCGGGAAAACGAAGCTGTCATTCGAAAGCAAAGACGGGTATCTGCGATCGGTCTTGAAAGAGCTGAAGATTCCTGTCGAATCACAACTCCTCATCTTTTCAAAAACCAGTTGTCAAGCCCCATACACCAGCCCTCAGAAACCGCGCGCCCTCTACTACAAAGACAATGTCTACATCGGCTACGCGCAAGGGGATGTCCTCGACCTCATTGGAATCGATCCGGTAAAGGGTCCAATCTTCTTCACCCTCGAACAGAAGCAAAGTATCAGACCAACATTCAAGCGGGAGATTCGCGATTGCGTGCAGTGCCATCTCGGACCGGAAACCGTAAACGTCCCCGGCCTAGTTGTTCGATCAGTGCGTACAAACGAAAACGGAAAACCGATCTCCCAGGTGCAAAATTTTGTGAGCGGACACAACAATCCTCTCCCCCAACGATGGGGCGGTTGGTATGTCACCGGCACCCACGAAGGCGACAACCACCTCGGCAATGGTTATTACGCGGTCGAGAGACCGACCGACGAAAACCTAAAGAAGAACTCAAACATTACTGATCTGAAATCTCGCTTCGACACGACCCAATACCCAACGCCATTCAGCGACACGGTCGCCCTGCTCGTCCTTGATCACACCGTCCGCATGCAGAACTTCATCACCGAAGCCCAATACGAAACCGTCATCGCACAAAAGGAAAGAAAGGACCCGAAGATCAAGCTCGTCGACAATTCGAATTGGCGGATCAAGAACGCAGGGGAATCTCTTCTCAACTACATGCTCTTCAGAGATGAAGCAGCCCTTCACGGAAAGATCACCGGCACATCCGGATTTCAAGAAGCATTCAGCAAAATCGGACCGAGAGACAAGATGGGGCGATCACTTTACGATCTCGACCTCAACACCCGCGTTTTCAAATATTCCTGCAGTTATCTGATCTATTCGAAAACCTTCGACACCTTGCCAAGTGAGATGAAGAATTACCTTTGGGGGCGGCTCTCTCAAATCCTCATAGGCCGGGACACGAACCCTCGTTTCGTCAGCATGTCGTCGGACGACCGCTCCGCCGTCTTGGACATTCTCCTCGACACAAAACCGGAATTCGCCGCTTGGTGTCGAAATCACCCTCAAAAGTAACGCTTGGAATGCCACTCCTTTGCATCCAGACGCCCGTTTTTCGAAGCTTGCTTTGAGAACCCTCAGACTCTGGTAAGTTGGACAAATCTAGTCGGAAATTGTTGTCCGGCTTGTTTCCCTTTGTAGGAGGAAAGAGCTTGTTTAAACCCTCACTGGCGTCCGCCAGGTCCCAGCTTCGAAAACGGACGATCTCCATCTGTACTTTGGCTCTCGGTGTGCTCGCGTTCGGCGCAGCACTCGCAGGAGCACAGGTCACGACCTTTGGCGGCAACGCCCAGCACACGAACCTTTATTCAGCGACTGCCCAGACGATGAATAAAATCCGATGGCAAGTCAGCATCGACAACAGCAACTCGGGCGAGTTCGGCCACTACGGCGCTCCCCTCGTCACCGCTGCGAACACCGTCATCACGTCATGCCTGACCGATGGCTTGGTCGTTCAACTGAACGCCTATGACGGAAAGACCGGCACCCCGAAGTGGACGATCACCACTGACTACACTTTCCCTCCTCACGGATGGCTCCCCGAATATCAAGCCTGCATTTCAGGAACGCGACTTTATTATCAAGGCATCGGCGGCACCGTTTATTACGTCGACAACATCGACACGGACACCCCGAGTAGTCCGACCCAAGTCTGCTTCTACGGAATGTCCACCTATCAGGCGGACAAAGCCAACTTCGATGCAAACGTTTTCATCGACACGCCTCTTACTCCTGACAGCGCCGGCAACATCTACTTTGGATTTCGTATCCCTGTCGGTCAAAGCGCACCAGCACCGTTCACCACGATCAGCGGTTACGCTAAGATCGATTCTTCAGGCAACGGCACCTACGCTCTCGTCGACGCGATGACGGGTGATGCGAACATCAGTCGCGACCTTCACAACACGGCGCCAGCCCTGAGCAACGACGAATCGAAGGTGTACGTGGTCGCCGGAAAGAGTGACACGCGCTACTACGGTTATCTTGTCGCCCTAAACACGTCGGACCTTTCAACGAATTCACAGGTCTTCCTCAAAGATCCGCGCAATGGAAACAGCGCCGGCATCCTCGATGACGGCACCGCATCGCCCATGGTCGGACCAGACGGCGACGTTTATCTCGGCGTCTTCGCGAATCCTTACAATGGATCGCGTGGATTCCTCGCCCACTTCAGCGGCGATCTGAGCGAATCCAAGATTTGGGGAGGCTTTGGCTGGGACTTCACGCCTGGCATCGTCCCCGCGAGCATGATCCCATCCTACAAGGGATCGTCATCGTATCTGCTCTTCTGCAAATACAACAACTACACGGGCACCGGCCTTGACGACGGCGACGGCGTCAACCGAGTCGCGGTGATCGATCCGAACGCTCTGGAAACAGACGCTCACTCATCATCGAACGGACTTCAAGTCATGCGCGAGGTTCAGACCGTGATCGGCTTCACGCCGGACTCTGAAAATCCACAGTTGCCACTCGCAGTTCGCGAAATGTGCGTGAACGCGACCTGCGTCAACCCTTCCACGAATAGCGTCTTCTTCAACTCCGAAGATGGCCGCGCCTACCGATGGGATCTCGCCACGAACCAAGTCACCGAATCACTTGTTCTTACGCAAGGATTCGGCGAACCCTACGTTCCCACGGTTGTCGGTCCAGACGGAACGATCTTCACCCTTAACGGCGGAAATCTTTTCGCCATGGGCTCTGAAGACACGGGTGCCTTGACCCTCACCTCGAGCAATCCTGACAGTCGAACAGAATTGCCAACGCGAAACTTCACCTTCACTGCGCACCTGAATGTCTTCCCGAACGCGGCGCAAGGCAACACTGGCGTACACGGGCTGGGAATCCCTGCTGATGTGGTGACCTTTACGGACGTGACCTTCGACGGCCCTAATCCCGTGATCACCGATCTAGGAAGCGCGCCCCTCGATGGAAGCGGAAACGCGTCGGTCACCACGACTCTCACCGCAGCCGGCTCAATCTACGGAAATCACTTCATCACTGCCGCGTTCAGTGGAGACAACTCTAACCCTGCAACGAGCGTCACGCTCGTTCAGAAAGTCCACCAGTTCGCGACGACAACAGACCTTCAAGCCGTTGGAAACCCCAGCGCCTTCGGACAACCTGTCGTTCTCACTGCAACCGTCGCAGGTGTCGGCACAACCGACATCCCGACCGGACAAGTCACGTTCCTGAGTGATGGCAAGCCAATCGGTCAAACCCCACTTGATGGCACCGGCGTTTCAACGTTCACGGTGTCCAATCTGAAGGGCGGCACTCACCTTATTCAGGCTGAGTATCAATCCGACGTGGTCTTCGCATCAAGCTCCAACGTTTCGGAAGTACAACTCGAAATCGATGCAGACTCATCGTTGGCGCTCACTTCATCCGTGAATCCGTCGACCTTCGGTCAGTCGGTGACCTTCACTGCGACCGCCTCCGCGGTAAACGCAGACGCGGGCACGCCGACAGGAAGCGTTGTCTTTACCGTCGATGGATCGGCAAACCCGCCGGTCGCCGTCGATGAGAACGGCGTGGCCACACTGAACACGTCGACTCTCACGTTGGGAAGCCACACCATCAGCGCCGCCTTCACCGGAACCGGCGGATGGAGCAACAGCAACGCGACCGATGTCACCCAGCAGGTCAACGACGGAACGTCGACGGCACTCACGTCTGACGTAAACCCAAGCACCTCAGGACAATCGGTAACGTTCACGGCCACCGTGACTGCGGCCGACGCCGGTGCCGGCACGCCAACCGGATCAGTGACCTTCAAAGACGGTGCCACCGTCCTCGCATCCGACGTTCCTCTTGATGGCACGGGCAAGGCGACGTTCTCCACGAACACGCTGACCAACGGCAGCCATTCGATCACCGCCACCTTCACCGGAACCGGCGGTTGGGGCAATAGCAACGGCGGTCTAACTCAGGTCGTGAATGGTGCAACAGGATCTACCAAGACCACGCTGACCTCCAATCACAACCCGTCTAAAGTTGGACAATCCGTGAAGTTCTTTGCCGACGTCTTTTCGACGGCCGGCGGCGGACATCCAACTGGAGCGGTCACGTTCCTCGATGGAGCGACGACCCTCGCCACGGTAACCATCAACGGCGGCGGACATGCCACGTTCACCACGAGTTCGCTCTCCCTGGGAAGCCACACGATCCACGCCAACTTCGTTGGTACCGGCGGATGGCAGAACAGCAGCGCGACTCTCACCCAAGTGGTGAAGGTCGATTCGACGGCTCCGTCAGTGCCTCAGAACATCCACGGCTATGGCGGACCAACTAATGGTCACATCGCGCTCAGTTGGAGTCCTTCCACGGATCCGGACGACGCGGTCGACCACTATGAGGTCTGGCGCTCGAAGTTCCTCTTCACCGGTTTCTCACGAATCGCGAACGTGACGACCGGAACGAGCTACGACGACAACCCCGGCCGCTTCGTTCGACGGCGCTACTACATCGTGGCGGTGGATACGCACGGCAATAAGTCCAAGCCATCCGCAATCGTCACTGCCTTCGGCAAGTAACCTGCCAAAATCAATCCAATCCCCTGCGGCTCAACTTAGAGCCGCAGGGGATAATTCCGATACGTAATGTCCTTCCCTCACCGAGCGTTAAATAAGATGATGCGTGCGAAACAGGGAGGCGTCGCCACCGGCCCGAGCTCCACAAAGCGCTGGTGGCCCAAGTTGATCTTGGTAAGCGGCCTCGCCCTTACCGGCATTAGCTTCATCTCTGCGCAGCAGCCGGACGACGACGATCCCTACCTCAACTACACGTCCTCCGCAGGATTAAAAGATCCGATCACCAAGCTTCAAGCCGACATCGATTCGGGCAAGGTGAAACTGAAATACGATCCCGAAAAGGGTTACCTTGTATCGATGATGGAAGCCTTGAACATCAACCCAGACACCCAAACCCTTGTGTGGTCGAAGACGAGTTCGCAATTAGATAACACCAGCCCGAAACAACCTCGCGCGCTTTATTACAACGACACCGCATACATTGGCTGGGCACAGCACGATGGCCTTCTCGACCTAGTGGGAATGGACCCTGTTAAAGGACCGATCTTCTTCACCCTCGAGCAAAAGGAATCCGCGAAACCAAGATTTCAACGCGATGTGAGTTGCATGAACTGCCACGCAAGCAACAAGACCATGAACCTTCCTGGCTTGGTGATTCGCAGCGTCTTCGCAACTTCTGAAGGACGCGCGCGTCAACAACTCCCCACCTTCATCGCCGGTCACAACAATCCGCTCAAGGAACGATGGGGCGGTTGGTACGTCACCGGAAAACACGGCGATGACACCCACATGGGTAACGCTTTCCTCTACGGTCAAGATCCTCACAAACCGCTTGATCTGACCGCCAACTCGAACATCACCGACCTTTCCGATCGATTCGATACGTCAAAGTATCTCGTCCCGACCAGCGATACCGTCGCCCTCATGGTCCTCGACGATTCAGTTCGTATGGAAAGCATGATCCTTCGCGCGCAAGTTGCCGCGCTCCATGTCATGAACGATCCGCTCTACAACAAGAAACCGGAAGCGGACAAACAACGGATCATCTCCACCGCCGCCGAGCCGCTACTCGCCTATCTTCTATTCCGCGACGAGGCACCTCTCCAAGGACCGATTACCGGCACGAACGATTTTGCTAAACGATTTGAAACACTGGGTCCGTTCGACAGTAAAGGCCGATCTCTACGGAAATTCGATTTACAGAAACGATTGTTCAAGTACCCGTGCAACTATCACATCTACACACCAGGCTTCGACGGACTACCCGATGTGATGAAAACATATCTGTATCGTCGAATGGACGAAATTCTTACCGGCAAAGACCAATCTAGGCTCTACAAAGACATGGATCCCACAGACCGCAAGAACGTGCTGGAGATCCTTCTCGACACCAAACCAGATTTCAAGGCGTGGATGGTCACGAACGATCCCACGCACGCCTAGACCGGGCGCTTACTTCCCGGCTGGTTCCTGAACTCCCATCACCTTTGGATCGGGAATGCTAGGCAAATCGAGAAACATCGGAGTGACCACGGGCGGTTTATCCCCGTACACGTCCACCATCAAGTAGGCGTAACGATTCTCGACATGATCGGTCGGGTTTCGCTTTAGAAAATACGTCGCACCATCCATCGCCGCATCTTTGTCGGGCAATGCCTTCCCTGCGTAAAACGGTGCGCCGGCTGTACCCGCCACATACTGGGTAATGCTCGCGCCATGCCATCGCTTGTCAGATCGTGTGGCCGTCACCTTGTCATACAAGTGATCGTGCCCCGCAAAGAAGTTTCTACATCCCGCATCGACTAAAGCGTTAAGCAATTCATCGCGGTTCTGGTTCGACAGCTTGTCCTCGTGTCCGCCCGAAAAGAAAAACATGGGATGCGAAAACGCGAAAACATTCTTCTTCTTGTTGCGCAACACCTTCGCATGCGACCAGTACACACTCGCCCAATTCGCACCGCTCTGATAGCAGTCCAATCCTAGGATGGTCACATTCTTATAGTTGAACCCTAAGTTGAATCCGTCTGTTTGAAATCCGGGAAAACGCATCGCATATTCCTTCGTCATGCGCTGGACAGGCTTCCATGAATCCGCTGGATGTGCGCCACGCGTTTCATGATTTCCTCGAACTGGGAGGATCGGAACGTTGTTCGGATTGTGATGCTTGACAAACGTGATCCACGCCGCCAACTGCTCATCCAGTGTCCCCAACCCCGGCAGTGGCGTCTTCGATTCGCCACCCACTAAGTCACCGGTGACCAAAACGAAATCAGGCTTCATGCGGAACATGCTGTCCAACATCGGACCGAGCACTCCCTCGTTGATTCCGGATTTCAAATTGTCGAAACCTGCTCTCAGCCCACCTTCGCTGGGGAACCGAATGCGGTCGTCGCCCATCACCATAAATCGCACGTGGGTCTGCGGCTTCGCGTCGGTGTAGCCTATAACGGCAAATGCCGCGAGCAGAGTGAAGGACAAGAGGGCTTTGCTGGTAACTCTCACAGCCAGTTGTTACCTCACTTATTGCGAGGGCACGCTGGAAAAAGAAATTTGGTCGGAGCGGCGGGATTCGAACCCACGGCCTTCCCGTCTCACGGGACGCGCTACGAACCTCGACCGATAAGTGCCTCAATCCGGAAATGGCTCTTCCAACCCTTGATCTCGCGTTCCCGCGCCAACGCATTGGCTCGACTCGGGTGGTGTTCAGCCCAAACTAATTTCCAAGGACCTCGATTACGTGTTGAAACGGTCTGTCCGCGATTGTGCTCGATCAGGCGACCGTCTGGGTCTCCTGCTACTCCGATGTAGTATCGGCTTGTGGATTCACTCTGAAGGATGTACACAAACATCTCAAACGTGAATTTGGTCGGAGCGGCGGGATTCGAACCCACGGCCTCTTCCACCCCATGGAAGCGCGCTACCAACTGCGCTACGCCCCGAACGAGTCGTAATTATAGCTTCTCGTCATCAACTGGAGCCCAGAGCCCCAAGCCCAGGGTCAAGAGCCCCAAGCCGACACCTACTTCGGCGGAGCCATCACCGGCATCTGCCCATAGTGCTTGTAGTAGTTCCAAGCGTCCAGGCCCCCCGGCACCGCTCGGCCCGCAAGGACCGTGGAATCGTAGTGCCACGCCGTCCGATCCGCTTCGTACGCGTTCCTCGTGTCGCCCGCCATGCTGTAGGCTGCCGACATCACGTAGAGCGTCAGCGGTTGCGTAGGAGCCGCCTTATTGGCCGCTATCGCATATTTGAGCGCATCGTCCTTTTCCGCGACGATCATGTGAGCCAACGCAAGGCCCGCCAACGCGTGATACG
>Ga0068865_100001793_pt1 | contig 12607 bp, 10 predicted proteins | sample KBSMisM12_FD_75293 | JGI IMG/M metagenome (GOLD analysis project Ga0068865, IMG submission 75293) | Miscanthus rhizosphere microbial communities from Kellogg Biological Station, Michigan, USA - KBS Miscanthus M1-2 | ecosystem: Host-associated > Plants > Roots > Rhizosphere > Soil ...
CACGGGATCGCCCGGCTGGCATTTGAACTCGTACGGACGCCACACCGTCGCGGGCGTGATCTCGTCGTCGGTGGTGCCCTCGAACACCAGCTGATCGCGCTCGCGGCCGACGCTGCCGAACGCGCCGTAGGTGTTGACCAGCGGCAGCCGCGTGAACGACGTGTTCATCAGCTGCTTGTTCGACAGCATGTTCACGACCGGTCCGATGCTGAGCAGCGCCACCGCCACGCCCAGCACCGCCACCGCGCCGCCTTGCGCGCGCGACGGGTCCGCCGCCGCCCGCGCGCGTTCGGCGCGCGTCACCAGCGCGCGCGGCAGCACGCGCCGCCACAGGCCGTCATCGAAGCAGGCCAGGATCGGAACCAGCGTCAGCCAGTTGAGAAACGCCAGGTTGCCGCTGGCGATCAACACGATCTGCAGCGCCGCCGTCAGCGCGCCGCCGACGAAGCGCGCGCGCCGCCACGGCGTCAGGATCAGGAACGGCGCCGCCAGCTCGACGACGTGATTGAACAGGACGCCGACCTTGTGCGCCCACGACGGCAGGAAATGGAAGACGGGCGTCAGCGGGCTGGGAACGGGCTGGGTTTCGAAGTGGAAATCGAGGCAGGTGAGATCGCGCCAGCAGGAATCGCCGCGCAGCTTGATCAGGCCCGCGCCCCACATGACGCGCGCGATCAGCCAGCACAGCAGCCAGATCACGGCGCGCGGCGGCGGCCGTCGCGGGAACGGGCGGCCGTCGAGCAGCGGGCAGAGAAAGATGCAGAGGAATCCGGTCTCGCAGAGCTGGATCTCCCAGCCGAACGAATAGAAATCCTGGCCGATGTCGATGACCGAGATCTGCAGCGCGCACAGCACGGCAAGCAGCAGCGCGTTCGCGTAGCCCGCGACGACCACCAGCGACAGCACGACGCCGATCCAGCCCACCGCGGCGATCGCGCCGTCGCCGGCGCCCAGCCAGAACAGCGTGGGCATCTTCAAGAACCCGGCGCCGCGTCCCCCCAGCTCGTCACCGACGGCGGTCATGAAGTCGCGCGCGGGCAGCAGGCCGTGCGTGCCGATCAGCCCGGGCCCCTGATTCACCAGCGTCAGGAACGCCATCAGGTAGACGACGCCCAGCAGGCGCAGCACGAGGAAGCGCCCCAGCCACTGACCGGGCTGCGCGGGATCTTGATTGTCCCGCGCGAACCAGTCGGCCGCGCGCTTCAGCGACGCGAGCGCGCTCGGGCCGGCGCGTTGGTCATCGCCGGCCATGTCTGACTCGGATCAGGCGGAAGGTTTGTCCGACGGAGGCGTATCGGACGGGGGCGGCTCGGCGGGCTTGTCGGCGCCCTCGGCGGGCTTGGTCTCGGCCGTTTCCGACGACGGGCGCGTGATCGTCTTGTACGCCAGCCAGGCCAGCGCCAGCGCGACCAGCGTCAGCAGCACGGCCCAGCGGCCGGTGTCCGAGCCCGGCTTGGGGGCGGCCTGCGAATCCGGCGACGCGGCGGGCGGCGCCTCGACCACCTTCATCCCCGGCGGGAACGGCGTCGGCGCCTTGCAGAACGCCTGGAACTCCGACAGCGAGAAGTACGCGTCGCCGTTGGAGTCGCCGAAGCGAATGTAACGGACGCTGGTCGACGGGAACTGGTTCGCGCGCGTGCGCATGCCGTGACCCGAGGTGGTCACGACGTTGGGCAGCTCGACGAGCTGCTTGTAGCTGGATCCGTCGACCGACCCCATCACCTTGTACGTGTCATTGGCGTCGGCCTGGGCGATGACGGCGGAGATCTCGCGCGCCTCGCCGAGGTCGAAGGTGATCGACGAGGTGGCGTTCTCGAGGACGACGGCGATCGGCGTGTTCCAGTCGGCGCCTTCGGGGCCGACGTTGCCGTCCGTCACGAGCCCGATGTCGCCCTTGATCGCCTGCGACGCGGACGGCTTCTTGCCCGCGAGCAGGTTTTCCGTTCCGCAGGGTGCCGCGGCGGCGGTCAGGGACGGGAGCGAGGCCAGGGCACAGGTGCCCAGGAGGGTGGCGAAAAGGGAGGTGCGGGGCGGGGTTTTCATGAATTTCGGCTATCACGAGCCGGGGAGACGAGCAAGAGCGGCGTGCCTTTTGACCGCCCCGGGGCCTGGGGACCTCAGAGGTCGTCCAGGATGGCCTTGCGCTTGGCCTCGTATTCCTCGGGCGTGATGAGGCCGTCCTTCTTCATCTGGTCGAGGCGGCGCAGGCGATCTTCGGCGGTCGCGGCCGGGGCGGGGGCAGCCTTGGCGGAGGCTACGGCCTGGGAACAATCGTACGCATGACCTGTGATCGTGAGGGTCCGGACGTCGCCGCCCATCGCGTCGATCAGGGCAGTGTCGCCGCCTCGTGCGGCGGTCGAGCGCCGCAACTCGGCGTAGGCGTCGACCATCTTGTCCTCGGCGTTCGAGAAAAACCGGTTGCCCGTCCCCATGATCTGGCCCAGGTCCTTGCAGCCGGAATGAGGCAGGATCCGGACCACGTCGACCGGTTTCTGGCCCGGCGTCGACGGGCCCTGGGCCATATCGGGCGGCGGCCAGGCCGGACCTGGCGGCGGTTGCGCCCCACCCGGGGCGGGCGGCTTCGGCCGCGCATCCAGCGCCGCGATCGTCTCCGCGGCGCACGCGTACGCGTGACCGCTGATGATCGTCGTGCCGGATGCGTCCTCGGCGACAGATTCCACCAGGGCGAAGTCGCCGCCGAGCTTCACCGCTTCGGTCTTCAAGGGACCTGCCGCCAGCGCCACCTTAGCGTCGGGCGACGCCGGTCCGCCTTTTCCGGCGGTGATCTGGATCGGTCCCGCGTCACGGCAGGTGTTGTGCGGCAGCGCGCGCCCGACCTGGACCGGCCGGGCCGGACCGGCCGCACCCGCGGCCACCCCGCCATGCGCTTCGCAGCCCGCGGTGGCTGCGGCGGCGAGCAGCCCCGCGAGCCCAAGGACCTGGTGACACATACGCCGCATTGGATTTGACCTCCCGTCGCCGCGCGGTTGGTAACGCGCAGGATGTTATGCGATCGTTGCCCGGTCGGGCATGAAATCCCGGTGGGTGGCTGCGTCGGTTATCGTCGCCATGGCGCTGGCGTGCGGCGAGGCCTACGCCCAGCGGAGCATCGGAACCGAGCAGGAGATCGTGGGGGCGCCGCGCGTCGACATGCGCCGCCAGGGGTCGGAGGAGATCGTGTCGAACCGGCGCGAGATCGAGGCGTCGTCGGAGATGGTGTTCGTGACGACGCGCGGTCCGATGGCCGGTGTGCCGCAGCTCTACTTCACGGACCTGGGGCTGTGGCGCGTGCACGCGGCGGTGACGCCCGTGAGCGGACTGCGCCTGACGGCGACGGGGACGTTCCTGCCCAAGCAGCCCGCCACGCTGGACGAGCCGTTCTGGCAGACCGCCGCGCTGGGCGCGCGCCTCGGGCTGACGAACTGGCTGGCGGCCGGGCTCGACGGCGAATTCGGAAAGCTGATGGCGGACCTGGGATATCACGGGTCGGCGGCGCTCACCGGCCAGGCCCGCATCCGGATGAACCGGTACACGATGTGGGAAGCGCGCCTGGGCGCGATCGGAACCCGGCTGTGGCCCACGCAGAGCAACGACACGTCGATCTGGTTCGTCGAGACCGGCGCGGCCGGCGAGTTCCAGCTGTGCTGGAACGCCTGCAGCGAGCACAACGGCGCCACCTGGCTGGGAATCGACGTCGGCGTCCCCGTCTACCATCACCCGAGCGACGCGACGGCGATGGATCCGATCCCGATCGATCCGCGCACCCGGCTGGGGCTGACCGTGGGCTCGTTCTTCGCCGTCAACGAGACCTGGGATTTCTACGGGACGCTGTCGTGGATCGATCGCGGCGATCCCGACGTGCCGTCCACGCAGCTTCCCATCATCGACGGCGGCTTCGATCAGGTGCAGCTCGCGTTCGGGCTGATCGCGCACTGGTGGCTGAAGCCGCGCTCGACGGTGATGACGCCGGTGGTGCCGCCGTAGGCGTCAGCGATCGACGACGGTGAGTTGGCCCGTGAGCGAGCGAATGTCCGTGTCGTTCGAGCCGGGGACGGGAGCGGTGAACGGCGTGTTCACCACCAGCTTGTAGGTTCCCGCCTCGATCGGAAAAACTGACCCCCCATTCCCAGCCTCCGAGACGAAGGTCTTTTCCGCGGGGACCGGTACGTGCAGCCGTGCCGTGCCCCGGGGGCCGAGAACGACGCGCACGATGAGCACGGTGCAACTGCTCATTTCGAAGCCGTGGTTCGAACGGTCGGCGCGCGTGTCGTCGCTTGTGACGAGCATGGTTTCGAAGCCGCCGGGCCCGCACGAGATGTTCACGTCGAACGGCAATTTGTTGAACACGCAACGTCCCGACGCCGTCAGCCTATCGATATCGAGGTTGCGGCCGACGCACGCGGCCGGGAGGCGCTCCGGTTCTTCGACCCCCGCGTCCGCCGTCAGCAACGCGGCCAGCAGCAGCGCATTCACGACGCAATGCTATTCGAAGATGGTGTCGAGGGGCTCGTCGACCTTGAGGGCGCCCAGAATGGTGTTCGCCTCCGCCCCCTCGACCTGCGCCTTGCGCGTGTACCTTGCGAGGACGTCTTCCCAATCAGCCGAGTCGTCGGGAGGCTTGATGAGGAACGGCACCTTTCGCGTTTCCGGTTCGGCGCGCGCGTCCCACTCGATGACGGTCTGCGCGGGACGCCGTGCCGACGACCAGAAGGCGAAGACCGTCGACCAGAAGGCGACCGCCGCGAGCCCGACCTTCACCCACAGGAAGCGGCCGACGCGGACCAGCGGCGCGAAGCAGTCCCGCGTGACGATGGTGCCGTCGGGGCGGCGGTGGAGCCGGACGCACGGCAGCCGCCTGCCTTCGTGCCGCGCGATCAGCTCGAAGAGCTCGTCCCGCGTCATCGACGCGCTGTCGTAGACCGGCCGCTCGCAACTGCCGCAGAAACGCGTGCGGCCCGGCCCGTCGATCGGCGTCATCGTGTTCCAGTCGACATGACAGGGCACGGGGATGACGACCTGCGGGAGCGAACGACGGCCCATGCGGTACGGACCACGAAGATCGCGGGCAGGTTCCCGGTAGAATCGGCTTTCGCCAACTAGTGCCGAATCAAGATGGCACGCGGGTTGCCGTAGGTCCCGGCGAGCGAGGTCTCGGTAGGTCGCCCCCTCACCCTAACCCTCTCCCCGCTTCGCGGGGCGAGGGGATCAGACCTCCTAGCGCGGCAGCCCGACGGTCAGCTTCGGGGCGACGTCGATCTGGACGGTGCCGGCCGGGATAGCGGCGCCCGATTCCAGGCGTGGGTTCGTCACGACGATGAAGACGAACTCCTGCTTGTTTTCGATGGAATGTTCGATGAGCGGGCGCGCGGGCGTCTCGTCGCTGATGGTGATGTGCTGCGCGTCGGTGAAGGTGACGCCCGCCGGAACGGGCTGCGTGCTGCCCACGGCCGCGACGCCCGGATCGGTTTCGCGCGTCGACCCGGCGGGCCCCGCGTAGATGTCGATCTGCGGGATCTCGAATGTCAGCGTGTTCGTCGGGATCGTGTAGGCGACGTCGAGCAGCCGGACGAACGAGAGAGCGTGCCGCTCGACGCGGGTCACGAACTTGTCGTCTTGCAGAACGTTGACGGGCTGGGACAGGTGGGCGCTCGCCTGGGCGAAGCACTGGTCGGTCGACGTGTCGCAGCCGAGGGTGACCTGGACGTCCGACGGGACACCGGTCGCCGCGGACGTATCGACGGGGCCCGTCGTCGGCGCCGCGCCGCACACCGCCTGCGTGACGTCGTCGTTACAGGCGACGGTCGGGATGGTGCCCGACTGCGACCCGAAGTCGGCGACGAACGAGCGCGCCGTGAGGTCGATGTCCACGTCGAACACGTCCGCGCTGCAGCCGGCTGCCAGCGCCAGGCCCAACGTGACGTGCCGGATCTGTTTGCCGCCCGCCCGCACGACGCGTCCCTCTAGAGGCCGATCTTCAACTTCGGCGCGATGTCGATCTGGATCGCGCCCGCCGGCACCGCCATGCCCGCGTCCAGGCGCGGCGACGCGACGACGATGAACACGAAGTCCTGCTTGTTCTCGACCGCGTGCTCGATCACGGGGCGCGCGGGCGAGTTGTCGTCGACGATCAGGTGTTGCGCGTCGCTCGACGTCACGCCGGCCATGATCGGCTGCGTCGTGCCGACCAGCGCCACGCCGGGATCGGTCTCGCGCGTCGACCCGGCGGGGCCCGCATAGACGTCGACGTGCGGAATGTCGAACGTCAGCGTGTTCGACGGGATCGTGTAGGCGATGTCGGCCAGCTTCACCAGCGACAGGGTGTTCCGTCCCACCTTGCTGCTGAACGAATCGTCCTGCAGGACGGCGACGGTCTGCGACGCCCGCGCGCTCGCCTGCGCGTAACAGAGCTGGCTGCCCTGATCGCACGCCACCGAGACGTCGACGTCTGACGGCGCGCCGGCCGTCGACGAGGCGTCGAAGGTGAACGACATGGCGGCGCTGCACGCCCCGCCGCTGGCATCGCACGCGACGGTCGGCATGACGCCGGTCTGCTGCCCGAAATCGAGCGCGAACGACTGCTTGGCGAGGTCGACGTCGAAATCGAACCAACCGCACCCTGCGCCAGCGACCAAGAAGGCCGCGAGTGCGCAAATTCCTGCTCTCCCACCCGCCATTTCTTTTCCCGCTCCCGCGAAGTCGACCTCGGCCGTGGCCGAAGCCGACAGTGTGAACCTACGAGCCCCTGCCATTCATCGGCACCCCTTGACGGAGAGCTTTTTTCGTCTGGCTCGCAGGCGCCGTGCGAATGTGACGACATCATGTCGCCCGCCATGGTCGCGCTGCTGATCGCGGCGGCGTTCCTCGCCGGGCTGGTCGACGCGATCGCGGGCGGCGGCGGGCTGGTGGCGCTGCCCGCGCTGCTCGCGGCGGGCCTGCCGCCGCACGTCGCGCTGGGGACGAACAAGGGGCAGGCTGTATTCGGCGCCACGGCATCGGCGGTGTCGTTCTGGCGCCGCGGCATGGTCGATCGCGCGCGCGCGCCGCTGGGTTTCGCGGCGGGCTTCGTCGGTTCCTGTCTGGGCGTGATCGGCGTGCTGGCGATGCCGCTGCGCCCGCTTCGCGTCGTCGTGATCGTCCTGCTGCTGATCGCCGCCGCGGTCGTGCTGGCGCGGCGCAACGTCGAACCCCAGCCGCGCTCGATGGGGCGGGGGGCGAGCGCCAGCGCGCTCGCGGGCATCGCGCTGCTGCTCGGCGCCTACGATGGCTTCTTCGGCCCGGGCACCGGCTCGATGCTGGTCGTCGCGTTCGCGGTCGTGTTCGGCGACGCCCTCACGCGCGCGTCGGGCAACGCCAAGATCGTGAACCTGGCGTCGAACATCGCGGCGATGCTGCTGTTCGCCCACCGCGGCGTGATCATCTGGAGCGTCGCCTTGCCGATGGCGGCGGCGAACGCGCTGGGCGCCGCCACCGGCGCCCACCTGGCGGTGCGCAAGGGCGATCGACTGGTCCGCGCCGTCGTGCTGGTCGTTGTCGCCGCGATCGCCGTCAAGCTGGCGATTGATCTGGCGCGCTCGGGCTGACGCCGCGCTCGGCTGGCGCGCTCGGGCTCACCTCGATCACGATCGACTTCGACGCGGGCGTGCGGCTGCCGGGCGCGAACTGGCCCAGCGGCACCAGCGGGTTCGCCTCGGGGAAGTAGGCGGCGGCGGAGCCGCGCGGGATCGGGTACGCGACCACCGTGAAGCGGTCCGCCCGGCGCGTCTCGTCGCGGAACCTGCTGACCAGGTCGACGGTCATGCCGGGTTCCAGCGCGAGCGCGCGGATGTCGTCCGCGTTCATGAACACGACGCGCCGGCCGCCGCGGATGCCGCGGTAGCGGTCGTCCTGGCCGTAGATCGTCGTGTTGTACTGATCGTGGCTGCGCACGGTCGTCAGCAGCAGCTGGCCGGGTGCCAGATTGCGCGCCGGCACCGGGTGCACCGTGAACTGCGCGCGCCCGTTGGGCGTCGGGAAGCGCGCCTCGCGCACCGGGTTCGGCAGCACGAAGCCGCCGGGCGCGCGCACGCGCGCGTTGAAGTCCTCGAAGTCGGGGATGACCGCCGCGATGTCGTCGCGGATGCGGTCGTAGTCCTCGACCAGCCACGACCACCGCACGCGCGTCCGCTCGCCCAGCACCGCCTGGGCCAGCCCCGCCACGATGGCGGGCTCGCTGCGCAGCGCCTCGCCGGCGGGCCGCAGCACGCCCTGCGAACGATGCACGGCGCCCATGGAATCCTCGACGGTGACGAACTGCGCGCCGCCGGCCTGCGCGTCGCGCTCGCTGCGGCCGAGGCAGGGGAGCAGCAGCGCCTCCCGTCCCGTCACGAGGTGCGCGCGATTCAACTTGGTCGCGACGTGCGCGGTCAGCGCACAGCCGCGCAGCGCACCGGCCGTCGCCGCCGTATCAGGTGCGGCCGACAGGAAGTTGCCACCCAGCGCGAACAGAAGACGAACGCCCCCGGCGCGCATGCCCTCGATCGCGCCGACGACGTCCAGGCCGTGCGCGCGCGGCGCCCGGAACCCGAAGCGCCGCTCGATCGCGTCGAGCAGCGTCGCTCCCGGACGGTGATCGATCCCCATCGTGCGATCGCCCTGGACGTTGCTGTGCCCGCGCACCGGGCAGAGGCCCGCGCCCGGCTGGCCCAGCGCCCCGCGCATCAGCAAGAGGTTCGCGACCTCCTGGATGTTCGCGATCGCGTGCTCGTGCTGCGTCAGCCCCATCGCCCAGCAGGCGATGATCTTGTTCGTGCCCGCCAGGAGCGCCGCCAGTTCGTGCATCGATTCGCGCGCGATGCCGCTCTCGTCCACCAGGCGATCCCACGGTTCGGCGGCCAGCGCGTCGAGAAACGCCGGGAACCCGTCGGTGTAGCTGGTGATGAAGTCGTAGTCGACGGCGTGGCCGTGGCGGCGGACGTCCTCGTCGATCAGCGCCTTCATCACGCCCTTCAGCAGCGCCACGTCGCCGCCGACGCGCACGGGCAGGTGCAGGCTGGCGATCGGCGTGCCGCCCTCCAGCGCCTCGAAGGGATGCTGCGGGTGCGCGAAGCGCGACAGCGCCACCTCCGGCAGCGGGTTGATCGCGACGATCTTGCAGCCGCGCCGCGCCGCCGCCTGCAGCGTCGTCATCATGCGCGGGTGGTTGGTCCCCGGGTTCTGGCCGATGATCAGGATGACGTCGGCGTGCTCGAAGTCGTCGAGCTGCACGGTTCCCTTGCCGACGCCGACCGACTGCTTCAGCGCGACGCCGCTGGATTCGTGGCACAGGTTCGAGCAGTCGGGCAGGTTGTTCGTCCCCAGCTCGCGCACGAACAGCTGGTAGAGGAACGCCGCCTCGTTGCTGGTGCGCCCCGACGTGTAGAAGACCGCCTGCTCGGGACCGGCCAGCGCGGCGATCGCGCGCGCGACGCGCGCGAACGCGTCGTCCCATCCGATCGGCTGGTAGTGCGTGCCGCCTTCGGGCAGCCACATCGGTTCGACCAGGCGGCCCTGCTGCCCCAGCCAGTGCTCGTCGTGGGCGGCCAGCTCGGCGATCGAATGGCGCGCGAAGAACGCGGCGTCGGCGCGCGCGCGATCCGCCTCCCACGCCAGCGCCTTCGCCCCGTTCTCGCAGAACTCGACGATCGATCGCTCCGCCGCGGCGGGCTCGGGCCAGGCGCAGCCCGGGCAGTCGAAGCCGTCCGGCTGGTTCATCGCCAGCAGCGCGCGCGTGCCGCGCAGCAGCCCCGGGCCGTGCGCGACGTGCGCGGCGGTCGCCGCCAGCGCGCCCGTGCCGCCGGCCACCGACGGCGGGGGCGTCACCTTCGGGACGTGATCCTCAGGCGGCATCCGCGTCGCTCAGGCCGGCGACGCGCTCGGCGCCGCAGTACACGTTGAATCCGCCGTCGCGCACGAACCCCAGCAGCGTCATGCCCGCGGCGGCCGCCCGCTCGACGGCCAGGCTGGACGGCGCGCCCACGGCGGCGACGATCGGGATGCTGGCGGCGTCCGCCTTCTGTACCAGCTCGAAGCTGGCGCGGCCGCTCAGCATGAGCACGCGGTTCGACAGCGGCAATTCCCCCGCCAGCAGCAGGCGGCCCACCAGCTTGTCGACGGCGTTGTGGCGGCCGACGTCCTCGTGCACCGCGACGAGCCCGCCTTCCAGCGAGAACAGCGCCGCGGCGTGCAGGCCGCCCGTGCTGTCGAACGTCGCCTGCGCCGCCCGCAGCGCGCCCGGCAGGCGGTGGATCACCGCCGCGGTCACGCGCGCGCCGTCGCCAGGCAGCCGGCTGCCGTCGCCGAAGTCCAGCCCATCGAGGCTGGCGCGGCCGCAGACGCCGCAGGCTGCGCTGGTCACGAACGTCCGCTCGCTGGCCGCCAGCGCCGCCGCCGCGTCCGGCCCCAGCTCGACGCGCACGCTGTCGTCGCCGACTTGCTCCGCGCCGCGCAGCGCCGGGGCGCCGCCGAGTACGCCCTCCGCGTGCAGGAACCCGACCGCCAGGGCGACGTCGTCGCCCGGCGTCCGCATCGTCGTCGACAGCACGCGCTCGTCATCGCCGATTCGGACCCGGATCTGCAGCGCCCGCTCGATCGCGACCCGATCGCGCGTCGCGATCACCACGTCGCCGCGCACGCGCACCACGGACGTCTCGAGGGCCTGGTTCATGCCGGCGAGTCTAACGCGATAGCAGCGCGCGTTGACCGCCGTTGGGCAGCTCAGCGGATCCGACCGATATTGTGTCTACGTATGCGCTCAGCCTCGAATGCTTGGTCGCCGAATCACCTTTCATCGATCGTCCGAACACGGCCCGTCCTTGCTCGTGTACCTGCTCGGTGAGCCGAGCGTGAGGCAGTGCGTCCACTTTTCATCGCCATCGTCCGCTCGGTGGTGGACCTCCAGACGAGTGCCAAGCTTCGAGTACGTTAACCGAATGTCAGAGACAAACGTCAGGCCTCCGACTTCGTCGACCCTCTTCCTGGCGATGACCCGTGGTGGCCTACTGGCAGTGTCCACCCATTCCACAAATAGATCGTCGTAGCCGTGCTCTCCTGTGAATCGGGAACGAATTACTGCGCGGTAGCGGCCCGAGCGTTTGGCGTCTCTCCATTCGCCGCCTGATTCGACTCGGCGAACCTGCGCGTCGATCGGAGCGTAGATGGGTTGCACCGCGGCGTCCAGCGGTGCGCTCACGGCCATCGCTAAAACAGCGAGTACGATCGGAGATGTACGCATGATGTTCGTCCGCCTAACTTGAAATTGGGCCACAGTTCAACTTCGCGACTGCAGCCGGCGTGCCATCTTGATTCGGCGATAGTTGCCACGACAACATTATTTCGGTGGTTGTTGCCGCGAGGTTCGGTGCGAACATCCGCGCGGCGCAGGGCGGCGCCGCGCACCACGGACGCTTCGCATGCCTGATTCAAGCCGGTGAGTCCACCGCGTGCTAGAGCAATCTCCGGGCAGAATGGGCGGTCGGATCGTCCCCACGGGTTTGGTTGTGCTGGGAGCGATGCTCGTGAACGGCGCCGCGCGCGGCGAGGCGCGGCCCGCCGATCGCCTGACCACGACCGCCGGGAGCACGACGCTGCTGCGTCCAGTGGGCGGCAAGCAGTCGATCACCTCGTCGCGCGTCGGCGTCGACCTCTACGGCGATCATGCGACCATCACGCAGGACGTGACCGCCGCCGGGCCCGGGGCGGAGTACGAGGTGCTCGCGCCGATCTCGGAGCCCGACCAGAGCCCCTGGCCGGGTCACGTCGCGGCCGGCGACTTCCCGAGCTTCGTGGTGCTGGCACCGGGCGGCCGGGCGCTCGACGTGAAGAAGAGCCGCGACACCGCGCCCGTCGGAAGGCTGGTCGGTCAGGTCGCCGACGACGCGTGGACGTTCACCGTCGATCGCTCGCGGACGGCCGTCGGGCGGACGCTGATCTCTGCACGCGAGAATGCGCAGCTGCGGGTTGTCTGGACGGTGCCTTACCTCGGCGACACGTACCACGGCATCAAACCGCTCGACTGCTCCTGCGGCGATCCCTGGAACTTCTCGCTGCAGATGATCGGCGTCGTCATCGATCCGGCGGGCGCCGCGCGGACCGAGCTCCGCGTCTGGAATCACACCGGCGCGGATGTGGTGCTGTCGCAGGCCGGCAAGGCCGCGGACAGGGACGCCGGCCGAACCCTCGGACCCGGCGGACGATGGGAAGAGAAGATGAAGGGCGGCGGCGGCACCAGCGGCGTCATCGACGACTGGCCCGGCGACAAGCTGCCCATCGGCGGGACGCTGAGGCGCGCGCCGTTCTCGCTCACCTTCGTGGAGCGTCCATCGAAGCCCGCGTCCGACTACCCGCGCACGCGCCTCAGCCTCACCTGCCATTCACCGCAGGAGGACGAGGGCGCTCTGGAAACGACCGCCGCCGAATCCGCCCGACGAGAGAAACGTCTCGCGAAGGATAGGGCCGCGTTCCGGTGGGAGGCGGTGTGCCGGCTCGGCGACAAGAAGTCGGCGCGCACGCCGGCGCACAAGCCGGCGCCGAAGTTTCTCCGGCTCGACGGTTCGGACGCATCCTGGGCGCGCAAGGAGTGGTTTATCCGCGG
>Ga0068865_100001806_pt1 | contig 12570 bp, 11 predicted proteins | sample KBSMisM12_FD_75293 | JGI IMG/M metagenome (GOLD analysis project Ga0068865, IMG submission 75293) | Miscanthus rhizosphere microbial communities from Kellogg Biological Station, Michigan, USA - KBS Miscanthus M1-2 | ecosystem: Host-associated > Plants > Roots > Rhizosphere > Soil ...
TGTCGACGGTGGTGCCTCGGTACTGTCCCTTGAAGTCGATGGAGTCGATCGCGCCTGATGCGGCAAGCTCTGCGATCAGCTCCTCCGTCCAGTCCGAGTTGGCGTCGAGCTTGAAACGCAGCGCCGGGTACAGCGACAGCCACTGGTGGAACCGCTCGGTCGAGGGTGGCTCGCCGAGCCCGCCGGAGACGACGAACGACACGGGCCGTGCCTCTCGACCGAGCGCCGCGCCGAGTGACGTACCGGCCTGGCGGAGTGCGAGGTCGAGCGCCGCGCTCTCGAACGCCCAGCGACGGTAGTCGTGGTACGCGTGCTGGGCCGGCTCCGCGTCGAAGAGCCGCAGCGTCGCGAGGTGCTCGGAGAACGTGTGCAGCGTCCAGGAACCGGTGAGCGGGAGGTCGGGTCCGCGCTCCTGGAGGCGGTCGTGCTCCTCGCCGTGGTAGGTCACGTCCTCCCCGATGCCCTCCTCGGCCGCCCCCTGGAGGTGGACGACCGTCGTCTTCCGGAGGAAGTCCGCGCGTGCCTGGAGCGACAGGAGTTCGAGCTCGTAGCTCTCGATCTCCAGCGGGAGATCCTTGACGGCGTCGTACAGGCTCACGGGCCGGCGAACGCTACCGACACTTCGCCGGCGAGCCCCGCGTTGGAGACGGCGAGCGCACGGTTCACCTCGCGTGTGCGCCCGTCCGAGCGCTCGTGGAGCCGGGCGAGCACGAACGGAGTGACCCTTTGCCCGGTGACGCCCTGACGCGCCGCCTCCGCGACCGACTCCTCGATCAGCCCGGCGACCTCGATGCTCTCGGGCGGCGGGTTCGTCAGGAGGAGCCCGCAGGCGCCGAGCTGCCAGTGGGACGCCGCGACGCGCGCCGCGGTCGCGACGTCGTCGACCCGCTGGGTCACCGCGGGACCCCCGTCTGCCGAGTAGAAGAGCGGCATCGTGTCCGTGCGGTAACCGAGCACGGGGACGCCGAGCGTCTCGAGGTACTCCGTCGTCGCCGGAATGTCGAGGAGCGACTTCGCGCCCGAGCAGACGACGAGCACCGGCGCCGTCACGAGGGCAACGAGATCTGCCGAGACGTCCGGTGGCGACGGATAGACACGGTGCACACCCCCGATGCCGCCCGTCCCGAGGAAGCGGATGCCGACGACGCGCGCGACCGTGAGGACGCCTCCCACCGTCGTGGCGCCGACGTCCCCGGCGACGGCGCACGCGGCGAGGTCACGCGGGCCTGCCTTCCGCGCGCCGGAATCGAAGCGCGCGAGCTCGTCGTCCGTGAGCCCGACACGGATCCGACCGCCGACGACGCCGATCGTCGCCGGGACCGCCCCGGCTGCCCGAACGGCAGCTTCCATCTCACCCCCGACCTCGACGCCGTGCGGTGCGGGGAAGCCATGCGCGACGATCGTCGTCTCGAGTGCGACCACAGGCCCGCCCTCGTCGAGCGCAGCGCGAACCTCCCCCGAGACCTCGATCAGCTCGTTCACGCCGCGGACGGTATCGGCATCGCGCCGACCCGCTGGACGCAGCGTGCGGCGGCCTCGAGGGCCAAGTCCGGCCCGCCGACGATCCAGCCCGCGGCGAGCGCATCCCCGGCGCCGGTCGTGTCGAGAATCCGCTCGACGTCGAGCGCGTCCCGCTCGACGCCGTCGAAGGAGCAGCCTCGCGGCCCGCGTTTCAGGATCCAGGTTGCGTCCAGCGCGGTTCGGCCGACGAGACGCTCCTCGTCCTCGTTCGCGAAGACGACGTCGGGCGCGGCGGCTCGAACCGCCTCCCGAAACGCATCCTCGCCGCTGTCCCGGATCGCGCTCCACGACGAGAGGTCGACGCTGATGCGCGCGCCCTGGCGCCGCGCCAGCTCGACGGCCCTCAGTGCCGCCCGGCGGACCGGATCGACCATCAGTGCGTAGCCGGAGACGTGGAAGTGGTCGCATGCGAGCCACGCAGGGTCGAGGTCGTCGGGGCGCAGTTCGCGCGCGGCGCCGCGATCCGAGGCCATCGAACGCTCGCCGGAAGGCGACACGAGCGAGCAGATCGTCCCGTTCCGGTCGCCGACGGGCCCGGCTATCTCGACGCCGAGCGCGGCGAGCTTCTCGCGTGCGAGCGTCCCCGCGTCGTCCGAACCGGTCCGCCCGACGAATCGTGCCTCGGCGCCGAGCGCCGCCGCCCAGGCAGCGACGTTCGCCGCCTGGCCGCCGGGACCGATGCTGATCTCCGCGTCGACGTCGCCATCGGGAGCAACCGGTCCGGAAAGGCGGACGACGACGTCGAGCGTGAGGTCTCCGAGCGCGCAGATCAGCATCGCGGGAGGATCGTAAGATCCGACTGTGGACGGCGGCGAGCGGCGAGGGAAGGCCCGGACATTCCTCCTGGGAGGTCTCGTCGGTGCATCGGCCGCGATCGCGGCGGTGAACAGGCGCCGCCGCCTGCAGCGTCGCCGCGGACGCCCGCGTGGTCTCGCGGCGTTCGAGAGCGCCCCCTGCTACCTCGAGCTCCTCGAGAAGGAGCGCGAGGGCCAATCCGCCCCGTAGCGAGCTAGCCTTCCCGCCCACTGTGCCGATCTACGAGTACCGGTGCCCGAACGGTCATACGTTCGAGCTCTTCCAGAAGATGAGCGACGCGCCGGCCGAGACGTGTCCGACCTGCGGCGCCGGGCCCGTCGAGAAGCTCCTCTTCCCGGTCGCCGTGCACTTCAAGGGCTCCGGCTTCTACTCGACCGACTACGGCTCGCGGAAGACGAAGTCGAAGGACGGCGACGGCGCGGCGCCGAGCGACAAGCCGAAGGAGCAGCCGGCGGAGAAGTCGTCGTCCGAGACGAAGCCGAAGCCCGCGTCGGATTCGGGAAGCTAGCGCCGCGTGCACCCGGCGCCGTAGAGCGTCCCCTTCGGCGGTGGCAGCGGCGCCGACTGCCCGAGCCACATCGAGATCACCGCGACGTTGTCCTCCGAGCCGAGGAGGACGGACTCGCCGCCGAGCGAGCTCGGCTCGCCTCCGAGCCGGCAACGCAGCGAGCCCGAGGAACGGAACCGGATCCAGCCGATCTGGGCGAGCTCCCACGCGGAGAGATCGGTCGCGAGCGGGGCCGCGAGCTGGTCGCCCATGAAGGGCAGGCGGAGGAACGTCCCGAAGCTCGCGACCTCGTTGCCGACGGCGTCGGCCACGATCTGCTGGCGGGAGCCGCGTGTGATGTCGGTGTCCGACGGGTCGAGCTGGTTCTTGCGCACCCGCGAGTAGATGAGCGCGCGGCGGCCGTCCATGTGCTGCGGGCCTTTCGCGAAATGCCAGCCCTCCCACTTCGCGCAACGGGCGGGCTTGTACGGGCAGTCGAACTTGTTCGAGAGGATCTCCTTGGGCACGGTGATGTCGATGCCGCCGATCGCGTCGATGAGCTCCTCGAAGCCGTCGAAGTCGACGACGATCACGTGGTCGATGGGAAGTCCGGTCAACGCCTTCACGGTCGCGAGCGTCAGCGCGGGGCCGCCGACCTGGTTCGCAGCGTTGATCTTGGACGAGCCGTAGCCGGGAATCTCCACCCGGAGGTCGCGAGGGACCGAGAGGTAGGAGATGCGATGCGTCTCGGGATCGAGGTGGAGGAGGAGGAGCGAGTCCGAGCGGTTCGCGTCACCACGGCCCGGAGCCTTGCCTCCGTCCGTGCCGATCACGAGGACGGTCGTCGGCTCCGACAGGATTGAGCGATCTCGCTTCGCGAGCTGCGCCTTGGCGTTGCGGGGGAGCCGGGAGTTCGCCTTGTCGACCCCGTTCGCGAACGACCGGTACCCGAGGGCGCCCCAGATGATCGCGAGCAGTAGAAGCCCGACCACCGTGAGCACTCCCCAGAGCCACCATCGGCGCCTCTTCGCCGGTCCCGGTGCGCGCGAGGGCTGCGTCGTGGGGCGCGCTCGAGTCTGGAGAGGGACCTTGCCCTTCTTGCGGCCGCCGCGATACAGCCGGTAGGGCTTCGTTCCCTCGGCCATGCGGGCCGTTATGGTAGCCCCCGCCGTGGAGGCTCCCGCCGTCACGCCGATCCGCTGATGCCGCTCGCGATCTGCGCCACGCCGATCGGAAATCTCGACGACGTCACGTTGCGCGTCCTCGAGGAGCTGCGGGAGGCCGACCTCGTGCTGTGCGAGGACACGCGCCATACGCGTGTCCTGCTCGAGCAACACGGGATCGCCGCGAAGCTCGTCAGCTACCACCAGCACAACGAGGCCGCGCGCACGTCGCAGACCCTCGACCGCCTCCGGTCCGGCGAGCGCGTGGCGCTCGTGTCGGACGCCGGATTGCCGGGCGTGAACGATCCGGGAGCCCGCTTGATCGCCGCGGCGGCCGCAGAGGGGCTCGAGGTGACCGTGCTGCCCGGGGCGTCCGCGGTCGAGACCGCGCTCGTCGCGAGCGGGCTTGCGGCCGATCGCTTCCAGTTCGTCGGCTACCTCCCGCGGCGCGTCGCCCAGCTCCGAGCACTCGCGGCCGAGCTGCGTGCGTGGAGTGGGGCGGTCGTTGCCTTCGAGTCGCCACGGCGCCTGCCGGCCTCGCTCCGTATTCTCGCGGAGGAGCTCCCCGCGCGGCCGGCGGCTGTCTGCCGTGAGCTGACGAAGCGCTACGAGGAGGTCTCGCGCGGGTCGCTCGAGGAGCTGTCGCTGCGGTTCGCCGAGCCGATCCGTGGAGAGGTCACCCTCGTGCTCGGGGCGGGCGCGAGTGCTCCGTCGTCAGGAGACGAGGACGCGGCCAGCGCCGCCGTCGCCGAGCTCGTCGCCGCGGGCGCGGCCCGGCGCACGGCAGCCGAGGTCGTCTCGCGACTGAGTGGCACGTCGCGCAACCGGCTCTACCGCGGCTCCCTGTAACAAGACAGTCACTTTGCATTGCCGCTCACCCGGGCCGTCGGTACCGTCGACTCATGTTCGCTCGACGGACAACGAACCGGTGGCGACGGAAATGGTGCGTGAGCTTCGGGCTCGTGCTCTGCTGGTCGCTCGGCTCCGGCTCGTCCGCGTGGGCATGGGCATGGCCGGCCGACGGCGAAGTGCTCCGCGGCTTCTCCGTGAGTGGCGATGCGTATGCCGCAGGTCAGCACCGGGGTATCGACGTCGCCGTCGAGGGCTCTTCCGATGTCCGGGCTCCGGCCGCCGGCGAGGTGACATTCGCCGGGTCGGTGGCCACGAACGGCACGACGGTGACCATCTCCTTCGGGGAGTACAAGGTGTCGCTGACGCACTTGGGAGCGCTCCGCGTCCGCCGGGGGGCGCACGTCGTCGAAGGGGACGTCGTCGCCGAGCCCGGGCCGAGCGGGGAGGCCGAGCACGCGATCCCCTACGTCCATCTCGGCGTCCGTCTCGGCTCCGGCGACGCATACGTCGATCCGCTCTCACTCCTTCCGCCTCGAGGCGCCCCCCAGCCTCCACCTGCGCCCGAGGCGCCGCCCGCACCACCGCCAGCCGCCGAGCCCGGCCCAACCACGTCGGCGAGCCCGGCCGACCCGGGGGCCGATCCTCTCCCCGAGCCGACCCCCCCGGCCGCTCCGCCGCTTGCCGCTCCCCAGCCCGGCCCGAGCGGTATCTCGATGGAGACGGAGGTCACGACCCCGAGCTCGGGCATCCGGATCAGGCCTCCCTCGCACCCGACAGCGCTACGGAGCGCTGAGTCGCAGGATGACGCCGAACGGCCGGGGACGAGTGCGACGACCACGCGACCGAATGGGACGCAACGGCCGGCCGGCCAGGGAGAGCGCGCGCGTACGCGGCTCCCGAGACCGCATGCGAACCGGCGGACACCGCCGATGCGACCTCGGGCGACCGCCGTGGCCGTTCCGGCTGCCGCGCCGGCGCTTCGAGCCCACGATGCACCCGGCGAGCTCCATTCGACACTCGCTGCGGACACGACGGGCAGAGTCACGCACACGAGCGTGTCGAGCTCGATCGTCGCCGCACTCGTTGTCGGCGCGATTCTCGCCGCCGGGTGGGTCGCGAGAAATCGACTCCTTATCATTGGCGCCCGTGAGCGACTCGGAGCACCGGAGGAAGATCTTGGTTGCGGTCGCGTGGCCGTATGCGAGCGGCCTTCGTCATATCGGGCACGTCGCGGGCTTCGGCGTCCCGTCGGACACGTTCGCCCGCTATCACCGGCTGCGCGGCAACGACGTCCTCATGGTCAGCGGGACAGACGAGCATGGCACCCCGGTCATGGTCGCCGCCGACGCGGCGGGCGAGTCGCCGCGTGAGACCGCCGATCGATTCAACGAGTTCATTCGCGAGGACCTGCGAGCGCTCGGCCTGTCGTACGACCTCTTCACCCGGACGACGACGAAGAATCACTACCGCGTCACCCAGGATCTCTTCCGGACGCTCTACGCGAAGGGTTACGTCATCGAGCAGGAGACGCTCGGCGCGTTCTCCGCCTCCACCGGTCACACGCTCCCCGATCGGTATATCGAGGGCACATGCCCCATCTGCGGGTTCTCGAACGCACGGGGCGATCAATGCGACAACTGTGGGAACCAGCTCGATCCGACGGACCTCATCGAGCCGCGCTCGAAGATCGACGGGACGCCACCGATTTTCCGCGAGACGAAGCATCTCTTCCTCGATCTCCCGGCGTTCAAGGACCAGCTGACGGAGTGGATCTCCGGGCAGACGGGCTGGCGCCAGAACGTCACGCGGTTCTCGTTGAACTTCGTCAAGGAGCTGAAGCCGCGGCCGATCACGCGCGATCTCGACTGGGGCGTCCCGATTCCCGTCGAGGACTACGAGGATCGTGACGACAAGCGGATCTACGTCTGGTTCGACGCCGTGATCGGCTACCTCTCTGCATCGATCGAGTGGGCACAGAATCGGGGGACCCCGGACGCCTGGCGTGAGTGGTGGCAGGAGCCGACGGCCGAGCACACCTACTTCATGGGGAAGGACAACATCGTCTTCCACACCGTCATCTGGCCGAGCATGCTCCTCGGATACGGGGAAGGGGGCGAGTACGGCAGCGGCCAAGGTCCCCTGAAGCTCCCGGACAACGTCGCCTCGAGTGAATTCCTCACGATGGAGGGGAAGAAGTTCAGCGCGAGCCGCGGCGTCCAGATCCTCGTCCGCGACTTCCTCGACCGCTACGACCCGGACGCGCTGCGCTACTTCCTGACGGTCGCCGGCCCGGAGACGCAGGACACGGACTTCACGTGGTCGGAGTTCGTCCGCCGCAACAACGACGAGCTCGTCGCGACGTGGGGGAACCTCGTGAACCGGACGCTGCAGAGCGCGTTCAAGAACTTCGGCTCGGTACCGGCGCCGGGGCCGCTCACGGCCGAGGACGAGAAACTCCTGCGCGAGGTCGAGCAGGGCTTCGAGTCGGTCGGCTCGCTCATCGAGGCAGCGCGGTTTCGGAGCGCCCTCCAGGAGGCGATGCGCATCGCCGGGCTCGGCAACCAGTACGTCGCCGATCAGGCGCCCTGGACGAAGCTCGAAACGGAGCGCGAGCGTGCCGGGACGATCTTGTACGTCGCCCTCCGTGTGGTTGACAGCCTGAAGGTCCTTCTCGCGCCTTTCGTCCCGTTCTCCGCACAGCGGCTCAATGCGCTTCTCGGTTACGACGACGTGATCGCGGGTGAGCTCGAGTTCCGCACGGTCGACGAGGACGGCACCACACACGTCGTTCTCACGGGCGACTACGGCTCGTGGTCGGGCAACTGGGAGCCGAGCTCGCTTCCGCCCGGTCAGGCACTCCGCGAGCCGAGCCCGCTCTTCGCCAAGCTCGATCCGGAGCGCGTCGTCGATGCGGAGCTCGAGCGGATGGAGGCCGCGACCGCGACGTGACCGACTCGCACGCGCACCTCGACGCGTGCGACGAGTTCGCCGACACGCTCGTCGAGCGTGCGCGCGAGGTTGGCGTCACGCGGATCGTCACCATCGGCACCGGAATCGAGTCCAGCCGGGTCGCGCTCGAGCTCGCCGATCGTCACCCGGGTGTCTATGCATCCCTCGGTATCCATCCACACGAGGCCGCAACGCCCGAGGCGGAGCGGATCGACGAGCTCCGCGAGCTCCTGCGACACCCGAAGGCGGTCGGCGTCGGCGAAACCGGCCTCGATACCGTCCGGGGGTTCGCATCGCCCGAGCAGCAGCGTCGTCTCTTCGGCGCGCATCTCGATCTCGCAGCCGAGCTCGGGCTTCCTGTCGTCGTCCACAACCGCGAAGCGGACGAGGGCACGGCCGATGCGCTGGCGAGCTTCGCCGGCACCGTGATCCTCCACTGCTTTTCCTCACCGAACCTCGTGCCACTCGCAGTCGAGCGCGGGTACTTCGTGTCCTTCGCAGGAAACGCGACCTATCCGAACGCGACGGCATTGCGACTCGCAGCCACGCTGGTCGCGCCGGACAGGATCCTCGTGGAGACCGACACTCCATACCTCGCCCCTCAGCCCGTACGCGGGAAGCCGAACGAGCCTTCCCACGTCGTTTACACGATCCGCAGGCTCGCCGAAACGCGCGGGGAGGACGAGACGGAGCTCGCGGCCCGGACGCATGCGAACGCGGCAAGCGCGTTCGGCCTCGCGTGACCGTCGAGCCCAAGAAGGCGCTGGGCCAGCATTTCCTCGTCGACGAGAACATCCTCGGCGTGATCGAGCGGATGAGCGATCTCGCGGCCACCGACGTCGTGCTCGAGGTCGGGGCGGGGCTCGGCGTGCTCACGCGTTACCTCGCCGACCGGGTGAGGTTCGTCCACGCTGTCGAGCTCGACCGGTCGCTCGAGCCCGCCCTGATCGACGCGCTCCAGGGACGGACGAACGTCGATCTGATCTGGGGTGACGCGCTGCGGCTCGACCCGCGAGAGCTGCGGCCGAGCCCTTCCAAGCTCGTCGCGAATCCGCCCTACAACGTCGCCACGCCGCTCGTGGTGGAGACCCTCGAACATGCGACGTCGCTCGAGCGCTGGTGCGTGATGGTGCAGCGAGAGGTCGCCGATCGCTTCTTCGCCTCGCCGCGGACGAAGGCGTACGGCGCCGTGTCGGTTCTCGTCCAGCTAGCAGCGCGGAAGACCGGATTTCATGCCGTTTCGCCGACCGTCTTTCGTCCACGGCCCCGTGTCGAGTCCGCGCTCGTCGCATTCGAGCGGGCGCGGGTGGCATCGATCTCGGAGGTCAGGCCGGTCGTGGAGGCTGCGTTCGCCCATCGGCGAAAGACCGCCGTGAACGCGCTTGCGCAGGCAGGGCTCGCGTCCCGCGCCGAGGCGGAGCAATCGCTCGTCGCCATCGGCAAGGCGACGAACGCTCGGGCCGAAGAGCTCACCCCTCAGGAGTTCGTCCAGTTGGCCCGGGCGTTGCGATGAGCACGGCCCGGGCCTTCGCGAAGATCAATCTCGCACTCGTCGTTGGTCCGCTACGCCGCGACGGCAAGCACGAGGTCGTGACCGTGCTCCAGCGCGTCGACCTCCACGACTCGATCACGGTCGAGTCGTCGGATGCGCTCATCGTCGAGGGGTTCGCCGCCGACACGATCGTGCAAGCCGCTCTCGAGTCGCTCGCGCGCACGGCCGGGATCGCACCCCGCTGGCACGTGACGATCGAGAAGCGCATTCCCGTCGCAGCGGGCCTCGGGGGCGGCAGCAGCGATGCGGCGACGGCTCTGAGGCTCGCCAACACGATGTTGGCCCGCCCGCGGTCGGCGGCGGAGCTCCATGCGGTCGCGGCCGGGATCGGTGCCGACGTGCCGTTCTTCCTCGGCCTCGGAGCACAGGTTGGAACGGGGGACGGGACGAACCTCGAGCGGGTCGATCTTCCGACTGGGTACTCGGTCGTCCTCGTCGTCCCACGGCGCGAGACGAAGGAGTCGACGGGCGCCGTCTACGCCGCCTTCGATGGACGCCAGGGCGCCGACGGCTTCGCGGAGCGAGCGACCGGGATCACGAACGCGTTGGCCGCAGTCTCCTCGCCCCGCGACCTGGCTGCGTTGCCGCCCAACGACCTCGCGTCGTCGTCTCTCGCCGCCGAGCTCGAGGACGCCGGTGCGTTCAGGGCCGACGTGTCCGGCGCGGGGCCGACGGTGTACGGCCTGTTCGAGGAGGGAGAGACCGCCGTGACCGCGGCCGAGCGCCTCGCCGACCTCGGTGCGACATACGTCACGCGCCCGATCGAGGCGAGCGAGCTCGCATGAGTGGCAAGATGGCCAGCCGGTGGGGCGTGGCCAAGTGGTAAGGCAACGGGTTTTGGTCCCGTGATCCCAGGTTCGAATCCTGGCGCCCCAGCTTCCGTGGCGGCGAACGGTGAGAGGTCCCTCGGGGCCGTCGTGATGGCGGCGGGGCTCGGCACGCGCATGCACTCAGAAGTGCCGAAGCATCTGCACCCGATCCTCGGCCGCCGGATGGTCGACTGGGTGCTCGCATCGTCGGACGAGCTCGGCGTCGATCCGGTCGTCGTCGTCGTCGCGCCCGCCACCGCGTCCGCTTTCGAGGGTATGGAGGTCGCCGTCCAGGAACAGCCACGAGGCACTGGGGACGCCGTGCGCTCCGCCCGCGAGGCGCTTGACGGACGGGCCGACGACGTGCTCGTGCTCTCGGGTGACACTCCCCTGCTCACTGCGCGTGTCCTCCAGGAACTCGTCGACACGCATCGCAGCGAGAAAGCATCGGCGACCGTCCTCTCGTTCGAGCCCGACGACCCGAAGCACTACGGGCGGGTGCTTCGAGCGGGAGACGGCACGCTCGCGGGGATCGTCGAGTACCGCGACGCGACCGACGAGCAGCGCGCTGTGCGGGAGGTGAACTCGTCCATCTACGTCTTCCGGGCAGATAGGTTGTGGCCGGTGCTCGATCGGCTTACGCCCCACAACGCACAGGGCGAGCTCTACCTCACGGACTCGGTCGGGATCCTCGCAGCGGAGGGCGAACGAGTGGCGGTGTACAAGGGAGGAGATCCCGTGGAGACCGAAGGTGTGAACACGCGAGTGGAGCTGGCCGCTGCCGCGGCCGTACTGCGTGACCGGATCAACGAGGCGCACATGCTCGCGGGCGTCACGATCGTCGACCCCCGGAGTACGTGGATCGACGCGGAGGTCACGCTCGAGCCCGACGCCGTCATCCATCCCTTCACGGTGATCCGGGGCACCTCCAGGATCGCCGCACACGCCGAGGTCGGCCCGCACGCCGTCCTCGTCGACTCGACGATCGGCGAGCATGCCCTCGTGGGGCCGTTCTGCTACCTGCGTCCGGGCACCGTGCTCGAGGCGGGAGCGAAGGCCGGCACCTTCGTCGAGCTGAAGAACTCGCGCATCGGCGAACGCGCCAAGGTTCCTCACCTCACGTACCTGGGCGACGCGGACGTCGGCGAGGACACGAACATCGCCGCGGGGAACATCACGGCGAATCAGGAGCACACCCGCGCCAAGGAGCGCACAACGATTGGACGCAACGTCAGGACGGGTGTCGACAATACGTTCGTCGCCCCCGTGTCGATCGGCGACGACGCATGGATTGCAGCAGGCTCGGTGATCACAGAGGATGTGCCTGCGGGGGCCCTGGCGATTGCCAGGGCGAAGCAGGTGAACAAGGAAGGGCGCGGTGGAAAGCGGAACGATTGAGACGCTTCCCGGGCTGGAGGGAATGACACCCCAGCCCGAGCTCGAGGTCGGGCGCGCGATCGCGCTCGCGCCGCAGAAGCGGCTGATGCTGTTCTCCGGCCGTTCGAACCCCGACCTCGCGCAGCGAATCGCCGAGCACCTCGACATCGAGCTCGGGCACGTGAAGCTCAAGACGTTCGCGAACGGTGAGACCTACTGCCGCTACGAGGAGTCGGTTCGCGGCGCGGATCTGTTCATCGTCCAGTCGGCCTGCGACCCGGTCGACAGGAACCTCATGGAGCTCCTGATCATGATCAACGCTGCCCGGCTCGCCTCCGCCAAGCGGATCACGGCTGTCGTGCCTTGGTACTTCTACGCGCGGCAGGACAAGAAGTCACGACCGCGCGAGCCGATCAGCGCACGCCTCGTCGCCGACATGCTCCAGTCCGCCGGCGCGGACCGCGTGCTCACGATGGACCTGCATGCCGGCCAGGTGCAGGGTTTCTTCCACATCCCCGTCGACCACATGACGGCGATCCCGCTCTTCGCCCAGTACGTGCGAGACCTGAACCTGCAGGAGCCGATCGCCGCCGTGTCACCGGACACCGGGCGAACGAAGCTCGCCGGCAAGTTCGCGGAGATGATCGGAGGCGACCTCGTCGTCCTCAACAAGGAGCGCCCGGAGCAGCAGGTCGCACGGGTTACGACGGTCATCGGCGAGGTGGAGGGGAAGATCGTCGTGATGACCGACGACATCGTCGACACGGCCGGCACGCTGGTCGCCGGCGCTGCTGCGTTGAAGGAGAACGGCGCGGTGAAGGTCTACGCGTGCGCGACGCACGGTCTCTTCAACGGCCCCGCGCTCGAGCGAATTGCGGAGAGCGCGATCGACCGACTGATCGTCACCGACACCGTTGCCATCGATCCGCGCACCAAGCCGGACAACGTGGAGGTGCTCACCGTCGCCGGCATCCTCGCCGACACGATCCGGAACGTCTTCGCCGACGACTCCGTGTCCGCGATCTTCGCCGGCGAGAACCAGCT
>Ga0068865_100001809_pt1 | contig 12558 bp, 15 predicted proteins | sample KBSMisM12_FD_75293 | JGI IMG/M metagenome (GOLD analysis project Ga0068865, IMG submission 75293) | Miscanthus rhizosphere microbial communities from Kellogg Biological Station, Michigan, USA - KBS Miscanthus M1-2 | ecosystem: Host-associated > Plants > Roots > Rhizosphere > Soil ...
CCATCTCGCATCGCGGGCCAGCACCTGAACTGCCGTTGGCGACCAACTGGCGATCGGTCCCGATTCCTTGGTGATGCGCTCGCACGAGGCCGAAGGTTTCTCTGAGCGCTTCACGGCCTCGGGTTGCCGAGAGGCCAATGGGCCGCCTCCGCGATCGCATTCAAGCGGGCAAGCTCTGCCGCATCGCCGGCAGCCGCCGCCGCCCGGATGTCGGCCTGCAGCTGTGCCATATCGACCCAGGTGCCGTCGGGTAGCAGGTAGCGTCCGGTTTCACCCTCCACCGCAATGGTTCTGTCGGCGTTCCATCCGAAGCGATCCGATGGCGTGTTGACCTGAGCCGTATGCCCCTGATCAGGAAACCTTGGATTGGTCGAATGGGCCCTGACCTCGACGTTGCTCGACCCGATGGGCTCCCCGGCCGCATTCGCCACTGGATCTCCGGCAGCCGTTTCCATGGCCGTCTCGGGCACCGCCTCGGCGGTGGTGCCAGCGCTCTCGGGAATGACACTCTCGCCAGCAGCGCGTGTGGCGTCGATGGGCACCTCGCCCGCTTCGGCGATGCGCGGTGGAGCGACATCACTCAAGTAGTGGTTGACGTTCTGAGCGATCTGGTTCGGGTTGGCGTTGGGCGGCCGCTGGGGAATGTCCTGCAGTCCGCCGCCGGTGCGCGGGTTCTGGCCCGGCATCTCGACGTAGGTTGAGGACTCGCCGCTGCCCTCGATGCCCTCGGCGAGGGCGTCGACTTCCGCCTCGGTCATGCCCGCAAGCTCGCCGGTCGGCGTACCGACGCTGCTGACGTCCATGCCTCGCAACGGAGCGCCCCCGGCGGCGGATGCACCTTCTGCGATAGTTGCACCCTCCGCGATGGCGGCTCCTTCCGCGGTGACAGCCCATTCAGCGGCGACGGCTCCTTCAGCCGTGATGGCTCCCTCTGCCACGACGGCCCCTTCGGCCACGACCGCTCCTTCTGCCACGACCGCTCCTTCTGCAGCGACTCCTGCTTCGCCGACGCCCGTCAACATCAGCGCTGCAAGCACCGCCACCTCGCCCGCGGCCTCGCCGGGTTTGCCTTCCCCGATCGCCTTGATCATCGGCGCGGCCACGCCCTTGGCCACGCCACCCCAGTACTGCGCATCCGCGGTGGGATCCATCACCTGCTGCGTCACTTGCGCCAGGGTCTTATCGGTGGTGGCAAGGTCGTAGGCACCATGCGCCACCTTCAGTGGCGTTCCGAGCGGCCCTAGGTGCTCGGCCATGGACCCCAGGCCGATCGCCGTGTCGACTGGATTGGCCGCGGCACCGAGCACGCCACCGACCAACCCGGCGGCACCTTTCACGACGCCGCCATGAAAGTCGATGCCCGTATCGACTGCTGACTTCGCCGCGCCAGCAACCTGTTCGAGCACAGGGACGCCCTTGGCCTGCTCGGCCACCCATGAGGTGCCGGCCTTTGCCTGGTTCTCGACCCAATCGACGCCGCTGTCCGCCAGGGCCACACCCTGCTTCACGTACGCGGCATCCTGCTTCATCTGGCCGTAGACCTCCTTGCCGAAGTCGGCGGTGCTGGACGCGGCAGCATCCAGGTTGCCAAGGATGCCTTGGACGTCCACGCCCAACTTACCGAGCCAGGTGTCGTGCTCCTCTGACATGGTTCGCCCCTTAACCCGCCTGCGGCAGACTTCTCTGCTGAACATCCTAGACGCCGAGTGGCACGAGCGAAAAGGGGAAGCTCGTCACTGTTGAGGAAGGAGGAAGGCGTCGAGTTGACCAACGCTGTGCCGGTCCGCGCCGTTGTTGGGTCGGCCCTTGCTGCGCTTGTAGGTGGCCAGAGTAGTACGTGCGCGCGGCTTCCCTATGGTTCAGTTCCGCGTGAGGGTCGGTTACCTAACCAAGGGAAAGGGCTCCGGCATCGCCAGCAAGGGCAAGGACGACCCCAAGAAACGGATGGTGATGATCACCCTCCTCTGCGAGAAGGAAGTCTGAGCCGGCGCGGAAGTTTCCGATCCGCCCTGGCCGCCCGTCCCCGTGCGCGATGCCACGCGAGGCGGGCTTCAAGCAGGATTGGTGCGTGGGGTCATCTCGGAGGCTCGGTACCGCTGACTCGGTCGGCTGGTGCCAGTCGCGTCGGCTTTCGCGAACAGGGGAGCGATGGCTTTACTTTTTTCGCAGCCGGACAATAACTTCTAACACCTTGGCGATAGCAAGGCACACAGCGAGGTCCCAGCCTGCTCCAACCTTAGGGGGACTTGCTGCAATCACGGTCTTGCCATCTCTGCCTACCATTGCGACAAACTCTTGCGAGTCCTTTGCTTTTTCCAGAAGCTCCTGCGTATGTCTAAGGATCTTTGCCGCAAGTCTCAGATCTGAGTCGTCATCGGTCTGGTTGTCGCGTTGCTTCTTTTTGAGCCTTTCGATGAAAGCGTTGTTGGACTTCTGCCACCCTTTAAGCTCGCTTTCGCTATGCCTATCCAGCGCTTTGTAGAACGCTGCACGACTCTGGTCATCAACTGCTGTTGCTGAACTTTTGTTCCTATCCTGCTTTGCGCCGTGTACGAGCTTGTCTTTGCCCGAGTTCCGGAGAAACGTTCCGTGAGGCTGCGGCATAGGGTTCTTTCCGAGTGCTACGGAATGGTGATTGTGCGTCATGCCTCGCGCTAGTAATGCCGTAGTCGGCACCAGCAGGGGCGTTGCCTATATTCCCCGGGCCGCAAGCAAGTTGGCGTCGTTCCACTCCTTACGAATCTGGCAAACGTCGTCACCCAAGCGCTCCGAGCGTTTGAACGCTGTTTTGTGGTCAAGTAGCGAGATTGATTCAAGCGCTCGGAGCGGCCATTGGCACGTTCGCTCGATGGAGGGTTCGTCGACGCTTCTCGCGCCCAGATCGTTGCACCGGTAAAGTGGACAGCATGTCTACGAATCACGGCTAGGGGTCGTCATGGATGCCCGCGAATACCGAATCAAGCGAATTGAAATCACCCTTGCCGCCCTCGGTGCGTTGATCGTCGTTTGGGGGGCTTATCAAGGCTATTTGGCCTACAGGCAGCAAGCAGAATTGCAGGCGCTTCGAGCGCTTCATGACGCCCAACTAAAGACCTGTAGCGAACTTGCAGCCGCTGCCGCAAAACCGTTTTCGGCAGAGAACGGTGCCGAGCTGCGCTCCAGCTTTCATGCCTTTGCCGAATTGAAACACGGTCCGGCGCTCGTCATCCTCGATAACGATGTCCTAGCGAGCGCCGTCGTAGTTCACAACCGATTGCTACATGCCCTCGATCTTCCAGACGGCGCCGACTTTAGCGATCAGGTCCGCTGCACGCTGCAGGAAACTCCGTTCCAGCTCGCGCTTGCCTGCCGGAAAATGATGGGTGAAGCGTTCAAGAAGGAGGCTCACAGTGCAATTGAGCAGCTCGGCCCAGGCTACGCGATGGGGTGGGCAGGCACATGTGCAGCGCCTCTCAAATGACCTCTACCCCCTCCATCGAGCGACGTTTCGGGCAGGCTTCGCTTGACTGCGATGAACTACGCCGTTCGCGCCTGCATCCTCGGCTTGGCCTGGTGCTGGGGGTGGCCAAAGTGGAGAAACCGGCCGGGGCAGGGTAGCCCTATAGGCCTTGAGGCGGGGCTGTACTCAACACCCTTGCTATTAGAGGGAGCCTAGAGGAGAAGTCCACCTTCTCCACCCTCGCCGATACGGAGTGCGCACGATCGCCACAGACAACCAAGGCCTCCTGATCAGGCGCCGGGTGAAGCGATCGACGATCACCTCGTCGGCCAGCGTCGCCAAACCGATGCTGACTCAGCTCCGACCGATCCGGCATAGAGATGGCTCTCTGCCGTCGCGGCGATCAATTGAACGCGAGCGCTCGGCCGAGAAGTGGAGCAATATGTGCACGCGTCTCCAAAGGGAGGTCGCATGGACTTATTTCTGTTCATCGTTGTGTCTTCGCTCGTCGTTAGCGGTGGGCTACTGTGGAGGGTAGTGCTCAACGACCCCTACTCCCAAGACAACACGTACTCGCTGGCAGATCACGAACTCGCCGCCCTCCCTGAGGTAAACAGGGACGATCGGTCACGGGGTCGGGGGAAGTAGCCCTCGCGACGAAGCCGATGGAGAGCCGGCGAAGGCGTTGAAGCGGTATAGCCGGCGATCCAGGTGAACCCGGTGATCGGTATAGAAAGAAAAAGGGGCTACGCCTCCCGACGTAACCCGTTGAATTTCTTGGCTCCCCGACCTGGGCTCGAACCAGGGACGGAATCCTGGTCAACGATGCCTGTTAGGACTAGTCAACGTGCCCCTTCCTCACGCTTACTTCGCGATGGGTGCCGCCCCAGCGCATCGTACGAATGCGCCAGGCGGCTAGGTTCGGGTCATTCGAGGGGGGTCGGCACCTCGATATCATTCCTCCTCTTCTGCCATGCCCAAGATGTCTTCACGTGACAGCTTCTCGAGCAACTCGGGATGGTCCCTGGTGAGATGCGTCTTCACCGCGGCGAGGAGCTCTTCGTCGCTATTCGCGCGAACGACCTCCCCGCATTCACAATTGATCACCTTTCGCATTTCGTACCCCTCTGGTTGGACACGGCGAAATTGTGGCGGACCCGGATTTCCGTAACCTTGGCGAAACCTTGGCGCCCGACCAGGCGACCCGGATTCAACTCTGTGGGCGATTCACGGTTCGAATAGCGGGCCGGCGCATCGAAGAAGCATTCCCGGGCCGTCAAGGGCGGTTGCTCTTCGCGTACCTGGCCGCGCATCGTCAGCGCCCCTCGACGCGCGCCGAATTGACGAAGGCGTTGTGGCCCAGCCGACCGCCTGCGGCGTCGGAAACAGCCCTTAGTGCACTGCTTACCAAGCTGAGAGGTGTCGTGGGCGGTGCGGTCGTTGGCAAACAGGATGTGCGGCTCGTGCTTCCGGAGGGAGCGTGGATTGACGTAGAAGCGGCCACCGAGGGCCTGCATCGCGCTGCATCAGCGGTATCTCAGAAGGATTGGGGCAGGGCCTGGGGTCCTTCTAGGGTAGCTCTTCACATCGCGCACCGAGGATTTCTGCCTGGCTACGAGGCGCCTTGGGTGGAGACGATACGTGCGCGAGTGGAGGACGTGCTGGTGCGAGCTCATGAATGCGTAGCCGCGATCGGACTTGCCTTGAAAGGCTCCGAGCTTGCGTCGGCAGAGCGTTCTGCACGGGCGTTGGTCACCCTGGCTCCGTACCGCGAGAGTGGCTACCGGTTTCTCATGGAGGTGCTTTCGGCGCAAGGAAACGTCGCGGAGGCGCTGCTGGCCTATGAGGAGTTACGACGGCTACTGCGCCAAGAACTCGGCGCCACTCCGGGACAGGAAACCCAAGCCCTTCATAGGCGTCTTCTTCAGGGTGACGTCGGACAACGAGGTGGTCTTACCCGAGAACTCAAGACTGTTCTCTTCACCGACATCGTCGATTCGACGGAGCGGCTTGCCTCGCTTGGGGATAAGGGATGGCGCGAACTTCTTGGTCGGCACCATTCTGTAGTTCGAGAAGCCTTGCGCCAGTCAATGGGTCAAGAGATCGACACCGCAGGTGACGGCTTCCTCGCTACCTTCGACAGTCCGGCCCGCGCCCTAGCGTGCGCTTGCGACATCATCGACCACGTAGCTGAATTGGGCCTGAGCATCAGAGCCGGCATTCATACCGGCGAATGTGAGATGTTGGACGGTCGAGTCAGTGGCATTGCGGTCCACGTAGGGGCTCGTATCGCCGCATTCGCCGGACCTCGCGAGGTGCTCGTTTCATCCACCGTCAAGGACCTTGTTGCGGGATCGGGTGTGTCCTTTCAGGACCGGGGGGCGAAACCATTGCGCGGTGTACCGGGCACGTGGCGCCTGTTTGCCGTTCAGCCCGAAACGGTCCCGAGAGCCGGCAGCGGTGTAGGCAACGACGAAGTGCATTAGCGGCCTACGTGAAGCACGTCGCGTTTGAGGACGCCGGCTCGGGCCTGTTACTGATCGGAATGTGAGCGCCTTGCATTGACGACGTCGTCGCCGTCTTCCCGCGCACTAGGAGATATGCCATGCCACTTCTTTTCTCTTACGGCACACTTCGGGATGAGAAGGTCCAACTCGCGCTGTTCGGGCGAACGCTCGTTGGCCGCAAGGATCAGCTTCTGGGCTTCGAGCAGGCATTGATACGCGTTCAAGACCCCCGCTTCGCGAGCACTAGCGGCAAGTCCGATCATGCAATCGTGAGAGTCAGCCGCAATTCACAAGCCAAAGTCGAAGGCACCGCCCTCGAGGTCACTGAGGCGGAGCTCCGATGCGCCGATGAATACGAACCCGTCGAGTACCGCCGCGTCGTTGCCACGCTCGCATCTGGACGCCGGGCATGGGTGTATGCCTGCGCGATGCCGAACGTTTCACCTTCGTGACGAAGGCGACGCCTAACCCTTCGCTCGAGCGGACCTCCACGCCCGGCGCCTCGAGATGACGGCTCGGGGGTCTTCATCGTAGAGCCCAGCGAAGACGGCAATACCGGCGAAAGTGGTTCTCGGTATAGAAAGACAAAGGGGCTACGCCTCTCGACGTTACCCCTTAAATTTCTTGGCTCCCGACCTGGGCTCGAACCAGGGAGCTAGCCTTAGAAGCTGCGGCGAACGTCTACAAGCTTGACAGCCTGGCGCATCTGGCAGAGCCTCGGAATTCCGAACCTGCCCTGAGCAGCAGATGCCGCCTGTGTTCACGCGACGCCGTGCAGTGGTCAGCCTGGCACTTCAATGCGCCGCGTGCTTTTGGTCGTATGCGGCGACCTCGAAGGCTTTGAAGCGACTCGGCATCCTATCGTTGGGCAGCCCTCAAGATGAAGACGAAGTCGCCTTTCAGCGCACCTTTCTCGAAGCCCTAGCAAGGGTTGGACTGACGGTGGGAATCTTTCGATCGTTCGAGCCTATTCTGGAGCAGAGCGAACGTCCGAGCGACTGACGGCGCTCGCGCAGGAGCTGGTTCGCACTGGAGTCGACGTCATCCTCACCGGCGGCCACGTCACGACCGTCGCGGCGGCCAGGGCGACCAGCTCAGTACCCATCGTGTTCTCTATGAGCGTTCGAGCCTATTCGGGAGCAGAGCGAACGAAAAGCGACCGTGTCTCCGATCCCGCTATGCCGTCAGCGACTCACTTGGCGGCCTTAGAACGGCTATCTACTGCCGAAGCCGGAAGTACTCGGCGTCGAGAGCCCACGCAACCGCCGCGGCAGAGTGACGACCTATCGACGCTCGGGCCAGCAACCCAGGCGCTGATGCTGCCCAGCGGACTGGCTTGATGTCTTTGATCTGGGCCCTCGGGAACAGTCATGTAGTCGCCCGACAGGACCACCATTTCAACGAGCTTTCCCGCTTCGATAGCACCTTGCTGTGCTTGTCGAAGGTGCAGCAGGGACCGGCATTTGTTTAGGGCGACCGCGCCGGCTCGCGCGTCAGTGCCTGATCCGCTCCATAAACCTTGCCCGTCGGATCCTGAGGGTGATCATGAAGTACAGGCCGACGAACGGATTGAGGATGTTGACCAGGCTGTCCGTGCAGCTAACTCAGTCGCCGGTGAGCTCCTTCGTCGGCGGCAAACGGTGACTCATCACGTACTTGTAAAGGCCACCGGTGTCGCCTTCGATGAGCGCGCCCCTGCTGAGGTCGCGGTTGTTGGCGTCGAGCTCGAGGGTGGTCTGCGGCCAGCCGTTATCGGCGTAGTGCACGACGCGACGGCGCGTGTTGAAGCCGAACACGTCGACGCCCTCCGGGAACTCCTTCAGCAGCTCCTCGGCGAGCTTCTGGCCCCCCGAGCCTTCGATGTGCGCGTTGCGCAGCGAGCGGTCGGGGTTCAGGCGGATGATGATCACCGCCGGCACGCGCTGGCCCATGCCGGCGTAGGTCGTCCCCTGCGCGATCCACCCCTCACTGAGCACCTTCATCAGCTTCTCGGCAGTCGAGTCGGCGTAAACCTTGTTGACCGCGTCGAGCATGTCCATCAGGTTCATGCGCATCATCGACCACGCTTCGAGCTGCGGCGGATTGACTTCCACGTGGCCGCCCTTGCCGCCACCCTTGCCACCCTTAGCGCTCCCTGCCGGCTGACCTCGCTCGTCGATGCCGGCGGCGACGCGGCGGGTGCGCACCGCGGCGATGAAAGCGTTGCGCTGGCCGACGATCGCGCGGCCGGCGCTGTCGACCGCCCGTTCCTGCTGGTTGACGAAGTCACGCAGCGTCGCCGACGCGCTGGCCGCAGCCGCGCGCTTGTACTCGCCCTCCATCGCCTTGGCCAGGGCGTTGATCTCGGACATGCCCGGTGCGCGCTTGACCATCTCGCCGATCAGTTTGTCCGTGACGTAGCTGATCATCGCGTTCTGGTAGTTCGGCTTGGCCTCGGCATCGGCCGAGCTGGTCATCGTCGTGAAGAAGATCTTGAGCGCCGACTTCCAGGAGTCGAGGATCTTCAACTGCTTGTCCATGATCTCCGCGGCGATGTCCTCGTCGGGCATGTCGACCGCAGGGAGCTGGGGCATCAGGTCGTCGCCCGCGAGGTCGGCGGACAGGGGCGCAGCGCCTGCGCTGCCACCCGGCGCGAAGGTCGCAGCGGTTCCCAGCGGGGGCTTGGCGGCCTGTGCAGTGCCCGCGGCTGACGCGGCAGGCGGCATTCTCGAGACCGTGGCCGGCCCGGCCTGAGCCTGCTCGTCGGCGCGCGACGTTGCGGCAATGATGGGCCTTTCGCTCTCATCGTCGTCGTGATCGTCGCCGTCCTCGCCACGGCACTTGATCTTGTTCAGACGCAGCCCGGTCTGCTCGAGCAACGCCAACTTCACGAGCTTGGACATCCCGGCGACCTCGGCCTTTAGCGCGAAGGTCATCGCACCGCCCTCAAGCGCGCACACACCGGGGTAGAACTTGGTGCTGCCACCGCCCAGTTCGTCGCTGAGCACCTTGCGCCGTGCCGGCGGGATCGGCTTTCGCGACAGCAGCACCTTGACCTGCTTGCCGGACTTGGCCACCAGCGCGTGCATGGTTTCGCCCTTGGCGACCATCTTGAGCAGCGGCTTGAGCTTGGTGGTCAGCAGCTCGGGTGTCAACTCATCGTCATCCTCGTCGTCCACCTGCGCTGCCTGGGCCGCCTTCTTCTCGGTGTCGGCCTTGGCCTTCTGCGACTTCTCGTGTTCCGAGCGCGACTTGGTCACGTCGCGTGCCGCGGACTCGGCGTCTGCCTGCATCTGGACAAGGTACTTGCTGGCCGCCGAGGCCGCGATCACTGCCTTGTCCTTCTTAAGCGCCGCGATCACCTTGGTGATCTCGTCGAGCGCCTTCTCCTGCTCGTCGTACTTGTCGTCGCCAGCGCGCTTGAGCTTCTCGAGCGCCTTCTGCAGCCCATTGTCCTTGACCTTGTTCTTGGCTGCCAGATCTTTCCAGGCCGCGTCGTTGAGAAGTTTGGACTTGATCTCCATCATCAGGGCTCCCAGGTGAGACGACGAGGCAGACTATCCGCGACGGGACGCAGTCACAGAATGCTCGGGACGCATGAAAGCTACTCTCGTCCGGCTCGATGTGCATCCACTGATTTGCGGAGCACAAGGGTTCGACAGAACGTCGCTCACCTCTACAACCGTGGCAAGAACGCTATGGACCTACGAACTATTCCAAACGAGGTCTGACGCTGCAGCCTAGACATGGGGACTGCTGTCAGAGGTGTTATCTGATCCGGGCACGCGAAAACGGGAGCGTCATCTGAGTGCGATTTCGGACACGGATAGGTCCAGAAAGACAAAGGGGTCACGCCTCTCGACGTAACCCCTTCAATTTCTTGGCTCCCCGACCTGGGCTCGATCCAGTTGCGGACAAGCGCAACGATCCCAAGTTCGTGGATCGAACGAGCGTTCCCTATGCCTGGATGGAGACGGTGCCGGCACGAGCGTCATCGCCAGGCTGTTCGGCAAGGATGAATAAGTTCGCCTCGCCACCGTCTGAAGTGATGCTAGAGGCGCCCGGCGTCGGGCGTGAACCCTCGTTTAAGGGGGTGATGCGCTTCGGTGCAGACGATCCCGGACCCTCTGGAATGGCGCCCGCCGGTTTCACCGCTTTCACCCCCGGACGGTTGCCAGCGACCGCTGTTGTCGGAGACGCTCACACAGCTGATACCCTAGCCCAAGCCGTCACGATCGCCGTCGCGGTCCCGGCCTCTGCCATGCCCGGTTTTCGTTGGCTCCCGTTACGGGTCAGAGCTCCCAACCGTCGATGCCTGAGCAATCGCATTCCCGCAGCCGTGTCGACGCAGCGACGGCGAACTCTATTCGATGATCCGGTCGGCCTGCAGCAGTAACGATCGCGGGATCGTGATGCCCAGCGCCCGCGCGCTTTTCTGGTTGACGACGAGTTCGAGCAAGGTGGCGGCTTCGACCGGGACATCGGCGGGCTTCGCGCCTCGCAACACCTTGTCGACGAGGTGCGCCGAACGCCGGATTTGATCGGTGATCGAAGGCCCGAACGAGAACAATGCGCCAGCGTCGGCCATCGGCGCATTGAAGCCGACGACGGGGATGCGAGCGCTGTTCGCCAGTTCGATCATCTGCGCACGCCGGCTGACGGCGATGCCATTGGCGACGATGATTGCCTGGACCCGTTGCTCGATCAAGCTCTTCACCGAAGCATCGAACTGCGTCGGATTAGTAGCATCTGCGACGACCATGCTGAAGCCGAGCACGCCTGCCACCGGCGCCAGTGCGGCCTGATCCGCTACGGAGCCCGGGTCGAGTGTGTTGCCGAGGACGCCCAGGCGCTTCAGACCCGGGACGATCTCGCGCAGGAGCTCGACACGCTTGGGGGCAAGCGATTCGGCCAGGCTTTGGACCACGCCGGTCACGTTGCCACCGGGCCGCGCCATGCTCGCGACCAGCCCGGCCGCGACCGGATCGACCACGACGGCGAACACGATCGGAATGGTCGAGGTCGCCTGCTTCACCGCGCTGGACGCCGTTGGGCCGATGCCGACGATGATCTCGGGGCGGCGCGCCACCAGCTCCGCAGCCCGTGCTGGCATCGTCTCCATGCGGTCATCACCGAAGACCCGGTCGTAGGAAATGGTACTGCCTTCGTTCCAGCCGAGTTTGCGCATCTCGTCATAGAACGGCTCGGTCAGGGCCTCATCCTGTCCCCGCGGGGCGGGCATGAACACGCCGACGCGACGCAGTGCCGTCATCGGCTGCGCGGATGCTGTCGACACGATCAGCGCAAGACCGCCAACGAGGAACCGGCGTCTGGGGTTCGTCAGCTCAGGCATTGCGCCATTGTTGCAGGGCTCGCCTTCGCCCATCGGGAGCTGACGCGAGCCTTCAGACGAGGGGCTTCAGCGCCACCTTCGTCAGCATTTCTCGTGCTCGTCGAAGTTCAGATAGGCCTCGGGTGCAACTAGTGCGAGATCCATGAGGGCTAACTTCGTCGTGCTCCATCAGGCGCCTCAAGAGCTGGTTGTACGCTTCGACATTAGCTTGCCTCGTGCGATGACCCGGGCCGCCGGGCTCGACCGCTGCCGTCGCTTCGCCCATGCAATTTGTGACGCGGCCACCCTCGGTGCCCTTGATGACGCGCGTCGAAATCACGCGATTCCGAGCGCGTGCGCCTGATCTGGGAAGGAGTCGGTGAGCAGGCTTCGCCGGTCAAGCCGACCCGAGCGTGAACCCGCGGGAAGCCAGCGCTTCTTTGATCTCGTCGAGCGCCTTGTGCCCGAGCTTCGGAGTCTTCAGCAACTCGGTCTCGATGCGCTGGATCAGGTCGCCAATGCAGTGGATGTTCTCGTCCTTCAGGCATCTCAAAGAACGAACGCTGAGTTCTAGATCGTCGACCGGACGGCGCAAGAGAAATTCTTTCATTTCGCGACGGATCTGCCCGAGCAATGTGGCCCGCGCTTGCGGGCAATCACGCTTGCCGATCGTTTTCGGGCCGCTTACCGCAATGCGGACCTTGGGGATTGACCATCACGGTGCGCCGGCTGCACCGTGACGCCGCCTGACCGCTCAGTCCCCCATCAACGCCATCAGCATGCCTGCAGAGGCGGCCGCGGCCGTGAGTACGATGGCTACTGCGAGAGTGCGCAAGTGCGGCCCGTGGCGCCGCCAGTCGGAGGGCTCAGGCGGACGCGACGCGCGGTCATGCACCCGATGCGAGGTGGGGTCGAAGCCGGGAGGCAAGGCCATGGGTGCACTTCAGTCGTTGCGCGACTACCCACCATACCCGCGGGGATGTGCGTGAACCACCTGTCAGACCTGACAGGTCCCGACTCTGCGCGTGCGATCGAGCTCGCGCTGATCGTCAATCGTGTAGCGCGTACCACCCGCGCCGAGCGGTCTCTCAAGCCAGGGCTGCTTTGGCTCTTGGGCGTCCGTTCGATGGAGTGGTTAGACCTCACGGCCCAGGTGCGGCGACCAGAAGCACCGCCCCAGCGACAACAACGACGCCGACAAACGCCAACAGCGCCAAGGAGATCGGCTTGAGCCAGCCTCGCCTCGGGTAGTTCGTGCCGAACCGCCCGGCGACAAACGCTACCTGCGAGCGTGCGCTTGA
>Ga0068865_100001810_pt1 | contig 12557 bp, 12 predicted proteins | sample KBSMisM12_FD_75293 | JGI IMG/M metagenome (GOLD analysis project Ga0068865, IMG submission 75293) | Miscanthus rhizosphere microbial communities from Kellogg Biological Station, Michigan, USA - KBS Miscanthus M1-2 | ecosystem: Host-associated > Plants > Roots > Rhizosphere > Soil ...
CGTGCCGCGAACGCGACGGCTCCTACGCCGAACGCGTCTACGACCACGTCGTCAACGGCGTCGGGCAGTTCGAGGTCCACATGGGCCCACGGCGCGAGTTCGCGATTTTCAAGGGCGTCCAGGACGAGCATCGCGACCACGAGTCGCCGGAGAACCTGCTGAAGCCCTTTCGGGTGACCTTCGAGAACGGGCGCGCGAAGCAGCACTGGGAGATTCCGTCGCTGAACCTCGCATTCACCGCGACGATGGCCGGCGGCTCCAGGACCGACTGCGAGAGCTGGTATCTGCTGCTCGAGCCGATCGACAAGACCTCGCACTAGCGCACCGCGATCATCGCGGTGCGTCCGGCCCTCTCGGAAGCGCTTGCTCCGCCACGTCCTTCGGGCGCTCGACCGATGTCACACTAATGTGATCTTGCCGCGGCCGGGCTGTTACACGGCCGCGCTATCCTGCGGCCGATGACGAACCGGACCGCATGAGCCTGACGATCACGACGATCGTCTGCGCCTACAACGAAAGCCGGCTCCTGGCCGGCTGCCTTTACTCCCTGCGGTCGCAGACTCGCGCTCCGGACGAGATCCTGGTCATCAACAATGCGAGCACCGACGAAACCGGTGCTGTGGCGCGCGCCGTTCCGGGCGTGCGCGTGATCGACGAGCCGGCCAAGGGGCTGGTGCAGGCGCGCGAGACCGCCCGCCGCGCCGCCCAGACCGACATCGTCGCCTACATCGACGCGGACTGCCGCGTCCCGATCACCTGGCTGGAGCGCGTCGAGGCGCATTTCTCGAAGCCGCACCCGCCGGTGGCGGTGACCGGCCCGTACCGGTTCTACGACTGGGACTGGAGCGGCCGCGCGCTGCTGCGGACCTACGACGTCCTGGTCGCGCCGCCGACCCACGCCGCGGTGCACCACCTCTTCGGCGTCGGCGCGATCCTCTACGGCGGGAACTTCGCGGTCCGCCGCGACGCGCTCGCCGCGATCGGCGGCTTCGATCGGCGGATCGAGTTTCACGGCGAGGACACCAACCTGGGGCGCCGCCTCACCCCGCTCGGCCGGGTGGCGCTGTGCCAGGACTGCTGGGTGTGGACTTCGGCGCGCCGCTACCGGGCGATGGGCAAGGCCGCGGTGTTCAGCGTCTACGTGCGCAACTTCTGGTCGGAGATTCTCCGCCATCGTCCTGCCGATGGGACCCATCTCGACGTGAGGGTGTAGTGCCCGGATACGAGCCGTTTCTCCTCTGCGACTTTCACGTCCACACCAGCTGGAGCGACGGCCGCCTGTCGCTGCGCGAGGTGGTGGATCTGTACGGCAAGACACGCCGCTTCGACGTCATTGCGATCACCGATCACATCCTGATGAAGCGCGACATGCTGGCCCGCGCCGGACGCCTGTTGTCGCTCGGCCGCCGTGAGTTCTCGGTGACCGAAGACCGCTTTCAGGCGTACCTGGACGAAATCGCCGCCGAGGGGCGCCGCGCGCGGAAGCTGTACGACCTGCTCGTCATTCCTGGCGCGGAGATCACGCAGAACCACATTCGCAGCAAGAAGAACTCGCACATCGTCGCGCTCAACATCAACGAGCACATCAGCGCGGATCAGCCGGCCGAGGACATCCTGCACGCGATCCGCCGGCAGGGCGCGCTGAGCATCGCCTGTCATCCGCACCATCGCACCACGCGGCGGATGGAGATCGGGACCTGCTATCTCTGGGACCATCGGAAGAAGCTCGCCGAGCTCGTCGATGTCTGGGAAGCGGCCAATCGCGACGACCTGTTCTCGGTGACCAGCCTGAAGCACTACCCGTACGTGGCGAACAGCGATTTCCACAAACCGAAGCATCTCTACTCGTGGAAGACGCTGCTGCGGTGCGAGAAGACGTGGGAGGCGATTGCGCGGACGCTGCGCGCCAACGTCGACATCGCGCTGACGTTGTACCGCAACGGCTCCTGGGCGGCGTGATGTCGATCGGCGGCCAGGGTTCGGTGAGATGTGATCGGGGCCAGCGGGCGAAATGCCGGCTCACCTCCGATCGGCAGGCTTCTCGCCGAACGCTGGGCGCCGATCGATCTCGGCGTGATGGGCCGCATCGGGCAGCAGTTCCCACAGGAACAGGCGCAGTCCGACTTCGTGGCGCCGCACCCGGCAACCGTTGCCGCGGGATTGAATGATGCGGGTGTGGGCGACGCCGGTCTCCGGGTGCGCCGAGACGTAGACGACGCAGCCGCATTCGAGCGTGAGGTTGTGGGACATGGGTCTGATCTACCGCAAACGCGTGATGGTACAGAGACGCTCGCATCACGAAATTGTTTACATCACGTTTCTGTAAACAGCAGGCCTGCCGGTGTTTCGCTTGCACGGCACGAGCCTCGAGGTGCATATGCCGCAAATCCGATCCGCGCGGCCCGCTGTTTCGGTGATCATTCCGGCGTACCGCGCCAGCCGCGACATCGCTGACGCGCTCGCTTCCGTTTTCGCGCAAACCTTTTCCGACTTCGAGGTCGTCCTGGTCGACGATGGATCGCCGGACGCGGTCGAACTCGAGGCGGCGATCGCGCCGTTTCGCTCGCGGATCCAGTTCATCACCCAGCCGAACCTCGGCGCCGGCGCGGCGCGCAACACCGCGATTCGCGCATCGACCGGCCGCTTTCTCGCGTTTCTCGACGCCGACGATCGGTGGACGCCGGACTTTCTCGCGCGCCAGGTGGCGGTGCTCGAGTCGGATCGCCACTGCGCGCTCGTCTACTGCGATGCGCTGCTCAGCGGCGACACGCCGCTGGCCGGTCACCGCTTCATGGAGGCGGCGCCGTCGGACGGCGAGGTCACCCTCGTCAGCCTCATTCAGCAGCGGTGCAACATCGTGCTCTCGACCGTCGTGGCGCGCCGCCGTGTCCTCGTGGGCGCAGGCCTGTTCGACGAGTCGCTGCGACGGGGCCAGGATTTCGAGCTGTGGCTGCGGCTGGCGTGGGGCGGCGCCTCGATGACCTACCAGCGCGACGTGCTCGCAGAACGGCGAGTGCGCGCCGAAGGGCTGTCTGGAGACGCCGTCAGCACCGTGCAGCGCGCGCTGACCGTGCTCGACCGATTCGGCCGCGACCGTGCCCTCGATGGGCCGGCGCGCACGGCGCTCCGGATTCGAACGATGGCGCTCGTCGACCGGCTGGAGATCGAGCAGGGTAAACAGCGGTTCCTGGAAGGCAACTTCGCGGCGGCGCAGTTTCACTTGAGCGCAGCACGGCAACGGCCGTTGAAGATCAAGCTGGCGCTGCTGGGGTTGCGGTTGTCGCCGCGGCTGTTGCGCGGCGCCTATCTCAGGTTCCGGCCGGTGTGACTAGTGGACGACCTGCCAGCCATGGGCGGTGAGGTCGGACACTTCGAGCTGGAACATGGCCAGCGTGCGCTCCACGCGGTGCCAGTCGTGATACCAGACGTGATGGGCGGCCTCGCCCTCGCGTTCGAGGATGACCTCCCAGCCGGACTCTCCGTGGGATGAAATCGAATAGCGTCGGGTTGATGCGGCGTTGCGAAGCACGATCGAGAACATGAGGAGCTGCCTCCGGGTAACGGACCGCCATCTTGGATCGGCGATGCCGGCTCAGTATGTAAACTCTGTGTAACGTCTTTCGACGTCGAGCAGCTGAACCATTCGAGGCAGAAACCAGATGTGCGCGCTGACGCCGCTGACCAGCGTGCGTGCCGCGCGCGCGGCGATGGCGCGCGTATCGATCGTCGCCGAACGCGAGCCGACGGCGAGCCTCAGAAGGGCCGCCGCGTTTCTCCTGACGCCTCGAGTATCGTCCTGTCCCTTCCGTTTGGCGTCGAACGGCAGATGCGCCCATGCGGGATAGCGGCGATGCAGGGTTTCGGTGTGCAGCGTGCGATCGGCCGCGGTCGCGAAGGGCAGCGAGAGCATCAGATCCACCAGTTCCGCGTCCAGAAACGGGGTCGAGACCTGGCAGACGTCCAGCACAGCGTAGGGCGCGAGCGCGACTTCGCGGCGCATGCGTGAGAAAAAGAAAAACCCGGCGATCGGGTTGGGCGCGTCGGCGTGGCGGGCGATCTCGCCGGCCATGCGCGAGACGGCAAGCGGTCGCCCGAACCGCGCCGCGCCGCGCCGGGTCAACAGGCGAGCGAGGGCCGGTTCGATCGTCTGCGTGCCGCCCAGGATCCGTTCAGCGGCCGCTTCGAACCGTCCGTCCACGAAGTCGCGGTGCAGCAAAGCGTCCAGCCGCTGGCTCTGTGACAGCACATCGCCCGCAAGGCCGTCGAACACCTCGCAGCGCCGGCGACCGAAGTAGTCGCGCAGCGGCAGGAACTGGACGTGTTCGTCGGAGCAGTAGTGGGTCAGCACGTTCTTCTCGCGCTCAGCGGCCAGGCGATGCGTGCGCTGCGGGATGAGGACATGGCGCACGCCGAGCGCTGCCGCCACAGTCTGCGCGACGGCGACGTCATCGGCAGCGGCCGGCGGATACGGATGCACGGTCACGCAGTGATCCGGCATGGTGCCGCGCTCGTGCATCGCAAGAAGAATGTGCCGCGAGTCGTGGCCGCCGCTCAACGGGACGACGACCGGGTCGGTCGTCTGTCGCAGCGCGCGTGCGATCGCGGCGTCAAAACTGTCGGCGAAGCGGTCGACCGCCGCGGACCGCGAGATGTCCGAGCAACGCGGGTAACGCCACGCACCATCCGTCGTGGTGCCATGTCCGGGCGTCCAGGAGATCGCCGTGGCCGCAGGGACCGCCCGGATCGCGGCGAAGGGCGTATCGTCGCCGACGAAGAATCCGACCCGCAGAAACACCGCCATCGCGGCGTCATCCAGCTCGGCCGGCACACCGGCGGCGAGCAGCGCATCGATCGACGGTGAAATACGGACGGACGCCGGTGTCACGCTCCAGAACAGCGGCTGCACGCCGAAGCGATCCCGCCGGACGGTGAGGCGTCCGTTTTCCCAGTTCCATCCACTGCAGACGCCATCGATCGAGCGCCGGCCGGCGCGGAACTCGCCAGGCCCGCTGGTTTCGAGCCCCGCGGGCGAGAGTCGGGCCGTGAAGACCGGCGGTGTCACGACCGCTAGTCATGCAAGACCGCTGCTAAGGCTTGTGTTTTTCGCCGACCAGCGAATATGGGGATTGCGAACGTCCGGCGCTGCCGCGCGGTCGGGAAGGGAGAGCAGGGTGACAAAAAAGAAAGCGAGCGTCCAGGTCGTGCGGGTCATCATCGATCCTCCGATGATCCGCACGATAGGACGCCCGCATCACGGCCGCCGGACGAACCGGCGACCGTCCTGCAACGTGTTGCGGCCTTCTACCAGAGCACTTTCAGGCCCAGCTGCAGCTGTCTCGCGTCGTAGGTCGTCGTGATCGTGCCGAAGGTGGCGGCGCTGCGGTTGGACGCCGGCGCGAGGAAGTTCACGCGGTTGAACAGGTTGAACGCCTCCAGCCGGAACTGCAGCTTGGTGCGGTTGTTGACCGAGAAGTTCTTGCTCGCCGCGAGATCGAACTGCCAGAAGCCCGGCCCGCGAACGCTGTTCCGCGTCGCGTTGCCGAACGGCTGGCTGGGATCGGTCGGCAGCGACACGCACGACGGGTTGAACCAGGCGGTGATCGTCGGGTCGGCCGCGTACGGATCGCACGTGACGTTGGGCCGATAGTTGTTGGCGCCGGAGAAGTCGTTGGTGATCCCCGAGACCTGCAGCGTCGGGCCCGGCGAGTAGGTGAACGTCACCATCTCGCCCGGCGTGATGGTGTTGATGCCGGCCACCTGCCAGCCGCCGGCAATGAGATCCATCGCCGTGGACATGCCGTTCCCCCAGCGCTTGCCTCTGCCGAAGGGCAGCGACCAGACGAAGCTCGTCGTGCTGTTGTACGGCTGGTGGTACGCCGACGGACCGTAGTCCGCCGCGAGGTTGTTGATGTCCTGCGGCGCGGGGAAGTTGCCGTTCTGGTTCTCCAGCGCGCCGGCGGCGTTGTCCTTGGCGTTCGACAACGTCAGCGAACTGAGGATGTTCACGTCCGCGCCCATCCGCCACTCGTACTTCATCTGGAAGGCGTCGTAGCGCGACTTGCCGCCGTTGAACACATAGGTGATGTCGCCCCAGGTCGGGATCGGCCGGCGCGCCGCCAGCGGAATCGTCCCGGCGGCGTTGTTCACCGCGGCCTGGTTGTAGTTCGCCACCAGCAGCAGATCGCTCGCCTTGTTCCCGACGTAGGCGAGATCGATCAGCATGTGCGGGCCGAACTCGCGCTGGACCGAGACGTGCCAGCTCTGCACCGGGCTCGAGTGGAAGTCGCGCGGGATGTAGCTGACGAGCGCGGTCAGCGGGTTGAACTTCGATGAATCCGTCAGGCCCGCCGGATACCCGGCCTCGGTCGGCACGAAGCCCGCCGTGGTCGGCGACTGATTGACCGCCGCGCGCACGACCTGCGGACCGTTGATGCCGAGGAGGTTCGCCGATCCGATGCGGTTGACGTGCACGTAGCTGATCCCCCAGCCGCCGCGGACGACGGTCTGCGCCATCGGCGTGTAGGCGAAGCCGAGGCGGGGCCCGAAGTTGTTGCGATCGGGATCGACCAGCGCACGTTGCGAAATCGATCCATCCGTGGCCTTGATCATCGTCTTGCTGACCGGGTCGAAGTTCGTCAGCAGGTTGTTGGCCTCCCACATCGGCGTCGCGTACTCATAACGCAGGCCCGCGTTGAGGGTGACCTTGTCGTTGAGGCGGATGTCGTCCTGCACGTAGGCGAAGTGGAGGTCCTGCTCCATGTTCGCGACGAGGAACGTGCTCAACGCGTACTGCGAGCGCAGGCCGAGCATGAAATCCGCGAGGTTGTAGAGGTTGTTGCCCGGGAGCGTGGCCGCCGGCTTCGTGAACTGGCCGGTGTAGCTGTCGAGCCCGTACAGCGGATTCACGTCCTGCACCTCGACGTTGATGTGCTGGTACTCGTAACCCGCCTTGATCGACTGGTTGCCCATCAGCCGCGAGTAGTTCACTTTCGGATTCCACACCGTCGGGTACTGCCACTGCGGATTGGTGGCCTGCCGTCCGAACCCGGAGTAGCCGGTGATCGCCTGCGACGGCAGGCCGCCGGCGATGCGCGGGTCGGTCGGCAGCCCGGCAATGTTGAAGCTGTCCGAGGTGCCGAGCGCCGGCGGATTCTTGCCGCCCTGCGTGTTCGACCAGCCGAAGCGCACTTCGAGGAGCGAGCGCTCGGACGGAATGTAGGTCGTCCCCAGCACCAGCTGCTTGTTGCGGGTGTAGATGTTGCCGTTGCCGCCGCCGCCCGAGGGCAGCGGAATCGGCGGCTGATCGTTGGTGCTCAGGCTGCGCCAGCCGTAGCGGCCGAACAGCGACAGCGCCGGGCTGATCTGGAGATCGATCTTGCCGCCGGCCTTGTCGGTGTCGTTGGTGAAGTCCTGCGCGATCGAGTAGTTGTTGGCGGCGCCGGCAACGTTCGGCGCCGGCAGGCCGCCGAGCACGCTGCGCGCGAAGGAGGTCATCGGAATCTGCGTCCCGGCGGGATAGACCACGCCCGTCCTCGGGTCGCGAATGTCCACGCTCAGGATGCCCGAGTTCTGCAGCGTGCTGGGCAGCGTGGAGAACGCGGTCGCCTTCTTGTCCTGGCGGAACCCTTCGAAGTCAGCGAAGAAGAACGCCTTGTTCTGGACCAGCGGTCCGCCGATCGTGCCGCCGTACTGATTGCGGCGCAGCGGCGGCTTGGATCCGTCGGCCGGCTTGAAATAGGTCTCGGCGTTCAGCGCGGTGTCGCGGAAGAACTCCCAGGCGTCGCCGTGAATCTGGTTGGTCCCGCTCCGGTAGGCGACGTTCACCGTCGCGCCCGCGGCGCGCCCGTACTCCGCGCTCTGGTTGTTGGTGACGACGCGGAACTCGCTGACCGCGTCGGGCGGCGGCTGCATCACCTGGTTCGAGAAGCCCTGGTTGCTCGTGCCGTAGGCGTTGTTGTCGACGCCGTCGATCAGGAAGTTGTTGAAGGTGCTGCGCAGCCCGTTGACGTTGAAGGCGCCTTCGCGCGGCGTGCCGTTCGCGCTCGAGCTCTTGTTCAGCGCCGACTGGCGGACGCCGGTCGAGAGCAGCGCCAGCGCCGAGTACTCGCGGCCGTTGAGCGCGAGCTCCCGCATCTGCTCACCGGTGATCACCTGGCTCCGCTGGCTGGTGTCGGTCTCGACCAGCGGCGACGCCGCCGTCACCACCACCCGCTCCGAGAGCTGCCCGACCGCCATCTGGAGGTCCACGCGCATGCGCGCCGCCACCTGGACCTCGACGTTGTCCATCAGCGCGATCGAGAACCCGCTCTTCTCGGAGGAGACGATGTAGATGCCGGGACGCACCGTCACGAACTCGTAGTTGCCGTCGGACGTCGTGGTCCGCACCACCGAGACGCCGGTTTGCGTGTTGGTCAGCGTGACCTTGGCGTCAGGCACCGTGGCGCCCGATTGATCCTTCACGGTCCCGATCACCGAGGCGGTGTCGAATTGCGCCGACGCGCGGGGGACCCCGGCGCTCAGCACGAACAACAGGATGAGCAGACTGACACGAGCAGGCAACGGCATGCAGAACCTCCCAGAGGGTTGAGTGCGTTCGAAAAACAAAAGAGAAATCGTAACGACGAGATGTAACGGGTACACAACGCCGCCGCCGGTGCGGCGCGTCACATCATGGTCATGTCGCCCGCGCACAATGCGGTGTGGAGGCGCTGAATCATGGCACACGAATGGCACCACGCGTTCACGAGAATTCAAATCGAATACATCGAGATGCCCGACCTGAAACTGTCGCTGGAGCAGATCCGCCGGCTGTGCGATCTGCCCGATGACCTCTGCCAGCCGGCGGTCGCGGCTCTTCAAGAAGTTGGTTTTCTCTGGCGCGCGCCGGACGGCCGGTTCGTGCGCCGGGCCCTGGGCCGCGTCGGCCGGGAGATGGGCGCGTCGGACCTCGATCTGTCGACCGCCTTCGCACTGGTCCCCCGGTCGCGGCCGGTCGATTGACAGGCTGCCGAGCCGTCATCCCCCGCGAAGTAACACGGATTTTACACTGCCGTAACCCGGCCGAAGTAGACGAACAACATCGTTCGGCTATCGTGGAGACCATGCCATTGAGACGCGTTTTGACCGCCTTTTTCCTGTTGAGCACGCTGACCGGCACGGCTTCCGCCCAGATCACCCCGGCGGCCGGCTATACGCCGCCGGACGACACCCCGTCGATTCGGGTCGGCGTGACCCTCTTTCCGCTCTATACCTATCAGACGACGCCGGAGGCCACGGACGCCGACGGCAACACCATCAACCGGAGCACGTTCGACGTCGCGCGCGCCTACATCAACGTCACCGGGCAGATCTCGCATCTGATTTCGTTCCGCATCACGCCCGACATCACGCGGGAGAGTGCGCTGCTCTCATTGCCTCCCGGGGCGACCGTGTCTCAGGACAGCCTGGTCTATCGCATCAAATACGCCTACGCCCAGTTCAACCTCGACGATTGGATGACCAGAGGATCCTGGGCGCGCATCGGTATCCAGCAGACGCCGTGGGTGGACTTCGACGAAGGCATCTACCGCTATCGCTTCCAGGGCACGACGTTCGCCGAGCGTCTGCCGCTGCTCACGACCATGACGTCGGCGGACGCGGGCGCCTCGTTCCACTACAACCTCCCGTCGAACTACGGCGACTTCCACGTCGGCGTCTACAACGGCGAGAACTACCAGCGGGTCGAGGTCAACAACGACAAGTCGTTCGAGTTCCGCGGCACGATCCGGCCGTTCGCGAAGCAGGCGCCGATCCTGCGCGGCATCCGGGCGCACCTGGTCTACTACAACGACAACTACGTCGGAGACGATGTCCGCAACCGGGTGATGGGCAACCTGACGTTCGAGCATCCCTACATCAACGCCGAGTTCGACTACCTCACCGCGAAGGACCGGACGCTTGCGAGCGCTCCCGAAGTCGACAGCAAGGGCTGGGCGTTCTGGGCGACGCCGCGCAAGCCGCTCGCCAACGGCGCCTCGCTCGAGGCGCTGATCCGCTACGACCATTTCATCCCGAACACCGCGGGCACGATCGCACCCGCCGCGTCCTCGCCGTTTCCCGGCGTCACGCTGCTGAGCCAGCAGGAACAGAACCGCTGGATCGTCGGCGGCGCGTACTGGTTCCCCCACCAGGGCGGGGTGACCACGGCCGTCATGCTCGACTACGACGGTCAGGTCCTGAACAACATCACGACGGCTCCGGTGCACGCGGTCACGCTGCACGGGTTGATCAACTTCTAGGAGGTCCGGTCCATGAACGCTATCCACAAGATCGCCGTCGCCGTCGCGGGCGCTGCGGTACTCGTCACCGGCGTGGCGGCGCAGACGCAGCGCATCAACGGCGCCGGGGCGACGTTCCCGTATCCGATCTACTCGAAGTGGTTCTCCGAGTACAACAAGATGCACCCGAACGTCGAGATCAACTATCAGTCGATCGGATCCGGCGGCGGCATCCAGCAGGTCACCAAGGAAACGGTTTTCTTCGGCGCCACCGACGGCCCGATGACGCCGGATCAGATGCAGGCGGCGCCCGGCAAGATCCTGCATTTCCCGACCGTCCTCGGTGCGGTGGTGCCGATCTACAACCTTCCCGGCGTCAGCACCGAGCTGAAGTTCAGCGGCCCGGTGCTCGCCGACATCTTCCTCGGCAAGGTGACGAAGTGGAACGATCCGGCGATTGCGAAGCTGAATGGCGGCGTGACCCTGCCGGCCACCGACATCACTGTCGCCCATCGCGCCGACGGCTCCGGCACGACCTACATCTGGGTGGACTACCTGTCCAAGCTCTCGCCGGAGTGGAAGACCAAGGTCGGTGTGGCCACCTCGGTCAACTGGCCGACCGGCGTCGGCGGGCGCGGCAACGAGGGCGTGTCGGGGCTGGTCAAGCAGACGCCCGGCGCGATCGGCTACGTGGAGTTGATCTACGCGCTCCAGAACAAGATCGCCTACGGCAGCGTGATGAACGCGGCGGGCGAATCGGTGAAGGCCTCGGTTCAGGCGGTCACCGCGGCGGCGGCGGAAGCGGCCAAGGCGATGCCTCCGGACTTCCGGGTGTCGATTACCAACGCGCCCGGCAAGGGCGTCTACCCGATCTCCTCGTTCACCTGGCTGCTGCTCTACGAGAACGCCAAGGACAAGAACCAGGCGAAGACCATGGTGGACTTCGTGAAGTGGGCGCTGACCGACGGCCAGAAGTTCGCACCGGACCTCGGCTACGCGCCGCTGCCTGAGGCGATCGTGAAGCTGGAAATGGCGGCTCTTGCCAAAATCAAAGTCTCGTAGCGACGTCGCGTTCCAGATCGGGACTGGCGCGTTCGGGTTCGTGCTGATTGCCCTCGTCTGCGGCATCGGCGTGATCCTGGCGCTCGAGTCGTTGCCGTCAATTCAGAAGTTCGGGTTGGGCTTCTGGCGGACCGAAATCTGGGACCCGGTAGCGGGGGAGTTCGGCGCGCTGCCCTTTATCTGGGGCACGCTGTACTCCTCCGTGCTCGCGCTGCTGATCGCGACCCCCATCGCGCTCGGCATCGCGATTTTCATTTCCGAGCTCTGCCCGGCGGTGCTGCGGCAGCCGCTCGTGTTCGTCACCGAGCTGCTGGCCGCCATCCCGTCGATCGTCTACGGCCTGTGGGGCATCTTCGTGCTCGTGCCGGCGGTCCGCGCGCTGGAAACGTCGCTGCCCGACTCGCTGCGCAAGCTGCCGCTGTTCTCGGGTCCGCCGCTCGGCCTCGGGATGCTCTCGGCGGCGCTGATCCTCGCGATCATGGTGATCCCGTTCATCTCCTCGATCTCGCGCGAGGTGCTCAAGTCGGTGCCGCCGGCGCAGCGCGAAGGCGCCTACGCGCTCGGCGCCACCCGCTTCGAGGCGATTCGCGCTGCGGTCTTCTACGCGCGCACCGGCATCATCGGCGCCGTGATGCTCGGGTTCGGCCGCGCCCTCGGCGAGACGATGGCGGTCACGATGGTGATCGGGAACAACCCGAAGGTGTCGGTGTCGCTGTTCGCGCCGCAGTACACGATGGCGGCGGTGGTCGCCAACGAGTTCGCCGAGGCCGCTGACCGGCTGTATCTGTCGGCCCTGGTCGAAATCGGCCTCGTCCTGTTCATCATCACGCTGATCATCAACTCCTTCTCGCGCCTGCTGATCTGGAGCATGGCGCGCACCGAGAAGATCGTCGCGGAGCCGGTCGAGACGGAGGCGGCGGCATGACGCCGACCGGCCGCCGCAAGCTCCTGTCGTCGCTCTTCGTCGGCTTCTGCGCCGGCGCGGTGCTGCTCGCGCTGATCCCGCTGGCGCTCGTCCTCTTCTTCGTCATCAGCCAGGGCGTGCTCTCGTTGAACCTGGCGTTCTTCACCCACATGCCGACGCCGGTCGGCGAGGCCGGCGGCGGCATGGCGAACTCCATCGTCGGCACGCTGATTCTCAGCGGCCTGGCGGCGCTGATGGCGGTGCCGATTGGCGTCATCAGCGGCATCTACATGTCGGAGTACGCGGGCAGCCGGTTCGCCGCCGCCGTGCGATTC
>Ga0068865_100001835_pt1 | contig 12477 bp, 11 predicted proteins | sample KBSMisM12_FD_75293 | JGI IMG/M metagenome (GOLD analysis project Ga0068865, IMG submission 75293) | Miscanthus rhizosphere microbial communities from Kellogg Biological Station, Michigan, USA - KBS Miscanthus M1-2 | ecosystem: Host-associated > Plants > Roots > Rhizosphere > Soil ...
CGGCGGCGCACTCGGCTTCGGGATCGACCTCGAGATCGCGCCGCACATGGTGTTCATCCGCTACCCCGACCAGCCGGGGGTGATCGGCCGCGTGGGCTCCACGTTCGGCGACGCGGGGGTCAACATCGCGAACATGGCGGTCTCCCGGACGACGGAGGGGGGCGAGGCGCTGATGGTCTTCTCGATCGACACCGCGGCGACGACCGAGCTCGTCGATCAGCTGCATGCGATGGGCTTCGACGACGTCCGCTTCGTCGAGCTCGGGTGAGCCGCAGCCCACGCCGGATGCGGGCCCGAAACAACCGCGAGGTCGGCTGATGGACTGGCCGGAGTCGGTGGAGCGCGTGGCGGCCTTCCTGCGGGAGACGGGCGGGGAGGCACGGATCGAGGAGTTGCCCGCGGAAACCCCCACGGCGCAGGCGGCTGCCGACGCCGTGGGCTGCATCCTGGGCCAGGTGGTCAAGTCGCTCGTGCTCGTCTGCGACGGCACACCGCTCGTCGCGCTCGTCCCGGGAGACCGCAAGGCGGACACCGGGAAGATCGCGCGGCTCGTGGAGGCGCGCCGGGTCGTGGTGGCGAAGCCGGACGAGGTCGTCGCCGCGACCGGGTTTCGTCCCGGCGCCGTCTCGCCGTTCCCCCTCGAGCGCGTGCCCGTCGTCCTCGTCGAGCGAACGCTCCTCCGGCATCGCATCGTCTGGGCCGGAGCGGGCTCGGAGCGGCACCTCGTGGCGCTCTCGCCGGCCGAGCTCGTCCGCCTGACACGGGGGCGCGTCGAGGATTGTGTGCTGGAATCCGCATAATCGAGAAAAGGCGAACGGAGGAGCGACATGCAGGAGACTGCGAAGATCTGGATGAACGGCGAGCTCGTCGACTGGGCGGACGCGACCGTTCACGTGGGTGTCCACGGCCTCCACTACGGCACCGGGGTCTTCGAGGGAATCCGGGCCTACGAGACCCCGAAGGGCCCCGCCGTCTTCCGGCTCGCCGACCACATGCAGAGGCTCCACGACAGTGCGCGCCTCCTCTACATGGAGCTGCCGTACTCCGTCGAGGAGCTGCGCGCCGCCACGCACGACCTCGTGCGCGCCAACGGGCTCCCGGCGGCGTACATCCGCCCGATCGCCTTCTTCGGCTACGGCTCGCTCGGCGTCCACACGCGCGGGAACCCGGTCGAGACGGTCATCATGAGCTGGCCGTGGGGCGCGTACCTCGGCGAGGACTCGCTCACGAAGGGGATCACCGCCAAGATCTCGTCCTGGAAGCGCGTCGGCCCGAACGTCATCCCGCATGTCTCGAAGGCGACGGGCATCTACCTCAACTCGATGCTGGCGACGACGGAGGCGCAGCGCGCCGGCTACGACGAGGGGATTCTCCTGACCGACGAGGGGTTCGTCGCGGACGGGCCGGGCGAGAACATCTTCGTCGTCAAGGACGGCCGGATCCTGACGCCGCCCCTCTCGACCTCGATCCTCCCGGGCATCACCCGCGACTCGGTGATCCAGATCGCCCAGGAGCTCGGGTATGTCGTCGAGGAGACCGACGTGATCCGCGCCGACCTCGCCCTCGCCGACGAGGTCTTCATGACCGGGACCGCCGCCGAGGTGACCCCCGTGCGCGCCGTCGACGACATCGAGCTCGGCGTCGGCGACGTGACGCTCGAGATCCAGCGCGCCTATCTCGACATGGTCAACGGCCGCTCCGACGAGTGGAGCCACTGGCTCGACGTGGTCGAGGTCGGCGAGTCGGTCGCGAAGGTCTAGACGCGCGCGCGGCGCGCAGCGAGCACGGTCGCGACCACGCGGTCCTGCTCCTCGTCGGTCAAGGCCGAGCCGCTCGGCAGGCAGAGACCGCGGTCGAAGAGCCGCGCCCCGACGTCCCCGCCGTACACCTCGTGCGAGGCGAAGACCGGCTGCAGGTGCATCGGCTTCCAGAGTGGCCGCCCCTCGATGTCCTCGGCCTCGAGCGCAAGGCGGATCGCCTCGCGGTCGACGCCGAAGGCGTCGGGGTCGACGACGACGCACGTGAGCCAGGCGTTCGACGTGCCGTGCTCCGCCTCCGGCATGAAGGAGATCCCCGGGGCCTCGGCGAGCAGCTCGCGGTAGCGGTCGCGGATGCGCCGGCGTGCCGCCACCCGCGCCGGGAGGCTCTCGAGCTGAGCCCGGCCGAGCGCAGCCAGGAGGTTGCTCATGCGGTAGTTGAACCCGATCTCGACGTGCTCGTAGTGCGGAACCGGCTCGCGCGCCTGCGTCGCGAGCTTTCGCGCGTGCTCGATCCAGTCGCGATCGTCCGAGACGAGCATCCCGCCGCCGCTCGTGGTGATGATCTTGTTGCCGTTGAACGAGAACGCGGCAAGCGCTCCCTGCGCGCCAGCGGGCGCGTCTCTGTACGTCGCCCCGAGCGACTCGGTGGCGTCCTGGAGGAGTACGACCTCGTGGCGTGCGCAGACCTCGCGGAGCGCGTCGTAGTCGCAGCACTGGCCGTACAGGTCCACCGCGATCACCGCGCGGACTCGACCTCCCGCCGCGCGCCGGCTGGAGATCGCGCGGTCGAGGAGCTCCGGGTCGATCGTCCACGTCGCGGAGTCCGCGTCGACGAACACGGGAACGGCTCCCGTGTAGATGATCGGGTTGGCGGACGCTGCGAAGGTGAAGTCCGAGCACGCGACCTCGTCGTCCGGCCCGATTCCGAGAACGACGAGGGCAAGGTGCAGCGCGGCCGTCCCGCTCGAGAGGGCGACGGCATACGAGGCTCCCGCGGCCGCCGCCACCTCGTCCTCGAAGGCATCGACGTGCGGCCCGAGCGGCGCGATCCAGTTGGAGGCGATCGCCTCGGTCACGAGCTCGGTCTCGCGTCCGGCGAGGTGGGGTGGGGAGAGGTAGACGCGCGCCATGCGGCCCGAGCCTAGCCGGGCCTCCGGGGTGCAGCGATACTCCGGGCATGTCGGGTCACGGGATGGTGTTCCTCGGGTTCGGGAAGTACGTGCGCGCCGACCGCATCTACGCCCTCGAGCCGATCGTCGGAGACGAGCGCGGGAGCGGGCGCCGAACGCTCGTCTGGGTCGAGGGTATCCCCGATCCCGTCGTGGCGTCGCGGACGCAGGAGACGATCCTCGAGGAGATCGAGCTCTACGTCGAGCCGTCGGCGGGCAGAGGCCGGCGGCGGCGGGACGCGGCGCTCGGCCAGCACCCGCGGCTCTTCGAGTCGGCCGAGTGACCTTCGACGAGCTCGTCGGCGGCGACGTCAACGAGGCCGCGCGGGGACTGATCGGCTGGACGCTCCTCGTCGACGGCGTGGGTGGGCGGATCGTCGAGGTCGAGGCGTACGACCAGGTGGACGCCGCGAGCCATGCGTACCGGGGGCGGACTGCACGCAACCGGGTCATGTTCGGCAAAGCCGGGCACCTCTACGTCTACCGCTCGTACGGGATCCACTGGTGCGCGAACGTCGTGTGCGGCCCCGTCGGTCACGCCGCTGCGGTGCTCCTGCGGGCACTCGAGCCGACCCACGGCCTCGACCGGATGCGTGTGCGCCGCGGCGTCGACGACGACCGTCTCCTCTGCGCCGGACCCGGCCGGCTCACGCAGGCGCTCGCAGTGACCGGGGAGTGCGACGGCGCGGATCTCGCCGCGCCTCCCTTTGCGCTCCTGCCGCCCGTCGAGCCACTCGCAGTCGTCCGGACAGCGCGCATCGGCATCACCCGCGCAGTCGAGCTCGAATGGCGCTACGTCGAGTCCGGCTCTAGCTGGTCGAGCCGCCCTTCCCGACGAGCAGCGTGAGCGGCAGGCCCGGCTGGGCTGCGACCCCCGCCTCGAGGCTCTGCTTCACGACCGTCCCCTCGGGCCCGTCCCCGAACACCACCTTCAGCTTCAGCTTCAGCTTGCGGCTGCGTTCCTTCGCCGCGGGCAGGCTCGAGCCGACGAGGTTCGGCACGAGCCCGTCCTGCGCCGCTGAGACCCAGAGGCGGACAGTGCCGTTTGCCGACAGGAAGCCGCCGCGCGGCGCCTGCTGCACGACCTCGCCGGGTCGTGTGCGCGGCTTGGCCGGGACGTACACCACATCGGCGCCCAGCGGGACAGAGTCGAGCGCGGCGCGTGCGGAGTCCACGGAACGACCGACGAGCACCGGGACGGACACCTCGTTCGCGTAGCACGTCGCCGTCGAGGCGGGCAGGCGGCCGGCGAAGTAGCTGATGACGCGCGTCGCCGGGCAGAAGCCGTTGTCGAGCCGCCACCTGCCGTTGCGGAACACCACGCGCGCGCCGTACGTCGGCAGGTACGGCGGCGATGCGAACGACGTCGTCGGCGTCCCGGCCAGGGCGCGCCCCATGAACGCCTTCCAGATGAGCGCGGGGAGCGTGCCGCCGGCGACGGGCTCGCCGTGGAACTCCGTCTCCATCGGCTTGAGCTCGTTCGGGTAGCCGACCCATACCGCCGTCACGAGGTCGGGCGTGTAGCCGACGAACCACGCGTCGGCGTAGTCGTCGTTCGTGCCGGTCTTGCCCGCGACCTCCCGTCCCGGGAGTTGGGCGCGCGTCCCCGTGCCCTCCTCGACGACCTTCTGGAGCACGGCCGTGAGGGTTTCGGCCTCGGCCGGGGTGAGCGCCGCGTGGTCGACCGGCGCGTTCTGTGCCACCTTGCCGCTCCGGCGCGACCCGACGCTCTGCACGACGCGCGGCCTGTCCTTCATGATCGAGCCGTCCACGCGCTTCCCGTCGTTCGCGATCGTCGCGTACGCGCGCGCCATGTCGAGCGGGTTGACGGCGACGAAACCGAGCCCGATCGCGAAGTACGCCGGAAGCTTCGAGCGGATGCCGAGCCGGTGCGCGGTCTCGACGATCGACCGCGGGCCGACGATGTTCGTGAGCTGTGCGTAGACCGAGTTGTCCGAGTGCACCATCGCCGTCGTCAGGTCGATGCTCCCCAGGTAGCTGCCCTCGTAGTTCGTGACCGGCCAGATCCGATCGCCCGCGTCGATCGCGATCGGCTTCGACGTGATGTGCGTCTCCGGGGCGATGCCCTTGCGGAGCGCGGCGGCGAGCACGAGCGGCTTGAAGGACGACCCGGGCTGCCGCTCCGCCTGGGTGGCGAGGTTGAACTGGCTGCGGTGGAAGTTCGTGCCCCCGAACATCGCCTTCACCGCCCCCGTGTGCGGGTCGATCGCGACGAGCGCGGCCGCAGGCCCGTCCGGGTCGGGGAGGATCTTCTCGATCGCTTCGCGCCTTGTCCTGGAGGTCGAGGTCGATCGTCGTCGTCACCTCGAGACCGCCGCCGAAGACGCGCTCGGCGCCGTAGCGCGCGACAAGCTGATCGGTGACGTAGTTCACGAAGTACGGAGCGGGGCCCTGCGTGCCCGGGAGCCGGACGTCCTCCGGCTTCGGCAGCGGCGTCGCGTTCGCGCGCCGCATCTCGGCGGCGGTGATCCGGCCCTGGTCGTGGAGCTGCTGCAGCACGTAGGCACGTCGGTGGAGCGCCGCCGAGGGATGCTGCACCGGGTCGTAGAGCGACGGGCTCGCGGGGATCCCGGCCAACAGCGCCGCCTGCGGGAGCGTCAGCTCCGAGGCGCGCTCGCCGTGGAAGTACGTGCGCGCCGCCTGGAGGATCCCGTACGCGCCGTTCCCGAAGTAGATCGTGTTGAGGTAGGCGGTGAGGATCCGGTCTTTCGACCAGCGCTGGGTCAGCTGCCAGGCGAGCGCCGCCTCGCGCACCTTGCGGGCGATCGTCTGGTCGTTGCGGCTGTACGCGTTCTTGACGTATTGCTGCGTGATCGTCGAGCCGCCCTCGATCACCGCCTTGTTGCGGACGTCCTCCCACGCAGCACGCAGGATCCCGCGGACGTCGACCCCGTTGTGCTCGAAGAACCGCTTGTCCTCGACGGCGACGATCGCCTGCTTCATGATCGGCGCGATCTGGTCGGAGCTCACGAGGACGCGGCTCTCGTCTCCGCGAAGGATCGCGAGCACCCGCTTCTGGTCGTTCTTCGGGTTCGGCGCCGCGTAGATGACGGTGTCCACGTCGCCCCGCCAGCTCGCGGGATCGAGCGCCACGAGCTCGCTGCGGATCGCGGTCACGAGGCCGTAGCTGAACGCCACGGCCGAGAGCGCGAAGAGCACGAGCGTGAGCGCCAGGAGCCGCGGCTTCCGGATCCGGCCGCGCTTGCGCGCTGCCTCCGTACGTCGTCCAAGCCGCACTGCGCCCGGGATTGTAGCCCGGAGCGGCCCACTCGACCGCGCGAGGCGGCCGGGTGGTCTACCCCGCCAGCACTGCGAGTAGCTCGTCGCCGTAGCGGTCGAGCTTTGCCGGACCGAAGCCCTTGACCCCCGCGAGCTCTGCCGACGAGACCGGGCGCCGGCTCGCAAGCTCGTGGAGTGTCGCATCGTGCAGCACGACGTATGCCGGAACGCCGTCCTCGCGCGCCCGTCGAGAGCGCCAGGCTTTGAGCTCGGCGACGAGCGTCATGTCGGCGGGAGTCGAGTCGGCGGCGCGGAACGACGGGAGCCGGCCGCCCGGGCGGGCCTGCAGGACGCGGAAGCCGTCGCTCTCCACCTCCTGGAGCGCACCGGCCGTCTCGAGCGCCCGCACCCAGCGCGTCACCTCGGCGTCCGACGCGGCGGCGAGGGAACCGAATGCCGGCGAGCGCCGTGCCGAGGGCGGCGCCTTGACAGAGCCGCGGAGCATTGCGACGAGGCTGCGGCGCCCGAGAGGCCATGTCAGGCCGACAACCGCGTCGACGATCGCCCGGGCAGGGTCGTCGGGGAGCGCCTGAGGCGGAGCAGGAGCCGCGGGGCGTGCGATCCGCCGGGTGTGCGGTGCGCACACGTCGCAGGCACCGCACGGCGTCGCCAGCGACTCACCGAAGTGCTCCGCCACCTGGAGGTGGCGGCACCGCGTCGTCTCGGCGAACGTGACGATTCGATCCACGCGCGCCGCGGCGGCGCGGGCATAGCGATCGAGGAGCGTGTCGAGCGCCGCGCCCGCCTCCGTCCCGACGGGGAGCAGCTCGATCCGCATCGCGCGTCCGGCGTCGAAGCCCCGGCGGACGATGCCCGCCTGCTCGAGCATCCCGACGAGCACCCTCGGATCGTGCGTCCCGCCGGCCGCCTCGTCCAGCGCCTCCGCGGTGACGCTGCCGCCCGCGTCGCGCACCGTCCGGTAGACACGGCGGAGTACGTCGGGTGTCGGGACGTCGCCCAGCGCGAATCGGCGAAGCGACGCCGCGTCGGCGTCGCCCGCGAAGAGCACCGTGTCGCTCGGACGGCCGTCCCGCCCGGCACGGCCGACCATCTGGACGTAGCTCTCGAGCGAGTCCGGATAGTTGACGAGCGCCACGAGCCGGACGTTCGCCTTGTCGATGCCCATGCCGAACGCCGTCGTCGCCACGACCACCGGCGTTCGACCGGCCACGAACGCCTCCTGGACGCGCGTGCGCTCCGCCGCCTCGAGGCCCGCGTGGTAGTGCTCGGCGCCGATCCCGTGGCCGCGCAGGGTGCGCGCGATCTCCTCGGTCGACCGCCGCGACCGGGCATACACGATCGCGACGCCGTCCTCGATCCCCCGGACCCTCTCGAGGAGGCCACGGAGTCGCTCCTCGCCGTTCTCGGCCTGTTCGACGTCGTACCGGAGGTTGGGCCGGTGGACACTCGTGCGCACGGGCTCGAGGCGCCGGCCGAGCGACTCGGCGATCGCCGCGGCGTTCTCCGGCGTCGCCGTGGCCGTCATCCCGAGTACCGACGGCCCTTCGAGCTCCTCGAGGGCCCGTCGGATGAAGAGGTAGTCAGGTCGGAAGTCGTGGCCCCACATCGACACGCAGTGGACCTCGTCGATCACGACGAGGCCGACGCCGATCGCGCGGAGGGTGCGGACGAACGACTCCTGGCGCAGCCGTTCCGGCGCCGCGTACAGGAGGCGCGTCTCGCCGGTCGCGACGGATGCGAGACGCGCAGCCGCGTCCTCCGGCGCGAGCGACGAGTTGACGAACGTCGCCGTCGCGCCGATCCGGGGCGGAAGCTTGTCGACCTGGTCCTTCATGAGCGCGATGAGCGGCGAGAGGACGAGCGTCGGCGAGTCGCGCAGCATCGCGGCCAGCTGGTACGTCAGGGACTTCCCGGCGCCCGTCGGCATCACCGCCAGGGTGTCGCTGCCGGCCAGCGCAGCACGTACGACGGCCTCCTGCCCCGGCCGAAAGTCGTCGAACCCGAAGAGCTCGCGAAGCGCGGGACGAAGATCGGTCACCCGAACGAGTGTACGGGCGGCGGCGGCGCGCTCCCGTGCCGGCTTCGTGCGGTGCCCGTCACGAGAGCGTGACGGGCACGGAGGCGATGACGGGCTTGCCGGTGGGCGCGGAGGCGCCGCCGTCCTCCTCCACCGTCACCGCGACCACCGATCCGCGCCCGACCCTTCCGTCGACCGGAATCGTGAGGGTCCCGTCCGCGGGGGCAAAGAGCCCCGCCGACACCGGGCGGCCGTCGTCGATCACCCAGACCTGGTAGGTCTTGCCTCTGGGCACGGGCGGGACGTCGGAGACGACGAGCACCGCCCGGCCGTCGCCGTCGACGACGAGCCGTCCCGACGCGCCGGTCAGCGATGCCTCCGCTGCCGGGCGGGCGAGCACCCCCGCTGCCGCGCGCTCGCGGGCGAGCGCCGCGCGCGTCTCGTCGAGGTCGGAGGAGACCGACGCGCCCCAGAGGCCGAACGCGAGCGCCGCGACCGCGGCGACCGCGGCGGCGATTCCGAGTGCGGGAACGAGGCGCGATCTCCGTCGATCGTCGAGCGACACGAGGTTCTGCGGCTCCGACCGAGCGGCCTCGAGGATCCGATCGCGAAGGCCCGGCGCAGGTTCCGGGCCGGCCACGGCGGTTGCCATCGTCGCTGCGACCTCGGTCAGCGAGCGAAGCTCTTCGCGAGCTTCCTCGGAGGACGCGAGCAGCTCCTTCGCACGAGCCCGGTCAGTGGCGTCGAGCGCATCGAGCGCGTACGCGGCGATCAGCTCGTGAGTCTCGGCGTCCACGATCCCTCGGATTCAGCCTCGTCGAGCACCTCGCGCAGGCGCGCCAGGCCGGCGAACATCCTGCTCTTGATGGTACCCAGGGGCACTCCCAGCCTCTCGGCCAGCTCGGATTGGGAGTAGCCGCCGTAGTACGCGAGTTCGATCGCCTCGCGCTGTGCATCGGGCAGCGAGCGGAGGGCGGCCTGCACGATCTCCCGCTCGAGGCCGAGCCAGGCGACCTCCTCGGCCGACCCGAGCGGGTCCGCCGCGTCGGGGTGCCTCCCAACCTCGAGCGGCTCGGCGCGACGCCGTTCCTCGCGGCGCACGATGTCGACCGCTCGGCGATGAACGAGGGTCACGATCCAGGTGCTCGCCTTCGCGCGCTCCGCCCGGTACGACGCGGCCGAGCGCCAGACGGCGAGGAACCCGTCCTGCACCGCGTCCTCGGCGAGTCGCTCGTCGCGCAGGATGCGATAGGCGATCCCGTACGCGACCCGCCCGACGCGGTCGTAGAGCTCACCGAGCGCGCCGTCGTCGCCGCGCGCCACGAGCGCGACGAGTGCCTCGTCCGAGAGGTGCGTGTGCCTGCGCAACGCCGAATCATCTTGGCGAATCCTGGCGCGGGTCGGAAGCGTGTCCACGAGCACGTCCCTGATTCGCCGCGAGAGCACGGGCGGTTCGCCGGTCCGAACCGGCGGGTCGAGCGCGTCGAACAAGCGCCCGACCAACCGACCACCGACCGGAAGGAGAATGGACGATGCGCAAGAGCATCACTGCCGCGGCGCTCGCCGCCGTGGCCACCTCGGCGGCGATCGCCGGGGCCGTTGCGCTCGGCCCGGGAGACGGGACTGCGTCGAGTCATCGGGAGGCGCCGCTCATCGCGGACGATCCCTCGGCTGACCTCACCGACGTCTATGCGTTCCGGAGCCCCGACAGACCGGGCACCGTCACGATCCTCGCGAACGTGATTCCCGGGGAGGACCCCGCGGCCGGGCCGAACTGGTACACGTTCTCGCCCGGCGCGCGCTACAACCTGAAGATCGACACGACGGGCGATGTCCGCCCCGACGTCATCTACCGGTTCGAGTTCCGGCGCAAGACCGGCCCGTTCTTCCTCGGCGACACGGCCCAGCCGTTCACCGTCACGCGCATCGCCAAGGGCAAGACGACGGTCGTCGCGAGCGGCACGACGCCGCCGAACAACATCGGCCAGCGGTCGACGCCGGACTACCGGAGCCTCGTCGCCAAGTCACTCGTCTCGTTCGACTCCGGCGCCGCGAAGGCGTTCGCCGGGCAGCGCGACGATCCGTTCTTCGGCGACATCGGGGCGATCTTCGACCTCGTCGCGATCCGCAAGGGAACCGGAAACATGGGCGGAGGGAAGGACTTCTTCGCCGGCTACGGCGTCCACACGTTCGCCGTCCAGCTGCCGATCGCCGGCCTGACCGCGAAGAACGGGACGATCGGCGTGTGGGCCTCGGTCGACCGCCGCAAGGTCACGACCCGAGGTGCGACGACCCGGGACTCGGGGACCTGGGTCCAGGTCGACCGCCTCGGGAACCCGCTCGTGAACGAGGTGATCATCCCGACCGGGCTCAAGGACCGCTGGAACGCCCTCCAGCCGTGGAGCGAGTCCCAGTTCCGCGCCTACTACACGGAGCCCATCCTGGCCGCCGTGATCAACAAGCTCTACAAGCTCGGCGCGCCCGAGAAGGGCCGCGACGACCTCGTCGCGGTGCTCCTCACCGGCGTTCCCAAGCTCAACTACACGGGGCCGAAGCTCGCCGACGTGCTGCGGCTCAATCTCACCGTGCCCGTCGCGCAGAGCCCGAACCGGCTCGGCGTGCTCGGCGGGGACACGCAGGGCTGGCCGAACGGCCGCCGCCTCTCGGACGACGTGATCGACATCGCCGAGCAGGCGGTCGGCGGCTTCCTGAAGGACGTGAAGCTGCCGCTCGGGGACGGCGTCAATGCCGACGACGTCCGCCCGCTCGACGCGTTCCCGTACGTCGCCGACCCGAAGGCCGGCTTCGACAACACGAAGGGCATCCAGAAGCCCTGACCAAGCGCGGTGCCGGCCGTGCGTCCCCATGACGCACGGCCGGCACCGAACCGCTCGTCCATTTCCTTCGAACAACGGGCACCCATGACCTCGCCGACCCACCCCGACCACCGAGCACGCGCCGTCGACGTGGCGCTCACGAGACGACGGTGCGCGCGATGAAGCGCAGGTCAGGGCTGCTCGTGGCGACTGCCGTGCTCGTCGCGGTGCTCGGAGCCGGCGGCCTCTACGGAGGCGTCCTCGGTGAGCTTCGGTCGGGCGGAGGGACGGCGACCGCCGCCTCACGGCCGGCGCTCGACGCAGACCCGTTGACCCTCCCGCTCGCGGGCGGGACCGCGGCGACCGTAGCGCGACTCGAGCGCGAGGTGCGTGGCAACCCAGGCGACGCCGGACGGCTCGGAGAGCTCGGGCTCGCCTACCAGCTGCGCTGGCGCGAGACGGGGGACCCGTCGTTTCTGCCGCTCTCCGAGCGTGCACTCCAGGCCGCGGACGATGCACGCCCGCACGATGCGGGCGCAACGCTCGGGCTGGGCAACCTGGCTCTCATCCGCCACGACTTCCGTCGCGCGCTCGCCCTCGGTCGCGCAGCTCGACGCCGCGCGCCGTTCGCCGAGCGTCCTTACGGCGTCGTCGGCGACGCGCTGATCGAGCTCGGCCGCTATCGCCAGGCCTTCGCGACGTTCGACCGGATGACGGCCGTGAGGCCGAGCCTCGCCTCCTACGCCCGCGTCGCGTACGCGCGCGAGCTGATCGGCGACCGGTCGGGCGCCGCTGCGGCAATGCAGCTCGCGCTCGACGCCGCGGGAGGATCGCCCGAACCGACTGCCTGGGCCCACGTGGAGCTTGCGAAGCTCGCGCTCGGCGAGGGCAGGATCGAATCGGCGTCCGAGCATGTCCGGGCTGCGCTCGCGATCTTCCCCGGATACGTCCTCGCGCTCGAGCAGAAGGCCCGGGTCGACGCCGCGCGGGGAAGGCTCGGGGCGGCGATCGTCACGGCACGGCGGGCGGCGACGGCCGTACCGCTCCCTCAGTTCGTCGCGCTGCTCGGCGACCTGCTCGAGCGGCAGGGGCATGCGGCGGCGGCAGCCCGTCAGCGTGCGACGATCATGGCGATCGACCGGGTGCTTGCGGCGAACGGCCTCCGAGTGGATCTCGAAGCCGCGGTCTTCCGGGCCGACCACGACATCCGGCCGGTGGAGACGGTGCGCCTCGCCCGCCGCGCTCGAGCCGACCGGCCGTCGATCTACGGCGACGACGCCCTTGGCTGGGCGCTCGCGCGCGCAGGGAGGTGCGCCGAGGCCGAGCCGTGGCTCGACCGGGCGCTTCGCCTCGGGACGAAGGACGCTCTCCTCTACTTCCACCGCGGGTACGCCGCCGGCTGCGCTGGCGACCGCCGCGCGATGCGCGCGTGGTACCGCCGGGCGCTCGAGCAG
>Ga0068865_100001852_pt1 | contig 12411 bp, 9 predicted proteins | sample KBSMisM12_FD_75293 | JGI IMG/M metagenome (GOLD analysis project Ga0068865, IMG submission 75293) | Miscanthus rhizosphere microbial communities from Kellogg Biological Station, Michigan, USA - KBS Miscanthus M1-2 | ecosystem: Host-associated > Plants > Roots > Rhizosphere > Soil ...
TTCGTGGATCTCATCGCCGACGGTTTCGACCTGGCGATTCGCCTCGGCTGGCTACCGGACTCGACGCTGGTGGCGCGGCGCATCGGCCCGGTGACGGGCAGGCTGGTGGCGACTCCTGCGTACATCGCGGCGCATGGCGCACCGCAGTCGCTCGACGAAATCGCGAAACATCCGGCGCTCATGCAGGGCACGGAAGTCTGGCGTGTACGCGACGGCGATCGCGTGGTCGCGCTGCATCCGCAGGGGCGATTCAAGGCAGATAGCGGCCAGGCTCTGGTGTCTGCAGTGCTCGCCGGACTCGGCATCGCGATGCTGCCGGACTTCTTCATCGGCGAGCACATCGCCTCGGGCGCGCTGGTGACCCTCCTGCCGCAGTACCCGATGCCCGAAGCCGGCCTGTATGTAGTTAGGCCGCCGGGCGAGCACCCGCCACGCAAGGTGCGCGTGTTCACGGACTTTCTCGCTGAGCACTTGTCCGTGGACTTCAGCAAGATGCCCGCCAAGCCAGCAATTCCATAAAATCCCCGCACGACTGTCGAAATCGCCCGCGCCCATTCGACTACCTTACGAACCCCCAATTTGGCGCCCAGACGGCCGTATCTATAAGGAGTACGACATGAAAGTTATTGTGTTTGTGAAAGCCACGAAAAACAGCGAAGCGGGCATCATGCCGAGCGAAAAACTGCTCTCGGAAATGGGCAAGTTCAATGAAGAGCTCGTGAAGGCCGGCATCATGCAGACCGGCGAAGGGCTGCACCCGAGCGTGAAAGCCAAGCGCATCGAGTTTTCGGACGGCAAAACGACCGTCATCGATGGCCCCTTTGCCGAGACCAAGGAACTCGTTTCGGGCTTCTGGGTCTGGAAAGTGAAGTCGATGGAAGAGGCCGTTTCCTGGGCGCGTCGCTGCCCCATTCCGATGCCGGGCGAAGTTTCCATGCTTGAGATCCGTCCCGTCTTCGAGCCGGAAGATTTCGGCGCCGAGTACACCCCGGAGTTGCAGGCCAGGAACGAACGTCTGCGCGTCGAGATCGAGCGCCAGCAGAAGCAGTAGCCAGCGGTAGTTAGTACGCTATCGCCGGATGGCGCGCGCTCATTCGTGCCGGGTCGATGCAGGTGACACCCGGCCGGCAAGGCGGCGATTGACCGCCAGAGCTGCGATTTGCGCAGCCTGAGAGTCGGGTCGAAGCGAGCCAATCGCGCGACGCGCGGTGGCCGCGAAAAGTGAAACCGATCGCTCAAGCGATTATCCTCGGAGCAATTCACTCCGGGAGATCCTCGTGTTGCGCAAGCTTCTGTTCTTCGCCCTGGCTCTGACTATGAACGTGGCAGCTTCGGCGCAGGTACCGGCCGCGGAACTTGCCAAGCCGCCGGTCGGCGCCACGCACTACATCGTCCAGTCGACGGCCGGAAGGCACGGTGAATCGTGGCGCTGGACGACTGCCGACGGGACGCGCATGGCGCGCGAAAGCATCAATCTGCGCGGCCAGGTCTTCGAGCTGGATTCGAGCGGCAAGGCCGGCGCGGATGGAATGCCAGCATCCATCGTGATTCGTGGCGTGACCCCGCAGGGCGACGCTGCGGAGACTTTCACGATCGCCGCCGGCAAGGCGAACTGGAAGAGTCCGGTGGATGCGGGCGGCGCCGCATACGCGAAGCCGGCGTTCTACGCTGCTCAGGGCGGCCCCATCGAATTGACGGCGTGGCTCTTTGAGCGGCTGCTGGCGAGCCCCACCAAGACACTGCCGATGTTGCCCGGTGGCCTGGCGCGCGCCGAGAAACTAACTACCCTGACCGTGGGCGAGGGCGCGCTGAAGAAAGAGGTGACCGCATGGGCGGTCACGGGCGTCACGAATTTTCCGGTGCCGGTCTGGGCGGATGCCGACAACAAGTTCTTTGGCTTCTCGTTTTTCCTGAGCTGGCTGCCGGAAGCCTATGCCGGTGAACACGCGCGTCTTACGGAGGCACAGTCGAAAGCGCTGGCTGCACAGGCGCCTGCCCTGGCGAAGTCGCTGGTGAAGGTGCCGCAGGGTGCAGTGGCATTCACCAACGTCCAGGTGTACGACTCCGAAGCCAAGGTATTTCTTCGCGATCAGACGGTGATCGTGGAGAAGGGTCTGATCGCGGCGTTGTTTCCTTCGAAGGATACGAAGGTCCCGGCGGGAGCGCAGATCATCGACGGCCGCGGCAAGACATTGTTGCCGGGCCTCTGGGACTGCCACATGCATGTCGGCAACGACTACACGGGCGTGCAGGAGCTGTCGATGGGAGTTACCTCGATACGCGATCCGGGCAACGACGACTCGCAGACCATCGATCGACGCAACCGCCAGGCCGCGGGCCAGCTGCTGTTTCCGCACGTGTATGCGTCGTCGCTCATCGACGGCAAGGGCCCGTACACCGCGCAAACCGCCAATGTCGCGAACAGCGAGGCGGAGGCGATCGCGCTCGTCGATCGGGCCAAGGCCAATGGATTCACCGGCGTGAAGTTCTACGGCACGCTCAACAAGGATTGGCTGCCGGCGGCGGCGGCCGAGGCTCACAAACAAGGCTTGCACGTGCACGGGCACATTCCCGTGGGTCTGCGCACGCTGGACGCGATCAAAGCCGGTTATGACGAGGTCACGCACATCAACTGGATAGTGATGCAGGCAATGCCGGACAGCGTGATCAATGAATCGAACGGGATCCAGCGATTCGAAGGTCCGGGGCGCTACGCGAAGGATCTCGACCTCAACGGCAAGCCGATTACGGAACTCATCTCGACGATGGCTGCGAAGGGCATCTACAGCGATCCGACCATGGTCGCATTCGAAATCCTTTACGTCCCCGACAATGGTGATCTTTCGCCGGCCTTCGCGCCGTTCGTAGGCACGCTGCCACCGGCCACGGAGCGCGGCTTCCGCACGGGCGGATTCGCGGTGCCAAAAGATCTCACGCGCGCGGACTATCGCGCGAGCTGGGCGAAGATGGTGGAGTTGTTAGGCAAGATGCACAAAGCCGGTGTTCCGATCGTGGCGGGTACTGATGGTGCGGGCATCGAGATCGTCCACGAGCTCGAGATTTACGTTCAAGCCGGCTTCACGCCCGCCGAAGCGCTGGCCACGGCGACGCTCGCACCGGCAAAGCTCGTCGGCCAGGAAAAGAAAACCGGTTCGATTACGGTTGGCAAGGCTGCGGACCTGGTGCTCGTCGACGGCGATCCGTCGAAGCGGCTCGGCGACCTGCGAAATACACGCGTCGTCATGCTCGACGGCAATCTGCTCGACGCCGACGCGCTGCGCACCGCCGCGGGATTCTCGGGGAGGCCGAAGGCCGCGCAGTAATCTGGCTGAAGGACGCCATCAATCGCGGCGCGCTTCGTGCCGTCATGGGGCAGGCGCCTATGGCGCTGTGTGTCGAGGTTCCCGATAGTCGATGGGAACTCGACTCCATGTCATTCACCATTGTCCCTGCTTGGCCGAGAATCGCCGCGTTGTTCGCGGCCTCAGTGCTCTGCGCACCAAATGCGCTGGCCGGGGATCCCGCGGCCGCTCTGCGAGAGCGGTACGAGGCGCTGACCCTGGCGCTCGAACAAAGCCCGATTCAACCGGGCCTGCGCGTGGAATCCGTCGAGAGCTCGAGCGCGCCGCGTGGCGATGCCTACGCGGTCATTCACTATCCATTCGCGACGGTCGCCGCAGCGTTCACCCAGCCGCAGAACTGGTGCGAATCGCTGATCCTGCATCTCAACGTGCAATATTGCCGCGCGAGCCTCAACGCCGAACACGCGCTGCTGTCAGCGGCGGTTGGCAAGAAGACCAATCAACCGCTCGCCGATACCCATCGCATCAATTTCATTTACACGGTTGTGGCCTCCAGTCCGGAATTCATGCGGGTCGAGCTCGCCGCCGTTGAGGGACCACTCGGCACGGGCAACTATCTCATCGCCCTGGAGCTGATCGCGCTCGAGAACCAAAACTCTTTCATGCACATCCAGTATTCGTACACCCAGGGGTATCTGGCACGCATCGCCACCAGCGTCTACTTCGCCACCCGGGGCCGAGACAAGGTGGGCTTCACGCAAATCCAGGATGGGGATGACCCCCCGCACCTGGTGCGCGGCATCCGTGGCGCACTGGAGCGCAACACCATGCGCTACTACCTGGCCTTCGATGCCTATCTACACGAACTGGAAAGCCCGGCCCCGCAGCGCTTCGAGCAAAGCATTGAACGCTGGTTCGCCGATACGGAGCGTTTCGCGCGGCAGCTTCGCGAGGTCAAACACGACGACTACATATCGATGAAGCGGGGCCAGTACCGGCGTCAGCAGACGGCGCGTTAGGCAACCGCGAGCGGCCGCATGAGGACGGTCTGCAGCGTCTCGTCACCCAGACCGAGATAGATCTCCGCCTCCGAGCGCGCCAGCGAAAATTTCATGCGTCGCTCGAGCCGCGCAACGAGACCGCCGAGCCAGGCGCGGTCGAATGCAAAGGCTTCAAGCTTCTCCGCACGATGGATCTTTGCCTCGCGGACACGCACCGCCCATTGCGCCGGATCCTTGTGCGTGTAGACCGCCACGCGCGGCGCTGCCTTGCTGGCGCGATGGAGACGCTCGGGCTCGGGCAGGCCGATATCCACCCAGGCGGTCAGCGCGCCGGTCAGGTCGCGCACCCATATGGCGGGCTCATCCGGATCCGACAGGCCCTTGGAGAAGCTGATGCCCTCGGCGAACTCCAGACAGTAGGCGAAGACTCGCGCGAGCAGGTAGTCAGGCGTTTCGCTCGGATGCTGGGCGACGCGCAGGTTGAGCGACTCGTAGACACCACGATCGGCGTCCGCCAGCTCGATATCGAACGTGTAGATTGTGGCTCCGAGCGCCAAGTGCCCTCCCGGCGCGAAAGATGCGCGGGGGCAATACTGACAGCTTTGGAGGCGCTCGGGTTACGGCGAGGCGGCGGCCGAGACGGTCTCGCCTGAGGGCAAGGTGCCATCGAGCTCGGGCACGAGAACTTCGGTGAAGAAGAACTTGAGCTCGTCCTTTTCGCAGCGCTCGACAACTTTCTTCAGCGTGTGGGGCCACTCGTCCCAAAACTTCTCTTCGACGTCGCTCGGCAGATTCTTTCCCGCCACGTACATGTGCGCCGATATGTAGGGCATCACTTCCATGCTGAAATCCTTGATGCCGGCCTCGCTCTTGATGCGGTTGACCTCCCAGAGGAAGTCGGCGCACATGAGCTTGCGTACGCGCAGCGTCTCGCCATCCACCGGCGGCGGCTTGAGAGTCACACGCACCACCTTCCTGGCGCCGCGCTTGAACATGTTCACGTTGACCTTGACCACGCTGTCGACGGGCTTGCTGTTCGCATCCAGCGCCGGCAGGAATTTGCGATCGCGCATGTAGGTGGCGGCCACGCCGTCGGCGGCCACGTTGCCGCTGGATGAGCTAACTACCGCGCTGGTCACGCTGCCATCGGCGGCCACGTGCACGTCGACGGGTATCGAGTAGTCTTCTGCAAAGCTCGGCCGGTCGTGAGTGACTTCCAGCTTTCCGTCCGGCAACACGAGCACCGGCTGGATGGGGCCGACTTGCGCGAGAGCGGGGCCGGCGCCCAGGCACAAAACATAACCGAGCAGAGCAAGTGCACGACGAGGTGTGATGTTTCGCATGGCTTCGAAACTAGGCTCGTAGTTCCTTCGCGGCAATTGACAGGGACCAATTGTGTGCACTTCCTCCTGGGTCCTGCCCCGGATTGTGATGCAGCAATCACGAGCGGCGTCATATGTGCAAACACATTCGCAACCAGAATCGCAGCCGGCCTTCAAGAGCCACGAGGGTTGTTAGGTCAAATGCCGCGTGATGCGCGTCGCAGCCGCGCGAGGCAGCACACTTAACAGCGCGATTATTGTGGACCGGCACTAGGTGATTCTCGGGGCGCGGGTACCCTCCGTACATGTCCGGGCCCATGTCAGCAGTGACCATAAGCGAGACCAGAAGCCTGGTGCTGCCTCTCGACACGGTGCTCGAAGCGCTGGTGCAATTCGATCGCAAGGGCTCAGGTCTGCTGCTACACGGCGAAGTGCTGCAGGCGAGGATCATGAGCGGCAGCAAGCGCGGCGACGGAATCGACGTGGCCTTGCGCAACCCGGACAGCCGCATCATCGAGTGGCATCGCTTCAATTTCGCCGCCATCGCCGCGGCCATCATCAGCTTCTGTCGCGCGAAGCGAATCCCGCTGCCGTACGCCGGCGTGAAGTCCCTGACGCTCGACAAGGAAGGCATCACCTTCCGCATCGAGAACCTCGTTAGCGTCGCGAAGCGCGCGGACCTGCAGACTGATTTGTCGGGCCAACCGCTGCGATACGCGAAGGGATACGAGCCGCACGCCATCATTCCGACGTCGAAGACTGAAGCGCTCGTGTGATCCGCGGCCCGCAAAGATGGCGCGCCATGCGCGCGGGCATTAGCATGCGGCGATGCTCATACTCGTCGTTGTCATCCTCGCCGCGTTGCTAGTCTGGGCCGCGGTGGCCTTCAACCTGCTGATTCGCGATCGCAATCGCGTGGCGCAAGCCTGGAGCGACGTCGACGTCCAGCTACTGCGTCGTCACGATCTCATTCCGCGGCTGGTGGAAATGGTCAAGGGATACGCAGGCTACGAACGTGCCGTGTTATCGAACATCGCCGAGCTGCGCGGACAGAGTGCCGCCGCATCCCCCGCGGCGCGCGGTGAAACCGAGAAAACCGTCGCGAATGGCGTGACCAGGCTGGTGGCGCTCGCCGAGGCGTATCCGGATCTCAAGGCCAGCGACAACTTCCGCGACCTGCACAACAAGCTGGTCGACACGGAGAACCAGATCCAGTTCGCACGACGCTATTACAACGGCGCCGTAAACCTGCTGAACAACCGGATCCAGCGCTTTCCGGACCTGCTGATCGCGAACACTTTCGGTTTCAAGCTCGCGGAGTTCTTCGATCTCCCGGATCCGGCAGCCGGCAGGGCGCCAGCCGTGGCGTTGCAATGAGCCTGGTGAGGGCGCTCTTCATCTGGATGCTCTGTGCCTCGGCCGTGCTGGCCGACGAGCGCATCCTGTCCTTCGACGATACCGTCACCGTGCAGAACGATGGCACGCTCACGGTGCGCGAAATCATCCGCGTGCGCGCCGAGGGCCGGAACATCCGCCGCGGCATCTATCGGGATTTCCCGACCACCTATCCCGGCAATGGCCGCCAGATCGTGGTGGGGTTCAGCTTTGAATCCGCGACGCGCGATGGGCAGGACGAGCCCTGGCGTACGGAGCCTCACGGCAATGGCGTGCGCGTATACCTCGGCAGCGCCCGCGTGATGCTGCCGCAGGGCGAGCACACCTATGAACTCGTCTATCGCACTGACCGCCAGATGGGGTTCTTCGCCGATCACGACGAGTTGTACTGGAACGTCACCGGCAATGGCTGGGACTTCCCGATCGATCGGGCCACGGCGCGAGTCCTGCTTCCCGCCGACATTCCGGTGAGTGACATCAAACTCGAGGCGTACACCGGTCCGCAGGGCGCCAAGGACAGAAACTACACCACGACCATCGATGACGGAGCGCCGCTGTTTTCAACCACGCGTGAGCTCGAGCCTCGTGAAGGACTCACCATCGTCGCGATGTGGCCGAAGGGATTCATCACGGCGGCCGTGGAAGAATCGGTACCCGCCGGTGCCGGAGCCACCTCGAGTCCTGGCTATAACTACTCGGGCGACACGGGCAACGCGTCCCAGTACGGGCGTTCACCCATCGAAGCCATGCTCAATCGCGACCTGCGGAAGACCACGCTGCCTGCGTTCATGGGTCTCTTGGGCCTCGCCGCGCTACTCTTCTATTACTACTACATATGGCTGAAAGTCGGCCGCGACCCGCCATCGCGCATCACCATCCCTGAATACGAATCGCCGAAGGGGCAGTCGCCGGCCTCCATGCGTTTTCTCATGCAAATGGGATACGACAATTCCTGTTTTGCCGCCGCAGTGCTTAGCCTGGCCGTGAAAGGGCATCTGCGCATCGAGCAGGACGCCGGCGTCCTGGGGCTCGGCAAGACCTTCACCCTCGTCAAGCAATCGAGTCCGGACGCGAAGCCTCCGTCGGCAGACGAAGATCAGTTGCTGGTAAATATCTTTTCCGAAGGCAACACACTCAAGCTGCAAGAGGAAAATTACGAGCGTGTGAGCGAGGCGCGCACCAACCACCGTCTGTCGCTCAAGGATCGTTACACCTCGGCATTCTTCAATATCAATGGCGGCTGGCACTTCCTCGGCATCGTGTTGAGCATTCTGCTGGCGCTGCCAGCGCTGTTCCTGCCGGGCAAGACGGACCTCTGGCCGGAATGGCATTTCACCACGCCGGCGGGATGGTTCACGCTGTTCACGGTGCTGCTCATGCTCGTGGCCAACGGTGTGTTCGGCAAACTCCTGCGCGCGCCGACGGTGGCAGGGCAGACAGCCATGGATCACATCCGCGGATTCAAGATGTACCTGGAAGTGGCCGAAGGCGAGGACCTCAAACGGATGAAGGCACCTCCGCCGCCACTGACACCGCAGCTCTTCGAGTCCTATCTACCGGCGGCTCTGGCACTGGGCGTCGAACAGCGCTGGGCCGAGCGGTTTGCGGACGTGCTCAATGTGCAGGCGCCCGACTACGCGCCCGCGTGGTACGCAGGTCCAGGATGGAACATCCGGGATATGGGCAGCTTTTCCTCAAATCTCGGCAACTCGCTGAGCAGCGCCATTTCCTCATCTTCCACGGCTCCCGGGTCGAGCTCGGGTGGCGATGGCGGCGGTTCCTCGGGTGGGGGTGGAGGCGGTGGTGGTGGGGGCGGCTGGTAGGGTGCGCAACCGATTCACCGACTCGACGGTATAGATAGTTGGCGTTGAGCCGAAGGGGAATCCAGTGACCAAACTGACTCGAGCGCTGTTGATCGGCGCGGTGCTGCTGTGCGTCCTCACCAGTGTCCTGGCGCAGTCGCCACCCGCTTCGACCAGCCTCAAAGACGAAATGCGCCAGCCCTGGCAGCGCAGCGACGAAAGCTTCCTGCGCTGGTGGCTGGCCGCGGGGCCCTTCAAGTGCACGATGGACGACGATTGCCTGGGTGCGGCCGGAACAGAAGAAACTCAGCGGCCAACCGACGGACTGGCATTGAAAGGCGCCGGTGGCACGACCGAGCACTGGCATCGCATCAGCAGCTACTCGGACGCGGTGCACTTCGACGACTTCCAGGGCGCGCGCGATGGCGCGGTGGGCTTTGCCTATCGGAACGTCACACGCGCGAAAGCCGGCAAGGCGAGGTTGTCGATCGGCAGCAGCGGTCCCATCCGAATCTGGGTCAACGGCAAATTGGTGCTGAGCAGGAGCGGGGCTCGTGCACTGGCTAACGACGAAGACCAACCCGAGGTTGATCTGGTCGAAGGCGACAACGCACTGCTGATAAAGATGCCCGCGGACGCAGCTTTCTCGGTGCGCGTACTCGAGTCCGGCTCGACGCTGCGGCGGACCGCCGAAATAGGACCGTCCTTTGCGGGCTTCATGCCCGCGGCGTTTTCGCTGAATACGGACGTGAATTCGAAGCGTGCCGACGCGCCGAAGGTCAAGGTCGAAGTAGTCGCGGCTGGTGGCGAAGTTCTGTACTCGACCTCGGCCAAACGCGGTGAACAACTGTTCATCGATGGAAAGGCGTGGCCCGACGGCCCCTACGAAGTCCGTTGCAGCACGCCCGACCCGCAGGGCCTGCTCTTCGTCACGCACCTGGCCTGGTACAAGGGTGATGCGCTCGCCAAGGCGCGCGACCTCGTGGCCGAAGCCGCGAAGGCGGATGCGTCCAGACCGGAGGGCGCCATCCTGCAGATGCTCGTCAACCTGGTCGAGGATCGGCTCGGCGCCAAGGTGGCCGATGCCAAGGGCAATCCCTGGGGGGCGATTCATTCGCCGCTCATGGAATACGACGAGCTCATGCTCGAGCGTGCCGGAAAACCTGCGCGCATCCGTGCCAGCGGCTTCGTGCGCCTCGCGTGGATCGACGAGACCGATGGCTCGGTGCAGTACGCGCGCGCCTATCTGCCCACTAACTACGACCCGGCGAAGAAATGGCCGATGGTCATCCAGATGCATGGTTTCAACCCGCCGAACCCGCCGTACTGGCGCTGGTGGGGTGTGGACAGCCGTCACTGGATCGATGGCGAGTTCCCGGGCAATCAGGGAATCATCTACATCGAGCCGCATGGCCGCGGCAACGTGCAGAACGTGGACTTTGCCGTCAGTGACGTGCTCCGCAGCATCGCCGAAGCCCAGCGTCTGTTCAGCGTGGACGACGACCGCGTGTATCTCACCGGAGAATCCATGGGCGGCTGGGGCGTGTGGAACGTGGCGACGCGTCATCCGGAATTGTTTGCCGCGATCGCGCCGGTGCACGGCGGAGTGGACTATCACTTGCAGATGTCCGAAGAAGAACTCGCGAAGCTTTCGCCCGTCCAGCGTTTCCTCCAGGAGCGGCAGAGCTCCTGGTCGATGGCGGAGAGCCTGGTCAATACGCCTGTCTACGTTCATCACGGGGACATCGACCAGGCGGTCAACGTGGACTGGTCGCGCTGGGGCGTGAAGCTGCTGCAGCGCTGGGGCTACGACGTGCGTTATCACGAGTACCCGGGCAAGGGTCACGAGGCGCTGGTGGTCACCAATTCCGCGCTGAGCGTGGAGTGGTTCCTGAAACATCGGCGCGATCCGAATCCGCGCAAGGTGCGCATTCGCTCGGCCGAGCTGCGTAATGCCGCCGCGTGGTGGGCGCGCGTGCAGCAGGCGGCAACTCCGCTCGACTTCATGCGTGTGGACGCGGAAGTCATTGACCGCAATGTAATCCGGCTCGACACTGACAACGTGCTCGACATCGTGCTGACTCCCGGTCCCGCGCTCGTGGATCCCGCGCAGCCGGTGAGCGTGGTTTGGAACGGAGTCGCGCGCGATATGCGCATCACCAACGGCGCGTTGCGCCTGACCAGCCCCGGATACAAGCCGGCGCCCCTGCACAAGACGCCCAAACTACCGGGTGAAAGCGGCGACTTCTTCATGACGCCGTTCGCCGTCGTCGTGGGAACTTCGTCGAAGGATCCGGATATGGTCGCGTTGTGCAAGGCGAAGGCGCAGGCATTCGTCGACACGTGGAAAGACTGGCAGAAACAGACGCCGCGCGTGTTCCTCGACACCGCGATCACGGACGCGGATCTCAAGCGCTATTCGTTGATTCTCATTGGCGGCGCGGACGCCAACCGGGTGACGGCGAAGTTTGCGTCGAAGGTGCCGTTGCGCATCGCCGCCGATTCGGTCCGTATTGACGGCCAGGAATTCAAGACGCGCGATGCCGCCGTGCAGATGCTCTATCCGAATCCGGCGAATCCCGAGCGCTACCTGTGGATCTTCGCTGGCACGTCGCCGGGGGGTATGTATTTCAGCGACGCAAATCAACTCAGGACGATTCAATGGGACTACTTCGTCGTCGACGGACACGTTGCGGCATTCAAACAATCGGTGTCTCCCGAAGACTTGCGCGTGGTGTCGGGAACCTTTGATTACAACTGGCGCGTCGCGAGTGCGCTGCAGGTTCCGGGAGAAGCGGCGGCTCGCGCGAAGAGTTATCAACTCAAGCGGCCTGATCCAAATCTGAAGATCGATCCGAAGGTGCTCGCAAGCTATGTCGGCCGGTACCAGATCCTCGGTGGCCCAGTGGTCGAGGTGAAGCTGGAAGGCGCCAAGCTGATTGCACTCGCTGGCAGACCGACGGAAATGATTCCCGAGGGCAAAGACGTGTTCTATTCGCCATCATTCAACTCGCGCGTGTTCTTCTCGCGTGACGACACGGGAAAGATCACCGGTTTCACGGCATCCGGAAATGGGGACTTCGAGGCGAAGAGGCTCGACTGAGGCTCAAGGCTTGCTCAGGCAGTCGCGGTCGCCAGCCCGCGCGCTTCCTCGCCCTCGAACACCGCTTGCTTCGGATCGATGAACAACCAGCACAACGCGCCCATCACGTAGAGGCCGGCTAACAAGTAGAACGGCACGTTCCAGTTGCCGAACAGTTTGAGCGAATAGCCGACGATCAGCGGCATCACGATGGCGGCAATCTGGCCGGAGGTGTTCATTGTTGCGCTCACGGTCGCGGAGTGTTCGCGGCCGATGTCGACGCAGGTGCTCCACGAAGACGCGGTTGTCAGCATGCAGGTTGCGACGGTCAGCGCGAACAGCACGGCGGCGGTCTTCGGGTCGGGGGTCAGCGTTGCCGCGATGACAAATAGTGCTGCTACGCCGTAGCCGAAGATGCCGGGAAGTCGACGACCGGCGCGCAGCCCATAACGAACGACGATCTTGTCCGACCAGAAGCCGCCGAGGAACTGGGTGCCAATCGCCAGC
>Ga0068865_100001856_pt1 | contig 12405 bp, 9 predicted proteins | sample KBSMisM12_FD_75293 | JGI IMG/M metagenome (GOLD analysis project Ga0068865, IMG submission 75293) | Miscanthus rhizosphere microbial communities from Kellogg Biological Station, Michigan, USA - KBS Miscanthus M1-2 | ecosystem: Host-associated > Plants > Roots > Rhizosphere > Soil ...
AAAGAGTCACAATAAGGCATATCTTTTCGGGCGTGACGCGGAGGCTTTGAACGCGCAGCTTGGGGGTGGCTATCCGGTCTTTCGGACCATGGCGGAAGCCTTCCAAGATGCGGTTCGTAACGCAAATGCAGGAGAAGTGATCATGTTGGCTCCAGGCTGTGCCAGCATGGATCAATTCAGAGATTTTGAGGATCGTGGGAACGTCTTCAGAACAATGGCCAAGGAGTGGCTGGAATCATGAAAAGCAGGACACGGAGTGTCGTTAGAGACCCCATATTGATTTGGCTCGCAATCGCGGCAACCCTCGTCGGTCTGCTCTTCATTTTCGATGCCGGTTACGCTCGCTCGCTTCGTGATGGCCGAGGCATCATCCCACGCGAATTCATCGTCCAGATGGTCGTCATGCCCCTTGCCATGGGGTGCGGTTGGTTCGCCGCCAAAGTCAAGCCTCGACAGTGGCAGCGCTGGTCGAAGTGGCTTTGGATCGGCAGCGTCATTTCGCTGTTGCTAGTGAAGGCTCCTATTGTCGGTGTGGCCATGAATGGCGCGCACCGATGGATTAAGTTCCCCTTTTTCAATCTCCAGCCCGCCGAATTCGTCAAGCTCACTTGCATCCTTTATTTAGGTGGAGTCCTCGCAAACCGAAAGGCGTGGCCGACCAAGATCGCGCCGCGTAAGAACTTCGGACATTGGATGGACACCATTGGGCAAGAGAAGTTTAAGAGAGCGTTGCCCCTCATCTACGTAACTTTCGCGATTCTCCTCATCGAGATCGAGCCGGACCTAGGAACGGCCGCAGTCGTAGGCGCGACCGCTGCCGTCATGCTCTTCGTCGGCGGAGTCAGTTGGAAGTCGCTCGCCGCGTGCGCCGTTATTGGTGGCCTTGGCGTAAGCATCCTGGTCGTCAAGCAGCCTTATCGCGTTCAGCGGTTTACGGACCACAGTGCTCGATGGAGTAGCGAGAACTCCGATGACAGCACCTATCAAACCGTTCAGTCGGAAGCCGCAATGTCGCAGGGTGGAATCACCGGAGTGGGTCTTGGCAATGGACGCGCAAAGCACGTCGAGCCAGCAACTACCACCGACTTCGTCATGGCGACGATCGCGGAAGAAACCGGTCTCATTGGATCGCTCCTCATTCTCGCCATCATGTCCGCGCTTAGTCTTCGCCTGCTTTTCCTCGCTCGTGATGTGAAGGACAAATTTGGAAAGCTCGTGCTCACCGGGGTCGCCGCATGGTTCGGCGTTCAGGCCTGCGTGAACATGATGATGGCAAACGCTTTTATTCCGCCGATTGGTATACCCATGCCGTTCATCAGTTCCGGCGGATCAAGTCTCATCGCGCTTTGGTTGGCCGTCGGCATCTGCCAATCCATGCTCATTCCGGCGCCTGTGAAGGGGGAAACGCTTGCAGTTAGTGATCACCGGCGGAGGTACCGGCGGGCACATCTATCCGGCTCTCGAAGTCGGGCGTCTGTGCGCTGATCGCGGATGGCAACTCGTTTATCTCGGCTCTCTTCGGGGACAAGAGGGCAAGATTTGCGAGGCGCGCGGCATCGCATTTAAGGGCTTCCCATCGGAGCCTTTGTTCAGTTTGAAAACTCCTCGCGGAATTAAGGCCGCGATCAATCTTTATCGGGCATCCGGCATGGCAAGAAAAGCACTCGAGCAAAACAGACCCGACGTCGTCTTCTCAACAGGAGGATATTCCTCTGCGCCTGTCGTCCGCGCCGCCAAGTCGCTCGGCATTCCTTACGTTCTCCATGAGGCGAACAGTATTCCCGGCCGATCCATTCGCATGTTTGCGGAGGGAGCGAAAGCGGTGGCCGTTACTTTCAAGAGAAGCGAGAAGGAATTTCCCAACTGCCGTGTAGTTCGCACGGGAATGCCGGTCCGGAAGGAACTGCGGGACCTGGCTGCTAAACCCCGACCCACGACAGAAAACCCGGTCGCCTTCGTATTCGGCGGCTCACAGGGCTCCGGCTTTTTGAACGACCAAATGCCGGGCATTGCCAAGCTCATGGCGGACGACAGTATCGACTGGTTGCACAGCACCGGCCCCGCCCACATCGATCCCGTCAAGCGAGAAGTTAAGGCGCTTGGCCTAGAGCACTACACTTGTGAGCCTTACCTGCAAGGACCAGCCATGGGTCAGGCGTATCAATATGCAACGGTGGTCATTTGTCGCAGCGGCGGATCGTTGGCAGAATTAGCGGTTTTTGGGTTGCCCAGCGTGCTAGTTCCTTTGCCGAGCGCGGCTGGCAATCACCAGTACCATAATGCGAAGGAATTTGCAGATATGGGCGCCGCAGTTGTACAAACCGAAGATCAGTTCGAGCCAAACCGTTTGGCTGCGTCCATCCGCGAATGGCTCGCCTCGCCCGATCGTCGCGACGCGGCACGAGAAGCCTTGAATAAGTGGGACATCCCCGACGCAACCGAGCGAATCGTTGCTCTCATCAATGAGGCAGGTGGCCGCAAGTGAGAAAGGCTGCCGAGATCGAAGCCGCGTTTCATCCGAAGGAATCGCTCGACGGCAAGAAGTCTTTCTTCCTGGTCGGGATTGGCGGCGCGGGAATGAGCGCTCTTGCACGCATGGTCGCCCACCGAGGTTTCAAAGTTCGCGGCACCGATTCCACCCAATCGCCAGAAACAGACCGACTTCGAGCGGAAGGAATGGACGTTCACATCGGTCACACGGGCGACGCAATTTCGAAGGAAGATGCCTTGATCGTCACCGATGCAATCGATCTGACTTCCTCGCCCGAAGTAAAGCGCGCGAAGGAATTAGGCATCCCGATGGTGCGACGATCCCAAGCGCTGGGCTGGTTATTGAAGGGTCATAAAGTGATCGCGGTCACGGGCACACACGGAAAGACGACGACGACAGGAATGATCGGCGCGGGAATGAAAGCGGCCGGCATGGATCCGTTAATCGTGGTCGGCGCAAGCGTCCCGGATTTTGGTGGTCCGGTTGTGGAGGGCAAGGGCGAATGGGCGGTTGTCGAGGCGTGCGAAGCCTACGACTCGTTCCACGACATCGATCCTGACATCGTCGTCCTCACGAATCTTGAATTGGATCACGTTGACTTCCATGGCAACTATGAGAATCTTCGGGACAGCGTGCTGCGATTTGTCCAGAAAATTCCGGAAGACGGATACTTCTATTACTGCGCCGAAGATAAAGGAGCGAAGGAGATGGAAGATCTTCTGGAAGCTTCGGGCCACAAACACGAACAATCGATTTACTACGGTCGCATCTCAAAGAACGGCGCATCGGGTTCGATCGAAAAGGCGATGGACTGGGCACAAACCCACATCGAGAACAAAGGAGTTAAGCTCGGTGATCTGACGCTGCCTGGTGATCACAACAGATTGAATGCAGATGGCGCTTTCAAAGTCTGTGTTGGTGCCGGTGCGGATCCCGCAGCCGCAGCTCATGGGATTGAGGCTTTCGGAGGCGCAGAACGAAGGCTGCAAGTTCTCCAAAAAGGAGACATCACCGTCATCGACGACTACGCTCATCACCCGAGCGAAATCGAGGCGAGTCTCCAAGCAGTGCGGGACAGGTATTTCACCCACGCAGATCCGCGATCCGCGATCCCAGATCCGAGATTGATAGTCGTATATCAACCGCACCTCTACTCGCGCACCGCAGGTCTGATCGAAGAATTCGCGGCGGCCCTTAGTCACGCCGACCTTGTCGTCATGACTGACATCTATCCCGCGCGAGAGGAGCCAATCCCCGGAGTGAGTTCTTCGCGAATCGCGGAAGCGCTCACGGTTCCGCATCTTTACATTCCGAATCGCCACCTCCTTCCGCGCAAAGTTGCTGCCATCGCCAAGCCTGGCGACGTCATCGTGGGAATGGGCGCAGGGAACATCGCCGAATTCGCCCCATCACTCATTGAGGAGCTGCAACGAAGCGGTGAAACCCGAGAGCCGAGAGCCGAGAGCGGAAAGCCTCTCATGGTCGCCGTCGCCTATGGCGGTGACAGCGCCGAAAGGGAAGTCTCGCTCCACTCCGGTCGAGAAGTGGTTGCTGCCCTCAAACGCAAGGGACACCAAGCAGAGCTCATCGATTTCACGGAGCTTCTCCTTTCGAAAGGCGATCTCTCGAAACTCAAGGGACCGCAAAGGCCACATTGCGTGTTTCTCGCAGTACACGGAACCCATGCAGAAGATGGAGCGATTCAAGGCTTGCTCGAACTCCTGCACGTCCCGTACACAGGCTCTGGAATCCAGGCCAGCGCACTTGCGATGAACAAGGATCTCACGAAGACGATCCTCACCCAACATAAGCTGCGAGTGCCTAAGGGCGTTCTGCTAGAGAACAAAAATCAGGAGTGTCCGATCAAAGCGCCCGCTGTCGTGAAGCCCAACGCTCAAGGTTCGACGGTGGGACTGAGCTTCGTCGAGAAACAAGAAGACCTCAAAGCCGCGATCCAAAAGGCGTTCGCCTATGACAACGCGGTCCTCGTGGAGGAATGGGTCAGAGGAATGGAAATCTCTGTCCCCGTTCTTGGAGGCAAGTCACTTCTGCCGGTGGAAATCGCACCCAAGAGCGGACGATACGACTTCGCTTCGAAGTATCTGCCAGGCGCGACAGAAGAGATAGTCCCCGCTCGCCTTCCGCAGAAAACTCAAGACAGAGCGAAGGAGATCGCTCTCAAAGCGCATCAAGCGCTCGGCTGCGAAGGGGCGACGCGCACCGACATGATCGTAGAAGAGCCATACGAAAACGCCGAGCCAGTCGTCTTGGAAGTGAATACGCTTCCAGGCATGACCGCAACATCGCTTCTACCGAACAGTGCTCGCGCCGCGGGCATCGGTTTTGACGACCTCGTGGAATGGATTCTGGAGGACGCACTCAGGCGACATGGCGCGAAAGTCTAAGAAGAAAAGAAAGAAGGGGCGGTCCATCAACTGGCCCGCTGTCCTCTGGACTGTGCTTGTCCTCAACATCGCAGTCGGTCTGATGTACAGTCCGCTCACAAGCATCCGCCGGATGAGAATTCTCGGCGTCCAACCGCACGATACGGATCGCCTGAAATCCTTGTCTGCGGAACTCAATGGCTTGCCCTATATGTCCGTACCGGTCACCAGGTTCGAGGGTCAGATTCTCGGCTCACGCGATGTGATGTCGGCCGAGCTATCCCACAACCTATTTGGCAGCGCCATCCTCACCCTTCAATACCGCCAGCCAGTCGCCACCCTCGTCGATTCGCCCCATACCTACCTGGACAATGACGGCGTCATTTTCGGCAGTCCGGAGCCCTACCCTGGCCTCCGCAAACTGACCCTTGACGCCGAGTACATGCAGCCTGGCCTTGCCCTGACTCTGCCTTGGCCAAGCCAGCTAGTCGCGGAACTTTGTACCAAGTTAAATTCTTTTGAACAGTTAAAGGCGGACGTCATCCATGTCGACACTACTGGTCGTCTAACAATAGATGGAGAGGGAGGTTATAAGATTGATTTGGGGGGTACGGATCAGATCGACGAAAAGCTGAGAAAGCTCGGGAGAATGCTGGAGGAAGACCCGGCGTTCTTGACCAAGCTTCGCAGCCTCTCGTTAGTGGATCCGGCGCGTCCAGCCCTCATCGGTCGAACAGCCAAATAGATGAATCCATTCGCTTCACGCATCTCGAATAACCAGGCATGGGTGCTCCCCGTGTCCGCTCTGAGCTTGGTCCTCGGTTTCATGATCGTCATGGTCAGCCATGTCGGTTCTCAATCGCGACTGCGCCTACTGGATCCTGATCAACGGGATCGCCTTGCCGCCCTCCAGCCGGGTAGTGATGCTCAACAGCAACAGCAGATCAAAGAGCAGGGTGTCGAGATCAATAACCTGCGAGCGCAAAACACAAAGTATCAAAATCTTCTCGCAGCCCAACGTTCCGAGGCGACAGCCACGAAGGTCTTGAACGAAGGATTGCAAGAGGCAAAGAATTTCGCGGGACTTACGCAACTGGAAGGTCCGGGTGTGCTGGTTACATTGAGCGACGCGTCATCTGATGCCGACAAACAACCTGGCAAATCGGGCGACGCCTCCCAGGACAATGGGCTTCTCGATCAGGAGCGCATTATTCACGACCAGGACATCCTCCGCGTTGTGAACGAACTCTACGCCGCCGGCGCGGAAGCGATCTCGATTAATAATCTGCGATATGTAGGAACTTCGAGCGTCCGATGTGTCGGTCCCACAGTCTTAATCGATGCAGAGCGCATCGCATCACCGATCAAGATTCGCGCGATCGGCGATCCCGACACCCTCATGGGCGGAATGAAAATGCCCGGCGGAGTTGTGGAGCAACTCCGTGAAGTTGACCCAAGGATGATAAATATAGAAGCAGAGAAAGATATGACGCTGCCGGCATATTCCGGCCCGACAACAAGGCGATACGCGAAGCCAGTACTGAGCAGCAAGTGATTCTTCTTCCGATCCTTGCGATGCTTGTTGGGGCGGTCATCGCCTACTTCGTCGTGGTGCCGATCCACGATCCTATCGTCACGCTTTATCTGAGCGTTGCTTGCCTTGCTGGTCTCGACACACTTCTTGGTGGCATTCGGAGCGGGCTTGAGGCGAAGTTTCATTCCGACGTCTTTCTGACCGGCTTTGTCTCCAATATTCTCATCGCTTTCTTTCTCGCTTGGCTCGGCGATAAGATCGGTGTGAACCTAAGTCTTGCGGTAGCTCTTGTCCTCGGCGCCCGTATCTTTACAAACTTGAGTCTCATTCGGCGCTTCCTTCTGACAAAATGGCAGGACGCCCGCGAAAGAAGGCGTCTACAGCAGGAGCTCGCCCAGCCAGCGTCGCAGCCCGGGCTACAATCGCAGATTCAGGTCGACACCGCTCCATGAGGGGAAGCAGCAATTTGGTCAGCATCTTAGATCTCGGATCCACTAAAGCCGTTTGTCTTGCCGCCGAAACGGACGGCGCTAATGGATTAGAAATCCGAGGCTTTGCCACAGCCGAGTGCAAAGGGCTGAAACGTGGAATCGTCAACGACCTCGACGCGGCCGCGTCAGCCATCGATGAAGTTGTCCGCCGGGTCCAACAAATGGCTGGCGAGGAAATCCAGTCTCTCGTGGTCGGGATCAGCGGTACCCACGTCGAAGGGGTCAATGCCCAAGGCTTCGTGCCGATCTATCCGCGCTCGCGCACGATCCAGCGAGAAGACGTTCTTCAGGTCATCAATCACAGCCGGCAGTTAATGATTTCGCCCGACCGCGAACAGATCCAGGCTCTCCCCCGCGAATTCCGAATCGACGGCCAACGCGGTATCCGCCAACCCATCGGCATGAGCGGAAGCAAATTGGAAGTCGTGACCTACATCGTCACCGGTCAGACCACTCATATCCAGAACATTGAGAAAGCCGTCGCCATGGCGGGGAAGCGGGTGGAGCAGATGGTCCTGCAGCCTTTGGCGTCCGGTCTCGCCGTCTTGACCGAGGAAGAGCTAGATTTAGGGGCTGTAGTTGTTGATATCGGAGGGGGGACCACCGATATCGGCGTCTTCACGGGCGGGTCCATAGCATTCAGCGCCACGATTCCCGTCGCAGGCGTTTTGGTCACGTCTGACTTGAGCAAGTTGCTCAAAACCACGCCAGAAGAGGCAGAGCGCCTGAAACTCGAATCAGGAAATGCCGTGCCGAAACTCGTGCCCGAAACGGAAAGCATCAGCGTTATGCAGCTAGGACACACCCAACAGCGCCCTCTCCAGCGCCGCGTCCTTGTCGAGATCATCGAGAGCCGCATGCGAGAGCTGGCCATGATGGTCAAGCAGCAGATCGAAAAGAGTGGCATGACCGGCATGCTTCCCGGTGGCATCGTCTTGACGGGAGGCGGCAGCCAACTCCCCGGGACCGAAAAACTTTTCGGCGACATGATCAAGCACGTTCGCATTCGCACGGGCGTCCCCCAAATCGAGGGACCTCATGCGGAATCGATGAATGCCGCGAGTATGGCCACCGCAATGGGACTTGCACGTTTCGCCGTCCAATTCGCAGATGACGAGCTCGCTCCGGCCGAAAGCGGAAACTGGAAAGATCGCATCCGCACTTTTTGGAGCAGCCTCGGAAAGCAACAAGTGTGATTCTCGAAAAGGTTTTCCACAGGCTGGTTTGAACAACCTCAAGGCTCAACTCTGAGCGCTTTGCTGTTTTGACGCACCTTTTCTGCTGTGATTTGCGTATTGCGCTCAACACTGTCCCACAAGACTTACATCAAACGGGCACACTACTCCGTCTGGAAAAGCGGTGGAAGAATTCGCAGCAAATTAACGTAGCGGGCAACTATGCTATGAGGGCAGCAATTCCAAGCAGTGTCAAAGATGCAGATTAGCTATCACAATTTAAGGTCTAATCCTGATACGGACGGAACCGGGGTGGGAGTACTGTGAGCACAGAAGCGGTAATTAGAGTTATAGGCGTAGGCGGAGGCGGATCAAATGCCGTCAACCGCATGATTGAAAGCGGCATCAAGGGCGTGGAGTTCATCTCCATGAACACCGACATCCAGGCGTTGGACAGAAGTCCAGCAGCAAAGAAGGTGCAGCTTGGTCTGAACCTCACTCGCGGTCTGGGCGCTGGCGGTAACCCTGAAGTCGGTAAGGCAGCGGCCGAGGAGAGCAAGAACGACGTTCGCAAAGCTCTCGAAGGATCCGACATGGTCTTCGTCACCGCCGGTATGGGCGGTGGCACGGGAACGGGCGCAGCACCCGTCATCGCTGACCTCGCTCGCGAGATCGGCGCATTGACCGTCGCTGTGGTCACCCGACCCTTCACGTTTGAAGGACCACGACGCGCGCGCCTCGCGGAGCAGGGCATCAGCTCCATGCGCGGCCGTGTTGACACCGTTATCACGATTCCCAACGATAAGCTCCTCGGCGTCGTTGAGCGCAAGACGACACTCGTCGATGCGTTCCGCGTCGCGGACGACGTCCTCCGACAGGGCGTGCAAGGCATCTCAGACATCATCACTATCCCCGGTCAGATCAACGTTGACTTCGCAGACGTCCGTGCGGTCATGACGAACGCCGGCCCTGCCCTGATGGGCATCGGCTACGGCGTAGGCGATCAGCGTGCTCTCCAGGCCGCGCAGTCCGCCGTTGCCTCTCCACTCCTCGAACAGACCATCCACGGCGCCAAGGGCCTGTTGGTCAACGTCACGAGCGGAGAAGACCTCACCCTGACGGAAGCCAACGAAGCGATGCAGTACATCGCTGAGCTCTGCGACGCTGACGAAGCAAACATCTTCTTCGGAACCGTCGTGGATCCAGAGATGGATGGCACCGTACGAGTTACCGTCCTCGCAACCGGCTTCAACCCCTACACGCCAGAGGGAAGAAAGGTTGCCGATGCGACGTTCTCCATGCCGGTCGCTTCGCAAGCGGTGGTCACGGCCAACGCCCCTGCTCGAGTGGCTGCCCAACGCGGCCAGCAGGTTGATCCGTCCGCGGTCTATGACGAGAGCGATCTCGACATCCCCGCGTTCATCCGCCAACACCGCAACGGCTGAGCTAACACAAAACGAAGAATGGCCCGAGCAAATGGCTCGGGCCATTCTTTTTTGCAAGAGTCGGAGACGAAGGCGCCCCTTCGAAAGAAGCAAGCTCCTATGCGCCGAACTTGGCAATAAGCACCGTCGCGCCTGGTAATTGTAATGGCTCATGGTTGAGCCATGGCGCAACTGCTATTACTCGCCCTTGCCGGTCTGACCGTCGGTCATCAACAAACCCCGGCCGATGCGCCGCAACCTTTCATCACAAAGGAAGACATCGCGGATACAACGCGGCTGGCCCTCACGCCCAAACTCGATGGCACCATCGACTCCGAGGAGTGGGATCCGTTCGTCCAGTCCGGAGATCTCGATACCTACTTCCAATGGGAGCCGGGCAAGATGTATCTCGCCGCCAAGGCGCCTATCGAAGATGAGGTCATTTACAGTTTCGATCTGAAGAACAACGGATGGCTCGTCGGCCGCGATAATGTCGAAATCAGACTGCGACGCACCGAAGCCGGCATTCAAGTGAAGGGAAGGGTTCTCGATGCGGACAACAAGAACGGTCCGAAGTGGATCGATGTCCCAGGAATTTCAATCGCCGCGATGACGGCGGGCTCCGTTTCTGAAGACGGGAAGACTTGGACGGCCGAGGTTGTCCTTAACGATCCAGGTACCGGATATTTTCTTGATGGACCCGGTCGAATCGGCGCGCGCGTCGACGCGATTCCGGTCGGATCTACTGAAGCAGCCTCTTATGTTCCTCGCGCGATCGAGCAGATCAAGCTCGGTTACAAAAGATCGACTGGTTTTCCTGGCGGAGTGATGTGGGAGCCGCAGGGCGAAGGACAATACGTTTCACCCGGTAGCAAACTTAATCTTCGCTACACGTTTAAGGGAGACAGCGCAACCGAGTTTCAGAGGATCGCAATGCGGTCTGAGGGCTTTACAAAAGAGCTGACGAACTCGATGGAAGTGCCATTTCCAAAGCCCGATAGAAAAGGTCGTGCGTTTGTCGATTACGGAACGAAGGTTCAAGACGGAGCAGCCGATGGATATCGCGTTGCCCGGTGCGTGATCATGTCGAAGGATGGCGCAACGTCGATGGGACAGGCGAGCTATCGCGTTGCTCCGCCGATGGATATCGAACTTGTTCCACCTGGGCAATCGCAGAAGAACAAGAGCACGCTCTTGAAAGTGACCGTCTATCTCCGATCAAACTCGCAGGACAAGTATCAAGGCACGTTCCACATGTCGCCTCCGACCGGATTCACGATCCTCACCGGAAATGACAAGCCGTTCGTGCTTTACAAGACACAGACAGTGCGTCGCGTATTGGAAATGAGCGTGCCACCGAATGCAGTGGGCACGTACCCATTCGATCTAACTGCCAAGATCGGCAACAAAGAGATCAAGCGAACCGGCTACGTGACGATTCAGTATTGATCTCGCAATGTAGATGCCTCCATACGCGGGACAACCACGTATGGAGGCTATTTCATTAATCCTCCAGCGGTTCGATCCTCTGAACGATTTCAAGCTTTGCGATTTCAAGCAACTTCGCAGCATCTGCAGTCGCGAACACTACTACTAGCTTCGCGTCTTTGTCTTCGATCGTCGCCCCTGCCTTCTTCAAAGCTTCGAGGTCGGCTGGTGTCATCGACGAAAGCCAGATCTGGACTTCGACTTTGCCTTTCGCAGTGCGCAGCTTCTTGGCAAGCTTGTCCTCCGGTTTGGGCTTCGGTGGTTCTGCTCGCCTATCGTTCACCCTCTGCTTTTGGAGCTGCATACCGTTCAGTCCTTTGCTGCGACCGCCGCCGCTTATCACGCCCGCCGGTGCATTCGTCCTACCTGCCACGATTCCGGCGCCACCGCCCCCGCCTCCCGCACTGCCACTTTGTGCTGGAACCGCGAGCATGGCGGCAGAAGATACCTTTATGCTCATAAGGTCTTCTTTGTCGTTGCCTAAACTCACGCCGTCGGCCATCGCAATTGGGACATGCACACGTAGCTGTCGGCCGCCAATGTTGACGATGCGATCTTCAACCGCCACAAACGACGTGTAGTCGGACATGATTCCGAATTCCAGCGCCGCATCCGTGATCGCCGCTCGCAAGTCCTTACCGTTATCGCTAAATTGCCCGGTGTAATTCTCTCGAGTCAACGAATCGACGCGGTTGCGCGCCCACATGCTCATGATCTGCGGATGTTTATCCACCATCGGTAGAGTCACATGCATCGTCTTCGACCATGGTTCGCCACCGTGGTTTCCTGATATCGTGATCGTTGCGGGTCCTGGTGTTTGGTAGCGACCAAACACGTAAACCGGACTCTGATCAAAAACGTCTGGGGCATACGGAGGCTCGACTTCCGAAACCTTCTGGCCGTTAATCTTTACGGAAACATCTGTCAACACCGGCGTTCGCATTCGCTTAACGAATCGCTGAACTGCTCCATCAGCTTCTTCCGACAGAGTCACGTACTCAGCTTCGCCTCGTCCCTCCGCGCTCATCGCGTCGATAAGGTATCGATTGACCGAGTTACCGATTCCGAAAGTGAACAGCCGCACGTTGCTGCGATTCTTTTGGATCGTATCGAGGACCTGACTCTCGTCGCCGATGAAGCCATCCGTGTTGAACACGATGATTCGGAGCTTCTCCGGATCGCGCTTCTGATTGAGGCTTGCAAGCAGCCCTTCGCGCAGCTGCGTTCCGCCTCCAGCTTGAACACCCTTCAAGAAAGTTTTTGCCGCTTCGAGATTCGATGGAGTATTCGGCCGTGGTGCCGGCCAAAGTGTCGTCGTATCATCGGCGAAGCTAATGATATTGAAGGTGTCTTTGGCTCGCATCGTATCCACGAGCTTTAGGGCCAACTCCCGCGACTTCTCAATCGGAAAACCCTGC
>Ga0068865_100001862_pt1 | contig 12390 bp, 7 predicted proteins | sample KBSMisM12_FD_75293 | JGI IMG/M metagenome (GOLD analysis project Ga0068865, IMG submission 75293) | Miscanthus rhizosphere microbial communities from Kellogg Biological Station, Michigan, USA - KBS Miscanthus M1-2 | ecosystem: Host-associated > Plants > Roots > Rhizosphere > Soil ...
GGTCCTGTCTTGAGCAGAGCCACGGGCACGCGGATGTCCGAGAGGCACGCCGGGACAAACGATCCGGCGATGTCACCGCTGATCACCTCGGCGATCTCTCAGCAATGTTCAGTGCCCAGGGTCGACTGCAGCAGCGTCGTCGCACCCACAGCTTTGAGGCGTAAATGCAATGACAGGAACGCATCTGAATTGGGTGGCCGCGGCCTGCTCGTACGTGCGGTAAGGCCCGGGGGCGTCTTTAGTGCGCTGAAATAGATGGTCGCGTTCGGCACCGTAGATCTCCTCGGCGATGAATCGGCCACCGATGCCGCGGCCGCACAACGTGACGTGCGGGTTAGCTTTGACGTTGTGATACCAGGCCGGATTTCGTGATCCACCGAAGTTCGTGGCGATGATAATGACGCGGCCTCGATCGGTGAAGTACACCAGCGCACTAGTGCGGGTCCTGCCGGACTTGGCGCCCACGTGTGTCACAAGCACAGCGGGGAATGGCCAAACGCAGGAGACTCGCCCCCGCGTGAGCCGGAGCAGAGTCGGATCGACTCGAGAGCCGATGTCACGGAGGAAGCGAAGACCCAGTGGCGAGACAGCCACCCGACTGACGATCCGATGGGCAATTGAGCGGCCGGGATCCACGACGGGGACGGACATGGACCGTCAAGCTCCTTTCGTTTCGATTGAATGGCAAAGGGTTTCGGGTGCCGATCGCGCAGACCCGTTGATCACGGCGCCGCCCTCAACGGAAGCTTCCTACGCAGCCACTTCCCCATTTCCGTGATGGCGTCATCAACCTCGGGCACACGGCCGGCGCCCATGATGAACGAGTGCTGACCGCGCGGAACGGGCCGCAAATATTGATCGTTGCCAGCCGCTTCCGACAGCAGCGCGAAATGCACCGCCTCATCCGCGAGCAACTCGTCAGTGCCGTAGAAGACTGCGATCGGGGGAAGGCCGCTTAGGTCCGCTTTAAGCAGGTTCACCCGCGGATCGGTCCAGTGCACGCCCGTTCCATCGAGCCAGCAGGAACGGAAGAATTCCAGCAACCCACGCGTCAGCACCATGTCCACCCTGGCATTGGTGTCGATGGAACCGCTTGAGAGCGTCAGGTCGCACCAGGGCGAGATGGACAGAATCGCGCCGGGCAGCGCGGCCCCCCTGTCGCGCAACCGTATCGCCAGGCCGATAGCGAGGTTGCCGCCGATTGAGTGCCCGACGCTGGCGATGTTCTCGGGTCGGTAGCCCTGGCCAAGCAGCCAATCGTAGGCTTTCTCCACGTCTTCGATCTGTGCAGGGAACTTGTGCTCCGGCGAACGCCGGTAGTTGATCACCAGCGATCGCATACCGGCGGCTTTGGCGATATGGGCGGCAGGTTTCCGGTCGCAGTGCATCGATGTGAGGACGCTGCCACCCATGTGGTTGTGCAGCAGAACGGTGCGGGCCTCGCTATCGGTGGGAATACACCAGAGGGCCTCGACCCCGCCGGCGTCGACTTCTGCATAAGTGACACCTTCGGGTTCTTTCGCCGCGATGTGTGCCGTCTCGACGATGTCCCGGATGGTGGCGAGGTCGAGATGCGGATCCGACAATCGGTCGCGCATAGCGGCGCAGAACTTTGAAAAGTCTCTAGATTCGTTGCTTGTCACGGGGTCACCTTTCGGTTCTGCACCGGCCCTAGTGGCCGACGTAGAAAATGGCTGCGCCAGAAGGACGCAGTGTTACTAAGTACCGGCTTCAGCTGGTCGCTGCACGCTGCGATGACTTGTGCGGCATTTCCATCTCGCGACCATCGAAGAGGCCACTACGCCACGCTGCGTCGTCCTCCTCAGACACTCCAAGACTTCCGACAACAACAGCAGCAGGAGCTGGCTGTTCTTGATGAAATCTTGTTGTCCATAACGGTTTACAAAGCCGTGGCGGCGTTCGACGGTGATGGTCCTATCGACCCGCCAGTGCGCCGCATTCGCCGGACTCCGGCAAGAGCTCGAAGGAGGCCAGCGCCGCCCCATGTTTATCGACAGCACCTGTACCTGCATCCCGAGGACATGCAGTTCGATCACTCGTATACCTGGACCCGAAACAGCGGAGGACCAGAAGCGACAGTATCGGCTACGCGCTGCCATCCGTCGGTCGCTGCCGGGATCGGGGTCACTCATGTCGGTCCTCCTCGTGGGGCTATCCGCCTTTTCGGACGAATTTTGATGTCTTGCAATTACTCTCACCTTGTTGTCCGCTCGGTTGGCGCGCCGACGAGCGCCGTCAGGCCGGTGCGGGCGGACTCAGCTCAATAGGCTCAGCTGCCGTAGGTCATTGGCGTACTTGGCGATCAGCTCCGCCGAGATGTGCGGGATGTCGTCGGGACCGGCTCTGACCGCGAGCACCTCAGAGTGGAACGCGTCGGTTGGTGCTGCCGCGCCGCGGATCGGCTTGTGCGGCTTGGAGAAGGCGTGCAGCAGAGGCAGGACCGACTGCTGACGCTGCGCTTCGGGCAGACCCGTTAGTGCGGCCTGGAACCGACTCAGCCATTCGTCATAGTCGTCGACGCGCCGGATGTTGTTACCGGCCTGGTTCAACCAATCCACGAACACATCGAGTGAAACACCGTCGTCGTGAGGGTTCAGCACGTCGAAGGAGCGGTAACCCGCGGTGACCCGGGTGCCGATCATGGTGATCGCCGCGGCGATGAAATCGACCGGCAGGCCGTCGAAGTGTGCCCACGCCCGGCAGCCGACACCATCGCTTTCGTAGAATGAATGGGGCGCAATGCCGGTCACCAGGAGGCTGAAGATCAGCCGGGTGAACATGTCAGACACATTGAGCTGCCCGCGGTATCGGGTGTGCGCCAGGATCATGTCAGACCGGAACACCGCTACCGGCACTCCACACAGGTCGTTGGCTTGCCTCAGCAGGACCTCCCCGGCCCACTTGCTATTGGCGTAGCCGTTCGCGTAATCGTCATTGATCGGGCGGATGGGGCTGACCCGGCGGATATCGCCGTCCTCTTCGAACTGGCCGGGGGGCACCGTCCGCGCCACCGCGATGGTGGACAGATAGGTGACCGGCTTGATTCGAGTAGTGATGGCCAGCCGGATGAGCTCCGCGGTCCCAACGACATTCGGGCCGAACAACTGGCCGTAAGGCAGCACGTGGTTGACCAGTGCGGCACCGTGCACGATCAGATCTACACTGTCGGCCAGCCTCTGCCAGGTCTCCACGTCCATGCCGAGATCCTGATCGCCGATATCACCAGGTATCACCTCGAGGTGATTGGCCGCCAGCATCAGGAATCGGCTGAGCAATGCGGCATCACCGCTGTCGAACGCATCCTCGATTCGCGATCTGGCCTCGTCGGCGTCGCGGCCGCGCACGATCACGATTAGCTTGCCGCCTCGGCGGGATAGCCGCTCCAGCCACTCCAGGGTCAGGAAGCGACCCAGCCAGCCGTTCGCGCCTGTCAGCAGGACAGTGTGCGGCGCATGTACACCGGTGAAACGCGGCAATGACTTTGCGGCCGACAAAGTCTGGGCATCGATGAACTTGTCCAACGTCAACTCGCCGGCAACAACCACGGTCGGATTCGGGCCGTGAACGCAAGCCATGGTCGGACGCTGGGCACCCGTCCTGCGCTGTGCCTCGATGTAGGCCGCGAGTCCTCCGACGCTATTGGCCGGGCTGAGGATCACGCCGACCGGCACCTGGACCCCCAAGATGTCTGTGAGCAAGGTAGACAATGTCAACGCCGACAACGAATCTCCGCCAAGGTCAGTGAAATGGGCATCGGTGTCGGCACACGTATTGCCGAAAAGAGCGCGGATGGCGCGGGTAAGCGTCTCCGCTACAGGTCGATCGGCCGCCGTCTCACGCAGCGCCCGTACCTCGTTGACCTGGGCGACCGCGGTTTCGGTGTATATCTGCTCGAGCCGCTCGCCGTAACGCTCCGTGAGCCGGGGCCGCAGCAGCTTTCCCACACCGGACAACAATCCGTTCTCCTCGGTGAACGGTTCCGTCGCGATCACGAAGTCGACTGGCATTTCGTAGGACTGCAACTGTGCCGCCGCGGCGCACTGTTTCAGCGACTTGTGCAGCGCCGTCTTCATTCCGTCCATGTCGTCGCCGAACTCGTTGAGTGCATCGAGGGTCGGCACGACGACCGCGAGCAGGTTTGACCGTTCGCTGTTGCCGTGCACGAAGATCTGCCGAACTAGTGGTGCTGCCCTGTACACGCCCTCCAGGCTCGTCGTAGCGACGAACTCGCCGTTGGCGAGCTTGAGCACATTGTTGCGGCGATCGACATAGACCAGGTGATCGGGCTGGATCTCGGCCATCACGTCACCGGTTCGGTAATACCCGTCCGCGTCGAACATCGCGGCGGTGAGCTCTGGGCGCTTGTAGTAGCCCGGCGTCGTCGTGTCGGCTTTGACCAGTAACTCCCCGCGCGGATAGGGCCGGTCGGTGCGGAAGTAACCGAGTTCGGGAACGTCGATCAGCTTGTAGTACTGCACCCGCTTGCGGTTGATCACACCATCCATGCTGACCAGTCCGGTCTCGGTCAGCCCGTAGCCGTCGACGATGTGGACGTCGAGCGCCGAGTCCACAAAAGCCTTCATCTGCGCGGCAAGTGGGGCAGTGCCGATGGCGCCACCGAGCACCCGGCCGCCCACCCGCTCCCTTAACTCGGCGGCGGCGTCCTTTACGGCGTCTGTCGGGTCTGCGCCGTCGGCGATCCTTCGATCGATCCCGATGCGATTGTGCTGGAACAGCATGTCCACCACACGCGGAACCAAAACCATCTGAGTGGGCCGCACCAGTGCCCAATCGTCAAACAGCGTCGACAAATCGGACTTGGGTACGAAGTAGCTGGTACCCCCGGCGATGAACGCCGAAGCCAAAGGTACCCTTCCACCGAGGTGGTTCATTGGCATGAAACTCACGTTGAAAGCAGGGACGCCAGGCGACAAGTAGAGGCCCGTCCAGTGCTTGGCCACCATCCCCTCGGTGTACATGGCACCTTTGGGCGCCCCCGTACTGCCTGACGTGTACAAGATCATCGCCAAGCGCTCATCGCTACCGTCGGTGTACGCCGGCTCGACCGGCAGTCGGCTGCCGCGCTCGACGACCTCGTCTACCGTGGTCACAACCACCGGCCCCGCCGCCTCGTGCAGGCGGGCACGAGCCCGCTCAAAGTTCTCGCGCTCCTCATCGACTTCGGGCTGGTAGTCGAACACCATCACCTGGCACACCGACGGACTGCTCAGCACGGACTCGACCGCTAGATCGAGATAGTCCGCGCTGACTGCCACGATCCTGGGTCCGCACTCCTGGATGATCGGCCGCAGTCGCGATACCGGAGCGTTGTGCTGGAGCGGTACCGTCACCAGTCCGAGGTAGGCGCACACCATGTCGACGACCAAGTAGTCAGCGCTGGCGAATCCGATCGTCGCGACCACATCGCCGGCGGTCGCGGGATGAACGGGGTCGTGCCGCCAGGCGCGGGCAATCGCCCGCACCCGGTCCCAGAACTCGCGGTAGCTGATGGTGTCGAACTGGGGCAAGAGGCGTACCGATGTGCGGCCGGTGCCGGCATCGGTCACCAGCTCACGGGCACGTTGCCCAAGCGCGGGACGATCGGCATAACCCTCGACGAGCGTCTCAAACACTTCGGTCAAACGCAGACCGGGCGTGCAGGCTGCGTCGATGACCTCGGGAATGGGAGCTGCGGCGCGGAATTGCGCATCATTGTCAAACAACTCGGCCGCCCGGCGGCCTACCCGCTCCTGTTGGCTGTTGCGGAGCTCGGGGAGTAGCGTGTCATCCAGCGAGCCGCTGTCCATACCGTGTCTTCTTTCTTCTCTAATGCATTGCTGCAGTTATGTATTGGGGATATCGGCGTGGTCGGCCCATGTGCCGCACAGGCCGGCAGGTATTGACACGAGAGACCGGCGGTGCGCATGCATGCTTCCTGCTCATGTCATCGAGTCAATGCCGCGTTGCGCCGCGTGTCCAAGGCCTGTTCCATATGGCGCGATGCAGGTGACGCATCACGACTGCACAGCGGGCTACAAGGCCCGGGACCTAAATTGACTGCATGACTTCGGCATCGCAGGAGGTAGACCTCGACTTGCGGCTGATCGGATACTTCGTTGCGGTGGCCGACCACCAGCACTTCGGCCGCGCCGCGACCCAGCTGCGCGTCGCGCAGCCGTCGTTGAGCCGGCAGATCCGCCGCCTGGAGCAGCAGTTGGGCGCGCGCCTGTTCGACCGCACGCATCAACGCACCCAGCTCACCGAGGCCGGTGAGGTGTTCCTGCCTCTGGCTAAGGAGCTATTGCGCTCGGCCGCCCAAGCCGCCGCGCAGGCCCGGGGCGCCGCGCAGCCCAGCCGCATCGTCATCGGTTACACAACGAGTCTGATCATCACCCCGGTGGTGTGCGCGTTGCGTCGCGAGCACCCCGACGCCGACGTGCAAACCTTGCACCTGGACTGGAACCAAAAGCGTGATGCACTGCTCGACCACCGGGTGGACGCCGTGGTGGCCCGACTGCCATTTTCGACCGACCAGCTGCACGTCACGGTCCTCTACGCCGAGCCCCGGGTGGTGATCGTACCCCTCGACCATCGCCTCGCGGGCAGGCAATCGGTCACCATCGACGACATCGCCGACGAACCCATACCGAAATTGCGAGACTGTGACCCGGCCTGGAATGCCTTCTGGCGCATTGATCCTCGACCCGACGGGCGTCAGGCACCCGACGGTCCACTCTTCGACACCCTCGAGAACGGGTTAGAACTCGTCGCCGCCGGGCAAGCGGTTGCCGTCACGACCGTGTTTCACGAGGTCCTGCGCCCCGACATCACCGCCGTCCCGTTGGAAGGCGTCGAACCCAGTCACGTCGTTGTGGCGAGCCGCGCCGGGGACCGCAGTCGTCTGGTGGCGGCCTTTCGCAAACTCGCCGAGGTACACCTCACCGCCCCGGCGCGGAACTAGCGTCTCGAGCGGCCGGAACTAATGCTCCTACCAAATCGCCGTCCAGGCCGTGTGACATAGAAGGATTTTGTGGGGCATTGGGCACACGACGGGCATTCGGCACGCGTGTAGTCGCCGAGAAAACCAAACTTCTTCGTGGACTTTGATGGTGGGCGCGGACGGTATCGAACCGCCGACCGCTGGTGTGTAAATCCGAGCCAGACTGTCTACGGCGTTTCAGATAGTGCCTCAGCGTCTTGAAATGCCCAGCTCAGCGGGTGCTTCGTGTCCACTGTGTCCACGGTTTGTCGGCCTGTGTTTGCGCGTCTTGGCACACTCTTGGCACAACGGGGGTTTGGTCGTCAGGCGCTCGGTCGCGTTTTACCGGCGGACTTGCCTTTTCGATGCAAATCCGTTGTGCGCTAAGGGGATTCGAACCCCTGCGGTAACCTGCAGAAATACAGTTTGAGCTGCGGTGATTGGTATTTCGATGTGTTACGCGAGCCGTCCGTGTACTGGTGATATGCCTCCGCGTGTTACGCGACGTAACAGTGCTGGAGCACGTGTTCGCGCTCGTTAGGTGATGACTAGGCCGAGTGCGTAGCCACGCTTCCCGAGAAACGTAGGGGCAGATGGCAGCTGTTATCCCGGGGCAGCTTGCCGAGGCGTCTGCTCGACAGGCCGGCACGGGTGCGGTAACGGACCCACACGGCGGTCCGGCAGACATCCTCGGCACAAATTATCGATCAGGCCACTACTCAGTTCTGGCAGTCGACTACTAAGCCAGTTCTAGCAGTCGACTACTAAGCCTGGCAGGTTCCTAGCAGTCGACTCGATCCCCGCTGATTGCCGGTAAATCCGCTGTGCGAAGGGCTTACATTCGACGCGGGCCGACAGCTATTAGAGGAGGCCTGCCGTGAACCTCACTCTTCGCTCCTTTGTCACCGCCGGGGTCGCCGTGACCGCCGCCAGCGCGATCGCCCTCGCCCCGGCCGCCAACGCCCACCCAGGCACAAGCGGCACCGGCCGCGACCACCACACCCACACCAGCGGCGCGGTCACCCCCACGGGCAAGCTCACCTCGACGGTCACGGCGCCGCGCAGCACCATCGCAACCTCGGGGCGCCCCACCCCCACGCCGCACCTGCCGACGGCTGCCGCCACCCCGGCGACCTCACCGCCGGATCCGGGCCTCAACTTCGGCTTCGCCGGCACCGGCAACACCAACCACGGCAAAAACGCCAACATCTTGGGCGTCAACCTCTACGGCATCGGCAACAACAAGACCGTCGCGAACAACACCGTCGCTAACAACAAGGGCCTGGGCATCAACTCCAATCCGGCGCAGACGACAGGGCAGGATCTGACCAACAATGTGCCCATCCTGGCGCTGACCCGGCGCCCGCTGATCGGCAACGACGCCGATCCGGCGAAGACGATAGGGCAGGATCTGCTCAGCCGGATCAATGCGCCCTTCCTGGTGCTGACCCAGCGCCCGCTGATCGGCAACGGCGCCAACGGGGCCCCGGGGACCGGGCAAAATGGCGCGCCGGGCGGGTGGCTGTTGGGCAACGGCGGTGCTGGCGGTTCCGGCGCGCCTGGCACCGGCCAGGCCGGCGGTAATGGCGGCGCTTCTGGGCTGCTGGGCTACGGCGGGGCCGGCGGGGCCGGCGGCTCGGGCACCGCGACCGTGTCCGGCGGGGCGGGCGGGGCCGGCGGTAATTCCGGCGACCCGCTGCTGGGCTACGGCGGGGCCGGCGGCGCGGGTGGATCCAACGCCGCCGGTGCCGGCGGGGCCGGCGGCCCAGGCGGCAATGGGGGCCTGCTGTTCAGCCACGGCGGTGCCGGCGGTGGCGGCGGATTCGGCCTCACCAACGGGGGCGCCGGCGGAGCTGGCGGGAGCGGCGGGCTGCTCAGCGGGCTAATCGGTGCCAGCGGCGGGAACGGCGGAGCCGGCGGGGACAGCCTCAGCGGCCCCGGGGGCGCTGGCGGGACCGGCGCCAACGCCACCCTGTTTGGCCCCGGCGGGGCCGGCGGGGCCGGCGGATCCAGCCTGGCCAGTACCGGCGGGGCGGGCGGGGCTGGCGGCAATGGCGCCCTGCTGGTGGGCGACGGCGGCGCCGGGGGTGCCGGCGGAACCAGCCAAAATGGGGTCGGCGGGGTCGGCGGGACCGGCGGCAATGCCTTCCTGGCCAGCGACGGTGGCGCCGGCGGAACCGGCGGAGCCGGCGGCATCACCGGCGGGGCCGGCGGGGCCGGCGGCACTGCCCTCCTGTTTGGCCCCGGCGGGGCCGGCGGCGCCGGCGGGGCCAGCGACCTCGGCGCCGGCGGGACCGGCGGAACCGGCGGCAGGGCCGGCCTGGTGCTCAATGGCGGGGCCGGCGGAGCCGGCGGATCGAGCCTAAGCGGTCCCGGTGGTGCCGGCGGGGCCGGCGGCAATGGCGTGCTGGTCGGCAACGGCGGCAACGGAGGCAACGGCGGGACCGGCACGACGCTGGGTGCAACCGGCGCCGGTGGTATCAGCGGGCTACTGCTGGGTCTCGACGGCTTCAACGCTCCGGCAAGCACTTCGCCACTGCACAACCTGCAGCAGCAGGTGCTCATGGCCATCGACGCGCCCTTCCTGGCGCTGACCGGGCGCCCGCTGATCGGCAACGGTGCCAACGGGGCTCCGGGCACCGGGCAGCCCGGCGCGCCAGGCGGGTCGCTGCTCGGCGACGGCGGCGCCGGCGGCTCGGGTGGGCTGGGCCTTAACGGTGGCGCCGGCGGGGCTGGCGGGCTGCTCGGCGGGGCCGGCGCCGGCGGCGCCGGCGGAAACTCATCGACCGGCAACGGCGGGGAAGGCGGGGCCGGCGGGACCGCCGTGTTGGACCATGGCGGCGTCGGCGGCAACGGTGGGCTCACCACGGCAGTAGACGGAGTCGGCGGGGCCGGCGGGGCCGGCGGGCATAGCGGACTGATCGCCTACGGCGGGACTGGCGGGTCCGGCGGGGCCGCAACGGGCACCGGCGGCACTGGCGGGGCCGGCGGGACCGGCGGGACCGGCGGTCTGATCGGCGCGCTGATCCCCTCCACTGCTGGCCAAGGCGGACCCGGTGGGGTCGGCGGATACGGCGCCCTCACCGGGGGCGTCGGCGGGACCGGCGGGACCGGTGGTCTGCTCGGCGGGTCCGGCGGCGCCGGTGGAGCTGGTGGTATGGGCATAAGCGTCGGCGGCGCCGGCGGGGCTGCCGGCAATGCCGGCCCGCTGCTCGGCGCCGGCGGGGACGGCGGGGCCGGTGGATTCGGCACAACCGGCGGAGGCGCCGGCGGGACCGGCGGCGATGCGGTACTCATCGACAACGGCGGCGGGGCCGGCGGGGCCGGCGGATTCAGCTCAATGGGCACCGGCGGGGCCGGCGGGACCGGCGGCAACTCCGGCCTGCTTATTGGGCCCGGCGGGGCCGGCGGGGCCGGCGGATTCAGCTCAATGGGCACCGGCGGGACCGGCGGGACCGGCGGCCAGGGCGGCGACCTACTCTTGGGTACCGGCGGTGCCGGCGGCGAGGGTGGCGGAGGCGCAGTGACCGGCGGCAACGGTGCCAACGGCGGCAACGCTGGCCTGCTCGGCGCCGGCGGCAACGGCGGCAACGCCGGACTTGGCGCAACCCCGGGCACGCCCGGCACCGGCGGCACCGGCGGGTTGCTGTTCGGCCCAAATGGGCTCAACGGGTTGACGTAGACAAAGAGCCGTAGATCGTCGACAGTTTCGCGACGATCTCCAGCACGTCAGACTCAATCGTCGCCGCCTGAGACGACCCCTGCGCTGTCAGACAGCTCAAAGCCGGCCGCCTCGCCAGTCCCAGGCGCGGTGCTGGCGTGCTCGGCTTCTCCTCTTGGGTCGGAGACCCTGCACTGCTCGGAAGAAGCACTGGCAGCCGCGAGTTTGGTGAGCAATCTCCTCCCACAACGGCGAGAAGTCGGACTTCGCCTGCGACACTGGGAAATCGGACTCGCCGACCTGGTCGTCTCTCGATTCCGGCGCGGCGCCGACGTAAGTCCTGATTCTTTGGAAGTGACACCTGCTTCACGAGCCCGAGCAGTGTCGGGGCCGCTCCGCCCCCAGCGGCGACACCGCCAGCAGGACCACACTCCGAGTTGATCAACGTCACGCTGCCAGCCGGAAGCATCAGCCACAAGCAGCCGGAGGGCGTCGGGGAGGTGTGGCTTGTCACCACACCGTATGACTTCACGTCAACAACCTGCGCCAGCAGTTACCGGTCGGCGACGACTACGAGGGGTTGCGGTGGTGCAACCAGGAGGTCAACCCTACGCCTGGGATGCAATGGTGGGCGTGGGGCGACGGTAAAACCTCGCTGGACGTGGAGGTGCTCAACAGCGGCACGGTGGTGATCACCCGTGGCAAGTCGGGGTCAATTAACGAACCGGCTTGCTGAAATCGACTCAGAGAGATAGCCGCGCTGCAAAGTTCAACTCGAATTGCTGGCGCAGGTAAATCGACAGAACTGGAGACGTAGGACGTTGGCGCACAGCGACATCCGAGACCGGTGATCTCCGAAGGCAACTCGGGCATGCGAATGGCCCCGGTCAATGTGGTGAGCGGGCCATCGTGGTCGATTGGTCAGGCTCTGAGAAACTCGCCTGCGCCTGCACGTGCTTCGCGGAGCCGAAGGACGCGAGCAGCCGAAGGATCAGCGCTGTACAACGCGCACAAAGCGATATGCCCGCGCTGCAGCGCGTCCGGCGGATATCCGGCGCGCAACCACCCGATCACCCTGCTCAGGATTCCCGAGGCATGTGTGCTGACACCCATTTGATACTCCCTACGAACTCGTGGTGCGGTTTCTGAGCCAACGTTTTGCGGCTACACAGCAACCATCCCGTGGTGGCGAGTCGGTGTATATCGGACGAATAGCCGGTGTCGGGGATGAACTCGCCGTCCCCCAGATGGGGAACAAGCCACACCCCGTTCGCGCTGAGCGGCACTACTGAGCACGGGAACTACGTTGCGCCAGTGCCGCACTGGCGTACCGGACTGGCTTGCCGCCCCGGACCTGGCCGCTGCCGCCGCGAACGGGCGCAAGGGTGGGCGCCCCCGCAAGGTCGGCGACGCCGACGCCGCCAAAGCCCGCCAGCTCAGGGACAAGGGCATCACGGCCACCGACATCGCGAAGATGTTGGGGGTCTCTCGCGCCACCGTGTACCGCTACCTTTCCGATGGTGCGGCGCTCTCCGCGTGATTCGTGGTGTCGCCCCACACCAGGGCCTTCGCCACCGGCTGTGGCTTGCACGGTCCACCCGCCGGGGGTGTGCTGTGAACAATGCGGGCCAGCGCACCTGCGCCGAACCGGTTTCTGATGTGTCGGAACGTCGTGGCTCGCGCACGCGACTTGGGATGTCGTCAGCCTTTGCTGTCGACTGTGTGTCCC
>Ga0068865_100001870_pt1 | contig 12373 bp, 8 predicted proteins | sample KBSMisM12_FD_75293 | JGI IMG/M metagenome (GOLD analysis project Ga0068865, IMG submission 75293) | Miscanthus rhizosphere microbial communities from Kellogg Biological Station, Michigan, USA - KBS Miscanthus M1-2 | ecosystem: Host-associated > Plants > Roots > Rhizosphere > Soil ...
CGCGCGCTGATCACGGCAACCGGCGGAGCCGTTGGCTGATCGTCCTCCGGCACGATCGTGCGTCCCGGGCTCGCGGTGAGGCCCAGCACACGGTAGTAGTTCCCCGACGTGACGAAGGACTTCGCGATATCGGCCTGGCCGTCGACCACGACGTTGGCACGGCTGTACGGCGCGCAGGCCACGAGGTCGTCCATGGTCCGGTTGTCGGCGATGAACTGCTGGAACATCGGATAGGAGAACGTGCTGCGCACGTTCCGGCCGGCGGCGTCCTTGGCCGAATAGCCGTAGTCGCTGGAGTCGGTGACCATGTCGTTCTTGCCGGCCCACTTCAGCCGCACCAATGAGTCGGGATCCCGCACCGGCAGCTTCTTCAGGAACAGGCCGTTGACCGCGCTGAACAGCGCCGTGTTCGCGCCGATGCCCAGCGCCAGCGACAGCACCACGATCGCGGTCCAGCCTTTGTCCTTCAGGAGGGTGCGCGCGCCGTGAACCAGGTCTCTGAACATCGTGGCCTCCGACCGCGTTTAGACGCGTCGAACCGGCAGAACGTTGGGGCCAGACAAAAACGTCGGGAGATTCTCGCACGAAATTCTGCGACACTGCTGCACATGAAGCGATACCTCTGGATCACGGCGATCGCGGCAGCCCTGGTCGTCGCCATGCTGACGCCGGCGCGCGCGGCGAAGAACGTCGAGGTCGACGCGCTCACCATCGCCGAGATCAACAAGGCCTTCGACAGCGGCGCCCTGACCTCGGAAAAACTGGTCCAGCTGTGCCTGGCGCGGATCCAGGCCTACGACCGGCAGGGGCCATCGCTGCACGCGGTGATGGCGCTGAACCCGAAGGCGATCGAGACGGCACGCGCGCTGGACGCGGAGCGCAAGGCGAAGGGGCCGCGTTCGCCGCTGCATGGCATCCCGATCGTTTTGAAGGACAACTACAACACCGCCGACCTCCCCACCACCGGCGGTTCGGTGCTGCTCGAGGGATCCATTCCGCCCGCCGACGCCTTCGTCGTGAACAAGCTCCGGGCTGCCGGCGCCATCGTGCTGGCGAAGCTGAACATGTCGGAGTTCGCCTCAGGGCCGGCGCGCAGCTCGCTCGGCGGCCAGTCGCTCAACCCGCACGACCTGACGCGGACGCCGTCGGGATCCTCCGGCGGCACCGGCGTCGCGATCGCGGCAGGTTACGCCCCGCTCGGGATGGGCACGGATACCGGCGGTTCGATTCGCGGTCCGGCGACCTCGAACGGCATCGTCGGCCTCAAGCCGACCCATGGGCTGCTCAGCCGCAGCGGCATCATCCCGCTCGCCCTCAGCTTCGACACCGGCGGGCCGATGGCGCGCAGCGTGTCGGATGTCGCCGTCGCGCTGGGGATCATGACCGGCGTCGATGCGGCGGATGCCGCGACCCGGAAGAGCGACGGCAAGTTCGAGACCGACTACACGAAGTACCTGAACGCCGACGCGCTCAAGGGCGCCCGGATCGGCATCGCGCGCGACTTCCTCGGCGCCGACCCGGACGTGGACTGGGTGGTCGACGCCTCACTCGATCAGATGCGGAAGGCCGGCGCGACCATCGTCGACGTCCGCTATCCCAAATGGCTGCTCGACGCGAAGGAAGAGTTCTACAACGCGATCCGCCGGCCAGAGTTCACGGTGCAGATCGCCGACTATCTGAAGACGCTGGGGCCGTCGTATCCGAAAACGCTCGCGGAGATGATCGACCGCGCCAACGCGTTCACCGCAACGCGCGCCGACGGGGCCAGTCCGAACCCGGCGCGGTGGACGCTGTTCAAACGCGAAGCGGAAAGCGGCACGCTCGACGACTACCGGTACAAGGCGGTCGAGGAGCACGGCCTGCCGATGATCCGGGCGGCGGTGGACGGCATCATCGCCTCGTTGAAGCTCGATGCGATCGTCTACCCGACGTCCTCGCGGCGCCCCGGCCTGATCGCGGAGACCGGCGCGGGCGGCGGCGGTGCGGGCGCGCCGTCGGCCACCAACATCGCGAACCTGACCGGGTATCCCGATCTGATCGTGCCGGCCGGGTTCACCGGCGACAGCCTGCCGGTGGGGCTGTCGTTCTTCGGCCCGGCGTTCAGCGAACCAAAGCTGCTGGCGCTGGGATACAGCTTCGAGCAGCACACGCACGCACGGCGGCGCCCGGCGCACACGCCGGCGCGCCCCGGCGAATCGATCTCGATCCCGTAGCGGCGCGTGATAGCATCCCGCGCGTCCTCGACTGATGGAGCGCGGCACCCGCACTCGCCTCGTCCTGCTCGCCCTGGCGGTGCTGGGGCTCTGCGCCTTCCGGCTGGAGCACACGCCGCCTCACCTTCATCGGGACGAGGTGATGTTCGCACTCCAGGCGCAGTCGATTGCATCCACGGGGCGCGACCTCGAGGGGCGGCGATTTCCGCTCTATTTCGAAATGCGCGCGATGGGCGAGCACGTCTGGTTTCACCCGATCGTGGTGTACGTCACGGCGCTGTTCCTGAAGGTGCTGCCGCTCGACGAACAGGTGGTGCGGATCCCGTCGGCGGTCATCGGCGTCATCGACGTCCTGCTGATGTTCTTCATCGCCAGGCGGATCTTTCAGAGCGAGCGGTGGGCGTTCTTCGTCGCCGCGCTGCTTGCACTCACGCCGGCCCACGTCATCCACAGCCGCCTCGCGATGGACTTCATCTATCCCGTCGCGTTCGTGATGGCCTGGTTGCTGTGCCTGCTGATCTACCTCGAGGGTCGACGTCTGGCCTGGTTGTTCGTCGCGACGGCGCTCCTGGGGCTCGGCTTCTTCAGCTACATCGCCTCGATGATCACGATGCCGCTGTTCGTCCTCGTGACCCTGCTCACGCTGTGGGTCACGTCGACACGATCGGCGCGGCCGTATGCGGTGGCGGTTGCGGGGTTTCTCTGCCCGCTGCTCGTGCTGCTGCCGTGGGTGGTGTACCACTGGTCGTTCGTCACCGACACGCTGGGCCGCTATCAAATCGGGGTCGCCGCCAATGCCGGCGGACCGGTGACACCGCACGGATCGCCCGGGGCGATCGTGCGTGGCGTGGTCGCGGGCCTGCGGCCGGCGATGCTCACGGAGCGGCTGTCGCTCTATTGGCGGTTCTTCGATCCGGCGTATCTGTTCGTCACCGGCGGGTTTGCCCGGCTGACCAACTCGACGCGGCACGTCGGCCTGTTTCCGCTTCCGTTTCTGCTGCTCGTCCCGCTCGGCTTGATCCAGATGATCACCGTCAGGCGAACGCCGATCAGCCTGGTGATATTCCTGGGATTCGCGCTGGCGCCGGTCGCCGCGTGCCTGACCGTTCTCGAGCCCTATGCGAGCGACCGCGAGCTCGTTCTGCTGCCGTTCGGCGTGCTGATCGCCGCTTTCGGCGCGGAGCGCCTCCTCACCCAACCCATGCGCTGGAGCCGCACGGCGGCAATCGGCCTGCTCGTCCTGGTGCCGCTGCACTTTCTGTTCTTCGAGCTCGATTATTTCGGCGACTACCATCGCCGCGCGGCGTTCTGGTTCGACTGGAACCATCGCGGCGGGCTCGAAGCGATCATCGCGCGCGATGCCCGCGCCGACCGGCCGATCGTCCTGAGCAACGGCGGCGATCCGATGATGGCTTCCTACTGGCGGTTCGAGATGCTGAAATACCGGCGCGCCGACCTCCTGCCCCTGACTCGTTATGTCGACTCGAGGACGCTGGATTTCACGACGGTGCCGGCCCACGCGCTGATCCTGATGAATCGAAACGACGCACCGCTCGTGGCGCTGATCGCATCGGGACAACTGAAGGAGCTGGCGGAGATTCCGGAACCCGCAGATCCGCCGTACTACATCGTCGCCGAGCGCTAAAGAGCACTTGTCCGAACAGGTGTAGTGCGGACCTTTAGGTCCGCCGTGTCTGGCAGGCCTGAAGACCTGCACTACTACAGTTCGTCGAAGAACGTATTGATGGGCGGCGCGGTCTGCGGCGTCGCGGATCGGGTCAGCCGCGCGCCCGGCGCCGGCGGCCGCATCAACGCGAAGAAGTCGATCGCGGCCTGCACGTTGCGCTGCAGCACGTCCTGCTCCGGCTCGAGCGACCAGTTGCCGCGATCCTGCAGGTTGCCGATGATGATGCCGTCGCTGCGCGCGTTCATGCTCGCGTTGTCGCCGTTGGGCGCGCGCCCTCCTGCCCGATAGGTCACTTCGGGCTGCGCGACGAGCGCGGTCAGCTGACCCTTGATCGGCACCAGCTCCTTGTCGTCGAAGAGCGTGAACGATCCCAGACCGGTGCAGTTGACGACGACCGGTTCACTGAGCGACATCAGGTCACGCGGCGTGTCGAACTTGCGGATCACGATCCTGCCGCCGAAGGTGAGAAAATCGCGAACCAGCGCGTCGAGGTAGATCGACGGCTCGATGGCCAGGGCCGGGCTGCGAATCGCGTACCTGGTGGGGAACGGATGTTCACCCGGACCCAGCACTTCGCGGTTACGGTTGGGCCGGAGGATGGCCGGCAGCAGATCGGCGTCGGTCGCGCCGTTCGCGTTTTCGCCGCCACGTCCGCCGCCGCCGCGGCCCGTCTGGGCGGGATTGTCCGTGGCGTTGTAGTTGTCCATCCAGTACACGCCGTAGGTTGGCCCGACCATCAGCTGCAGCTGCACGTAGGACAGCTCCGCGGCGCGGAGAAACTGCGCGTCCCACGCGGGCGTGCGGCGGTCGTTGTTGACGAGCGCCGTGGTCGGCGTGAACCCGGCCAGCGACATGTTCGACGTGGTATCCGGCGGCACGGTCGCGGCATAGATCGTCACGTCGAAGCCGCGCCGCTGCAGTTGCCTGGCCGTCGTCAGGCCCGGCGATCCGCAGCCGATCACCGCCGCGCGCCGCTGTCCGGTCTCCTGCGCAAACTCGGCGACCATCACGCCGCAGCCCCACGCGAGCGACATGCCGGCGCCGGCGTGGCCGTAGTTGTGGATCAGCGTCTTGGCGTCGAGCTTCTCGGCGCGAAGGACGAAGCCCGAGTCGCGGTGCGGCCGAAGCCCGACTGTGGTGCGGATGACGCGATCGAACGAGACGTTGACGGGCGCGAGATTGACCGGCGGGCGCCGCGGCGCCGCTCCCGTGCCGCGCGCGGTGCTGCCCGTCGCGCATCCGCCGATGGCGTATCCCGCGAGCGCCAGGCTGCCGCTGCTGATGAACGTGCGTCGGTTCATGACGCGGGAATCTTCTCACCTTCGCGCGGCCGCCGCACCATCCATTCCGCCGGCGATCGAGCTATCGTCGGGAACCGGTCGGCGTACGTGTCTCGGACGGCCAGACGGGACTGACCAGCTCGATCCGCCAGATCGGGCCGCCCAGGAACATCGAGCCTTCCGATTTCACGAAGGCGGGCGCCTCGCCGCCGAGGATCCAGACGTGCGTGTCGGGCGGCTGCTTGCCGACCAGCGGCGCGATCAGACCGGCGAGACCGCCGATCTCGATCTTGACGACGTAGTGGGCCGCCTTGCGGGCCATGGTGCCGGTGGTCAGCGGATCGTCGCCCGCACCGGACAGCTCCAGCTTCACGAGCCGCGGCTTCGGCGTCGTCACGATCATCGACAGCGTGGGCAGCGGCGCGTCGGCTCGAAGGTTCTTGAGCAGCGTCAACGTCATCCCGTTCGCGAGATCCGGCGGCAGCTTCATCTGCTCCGACTCGACCTTCGGCTTGCCGTGATCGTCGGTGTAGCGCACCGTCACCTGGCCGCTGGCGACGTCGATCGTGAGATCGAGCGGCTGCGGAAACGTCGGTCCCTTCTGTATGAGGTGATTGCTGATCAGACGGAAGTTCTGCCGCTGCGAGAACACGGACGTCTCGTCGCGGAGCGAACCGTCCTTGAACCGGAAGACGAGGCGGCTCGTCACCCGATCGCCTCGGTTCAGCTGAATCAGATCGCCGTTGGCGACCAGCTCGCCGTCCATGGTGCGAAGGCTGAGAAAGCCGTGAACGATTCCCTCGGTGTGACGAACGGCGACCGGCTCGGCCAGAAGCGGGCCGCGCGACAGGAGCGCGATGACGCTGAACGCCGGGATGAGCTTGCCAGACATGCCATCGCCGGCTGCAAGCGAGGTGCCGGTTACTTCCTGGGAACGAGCCTGAGAATCTTGCCAGTGGTCCCGTCAGTGAGGACATATAGCGCACCGTCCGGTCCTTCACTGACGCCTCGGATGCGCGCGTTGAGTTCGGTGAGCATTCGCTCTTCGCCAATCACGCGGTCGTCCTTGAGCACCAGCCGAACCAGCGACTTGCCGGCCAGCGCAGAAACGAACAGATCGCCCTGCCACGCCGGAAAGCGCGTGCCGGTGTAGAACGCAATCCCGGCTGGCGCGATGTCGGGTGTCCAGAAATACACCGGCTGCTCCATGCCCTCCTGCGCGGTCTTGTCGCCGTTGATCGGCTTGCCGGTGTAGTCCCGGCCGTAGCCGATCACCGGAAAGCCGTAGTTCTTCCCTTTCGCGATCGCGTTGATCTCGTCGCCGCCGCGCGGTCCGTGCTCGCTCGTCCAGAGCAGCCCGGTGCGTGGATGGATCGCGACCCCCTGGACGTCGCGGAGGCCCAGCGCGTAGATCTCCGGACGCGCGTTGGCGCGGCCGGCGAACGGATTGTCTTTCGGAATCGAGCCGTCCGCGTTGATGCGCAGCACCTTGCCCATGTCGCTCGTGAGCTGCTGCGGCTGCGGCCAGTCGGACGCGTTGATGCCGAGGCCCGACGGGATCGTGGACGTGATGAGCAGCGTGCCGTCGGGCAACTGTGCCAGCCGTCCACCGGTGCCTTCCGCGTTCAGCAGCACTTTCAGGTGCTCGAGCGTCCGATCGTCGGGGGAGAGCGTCGCGCTCGCCACCATCAGCACGCCGGGGCTGCGCGGCAGCGCTGCCTGATTCGATCCTTCGGGCAGGACGGTGTAGGTCAGAAAGAGGCGGCGGTTCGACGCGAACGCGCGATCCGGACGCACCTCGAACAATCCCTGACCGTGAGCCCAGAGATCGGCCGGCATGCCGCCGAGCGGCTCCGACACTTTGCCGTCCTTCGACACGATCCTGATGCGGCCCGGACGCTCGCCCACGATCATGCGACCGTCGGGAAGGAAGTCGAAGCAGAACGCGCCCGACAATCCTTCGGCGACCGTCTCGACGTCGAACGCCGCGGTTTTCGCCGGGTGCGGCGCGCGCGTCTGTCCCAGCCACATCGGGATCGGCGCGTAGCCGTCGGGCGCGGCGCTGCCGTCCTCAGGCTTCGGCGGTCCAGGCGCCTGCGCGGGCGGACGCGGAATCGCCGGCGCCGTCTGCGTTGCGAGCGCCAGCGCGGTCGTCGCCCATCCGGTCGCGGCCGCGGACACCCATTGATTCACGCCGTACGGAAACCCGCTCTCGAAGTACGCCTGGATCGGCACCGCGCGGGTCTCGACGATCCACGAGCCATCCTCGATCTGCGTGCGCAGCAGAAACTCGAGCCCCTTGCGGTACGCCCGGTCGCTGAGCGGAACGGCGCCGCTCTCGCGCAAGGCGACCAGCGCTTCGCCGCTCGCGTAGGCGTCGCTCGCCAGCGTCGGCAGCTGCGCCCACCCGCCGTCGTCTTTCTGCAGCGCCAGGAGCTCGCGTGCCGCTGAGGCGACGACGTCGTTCGACGCGTGGGCCCAATGCAGCCCCAGCAGGCGGAAGGCGCGCTCTTCGGTCACGTCGCCGTGCGTGGTCGTCAGCCAGGCGCGCGCGCGATCGATCGACTTCGCGAACTCGGCGCGCCGCGATGGCGGCGCGAAGGCCTGGAGCGCCCGCATCGACACCACCGTGACCTCGATGTCGTTCGACTCGATCGGCGGCCGGATCGTGTTGACCGGCCATCGCCCGTCGAGCGCCTGGTGGCGCTGCAGCCAGATCGCCTGCGCGTCGGTCGCCGCGTCGGGGGCATACTTGTCGGCCTCGAGACCGAGCAGCAGGTAACTGATCGTGTCCGCGGCGCCGGCAATCGGGATGTTCTGCACCGTGCGATCGCGCCACGACTCGAGGTAGGCGCCAATGGTGCGCGCCTGCTGCGCCGCCACCGGCTCGTTCACCGCGTATCCGTGCGCGCGGGCAGCGGTGACCGCCATCGACACGAGGCTGTTGTGATGGCAGGAGACGCAGCCGGTCTGCCTGATGAACGCCGTGCCGACATCCTGGAGAAGAGGCAGGCTGCGCTCGACCGCGGCGCGAATCGCGGCCGGCGTCGCCTCGGCCGCCCCGACCGGCGTGGGCCGCGCCGAGCGGCCGGGATCGTAGCGCGGCGCGGTGGAGTCGGCGCCGGGCGGAGGCGGCACGCGCTCCAGCGGCCCGCCGGCGGCGACACCGGCGATCTCCGCGCACTTGAAACAGTTCGTCCTCAGGAAGACCGCAGGCGGCGCGCCCGCGGCCCTCGGGCTGGCCCCGTACTGCATCAGGATGTGAAAGGCGTCGGCCGCGTCGACCTTGGCGGCTTCGCGCAGCGGCGACGGATCGCTGCTGCGCCAGAGCGACGGATCCGCGCCGTGCTCGAGCAGCAGCCGCACCGCCGGGGCCGCGCCGACGATGCCGCTGGCGATGACGAGCGGAGAACGACGATCGTCCGATCGCGCGTTCGCGTCGGCGCCGGCATCGAGCAGGCGCTGCATCTTGGCGACGTCGGGCACGGCCCACATCAGCGCGGTCGCGCCGGCCGTGTTCGCGGCATTCGGGTCGGCGCCGGCCGCCAGCAGGCGCGCGACCATCGCGACGTCGCCATAGAGCGCGGCCATCATCAACGGCGTCGATCCGTGCTCACCAGGCGCGACGGCCGCGCGCGGGTGCGCGCGAAGGAAATCCTCAGCGGCCGGCCGATCGTCGGCGCGAATCAGGGTCATCAGGCGGGTGGCGTCGGGATCGGCCGCCGGCGACGGGATCTCGCCGGACACGGCGTCCGGCCACGCGGCGCCCTCGTCGATCCATTGTTTGATGATCTCGATCTGGGTGGAGCTGAGCGGTCCGGCGGGCGGCATCTGCGGCCCGACGCTGCCGCCGGCCACCCGGTGATACAGGCGGCTGCCGTCGGCGTTGCCCGGTCCGATGTCGGTCTGGGTGCCGCCCCGCATCGCGTCGGCGCGGCGATCCAGCCGGAAGCCGTTCATCTGCAGCTCGGGGCCGTGGCAACCGATGCAGTGCTCGCGGAAGATCGGCTGCACGTCGCGCTGAAAATCGATCTCGCCTGGCGGCTGCGCGCCCGCCGCGAGAGTGGCCGCCGCGACCGCCGCCAGCGCGAACCATCGTGAAATCACGCGCCTAGTGTAGCCAATCCGCGCTCCAGTATCGGAAAAGGTTGGAGCGATTCAAAGGCGCGCGCCGCCCGCAGCACTCGCGCGTCGGCGTGGCGCGGTCCGACCAGCTGCAGACCGACCGGCAGGCCGTTCTTCGTCAGGCCGCAGGGGACCGAGGCCGCCGGCTGCTGCGTGAGGTTGAATGGATACGTGAAGGGCGTCCACTCCGTCCAGCGCTTCTCCTTCATGACGTCGGCCACGTCCAGGCCGACGTCGAACGCTTCGAGCGGCAGCGTCGGCGTCAGCAGCAGATCGTATCGATCGTGGAACAGGTTCATCCGGATGCCGAGGGCGCCGCGCTGCTGGACGGCGTCGATCAACTCGAGCATGCCGATCCGCGAGCCATGCTCGGCGACGTCGAGGAGACCCGGATCCATCAGCGCCTTCTGTTCGGCGGTGAAATTCCTCAGCAGATAAGCCGCGCCGCTGAACCAGTGCTTGCGGAAGACGTCTTCGACGCCGGTGAGATCGAGATCCACGCGTTCGACCTGCGCGCCGAGCTCGGAGAAGCGCCACGCCGCGCGTTCGACCATCGACGCTACCTCCGGGTCCACCGCGGCCGATCCGAGCGTCGCCGAGTAGGCGATGCGCCAGCCGCGCACGCCTTCGTCGATCCCGTCGAGATAATCACGCTCGTCGTTCGGCAGCGCAAACCAGTCCCGCGCGTCCGGCTGCGCGATCACGTTGAGCATCAGCGCGGCGTCGGCGACGGTCCGCGTCATCGGCCCAAGGTGCGCGACCGTGCCGAAGGGGGACAGCGGCCATGCCGGCACCCGACCGAAGGACGGCTTCAGGCCGAACAGGCCGGTGAACGCGCACGGGATGCGAATCGATCCGCCGCCGTCGGTGCCGATCGTCAGCGGCCCCATGCCCGAGGCGACGGCCGCGGCGCCGCCGCCGGATGAGCCGCCGGGCGTCTTCGCGCTGTTCCACGGGTTGCGCGTGATCCCGGTCAGCGGGCTGTCGGTGACGCCTTTCCACCCGAACTCCGGCGTCGTGGTCTTCCCGAGGAGCACCGCGCCGCTCTCGCGCAGTCGCGCGACCGCCGGCGCTTCGTCGAGCCACGGCCCGGTGGGATCGACGGTCCTGGAGCCGCGCCGCGTCGGCCAGCCGGCGGTGAGCAGCAGGTCTTTGATCGAGACCGGGACGCCGTCGAGCGGGCCTTGCGGCTCGCCGCGCATCCAGCGCGATTCCGAGCGCCGCGCCTGCTCGAGCGCGTCGGGCGCCAGGAAGCAGAACGCGTTCAGCATCGGGTTGAGCGCCTCGATGCGCTGCAGGATCGCCTCGGTCACCTCGACCGGAGAGGCGCGGCGGGTGCGATAGAGATCGATCAGGTCGGCGGCGGGACGGGTACAGAGCTCTGAGGACGTCATGCGACGCCCTCAGAGTAACCCGTTCCGCACTACATCTAGCTCGGAGAGCTTCCTAGTTGGTCGCCAGCGTCGACTGCAGATGCTTGGCGTGGGCGAGGTGGCCCAGGAACGCGGGACGGACCTTGACCAGCAGCGCCTTCAGCTCGGCGTTGGTCGCGCCGGGGATGAGAGTCTTGTCCAACGCCTCGATCACCTGCTCGTGGTACGCCACTTCGTGATCGACATAGGCCTTGTCGAACGCCTTCCCCTTCATCATCTTCAGGCTGGCGACGTTCTCCATGCCGCCCTTCTTCAGGCTCATCGCGGTCGGGTTGTCCTCCGGCGTGACCATCAGCCTGGTGACCAGGTCGACGGCGGACTTGTTGACGCCGGTGTGATCCTTCACCATCTGCTCGCCGAACTTCTTCACCTCGGAGGTGCTGCCCATCGACGCGGCGAGCTTGCCGGCGTCGATGTCCACCTGGTTGGCGGTCACGACAATCGCGGCGATCTGCGCGTCGTTGACACCCTGGGCGGACGCGGCGGAAGCGGCCACCATCGAACCGAACAACACAAGAGCTCCAATCTTCATATCAGACTCCTCACAGTTAGCGGACTCACCCACTACTACGGCGACCGTCGTCCGCTGGATGTCGAGGATTTCTGGAACGCAAGCGGCAGTGTAAGATGACGGGCAACCTTTCCCAACGGTGGATACCCGGGCCATGACCCGCTCACTCAACGACTTGCAAGTCGATGTCGAGTCGACGTTCGTCCTGCTCGATCTGGTGCGGGCCGGCGACGCGCGCGCGCTCGATCGACTGTTTTCGCGCTATCTCGTGCCGCTGCGGCGCTTCGCGCACGGGCGGCTGCCGGCGGCCTCACGCGACATGCTCGATACCAACGATCTCGTGCAGGACACGCTGGTCGCCAGCCTGAAGCACATCGACGCGTTCCAGCCGCAGCGCGAAGGCGCGCTGCTCGCGTATCTCCGCCAGGCGGTGGTCAACCGCGTCCGCGACGAAGCACGCCGCAAGGCACGGCGGCCGATGGCCGCGACCCTGGACGACAACCTGGAGGGCGGCGACGCGTCGCCGCTCGACGTGGCGATCGGGCGCGAGGCGGCCGATCGCTACGAGACCGCGCTGCAGCGGCTGAAGCCGGAGGAGCGGGAAGTGCTGATCGCGCGGGTCGAGCTCGGCATGAGCTTCGACGAGGTCGCCGCCGCCACCGGCCGTCCGTCCGGCGATGCGGCGCGCAAGGCGGTCAGCCGCGCGCTGCTGCGGCTCGCCGAGGAGATGCGCGATGTCGCCTGATCCGATGGACCCGGCAGATCGCCCCGTCGACGACCATCTGCTCGAGCTCGCCGACTCGGTGGCGACCGGCAGCGACGTCGACTGGGCCTCGGCGAGCACGGCACACGACCGCGTGGATCGCGAGGTCCTCGAACAGCTCAAGCTGATCGACGCCGTCGCACGCCTTCACCGCGGTGGCCTCGCGGCGCCCCGTGAGGACGGCCCGGCGCCGCCGCTCGAGCCCGGCGAGCGCTGGGCGCAGCTGGTCGTCGTCGAGCGCGTGAGCGGCGGAACATTCGGCGACGTCTACCTCGCGCGCGACACCGCGCTCGATCGCGACGTCGCGTTGAAGCTGCTGCGGCAGCGCGCCCGCGCAGAGACGCTGGCATCGCAGTTCCTG
>Ga0068865_100001871_pt1 | contig 12372 bp, 13 predicted proteins | sample KBSMisM12_FD_75293 | JGI IMG/M metagenome (GOLD analysis project Ga0068865, IMG submission 75293) | Miscanthus rhizosphere microbial communities from Kellogg Biological Station, Michigan, USA - KBS Miscanthus M1-2 | ecosystem: Host-associated > Plants > Roots > Rhizosphere > Soil ...
GGCCGCCCAGATCCTCTACGAGTTCAAGGTCGAGGACCCGACCGCCTACACCAAGACCTGGCGGGGCGAGATGCCGCTGAACGCCGCCAAGGGGCCGGTCTACGAATACGCCTGCCATGAAGGAAACTACGCCCTGCCCAGCATCCTGCGCGGGGCCCGGCGCGCGGAGCAGTCGGGCGGGAAGTAGCGGGCGCTAGTCGTCCATCCGGAAGAGTTCGAGGGCGGTCTTGCCGACGATCTTCTGGGCGTCCTCGAGCGGCACGGCCTTGAAAACCGCCTCGATGGCGCTCCTCGTATAGCCGAACGTGCTCTCCTGGTGGGGGTAGTCGGACGACCACATCACCCGGTCCGCGCCGATCCGGTGCAGCATCTCCAGGCCCACGGGGTCGGTCATGAAGGTCGCGTAGCAGTGCTGGCGCCAGTACCAGCTGGGCGGATGGGCGAGCTTCGGCGACACCATGGTGGGGAACGAGTTGTAGATCATGTCGGCGTCGTGGAGCATGCCGGGGATCCAGGCCAGGCCCGCCTCCACGAACACCACGCGCAGGCCCGGGAACCGGTCGAAGACGCCGCCGAACGTGAGCTGGGCCCAGTTCTGCCGGAAGCCCTGCATCTGGGTCAGCACCGAGACGCCGACCGCGCCCGGCTCGGCCGTCGGGATCGCCTCGCCGATGTGGAAGGCGAGCGGCAGGCCGCTCTTCTCGATGGCCGCCCAAAGCGGGTCCATACGGCCGTGGTTGTACTGGATGGTCCGCCCGTCGGCGAACTTGCCGGGCTTGATCGGGACCATCAGGCAGCGCGCGCCCAGCTCGACGCAGCGCGACACGCTGTCGGCGGCGGCCTCCGGCTCCCAATAGCTGGGCACCATCACCGGATAGCAGCGGCCCTTGGAGCGGGCGCAGACCTCGCCGATGTGTTCGTTGTAGGCGCCGAACACGTGCGCCTTGTTCTCGATCTCGCCGAACATCATCAGGCCGAACAGGCGCTGCGGGAAGATCAGCTCCTTCTCGACGCCCTCGACGTCCAGGTCGGCGATCCGCGCGTCGAGGTCGGTCAGGCCCGGGTAGCACTCCAGCGCGTTGCAGAGCGCCGCCGCGATCGGCCCCGGCGTCATCGACTTCTCGCCGATCGAGAGGTCCCAGCCGCCGTCATGGAACACCATCCGCGGCGCCTGGTCCTTCAGGTGCTGTGGATAGCGGCCGACCCAGAGGTCGGACTCGAGCATATGGCTGTCGGCCGAGACGATCCGCGTGCCGGCCGGCCAGTCGCCGGTCTTCGCTTGCGGCTTGCGCGCCGTGGCGACCGCCAGCCCCACCTGCTCGGGGATTTCGAGGACGAACCCATCGGCCATGCCGGCCTCCTGTGCGTCTGTCGATGGGAGGCTAAGCCCGCCCCGGCGCGCCCGCAATCATGACCCGGCGTCAGGCCAGTTTCAGGAAGCTGGGGTCCCGGAAGGGGTCGCCCTGCGTCATGCGCTGGTGGAAGCCCTCGACGCGCGGTCCCGCGCCGCCCTCGCGCGTGTCGTAGAACGACCGCTCGCCGAAGAAGCGCAGGGTGAGCGTGCGCCGCCTCTGCCCCGGATGGGTCGCGGCCCCGCCGTGCAGCATCGCCGGATGGAAGACGATCAGGTCGCCGGGTTCGACGGCCCAGGAGACGATGTCCCAGGCGCTCCGGTCGCCCTCGATGTCCGGCAGTTGCGGCTGGCTGGCGCGGGGCTGGATGGGGATCGTCTCGTCGTTCAGGTCGAAGCGCGAGGTGTTGTAGAGCTGGCCCAGGTGCGAGCCGCGGACGAACTCCAGCGACTTGTCCTTGGCGCAGGGGTCGAAGGTGATCCAGACCACCGCCAGGTCCTGCCCGGCGACGGCCAGGTATGAAGAGTCCTGGTGCCAGGGCGTGCGCCGCGTGTCGCCGCCCTCCTTCAGGAACACCTGTTCGTACATGAACCAGACGTCGCGTGTGCCCCAGAGGTCGGCGACCATGGCCGGGATCGGGCTTGCCTCGAGCATGGCGCGATACCCCGTCAGGCAGTCGGGGTTGTAGAGGTCCTGGTAGAAGGTCGAGGCCGTCGTCTGCGGGACGCGCGAGGCGCCCGGACCCGGGTGGGCCAGGCTCCAGTCGTAGGCGGCCTGGCAGTCGGCCAGGGCGGCCGCGTCCAGCGCGCGCGGCAGGAAGACGACGCCGTCGCGCGCGTAGGTCTCGCGCAGTCCGCTGATCGTCCCATCGGCCATGGCGGCCTCCTTGCTCCTGCGTCAACGCTAGGCCGCGCTAAGGTGGTCGGCAATCGTGACCGCGCGTAAGCCGGAGCAGAGCCCATGAGCGCCGCCAACCCCGCCCTCGACGCCTGGCGCAGTCTCGTCGACCTGGACCGCCTGTCCGCCTGGATGGACGACCGCGGTCTGGCGGGCGGCCCGATCGAGGAGGCCGCGCGGCCGCCCGGCGGCACCCAGAACATCCTGCTGAAATTCCGCCGCGGGGACCGCTGGTTCATGCTGCGCCGCCCGCCGCTGAAGGCGCACTTCAACGGCTCCGAGACCATGCGCCGCGAGGCCCGCGTGCTGGGCGCGCTCGCCGACACCGCCGTACCGCACCCCCGGCTGATCGCCGCCGAGCCCGCCGAGGATATCCTGGGCGCGGCCTTCTACCTGATGGAGCCGATCGAGGGGTTCAACCCGACCGTGGGCCTGCCGCCGCTGCACGCCGGCGACCCCAAGGTTCGTCACGACATGGGCCTCTCGCTGGTCGACGGCATCGCCGCCCTGGGCGCAGTCGACCACGTCGCGGTGGGCCTGGCCGACTTCGGCCGGGCCGAGGGCTTCCTGGAGCGCCAGGTCGGCCGCTGGAAGAAGCAGCTCGAGAGCTATAACGAGTACGAAGGCTGGGCCGGACCCGGCGAGATCGAGGGGATCGACGCGGTCGGCGCCTGGCTGGACGCGCACCGGCCGCAGACCTTCAAGCCCGGGATCATCCACGGCGACTATCACCTGGCCAACGTCATGTACCGGTTCGACGGGCCTGAGCTCGCCGCCATCGTCGACTGGGAGCTGACCACCGTCGGCGACCCGCTGCTGGACCTGGGCTGGCTGCTGGCCACCTGGCCGGAGAGCGACGCGATCGAGGCCGGCACCGTCTCGGTGAAGCCCTGGGACGGCTTCCCGACCGCGGACGAGCTGGTCGACCGCTACGCCGGCCAGACCGACCGCGACCTCTCGGCGATCCATTGGTACGGCGTGCTGGCCTGCTACAAGCTGGGCATCATCCTGGAAGGCACCCACGCCCGCGCGGCGGCGGGCAAGGCGGAAGTCTCCACGGGCCTCGCGTTGCACAACCAGACGCTGGGCTTGTTCCGCCGCGCGATGCGGTGGATCGGGTAGGGCCACGGGGCGGGGAGTGACGAGATGACGGGACGCGTGGCGGGCAAGGTCGCCCTGATCACCGGCGGGGCTTCCGGCCTCGGCGCGGAGAGCGGCCGCCGTCTGGCGCGCGAAGGCGCATCGGTGGTGCTGACGGACCTCTCGGCCGAGGCCGGCCAGGCCGTCGCCGACGAGATCATCGCAGCGGGCGGGACCGCGGTCTTCCTGACCCAGGACGTCACCGACGAGGCGCGGTGGGCCGAGGTGGTGCAGGCGACACTGGACCGTTTCGGCCGGATCGACGTGCTGGTGAACTCGGCCGGCGTGGCGAGCGGCGGCCAGCCGATCCTGGAAGCCACCTTCGAGAGCTGGCGGCGGATCACCAGCATCAACCTGGACGGCACGTTCCTGGGCGTGCGCGCCGTCGCGCCGGCCATGGCCGCCGCCGGGAAGGGCTCGATCATCAACCTCTCCTCGATCCTCGGAAAGGTCGGCCAGCCCGGCGCGGCCGCCTACTGCGCCTCCAAGGGCGGGGTCCTGATGCTGACCAAGGCCGTGGCCCTGGAGCTGGCGCCGCTGGGCGTCCGTGTGAACTCGGTCCACCCCGGCTACATCGAGACGCCGATGGTGGTGAACGCGCTCCGCGAGTCGGAAAACGAGAACGAGTTGCGCGACATGATCATCTCGCGCCACGCCATGGGCCGCTTCGGGATTCCTCGCGAGATCGCCGACGCCATCGTCTTCCTGGCCTCCGACGAGTCGAGCTTCATGACCGGGTCAGAACTCGTCGTGGACGGGGGCTATACGGCGGCATGACCCGCCTCCCGCCTCTGCGCGGGGCGAGGGGGTGGTCCGAACATCCGGGTCCGATTTCCGCTGGAACCCGGCTTGGGGCCCTGCGGTTCGCCTCCATCTAGGGGGCCCGTAACCGCCGCGTAGAGGCGAAACCGCATGAACCAGGTCAGTCGCGAGGCGTGGGGCCCGCCGTCGTCATCGTTTTCACACGCCCGCCGTGGCCTTGCCGGAAACGCCGGGCGCGCGGTGGGCGGAGTGGTCGTCGCGGTGCTGTTCGCGGGAAGCACCCTGCTGACGCCGCTCTACGACCTCTACCGCTCGACCTACGGCTTCTCCGCCCTGGTGCTGGTGCTGCTCTACGCGGTCTATGTGATCGGCAATCTGGCCGCACTGACCCTGTTCGGACGGCTGTCCGACCAGATCGGGCGCAAGCCGGTGGTGTTCGCTGGGCTCGGGCTGGCCGCGCTCAGCGCGGGGGTCTTCCTGGCGGCGGACGATCCGAAGTGGCTGTTCGCCGGCCGCGTGACGAGCGGCCTGGCCGTGGGTCTCGGCGCGGGCGCCGCCACGGCCTGGATCACCGAGCTGACCCCGCTCGAGGCGCGGCCGCGCGCCGCCAGCACGATGACCGCCTACAACTTCGTGGGGCTGGCCCTGGGGCCTGTGCTGGGCGGCCTCCTGGTGCAGTATGCGCCCTGGCCCTTCCGGCTGTCGTTCGTGGCCTATCTGACGCTGCTGGCCATCGTGGCCGTCCTGGTTGCGCGGACGCGGGAGAGCCTGGCCCAGACCGCACCGGTCTCGCTGAAACCGCGGCTGGGCGTGCCGGCCGGCGCTCGGCTGGCGTTTATCGCCCCGGCCGCGACCGGGTTTTCCGCCATGGCGCTGGTGGGGTTCTTCGCCGCCCTCGGACCCACGACGATCCGAGCTGACCTGCACGTCGCCAATCGCGCGCTGAGCGGCGCGCTGGTGGCCGAGCTGTTCGTCGCGGCCGCCGCGGTGATCGTGGCGACGCGGGGCATGGCGGCGCGCCGGGCGATGCTGACAGGCCTGGCCACGACTCCGGTCGGGCTGGCGCTGCTGGTCGCCGCGCAGCACCTGGGCTCGCTGCCTATGCTTATGCTCGGCAACGCGGTCTGCGGCGTGGCCGCGGCGCTCGGCTACCGCGGAGGCCTGGCGGTGACGAACGGCCTCGCTCCACCGGACCGCCGCGCCGAACTGGCCTCGGCCTATTTCGTCTGCTGCTTCCTGGGCAACGCTCTGCCGATCGTGGGGGCTGGCGCGCTCTCGCAGGTGACGGGGGCGCGGACGGCTGACGCGGTGTTCGCAGGTGTGGTGTCGGCCATCGCGCTGGGCGCCATCGCCGCCGGCGTGGCCTTCGGCGCCGCTAGTCCGCGTCCATCTTCAGGGCGGCGATGAACGCTTCCTGCGGGATCTCGACCTTGCCGAACTGGCGCATGCGCTTCTTGCCGGCCTTCTGCTTGTCCAAGAGCTTGCGTTTGCGGCTCATGTCGCCGCCGTAGCACTTGGCGGTGACGTCCTTGCGGAGCGCCCGGACCGTCTCGCGCGCCACGATCCGTCCGCCGATCGCCGCCTGGATCGGGATCTGGAACATGTGCGGGCTGATCAGGTCCTTCATCTTCTCGACCATGCCGCGGCCCCGCGCCTCGGCGCGGTCGCGGTGAACCAGCATGCCCAGCGCATCCACCGGCTCGGAATTGACCAGGATCGACATCTTCACGAGGTCGCCGACCCGGTAGCCCTCGATCTGGTAGTCGAAGCTGGCGTAGCCCTTCGAGACGCTCTTCAGCCGGTCGTAGAAGTCGAACACCACCTCGTTCAGAGGCAGGTCGTAGACCACCAGGGCGCGGCTGCCGACGTAGCTCAGCTCGCGCTGCTCACCTCGACGGTCCTGGCAGAGCTTGATGACGCTGCCCAGGTACTCGTCCGGCGTCAGGATGGTGGCCTTGATCCAGGGCTCGGCGATCGAGGCGATCTTCACCGGGTCGGGCATGTCGGCGGGGTTGTGCAGCTCGATCTCCGAGCCGTCGTTCATGCCGATCTTGTAGATGACGCTGGGCGCCGTCGCGATCAGGTCGAGATCGAACTCGCGGGAAAGCCGCTCCTGGATGATCTCCAGGTGCAAGAGCCCCAAGAACCCGCAGCGGAAGCCGAAGCCGAGCGCGGCGGATGTCTCCATCTCGTAGGTGAACGATGCGTCGTTCAGGCGCAGGCGCCCGATCGCCGCGCGCAGGTCCTCGAAATCGGCCGCGTCCACCGGGAATAGGCCGCAGAACACCACCGGCTGCACGTCGCGGAAGCCGGGCAGGGCCTGCGCGGCCGGGCGCTTCTCGTCGGTAATAGTGTCGCCGACCGCGGCCTGGGCGACTTCCTTGATCTGGGCGGTGATGAAGCCGATCTCGCCGGGGCCGAGCGACTCGACCTCCACCCGCTTGGGGTTGAAGACGCCGATGCGGTCGATCAGGTGGGCCGAGCCCTGCTGCATCATCTGCACGCGCTGGCCGGAGCGGAGCGTCCCGTCGATCACCCGGACCAGCACGACGACGCCCAGGTAGGGGTCGTACCAGGCGTCGACCAGCAGCGCCTTCAGCGGCGCCGCAGCGTCGCCCTTGGGGGCGGGCAGGCGGTGGACGATGGCTTCCAGCAGTTCGTGGATGCCGGCGCCGGTCTTGGCAGAGGTGAGCACCGCGTCCGAGGCGTCCAGGCCGATCACGTCCTCGATCTGCTGGCGCACCCGGTCAGGCTCGGCGGCCGGCAGGTCGATCTTGTTCAGGACCGGCACGATCTCGTGGTTGTTGTCGATGGCCTGGTAGACATTGGCCAGGGTCTGCGCCTCGACCCCCTGGCTCGCGTCCACCACCAGGATCGAGCCCTCGCAGGCGGCCAGGCTGCGGCTGACCTCGTAGGCGAAGTCCACGTGCCCGGGCGTGTCCATCAGGTTCAGGATGTAGGTCTCGCCGTCGTCGGCCTTGTAGGTCAGCCGGACGGTCTGGGCCTTGATGGTGATCCCGCGCTCGCGCTCGATCTCCATGCTGTCCAGCACCTGTTCGGTCATCTCGCGCTGGGTCAGGCCGCCGGTCTCCTGGATCAGGCGGTCGGAGAGCGTGGACTTCCCATGATCGATGTGAGCGACGATCGAGAAATTGCGGATGTGGGACAGCGGCGTGGTCATTGAGCGCGGTCGTCTATCACATTCTTTTGCAGATGCGAGACGCCGCGGTTTCGCCGCGAAGCATACGGTTAATCGGGCGTTAAGGTCGGAGGGCGGAATCAAGGCCCTGGGTTGGGTTGGATTCGAAGACTGCGTGGAGGATTCCTGTAGAGCCTATGGACCGTCGAACCCTGATCGTTTTGAGCCTTCTGACGTTGGGGTCGGCCAGCCTGGTCGCGCGCGCGAGCGCCGAGCCGATCCAGCTGCCGCCGGCCCAGCCGCGCAGTCAGGCCGCCCCGCCGCCCGCCGCGCCCACGCCCGCGCCGGCCCGGGCTCCGGCCCCGCCGGCGACCGAGGCGCTGCCCACGCCGGGCGCGAACCCGACCTATCCGACCGGCGGAACCGGCGGCGCGCCGGCTGAGGCCCCGCCGACGCCCGGCAAGGCGACGCCGTACACGCAGGACGAGATCGTCAACAACGTCTCCGACTTCCTGGGCGTCACCGCCGAACAGGCGGGCGGCGCGGTCGAGCGGCTGTTCTCCAAGAACGGCCGGCCCACCGCCTATATCGCGGGCCAGGAAGGCTCCGGCGCGATCGGCATCGGCGCCCGCTATGGCCGCGGCCTGCTCTACATGAAGGGCCGCGAGCCGGTGGAGGTGTTCTGGCAGGGTCCGTCGGTCGGCTGGGACTTCGGCGGCAATGCGAGCCGGGTCTTCACCCTCTGCTACGACCTGGACGACCCGATGGCGATCTTCCAGCGCTTCCCGGGTGTCGAGGGTTCGGCCTACTTCATCGGCGGCCTGGGCGTGAACTATCAGAAGGCCAGCGGCGTCACGCTCGCGCCCATCCGCGCCGGCGTCGGCTTCCGGCTGGGCGCCAACATCGGCTACCTCGCCTACTCGAAGAAGCGCAACATCCTGCCGTTCTAGCCTAGGCGTCGGGACCGAAGGCGCCGCCCACGCGCTGGGTGGGCGTGTCGAAGAGGCCGCGGCCGGGCACGTGGTTCAGCTCCAGGCGGATGCCGTCGGGGTCCTCGAACAACACCGAGTAATAGCCCGGCGCGAAGCCGTCCTCCTGCGGGGCGTGAACCACCTTTGCGCCGATATGCAGCAGGAAGTCGTGCAGCGCGTCCACGTCGGCGCGCTCGCGCGCGCGCCAGCAGTGGTGGTGCATGCCGACCCGCCACTGGTCGAACGTGGCGCCCACGTTCTCCGGCTTTGGCCGGTTGATGCCGAAGCCCGTCCGCCCGCCCACGCAGTAGAAGAACGCGTCGGTATCGCCCACGACCTTGAGGCCCAGGAACGGCAGGAGCTGGCGGTAGAACGCCACGCTGGCCTCGAAATCCGAGGCGGTGATGAAGGTGTGCGCGACGCCGTTGACTTCCATGGGTCCCTCCCGCTGCCGGCCATATCGGAACTGACGCAGCGGTAGGGCAAGGGGCGCCCGTAGCCCGTCCGCCGTCATCCTCCGGTCGCCCGAAGGGGCGATCCGGGGGACCCAAGCGGCCTCGCCCCTCCTGCAACTCAGCTTGGGTCCCCCGGATCAGCCTGCGGCTGACCGGAGGATGACGGCGGAGAGGGGTTGACTCAATAAATAAGTACGTACTTATATGTAGTCATGGAACCCCAGGCGACCGACATCTTCCGGACTCTGGCCGACCCGACGCGGCGGGCGGTGTTCGAGCGGCTGTCGGGTGAGGGCGAACTCTCGGTGGGCGACCTGGTCGCCGGCGCGGGCGTGTCGCAGCCGGCGGTGTCGCAGCACCTGGCGGTGCTGCGTCAGGCGGGTCTGGTCTCCGAGCGGCGCGAGGGGCGGTTCATCCGCTACGCCGCGCGGCCGGAAGGGCTGAAGCCGCTGGTCGACTGGATGGGCTTCTACGGCCGGTTCTGGAGCGAACGCTTCGACCGCCTGGAAGACCTCTTGGGGCGCATGGATCAATAGGAGGGCCCGCCATGAGCGTCGCCGAAGACACCAGGAGCATCGTCGTCGAGCGCACGATGCCGCATCCGCCGGAGAAGGTCTGGCGCGCGCTGACCCACGCGCCGCTGGTGGCCGAGTGGCTGATGAAGAACGACTTCCAGCCGATCGTCGGCCACCGGTTCAACTTCCGCGCCGAGCCGGTGAACGGCTGGAACGGGGTAACTGACTGCGAGGTCCTGGAGGTCGAGCCGAACCGCCGCCTCGTCTACGCCTGGAACGCCTCGGGCGAACAGGCCGCCTACGGCATCAAGAGCCTGGTCACCTGGACCCTGACGCCGACGTCCGGCGGCACCCATGTCCGGATGGAGCACGCGGGCTTCCGCACCCAGGACGAGGGCTTCTACCAGGGCGCGAGCCACGGCTGGCCGCTGATGATCGCGGCGCTCGAGCGCGTGGCGGGTGGGCAATGAGCGTCGCCCAGGACACCAAGGGAATCGTGGTCGAGCGCACGATGCCGCATCCGCCGGAGAAGGTGTGGCGCGCGCTGACCCAGGGCCCGCTGGTCGCCGACTGGCTGATGCCCAACGACTTCGAGGCCAAGGTCGGCCACCGCTTCCGCTTCCGCATGGAGCCGCCGCCCCCCGGCGGCTGGGACGGGATCGTGGAGAGCGAGGTGATCGAGGTCGAGCCGCCGTCTCGGCTGGTCTACCGCTGGGACACGACCGGCGAGGGCGGCCTGCGCACGGTCTGCACCTGGACGCTGACGCCGGAGGGCTCGGGCACGCAGGTGCGCATGGAGCAGACCGGCTTCCGGCCGCACGAGGAGCTCAACCGCCGCGGCGCGAAAATGGGCTTCACCCAGTTCTTGGAAGGCCTCGAACGCGTGGCCGGAACTCTCTGAGGGGCAATCACATGAGCGACTTCATCCGCACGTTTCACCGCTGGACCTCGATCGGCTTCGTGGCGGCCTTCATCTTCACCAGCACCGTGCTGGCGATGAAGCTGCCCTTGCCCTGGGCGGTCTATTCGCCGCTCCCGTTCCTGTTCCTGCTCGCGGTCACCGGCCTCTACATGTTCTTCCTGCCGTACGTGCGACGGGCGCGGGCGGCCTAGGTCGCCAGGCCTTCGTGCTTTGCCGTCTTGCTCTTCAGCCAGTCCATCAGGGCCAGCAGCACGCCGGAGCAGACGAAGGTCAGGTGGAAGCCCAGCATCCAGGCCATCGTACGGTCTTCCATCACCTCGCCCTCCACCATCTTCATGAAGGTCTTGAGCAGCGCGATGGCGCTGATCGCCACGATCGAGGCGATCAGCTTCATCTTCAGGCCCGAGAAGTCGACCGTGCCCATCCAGCTGGGCCGGTCGGCGTCGTCGCCGGTATCGATCCGCGAGACGAAGGTCTCGTAGCCCGAGAAGATCACGATCAGCAGCAGGTTGCCGGCCAGCGACAGGTCGATGAGCGACAGGCCCATCAGGATTCCCTCCTCGGGGGTCATCGAGAACAGACCCGACAACTCGTGGACCACCTCCTTCACGAAGATGATCAGGAGCCCGGTCAGCGCTGCGGCCAGGCCCACGTAGAACGGCGCCATCAGCCAACGGGCGCGGAAGAGGCCGAGCTCCAGCAGGCGCTCGGGCGCGGGCTTGCGGGACGAGGTGGGGGCGGGCGGGCGATCGGCGGAAACGGTCATGTCGCCCAGATGGGCCGAAAAACGGATTCCGGGCAATTGGGTCGCAACCCGAATTGCCCGTCCGACCTGCGTCTGCCGGTCAGCTGCGCAGCTTCGCCCCGACCGCCTTTTCCGCCGCCGCCACGATGCGGGCGCTGAGCGCCTCGATCTCGGCGTCGGTCAGCGTCTTCTCGGTGGGCTGGACGGTGACCTCGATGGCGACCGACTTCTGGCCCTCCGCCACGCCCTTGCCCTGGTAGACGTCGAACACGCGCGCGTCGGCGATCAGCGCCTTGTCGGCGCCCAGGATCGGGCGGACGAGATCGCCGGCGGGCGTGCCCGCATCCACCAGGAAGGCGAAGTCGCGCGAGAGCGGCATCAGGGGCGAGAGCGCCAGCGCCGGCTTCGTCTTGGTGGGCTTCCTCTTCGGCTCCGGGACCGCGCCCAGGTCCAGCTCGAAGGCGAGCATCGGGCCCTCGGCGTCCAGCGCCCTCAGGATACGCGGGTTCAGCTCCCCGAACTCGGCCACGATGGTCTTCGGACCGAGCTGCAGACGGGCGGAGCGGCCCGGATGCCACCAGGGCGAGGTCTCGCCCTGCACGAGCTGCAGGTTGGGCGCGCCCATCTCGTCCAGCAGGGCCATCAGGTCGGCCTTCAGCTGGAACAGCGGGTCGCCGCCTTGGCCGGCCCAGCTGCGCGGCGCGTGCGGCGCGACCAGAGCGGCCACGGTCGTGGCCTGGTCCTGTGGCTGGTCGCCCCGGAAGGTCGGTCCGACCTCGAAGAGGGCGGCGTCGGCGAATCCCTGGCGGGCATTGCGCGCGGCCGCCTCGATCAGGTTGGGCAGGATCGAGGGGCGCATCCAGTCGAGGTCCGAGGCGATCGGGTTGGAGACGCGCAGCTCAGGCTGGCCGCCGCCGAACAGGCTCGCCCACGCGCCGCGCATGAAGCTCCAGGTCACGGCTTCGGCGTAGCCGCGCGCGGCCATGGCGCGCCGCGCGTTGCGCATGCGGGTCTGGCGCACGGTCAGCGCGCCGCCCGGCTGGCGAGGCATCTCAGGCAGCGGCTCGGCCGGCAGGGCGGCGAAGCCCTCGATGCGCGCCACCTCCTCGACGAGGTCGGCCTTGCCCTCGACGTCGCGCCGCCACGACGGCGGCTGCACGCTCTGGCCCGACAGCGTGAAGCCGAGAGCCGTCAGGATCGCATCGATGCGCGCCGCCGGAACCTCGAGGCCCGAGAGCTTGCGCACATAGGCGCGGTCGAAGTCGAAGGCCGGCGGCGGGGCCGGGAGTTCGCCTGCCAGCGTGAGCTCAGAGGGCTCGCCGCCGCAGATCTCGACGATCAGTTTCGTCGCCAGCTCCAGGCCGCCCACTACGAAGCCGGGATCGACGCCGCGGGCGAAGCGGTACTGGGCGTCGGACGTCAGGCCCAGCGACCGCCCGGTCTGGGCGGTGCGGATCGGGTCGAACCAGGCGCT
>Ga0068865_100001879_pt1 | contig 12353 bp, 8 predicted proteins | sample KBSMisM12_FD_75293 | JGI IMG/M metagenome (GOLD analysis project Ga0068865, IMG submission 75293) | Miscanthus rhizosphere microbial communities from Kellogg Biological Station, Michigan, USA - KBS Miscanthus M1-2 | ecosystem: Host-associated > Plants > Roots > Rhizosphere > Soil ...
GGCCGTGGTGATCGCAGTGGTCGACGACGGCGGCCACCTGTGGTGCCTGCAGCGCCTCGATGGGGCAGCGCCGATCTCGTCGGAGATCGCGCCCGCCAAGGCGCGCACGGCGGCTCTCGGGCGCCGCGAGAGCAAGGCCTACGAAGACCGCATCAACCAGGGCAGGGTGGCATTCCTGAGCGCGCCGATGCACGGCATGCTCGAGGGCGGCGTGCCGATCGTGGTCGACGGCGAATGCGTCGGCGCCGTGGGCGTCAGCGGCGTGCAATCGACCGAGGATGCCCAGATCGCACGCGCCGGCATCGCGGCACTCGGGGCCTGATGGCGTCTTGCTGCGGTGCGGGACCCTGCGCTCGCGTCGGTATAATTCGCTCGCTTCCCACACCCCAAGCGCAGCCTAGCGAAACTCCGTCGACGGTTTCCCCTCGGACTCCGGTCTCTCCACGAGCGGAGCTGGGTGCGCGAATGCCGGAGTTTCCTTCTTGCGACCCGCTTTGCCTCCTGCCCTGCTTGCGCTCGCGGACGGCACCGTCTTCATCGGCCACTCGATCGGCGCAACCGGCGTCACGCTGGGCGAGGTGGTGTTCAACACGGCGCTGACCGGTTACCAGGAGATCCTGACCGACCCGAGCTACTGCCAACAGATCGTCACGCTGACGTATCCGCACATCGGCAACTACGGCATCAATGCCGAAGACGTCGAAGCGACCCGCGTGCACGCGGCGGGCCTGGTGATCAAGGACCTGCCCGTGCGCGCGTCGAACTTCCGCCAGACGATGACGCTCGCGCAGTACCTGCAACGCGAGAACGTGGTGGCGATCGCCGGCATCGACACGCGCCGGCTGACGCGCACGCTGCGCTCCGGCGGCGCGCAAAACGGCAGCATCGTCGGCTTCGCCGCGGGCGCGCGGATCGAGCCGAGCGATGTCGAGCAGGCGATCGCGCGCGCACGCCACGCGCCCAGCATGGCGGGGCAAGACCTCGCGAAGGTGGTGTCGGCCACGCAGCCCTACGCCTGGCAGGAAGCCGAATGGCAGCTCGGCAGCGGCTACAGCGCACCGCCACCGGCGCGTTTTCACGTCGTGGCCTACGACTACGGCGTCAAGCGCAACATCCTGCGCATGCTGGCAAGCCGCGGCTGCCGCGTCACCGTGGTCCCGGCACAGACCCCTGCGGTCGACGCGCTGGCGCTGCGGCCCGACGGCATCTTCCTCAGCAACGGCCCGGGCGACCCCGAACCATGCGACTACGCGATCGCCGCCACGAGCTCGCTGATCGACAAGGGCCTGCCGACCTTCGGCATCTGCCTCGGCCACCAGATCCTCGCGCTGGCCTCCGGCGCCAAGACCTTCAAGATGAAGTTCGGCCACCACGGTGCCAACCATCCGGTGAAAGACCTCGACAGCGGGCGCGTGTCGATCACGAGCCAGAACCACGGCTTCGCGGTCGACGAGAAAACGCTGCCGCCGACGCTTCGGCCGACCCACGTGTCGCTGTTCGACGGCACGCTGCAGGGGCTGGCGCGGACCGACAAGCCGGCGTTCTGCTTCCAGGGCCATCCGGAGGCGTCGCCCGGGCCGCACGACATCGGCTACTTGTTCGACCGCTTCGTGCAACTCATGGAGGCCCGCTGAGATGCCGAAGCGCACCGATCTGAAGAGCATCCTGATCATCGGCGCAGGGCCGATCGTGATCGGGCAGGCCTGCGAGTTCGACTACTCGGGCGCGCAGGCGTGCAAGGCGCTGCGGCAGGAGGGCTACAAGGTCATCCTGGTCAACAGCAACCCTGCGACCATCATGACCGACCCGGAGATGGCCGATGTGACCTACATCGAGCCCATCACCTGGACGATGGTCGAGAAGATCATCGCCAAGGAACGGCCCGACGCCATCCTGCCGACGATGGGCGGACAGACCGCGCTCAACTGCGCGCTCGATCTGCATCGCCACGGCGTGCTCGCCAAGCATGGGGTCGAGATGATCGGTGCCAACGAGCGCGCGATCGAGAAGGCCGAAGACCGCCTGAAGTTCAAGGACGCGATGACGTCGATCGGGCTCGACTCGGCCAAGAGCGGCATCGCGCACTCGTGGGACGAGGCGCAGGCGGTGCAGAAGCAGATCGCGGCGCTGACCGGCGGCCCCGGCTTTCCGGTGGTGATCCGCCCGAGCTTCACGCTCGGTGGCACCGGCGGGGGCATCGCGTACAACCCGGGGGAGTTCGAAGAGATCTGCAAGCGCGGCCTCGACCTGTCGCCGACCAACGAACTCCTGATCGAGGAGTCGCTGATCGGTTGGAAAGAGTTCGAGATGGAGGTGGTGCGCGACAAGGCGGACAACTGCATCATCGTCTGCTCGATCGAGAACCTGGATCCGATGGGCATTCACACGGGCGACTCGATCACCGTGGCACCCGCGCAGACGCTGACCGACAAGGAATACCAGCTGATGCGCAACGCGTCGATCGCCATCCTGCGCGAGATCGGCGTCGACACCGGCGGCTCCAACGTGCAGTTTGCGATCCATCCGGGCAACGGCCGGATGATCGTGATCGAGATGAACCCGCGCGTCAGCCGCAGCTCGGCGCTGGCGTCCAAGGCCACCGGTTTCCCGATCGCCAAGATCGCCGCCAAGCTGGCCGTGGGCTACACGCTCGACGAATTGCGCAACGACATCACGGGCGGCGCCACGCCTGCCAGCTTCGAGCCGAGCATCGACTACGTCGTCACCAAGATCCCCCGCTTCGCGTTCGAGAAGTTCCGCGAGGCCGATCCGCACCTGACCACGCAGATGAAGAGCGTCGGCGAAGTGATGGCCATCGGGCGCACGTTCCAGGAGAGTTTTCAGAAGGCGCTGCGCGGCCTGGAGACCGGCATTGACGGTTTGGCGGAGCGCAACGAGGTGCACGAGGGCGACCGCGAGCAGATCGTCGAGGCGATCGGCAACGCGGGCCCCGAGCGCATCCTCTTCGTGGCCGACGCCTTCCGGCACGGCCTGCGGCTCGAGGAGGTCCACGACGAGACCGCGATCGATCCGTGGTTCCTGGCGCAGATCGAGCAGATTGTCGACACCGAGCGCCAGCTCCAAGGATGCGCGCTGGCCAGCCTGTCGGCCACCGAGCTGCGGCATCTGAAGCAGATGGGCTTCTCCGACCGGCGTCTGGCCAAGCTGCTCGGCGCCAAGCAGCACGACGTTCGCAAGGCGCGCCACGCGCTGGGCGTGCGTCCGGTCTACAAGCGGGTCGACACCTGCGCCGCCGAATTTGCGACGCAGACCGCCTACATGTACAGCACCTACGACGAGGAATGCGAGGCCGAGCCGACTGCGCGCCGCAAGATCATGGTGCTGGGCGGCGGGCCCAACCGGATCGGCCAGGGCATCGAGTTCGACTACTGCTGCGTCCACGCGGCGCTGGCGATGCGTGAGGACGGCTACGAGACCATCATGGTCAACTGCAACCCGGAGACGGTGTCGACCGACTACGACACCAGCGACCGGCTGTACTTCGAGCCGGTGACCTTGGAGGACGTGCTCGAGATCGTCGACAAGGAAAAGCCCGCCGGCGTGATCGTGCAGTTCGGCGGCCAGACCCCGCTGAAGCTCGCACTCGAGCTCGAGCGTGCCGGCGTGCCGATCGTGGGCACCTCGCCCGATTCGATCGACATGGCCGAAGATCGCGAGCGCTTCCAGCAGCTTCTGCAGACGCTGCACCTGAAGCAGCCGCCGAATCGCACGGCGCGCACCGAAGAGGCGGCGCTGGAGTTGGCGCACGAGATCGGCTACCCGCTGGTGGTGCGGCCGAGCTACGTGCTGGGCGGTCGGGCGATGGAGATCGTGCACGGCGACAACGACCTGCAACGCTACATGCGCGAGGCGGTGCGCGTCAGCGAGAAGTCACCGGTGCTGCTCGACCGCTTCCTCGACGATGCGATCGAGGTCGATGTCGATGCCGTCAGCGACGGCTCCGAGGTGATGATAGGCGGCATCATGGAGCACGTCGAACAGGCCGGCGTGCACTCGGGCGACTCGGCGTGCTCGCTGCCGCCGTATTCGCTGCCGGCCGCGCTGCAGGACGAGTTGCGCCGCCAGACCACGCTGATGGCCAAGGCCTTGAAAGTGGTGGGCCTGATGAACGTGCAGTTCGCGATCCAGGGCGAGGTCAGCAGCCCCGGCGAGGCGGTGGTCTACGTGCTCGAAGTGAACCCGCGCGCGTCGCGCACGGTGCCGTTCGTCAGCAAGGCCACCGGGCAGCCGCTGGCCAAGATCGCGGCGCGCTGCATGGCGGGTCAGCGGTTGAGCGACCAGCGTGGCCCGAACGGACGAGCCCTGGGCGAGGTGATCCCGCCGTACTACAGCATCAAGGAAGCGGTGTTCCCGTTCAACAAGTTCCCCGGCGTCGATCCGATCCTTGGCCCCGAGATGCGCTCCACCGGCGAGGTGATGGGGGTGGGCCGCAGCTTCGGCGAGGCGATGCTGAAGAGCCAGCTCGGTGCCGGCTCGCGTCTGCCCGACAAGGGCACCGTGGTGATCAGCGTCAAGAACAGCGACAAGGACCGCGCGGTCAAAGTGGCCGGCGAACTGGTCGATCTGGGCTTCCAGATCGCTGCCACCAAGGGCACCGCAGCGGCGATCGCGGCCGCCGGCATCGCGGTGACGGTCGTCAACAAGGTCAAGGACGGCAGACCACACATCGCCGACAAGGTCAAGGCCGGCGAGATTCACCTGGTGTACACGACGGTCGACGAAACGCGCACCGCGATCGCCGATTCGCGCCACATTCGCACCGCGGCCATCGCCAACCGGGTGACCTACTACACCACGATGGCGGGCTGCGAGGCGGCCACCGAGGCGCTGAAGCACCAGGACGACCTCACCGTCACGTCGCTGCAGGAACTGCACGCCGAACTGCAATAAACTGGACCGCGAGCGGCGCGCCGAACGGTGCGTCGTCCGCGTTGACGCGCCTCAGGCGCGTTTTTCTGTTTGCGAGGATCGACCAGCGATGGCCACCATCCCTTTGACGCGCCGCGGCGCCGAACTGCTGCGCAGCGAGCTGCAACGGCTGAAGACCGTGGACCGCCATGCCGTGATCCAGGCAATTTCGGAGGCGCGCGGGCAGGGCGACCTGTCGGAGAACGCCGAGTACGAAGCCGCCAAGGACAAGCAGGCGTTCATCGAAGGACGCATCGCCGAGATCGAGAGCAAGCTCGCCGCCGCGCAGGTGATCGACCCGGCATCGCTCGACGCGGGTGGCCGCGTGGTGTTCGGCGCCACCGTCGAGCTCGAGGAGGAAGACGGCGGCCACCGCGTGACTTACCAGATCGTCGGCGACGACGAGGCCGACCTGAAGCAGGGGCTGATCTCGATCAGTTCGCCGATCGCGCGTGCGCTGATCGGCAAGGAGAGTGGCGACGTCGCCGACGTGCAGGCGCCCGGCGGCGTGAAGAGCTACGAGATCGTCGACGTGCGCTATCAGTGAGTGAGCGCGTTGGCGACGCCGACAACTAGCCGGATGTCTTTTTCTTGATGCTGGTGGCGCGCCGCTTGGAGCGCTTGATCGAGCCGCCGGCGGTGACGCGCTGGTTGCCGAGCACCTTGACCTTCTTGATCGTCGGCCGATGGTTCGAACTCTTCGAAAACTTGACCAGCCGCACGGTGCGCGGGCCCGCCATGCGCTCGTCGTCGCGGACTTTGACCTTCGGCGGCAACGGGCGCCACAGCACCAGCAGCTTGCCGATGTGCTGGACTGCGGCCGCGCCGAGCCGCTCGGCAGCGTCGGCCAGCAAGGCCTCGCGCTGCTCGCGCGAATCGGACAGGACGCGCACCTTGATGAGGCCATGCGCGCACAGCGCGACGTCGAGCTCCTTGTGCACCGCCGGGGTCAGTCCATCGGTGCCGATCATCACCACCGGGTCGAGGTGATGGGCGGATGCGCGCAGGCTTTTGCGCTGCCCGGTCGAGAGTTGGATCGTCGGCACCCCCGTATTATCCCTGTGCAATGAAGGGGCGCACCAAGAGCGGCAAGGTCAACCGGGCCTGGCTGCACGCTCACGTCAGCGACCCCTACGTCAAGCTGGCGCGCCATGAGGGCTATCGCGCACGCGCCGCCTACAAGCTGAAGGAGATCGACGAGTCGCTGCACTTGATTGAGCCCGGGCAGGTGGTGGTCGATCTCGGCTCGACGCCCGGTGCGTGGAGCCAGTACGTGCGGCGGCGCTTCGCGCCGAAATCGGCCGGCAGCGGCGGCGCGGCAGCGGGCGCGCTCGACGGCACGATCATTGCACTGGACGTCGTGCCGATGGAGCCCATCGAGGGCGTGCAGTTCATCGAGGGCGACTTTCGCGATGACGCCATCGCACAGGCATTGGCCGAGAGATTGAGTGGCCGTGCGGTCGACGTGGTGTTGTCCGACATGGCACCCAACCTGTCGGGCGTCGCCGCGTCCGACGCCGCGCGCATGGCCGATCTGGTCGAACTGGCCATCGAGTTTGCCGCCGCGCATCTCAAGCCGAACGGTGCGCTGGTGACCAAGGTCTTTCATGGCAGCGGCTACAGCCAGCTGGTGGAACGCTTCAAGCAGACGTTTCGGGTCGTCAAGGCGGTCAAACCGAAGGCATCGCGCGACAAATCGTCCGAAACCTTTCTGGTCGGACTGGGTCTGAAGCACGGTTCCAGATGAAACCGGTCGCTGCGCCGCCAACGAATGCGCAGTTGACTCACAGTGCGCAGCGGTGCGACCGCACTGGCCGCGACCCTTGTCTGGACTAGAATCATCCCCAATTGCGCTCGCAGGTGTGGCGCGCTCGGCGCCCATCGAATGAGCGGGGTGTCAGCCGCGGCAACGCAGTCTGGCCTCTTAGGCACAAGGAGCCGCGGTGAACAATCAATGGTTCTCGAAAGTTGCGGTCTGGCTGGTGATCGCGCTGGTCCTCTTCACGGTCTTCAAGCAGTTCGACCGCGGGGTCAGTCAAGGCTCCCAGATCGGCTACTCCGACTTTCTCGAGGAGGTCCGCGCCAAGCGGATCAAGGCCGTCACGCTGCAGGAAGGCAATGGCGGAACCGAGATCCTCGCCGTCACCAACGACGACAAGCGCATCCGCTCCACCGCCACGTACCTCGACCGCGGCCTGGTGGGTGACCTGATCGCCAACGGCGTGAAGTTCGACGTCAAGGCGCGCGAAGAGCCGTCGATCCTGATGAGCATCCTGATCAGCTGGGGCCCGATGCTGCTGCTGATCGGCGTGTGGATCTACTTCATGCGGCAGATGCAAGGCGGTGGCAAAGGCGGCGCCTTCAGCTTCGGCAAGAGCCGGGCTCGCATGCTCGACGAGAGCAACAACTCGATCACCTTCGCCGACGTCGCGGGGTGCGACGAAGCCAAGGAAGAGGTCAAGGAGTTGGTCGACTTCCTGAAGGATCCGCAAAAATTTCAAAAGCTCGGCGGCCGCATTCCGCGCGGCGTGCTGATGGTCGGCCCGCCCGGCACCGGCAAGACCTTGCTGGCCAAGGCGATTGCGGGTGAAGCCAAGGTGCCGTTCTTCTCGATCTCGGGTTCAGACTTCGTCGAGATGTTCGTCGGCGTCGGCGCGGCGCGCGTGCGCGACATGTTCGAGCAAGCCAAGAAGAGCGCCCCGTGCATCATCTTCGTCGACGAAATCGACGCGGTCGGCCGCCACCGCGGTGCCGGTCTGGGCGGCGGAAACGACGAGCGCGAGCAGACGCTGAATCAGCTGCTGGTCGAGATGGACGGCTTCGAGACCAATCTGGGCGTCATCGTGATGGCGGCCACCAATCGCCCCGACATCCTCGACCCGGCACTGCTGCGCCCGGGCCGCTTCGACCGCCAGGTCTACGTGACGCTGCCCGACATCCGCGGCCGCGAGCAGATCCTCAACGTGCACATGCGCAAGGTGCCGTTGGGCTCCGACGTGCGCGCCGACCTGATCGCGCGCGGCACGCCGGGGTTCTCGGGCGCCGACCTGGCCAATCTGGTCAACGAAGCGGCGCTGTTCGCCGCGCGCCGCAACGGTCGCGTCGTCGAGATGATCGACTTCGAGAAGGCCAAAGACAAGATCATCATGGGCACCGAGCGCAAGTCCATGGTGATGGACGAAGACGAGCGCCGCAACACCGCCTACCACGAGGCCGGCCACGCGCTGATCGGCAAGCTGCTGCCCAAGCTCGATCCGATTCACAAGGTGACGATCATCCCGCGCGGTGGCGCGCTCGGTGTGACGGTGTCGCTGCCCGAGAAAGACCGCTACAGCACCGACAAGGTGTTGATGCTCAATCGCGTGTCGATGCTGTTCGGCGGACGCATCGCCGAAGAAGTGTTCATGAACCAGATGACCACAGGCGCCAGCAACGATTTCGAGCGCGCCACGTCGATCGCACGCGACATGGTGATGCGCTTCGGCATGAGCGACCTGATGGGCCCGATGGTGTACTCCGAGAACGAGGGCGAGGTGTTCCTCGGCCGCTCGGTCACCAAGACCACCAACATCTCCGAAGAGACGATGCGCAAGGTCGACGCCGAGGTGCGGCGCATCATCGACGAGCAGTACGCGATCGCACGCAAGCTGATCGAGGAGAACAAGGACAAGATGCACGCGATGGCCAGCGCGCTGCTGGAGTGGGAAACCATCGACGGCGACCAGATCGACGACATCATGGCCGGCAAACCACCGCGCCCGCCGAAGGACTGGTCACCTTCGAGCTCCAAGCCGGCCGGCACCAATCCGCCGGTCAGCACCGACGGCGCCCCCGCGGCGGCCTGAATCGCACAAGACCATCAACGGGGCCCGCGGGCCCCGTTCGCTTAGGGCCTGCAGTCCGCAATGTTCTGGCAGACCACGCGCCACCGGATCGACCTCGCGCGGCCGCGCGTGATGGGCATCGTCAACGTGACGCCCGATTCGTTCTTCGATGGCGGACGACATCTCGCCACCGACGCCGCGCGCGCGCATTGCGAGCGCCTGGTCGGCGAGGGCGCCGACATCCTGGACATCGGCGGGGAGTCGACGCGCCCGGGTGCGCAAGCACCCAGCGTGCAGGAGGAGATCGACCGTGTGCTGCCGGTGCTCGAGCATGCCTGCACGCTCGGCGTGGCCGTGTCGGTCGATACCAGCCGGGCCGAGGTGATGCAGGCGGCGCTGCGCGCCGGCGTCGACATCGTCAACGACGTGCGCGCGCTGCGCTGGCCCGGTGCACTCGATGTCGTCGCCGCGCATGCGAGCTGCGGCGTGTGCCTGATGCATATGCTGGGCGACGAGCCGGCGTCGATGCAGCAGGCGCCCCGCTACGACGACGTGGTGGCCGAGGTGCGTGCGTTCCTGCACGAGCGCCTCGCGATGCTCGAGCGCGCCGGTGTGGCGAAAATGCGCGTGGTGCTCGACCCAGGGATCGGATTCGGCAAGACGCCGGAGCACAATTGGACGCTGATGCAAGGGCTCGATCAACTGCAGGCGCTCGGGCAGCCGTTGCTGCTCGGCTGGTCGCGCAAGTCGACCCTCGGCGTGCTCACCGGCCGTGCTGCGGCCGATCGCCTGGCCGCCAGCCTGGCCGCCGCGCTGGCGGCGGTGCAGCGCGGTGCGCGCATCGTGCGCGTGCACGACGTGGCCGCGACGGCCGACGCGCTCGCCGTGTGGCACCACGCCGGGCTCGGCGCCTGACCCCCAACAAGGAACACGATGGCACGACGCTACTTCGGCACCGATGGCATCCGCGGCACCGTGGGCCAGATGCCGATCACGCCCGATTTTCTGGTGCGACTGGGGCACGCGGTGGGTCGGGTGCTGCGTCAATCGGGCGCGCGCCAGACCGTCGTGATCGGCAAGGACACGCGCATCTCCGGCTACATGGTCGAGGCGGCGCTCGAGGCCGGGTTCGCATCGGCCGGCGTCGACACGCTGTTGAGCGGCCCGATCCCGACGCCCGCGGTGGCATACCTGACGCGCGCGCTGCGCCTGAATCTCGGCGTCGTGATCAGCGCGTCGCACAACCCGTATCCCGACAACGGCATCAAATTCTTTTCGGCCGCCGGCGAGAAGCTGCCCGACGAGTGGGAGCAGGCGGTCGAGGCGGCGCTCAACGAGGCGCCGCAGTGGGTGGATTCTGCGGGCCTGGGCAAAGCCCGCCGCATCGATGACGCCAGCGGGCGCTACATCGAGTTCTGCAAGAGCACGGTGCGCCACGACCTGTCGCTGCGCGGTCTGAAGATCGTGATCGATGGCGCGCACGGCGCGGCCTACCACGTGGCACCCGATGTGTTCCACGAACTCGGCGCCGACGTGGTGGCGATCGGTTGTGCGCCCGACGGCCTGAACATCAACGATGGCGTCGGTGCCACCGCACCCGCTGCACTGGTGAAAGCGGTGCTCGAGCACAAGGCCGACTACGGCGTTGCGCTGGACGGCGACGCCGACCGCCTGCTGATGGTCGACGGCGATGGCCGGATCTACAACGGCGACGAACTGCTGTACGTGATGGTGACCGAGCGCCTGGCCAACGGCCAGAAGGTCGAAGGTGCGGTCGGCACGCTGATGACCAACATGGCCATCGAGTTGGCACTGCGTTCGCGCGACGTGCCGCTCGTGCGCGCCAAGGTCGGTGACCGCTACATCCTCGAGGAGCTCACCGCGCGCCGCTGGCTGCTCGGCGGCGAGGGCTCGGGGCACCTGCTCGCGCTCGACAAGCACACCACCGGCGACGGCATCATCAGCTCGCTGCAGGTGCTGCAGGCGATATGCCACAGCGGGCGTAGCCTGGCGCAGCTGCTGCACGGCGTGTCGCTGTTTCCGCAGACCTTGATCAACGTGCGCCTCGGGCCCGACGTCGACTGGAAAGCCAACCGCGCGCTGGCCGCCGAGGAGGAGGCCGTGCAACGCGATCTCGCCGACAGCGGCCGCGTGCTGATCCGCGCCTCGGGCACCGAGCCGCTGCTGCGCGTGATGGTCGAAGCCAGCGATGCCGAGCTGGCGCGCGGTTGCGCCGAGCGATTGGCGCGCGCGGCGGCGGCCGCTTGACGACGCCAGGGCGCGCTGCGATGCCCGAGCTGTCGTCGACGGGCCTGGTGGCAGCGATCGACCTCGGGTCGAACAGCTTTCGCCTCGAGATCTGCCAGGCCGGCGAGGGCCAATTGCAACGGGTGGAATACCTGAAGGACACCGTGCGCCTGGGTGCCGGCCTCGACGACATGCGCCAGCTCGACGACGCCGCGATGAGCCGAGGCTGGACCAGCGTGGCGCGCTTCGCCGAGCGCGTGCGCGACCTCGAGCCGCGCGCGGTGCGCGCCGTGGCCACCGCCACGCTGCGCGAGGCGCTCAATCGCGAGGCGTTCCTGTCGCGCGCGCAGTCGCTGCTCGGTCTGCCGATCGACGTGATCTCCGGCCATGAAGAGGCGCGTCTGATCTACGGCGGCGTCGCGCACTACCTGCCCGACACCGACGAGCGACGCCTGGTGTTCGACATCGGGGGCCGTTCCACCGAGCTGATTCTCGGGCGCGGCAAGGTACCGCGCGTGGTGGAGTCCTACGACGTCGGGAGCGTCGAGCTGTCGCTGCGCTATTTCGGCGACGGCCGCATCGGCGTGCGCAGCTTCAACGCTGCGCGCGTGGCGGCGCAGGCCGCGCTCGAAGGCGCGCAGGGCGTGCTGGCCAACGAGCGCTGGGATGCCGTCTACGGCGCCTCCGGCACCGTCGGCGCGGTGTCCGACGTGCTGCGTGCCGAAGGCATGACCGACGGCTCGATCACCACCGCGGCGCTCGACGCGCTGGTGCGTCGGCTGGTCGACGCCGGTCACGTCGACAAGGTCAAGCTCAGCGGCCTGAAGGACGACCGTCGCCCGGTGATGGGCGGCGGCGTCGCGATCGTGCGAGCGCTGGTCGAGCTGCTCAACCTCGAGCGCATCAGCCCGGCGCGCGGGGCGCTGCGCCACGGCGTGATGATCGAGATGCTCGACCGCGACGCGCCGGCGCGCGACATCCGCACCGCCAGCGTGCAGCGGCTGCAGCGGCAGTTCGCAGTCGACGTCGTGCAGGCGCAGCGCGTGTCGGACATGGCGCTGTGGCTGTTCGCGGCGTTGCATCCGCAGCCCGATCAGCGGCTGCAACGCGCTGCCGCGATGCTGCGCTGGGCCACCGCGCTGCACGAGGTGGGCATGGCGGTGTCGCACGAAGGCCACCATCGGCACGGCGAATACATCGTGCGCCATGCCGATGCGGCCGGCTTCGCCGACCACCAGCTCGAACGGCTGGCCACCTTGGTGCTGGTGCAGCGCGGCGGGCTGCGCAAGGGAGAGGACACGCTGACGTCCGACGCCGTGATGCGCGATCAGGCCCTGGTGCTGCGCATTGCGA
>Ga0068865_100001881_pt1 | contig 12346 bp, 13 predicted proteins | sample KBSMisM12_FD_75293 | JGI IMG/M metagenome (GOLD analysis project Ga0068865, IMG submission 75293) | Miscanthus rhizosphere microbial communities from Kellogg Biological Station, Michigan, USA - KBS Miscanthus M1-2 | ecosystem: Host-associated > Plants > Roots > Rhizosphere > Soil ...
CAAAGTGATTAAGCCGATGCTGCTGAAGAAGAACGGATCGGACAACGAGATGCTTAACGACATGAAATACGCGGACATGAACAGCGTTTGCATTTCTCCAACCGGCATCACGTGGGTGTTTGGCGCGTATCAGGTTGCGCCGTTCAGCGAAGGAAATGTGGCGATAACAGTTCCGTGGAAAGATCTAAAGAACTCCATTGGTTGGCATGGACCATTGAAACCCTTCGCCAAGTCAGGAAAACGTTGATAAGGAAATTCAGAGCCAATCGACAAAGAAGCGGTAAAACCTCAGCGATGCCATCGGCGCGAGGAAAGCAAGAATGCGAGTAGGCATCGTCGGTGCTGGCATCTCCGGTCTCGCTGCGGCGCGATCGCTCAAAGCGACGGGTCATTCACCTGTCGTCTTCGAGAAGAACGATCACGTCGGCGGTCGATGCACAACTCAACAGATCGGTGATTACGTTTTCGATCCCGGCGCTTCGTCATTCACGCCGCGCGGTCACGCAATCGAGAACGTCATCCTTAAGGAACTCGACACATCCGATCTTGTCAAGATCGAGAAACCGATCTACATGCATGCGTCGATGCGACCTCATAAACCATCGAACGTAAGCTCCGCGCCGGCTCGATACACCTACAAGAAAGGGAACATCGTTTTGCCCGATCTCCTTGCCGCGAACATCGACGTGCGGCTTAATGCTAACGTGGAAGGATTAGAGAAGCAACCTTCAGGCACATACAAAATCCTTGGCGAGGAGTTCGATGCGGTCGTGTTGACGCCACCCATTCCGCAAACTGCCGCGATTCTGTGGACCATCCAAGAAAGCCGTGCCTTTGCCAATTGCTCGTTCCGCCCCTGCCTGAGCATCATGCTGGGATTCAATAAACCGCTCCCTGAAACTGCGTATTCGGCCCTCCTCGACCCCGAACAGCACCAGCCCCTGATGTGGCTCAGCCTCGAATCGGTCAAGTCTCCGAATCGAGCGCCGGAGGGGAAATCCGCCCTCGTCGCGCAAATGTCTCCCTCATATAGCCTCTCGAATTTCGGGGCGGAAGAAAGCCGAATTCTTGGAGACTCGCTCGACTACCTTTCTTGGCTGCTAGGCGAGGGATGGGATCAGCCCGAAGTGTCGGCGGTCAAGCGTTGGAAATACTCGCAGCCAGACTCCGTTGCGCTGTTTGACACCGTGAATGAGCCGGGGGCCAAGGTGATCGTTTCGGGCGATGGTGTGGTCGCCGGACGCGCCGAAAATGCCTTCGATTCGGGCCTGAAAGCGGCAGATTTCTTGATCAATTCTGCGAGCCTAAAAGCAGCCGGATAGGTCTAAATTTGGGTACCTGCGGTACAATAAGGAACGCCTGCAGATTTCGTCTGCATTTTTTTATTCGTCGTGGAGGGGCGTTGTCCGCACGGATTAAGGAAAGAGATGGTCTACCGTCCGCTTCGCTACGAGCAGATGATGAGGGCCGCTGAGGCCTACGATGTACGCGCACGCCGAATGTTCGGTGGCATGGGCATCTACACCGGCGAGAAAATGTTCGCATTCCTCGTGGGCGAAGATATTGGTCTTAAGCTTGCACCCTCCGATCTTGCGGAAGCCATGCAGCTTCCCGGTGCTGGTCCGCTCATTCCTGAGCAGGACGCAGAGCCGATGCGCGAATACGTTAAGATGCCGCGCGAGATCCTCGACAACTACGACAGCTTCATGCACTGGGTTGAACGCAGTGCAAGCTACGCACGTCACAAAGTAACGGTTCAGTAGTTCCGCCACTTCGGTTGCGGCCTGCTAATCGTTGCTTTAGCGCGTTACTGCTCAAAAAAGAGTCGTTCCACCCGCGTCGCTGAGCTTCTAGGCGACATATACTCCCTCCTAGCAATCGCGCGTTCGAGCGCATTCGGGGGAGGAAATCGTGGGCGGGCAGGACCAACCGGTTCTTAAAACGAAACAAGGTGTGGCTGTGCCTGCATCTCCCGGACAGATCGTCTTTGACGATTTCATCCACATCGGCATCCCCGTCATGATCGTGGGCGCCATCGTCTTGCTCATCATCCGCACCGTCCTCCTCAAGATCGAGCTCGCTGGCCCCGGCTTCACCCTCAAGACCGAACGCAACGCGGTCGCAGAAATGCTGTCCGACCTGCTCGTCGACGTGCGCGATCTCACCCGAGAAGAGAAAGACCTCTTCATGAAGATTCGAAATAGAATCTCAAGGCAGGGCAAAGTAAAAGTCGATGAGCTGTTCCCTGGCTTTGTTGTCGAATCAGAGGGTTACAAGCAATTACGGTCGCTTCAATGCTGCCACTTGGTCCGACCCGCAAAAGGCGGGAAATGGGACAAAGATTCCATCGTCCAACTAACAGTCTTCGGCGATCGAATCTCGACCCAAAGACCGAACTTGTTCACCCCCGGCGGAACCCCGCTCGTTCGTGAGTGAGACCGAACAGATGCCATCCCGTTTCACACATTCCTCGGGAATGACGAAGTCGCAAGTTCTGTTTTCGGTTCTCGCCGCCGCCATCATGTGCGGCTTTCCGATTTACTTCATCACACGTCCTCCTAAACCGAAAGGGGGCGACATCGAATTCGCATCGGATCGCGCACCCTTAGCGATGCAAGAAGCCGCCGCCGTCGGAGTACCTCTCACCGCAAAAGACCTCCTCCCAAAACCACCCGTCACCGATGCAGAAAATGCAGCGCCCCTCTTGAACAAAGCAGAAGGACTTCTTGGAACCGTTCAAGACGCAATCAAGATTGGAGCCGATCTCCAGGCTGCACAAATAAAGAACGATCACACCGCTGTTGCGAAGATTCTTGCCGAACACAACGACGCGATGGTGGTTGCCCTCAAAGCCGCGAAGATGCCTCGCTGCTATATCTATCGCGATTGGGATGCATCCGCGGATCTCACGATGCCCGATCTTGTCGCCCTGAAATACTTGGTCCAATTATTTGTCGCGCACTCTGAAGAAAGTGCATTTCGCAAAGATCACAAAGGGGCGCTCGTCGATCTGGAGGTCGCGCAGAAATTATCCGGTTTCGCAGGAAGCGATCCGGGCATGATCGCGATGCTTCTTCAACTTGGCCTTCGTAAACTCGTCTATCGAGGTGTTGAGCGATGCCTTGAATTCGCCGTCACCGATCTTGATGCGCTGAAGGGCTACGACGCATTTCTGAACGAGCCGCCACCACCCGTCAACATTGACTACGCGATGGCTGGGGAGTCCTACACACTAACCTCAATCATCCGCAATCTCGATGTCAACGACATCCATTCGTCGGCTCCGACCGATCCAACAAAACTTGTCCGCTCAGGTCTTCCATCGAGTCCCGTTTCGCGCGCGTATCTTGATCGTCACTGGGAACTCTGGACAAGGATTTATCAGGACACAACTTCGGCTAACCGCGCAGTCGCCGCCGCAAGGGCATATCGCGAGATCGCTCATGATCCGCGAAAGAGTTATTTGTTGGATGCTCAATTTGCCAACACTTATGACGGCATCGAAGATCGACTGCTCGATGACATTGTGTATCGCAAGATCGTGAACCTCCTGGCAAAGGCGCTGACGTATAAGGCGGAGAAAGGCGCTTACGCAAAGGATCTTTCGGAGCTAGACGTGCAGGATGCAGACATCTTCGGCGCGCCCGCATATCACTACACCGTCACTCCGAAGGGAATCGTGATCTACAGCATCGGTCCTGATCATAAAGATGACCTCGGCAAGCCCCTCTACCAAGACAAAGATCAGAAAGAGCATGGCGACATCGTGGCGTCTTATCCGCCCATCCCATTTACTTCCGAACCTGAGCCGAAGAATTGACCTTATAATCTAGAAGCGATGATTGATTCTAGAGGTCACGGCTACCAACGAGAGAAGAAGCCACTTAGCTTCTGGTCGACATTGGGAATCATCGTCGGCATTATTGTCTTAGGCGTACCCGTTTCCATGGGGTTGTCCAAGCTCATGCCCGGTAACGATTTCGATCACGCATCGCGAATCCTAGAAAAGGATGCGGCAGCGGCAAGGGCCGCCGGGGTTCCCGTCGTCGCGAGCGACATCGACAATGGCAAGAAGGTCGACCTCGCCGACAATGCTGCTCCGCTAATTCTTGACGCCTATAAGAAGTTAAAAGGGGCGACCGAGTTTTCCGAAGAGCAGGCCGTCGATGACATGTCGAGGGGTGATTGGAAATCAGCTGAGATTGAAATCGCAAAAGTCGCTCCTGCGTTAACCGCCGCACACGAAGCTGCTAGCAAAACTGATTGTGATTTTCAATTGGATCGCGATTTAGGGCCAAGTCTTCTCTTGCCTGAATTGGCTGGGGCCAGAAATCTTGCCCGAACCTTGGCGGATCGCGCCGTGATCGAGGCTCACCGAGGCGAGCATGCAAAAGCGGCCGCCGACCTCCGCGCCGCATCTAAGATCGGCGGGTTTCTAGAGACCGAGGACCTTATTATTTCCTCCCTTGTCCACAGTGCCATGGAGAGCTTTGTCACGATTGGCGCCGAGCGGTGCATGTCTTTCGCCAAAACTCCTGAAGAGCTAAAGCTGTATTTAGATGTATTAAGCGAGCCTCGAAAAATTCCCGACATTCTACAAATTCTGCGCACCGAATGTTATAGTGCGACAACAATCTTTCGAAATGCAGACGCCTACGGCGATCTCGACAAAGTTTTTAATTACGACGAAATGTCTTCGTCGAACGCCAAGGGTGTGACATCGGCGACTGTGAAGCGAAGCGGATTTCCGGACGACACGAAGGCACGCGCATATATGGCGCGGCATTTCGAAGTTTGGACAACGATTATCACAAGGGCTCGTGGCTTGAAAGATTCAGACGCAGTTCTCAAGATGGCGGATCAGGTGATCAGGGAAACAACCATGGAGAAGGGTAAGAGCTTTCGCCTCGAAAACATGGCCTCGCCCGTGTTTATCGGTGCGGGCAAAGCATTTACGACGATGGATGCGCGGTGGAATGTTAAGACTGCTTTGGCAAAAGTCCTTCTATATCACGCAGACCACGCCGCCTATCCCAAAACTCTATCCGAAGCGGGAGTGACCGAGATCGATCCATTCGACGGCAAGCCTCTGAAATACATCGTTTCAAAGGAGGGTGTGACCGTATACAGTATCGGTCGCGACGGAGTGGACGACGGCGGCAAGCGGCAAACATCCTCGAACAAGCCAAACGACGAAGTTGCGTCGTTCCCGCCGCCTCCGATTCGCTCTCCATTGCCAACCCGCAAGCAATATCCCTATCCCACCCAGAACGCAAAGCCCACGAAAGCCGTTCACTAGGATATGAGCACGGTCGCGGTCAAGCAGCCCAACTTCTTTGCCCGCCACTGGCCCGTGCTTTCCTTCGTCGGCGTCTTCGTTCTTTTCGTTGTCACCGTGTTGGTCCGCGACCCGTTACGATCCTTTCTTGCCATGCAGCGAGTGAACAGCGCGTTGCCCATCGCGCGAGCCGCCGGCGTACCGATCACCGGGCGAGACGTTTATCCCGATCCGCCCGCAAATATTCCAAATGCCGCACCACTTATGGAGAAGGCGTTCATCGCAGCCCGGAAACTGGATTCCAAACGCCGCACGCCGATCATCTATTACGCGACCACGATCAAGCGGCCCGGCATCGATGAAGCGATGAAAATCGCACAGCCCGCGATCGAGCTCAGTCACAAAGCAGCAGCCATCGGTGCATGCCATTTCAATGATGACGCGGATCGAGCAAACCTCTTAGAGTTTCCGAAAGAGGGGCAAACGAAGTTCTTGATCAACCTCTTGTGCGTGGATGCGGAGATGCACGCCGAGAAGGGAGATTGGAAGCTCGCAACCGATGGACTAAGAGATGCACGCACTCTTAGCAGCTACATGAATTTCCCATCGATGACGGTCCTGTATCTACGAGCGACATCCGAACAGATGATTCAACAAGCCACCGAGCTTTGTGTCGCAAAAGCAAATCCGGAGGCCCTGGACGCCTATGCTCAAATTGCCAAAGATGAAACTCAGCTAGATTTTCTTCAATATTTCAAGGGCGCGGCGTTCGGCGAAATCGCCATTGCGAAGAATATTGATAAATCGAATTACAACGTCGAAGACGCCGATTTCAAAAACAAATTCGATACGAAAGAAATCCCTGACAATTGGCGAAGCCGTGAGGCGATGGCGCAAGAACTCAAATCCTATGCGAAGATTCTCAACGAACTGAAAGGTACCGGCAGCGAACGAATGAAGGTGAAGCTTGCTCTTCACAATTTTGCGGAGCGTCACTACGAAGAAGTTTCGGTTGGGCGCTACTACCTTCTTGGCAACCAATCGAATTACAGTGACTTGTACGATGTCACCCTCAAACCACAAGCAAACTGGCGCTGTCTCCAAGTCGTGATCGGCGCTTTGCAATACAAGGCGAAGCATGGATCGTTGCCGACTACCATGGCCGAGGCGATAGGGAAGGATGTTCTCGATCCCTTCACCGGGAAGCCTCTGAATTACAAAGTCGTCGGCTCAAATCTGCGTGTGTACAGCGTGGCTCCAGACGGCACAGACAACAAAGGAATGCGGATGAATGAGGTCGGTGCTGCTCGCGGATCGATGACTTACGATCTCGCCGCAACCTATCCGCCCATGCAGAAGCTCCGTCCGTGATCTAAACTCAGAGCATGTCCGTCGAGGTCGCGAAACTCTTCATCTATCCGATCAAGTCGATGCGCCCACTCTATCCCGATCGCATATCGGTGGAACCCCGGGGTTTGCAGCATGATCGCCAATGGATGGTTATCGACGAGAACGGCCGATTTAGAACGCGTCGCGAAATTCCGAGCATGGCGCAAGTCGGTGCGCGCTTCGAAGGCGATCGGATGATCCTTTCCAAAGATGGAATGCCCGATCTATCCGTGCCATGCAAGCCCGAGGGAGAAACGGTCAAGGTGCAGATTTGGACGGCGACCACCACCGCGAAGATTGTCTCGACCAGAGCGAACGAATGGATGACTCAAGCGATGGACGCACCGAGCCGCCTCGTCCGCATGACCACGAACGCTCGCAGGCGAGTCAATCCGAAATTGGGCACCGGTCCTGGCTGGGTCGGATTCGCGGATGCCTATCCGATTCTCGTAGCATCCGAATCTTCCCTGGAAGACCTAAACAGTCGACTCGATTCGCCCATCACCGTCGAGCGCTTTCGACCCAACATCGTTCTTCGCGGCAGCTTGCCGTACGAAGAAGACACCTGGAAGAATTTGCGCATCGGCAAAGTAATGTTGCGCGCTGCTCGCCCGGATATTCGTTGCTTGGTCACAACCCAAGATCCTATGACCGGAGAGTCGCGCGGGCCTGAGCCGCTCAAGACTCTTGCTACCTATCGCAGGGTTGAGAACGGAGTGATCTTCGGCATGTACTACGTGCCCGAAAAGCTAGGAATGATCTCGATCGGCGATCAGTGCGAACCGATTTCCGAGTCCATGGGCATTTGCTAAGATAAATGTATGGCTTGGGAATACATTGTGTTGGTCGTCAAGTCTGGAATGCTCGATTCAGACGATCCTTTGGAGGTCGGCCCGTTTGGTGGCAAAGTTGGCCGGGACAACCTCAACCCATCACTCAATAAACTCGGCGCCGATAACTGGGAAGTTTGCAGTTCCTCATTCGACGCCAAGGGCATCATCACGCAAATAGTCTTAAAGAAACAGAAATGAAAAGGTAAATGGTTGTAGGTGGTCGATCGCCACCATTTACCATTTACTACTTTCCCTCAGAGATCAAATTTCTGTCCACGCACCGGCACGCAGATGTTCCAACCCAACGTCTCTCGAACCTTCGCCATCAATGCTTCCTGTGCAGGTGGCTCGCCATGGACCACAAACGTCTGCTTCGGCGGCGTTTTGAAATTGCCCATCCACTTGAGCATCTCCGCCTGATCCGCGTGCGCGGAGAGAGATAGCAAAGAATCGATCTTCGCGCGGACTTGCACGTGCTGTCCAAGAACGTTGACATTTGCATCGCCATTCATCAGTCGGCGACCAAGGGTTCCTGTCGCCTGATATCCCGTGAACATCACGACCGTATCTGGGTCGCTAAGTCGGTGAAGCAAGTGGTGTACGACGCGACCGCCGTTGGCCATGCCGCTTCCACTGATGATCATCATCGGACCTTCTTGATTGTTCAGTTTGATTGAATCGTCGCGGTCTCGCGTGTAGACCAAACCCTCTGGTTCCATCAAATTGATGTGATGCTTGTCAGCGAGTTCTGTTTCCTCATCGTGCTCGCCCACGTTCCTTTCGTAAAGCTCTGAGACGCTTGTCGCCATCGGGCTGTCCACGTAGATCGGCATCTTGGGCGCCTTGCCCGAGTCTTGGAGCTTCTTTATGTAGTAAAGCAATTCTTGTGTTCGACCCACTGCAAATGAAGGAACGATGAGGGTCGAGCGCTTCTCTGCAACATCGCTCATCACTTCCAGAAGCTTGATCGTCGGATCGACGTGCTCGTGAATGCGATCGCCATAGGTGCTCTCGATGACGAGATATTCAGCCCCATCCACGATCGTGGGGTCCTTGATGATCGGCGTGTCGAATCGACCCATGTCGCCGGTCATGAGAATGCGCTGGCCATTCTCGAAATAGATCTCGATGAACGCAGAACCCATGATGTGCCCCGCGAACATAAAGCGGAAGGTCGCGCCACCCGGCAGTGGAGTCATCGTGTTGTAAGGATGAGGCTCGAATTGCTTGAGGCAATCGTAGGCCATCTGCTCTGTATAAAGCGGTAGTGCGGGCTTGTTCTGGCTGATGCCTTTTTTGTTGTGGTAGCGCGCATCTTCTTCCTGCAATCGGCCGGAATCGGGAAGGCTGATGCGTGCGAGTTCCATCGTCGCCTTCGTCGAATAGATCGGTCCCTTGTAGCCCTGAGCGACCAGGCGTGGCAGCCAGCCGATATGATCCATGTGGGCGTGCGTGATAAGCACGAGGTCGAGATCTTTCGGCGACATTGGGAAGGGCTCCCAGTTGAGGGCGCGCGTTTCACGGTCGCCCTGGAAGAGGCCGCAGTCGACGAGGATCGTTTTGCCGTTGATCGTGAGAAGATGGCGCGAACCGGTAACCGTCTCCGCGGCGCCGTAAAACCCAATGGATTGCATCAATCCGAGTATGCGCTAAAGGGTGTTGGGTTTTGGTATTCGGTATTGGGCCGGAGGACCGGGCGGTGCCTTCCTAAGACCCAATACCCAATAGTTGTCTCTACCAGTAAACCGGGAAGATGTATGTCTCGATGTTCAGGCGTTCAGAGTTCCAAATCTTGTAGGACTTGGTCTTCCAAGAAGAGCCTTTCTTCTCGAGGGTGAGCTGCACTTGCGGGTGATCCGTTCCGCCCCACTCCAACTTCTCATTGGCAACAACCATGACGGTCGCTTCCTTATCGTTGTAGGTTCGGACTTTGTAATAAAGCATCGGGCCCGTGAAGGGCAGATCGCCGTAGGATGCTTTGATCACAGGATCGAGTTCCTTGCCGTGCCAGCTCGTCATCGCTTCGAGGTACAGGTACGGACCCGTAAACACGAAGACGAACATGAGCAACATCACACGCCAGGACTTAAAATCGTCCTTCTTGTGGATTGGCCGCGTTAAGGTGTACCCGCAGGTCAGCAGGGCAGCAATAACGACGCAGCCGATGGAATAAGCAATGGCCGGTAGCATCTCAATTTGAATTGTCGGCTTGCGAGCTTGAGTGCTTAGGGCAATCCCCGTATTTCCTCAGGGTTTTGCCTACTTCATCAGAAATTCGCAGTCGAGCTTGATTTACGCAAGACAGATGCCATAGGCAGCCGGGACCCCATTTAGGTTCAAATATGCGGTTTTGCCCCAGGCAGATGCCAAAGCCTCAAACCCGGGCCTGGAGCCCAGAGCCGGAAATGCCTGAAAGCCTGAAAGCCTGAAAGCCAGAAAGCCCGAAAGCCTACAGCCCCAAACCCTCCCTACAGCCCCGCGTACCAGTCGTAACCCTGTTCAGCCCAATAATCCTTTGGCCGGTCGGTGGAGTAGGTGATGGTGCCAATCCGCTTGATGTTCTTCACGCCGTACTTGGTCGGGATGACGAGCCGGAGAGGAGCGCCATGCTCCACCTCGAGGGGCTTACCATTCATCTCCCAGCACAAGAGGGTTTGGGGATGGAGCGCGCTCTGCATATCGAGCCCGACGTAATAGCCGCCGTTTGGCGTCTTCATTCCCACGTAAGGCACAAGCATCTCTGGCGCCTTGACGACGTCCGCCTCGCTGCCGTCCGTCGTGGGCGGCGGATACTTAGCGGCGAAATCGACAAACCGTACGCCCTTCCACTTCTGAACGATGCTCCATCCCTCGATGCAAAAAAGTTCTGTCACTTGCTCGACATGGGGAAGCTTCTGAATGTCCGCGAGAGTGATCTCGATTGGATCGCTATCTGACGCGCTGCCGACAAGATGGAGTTTCCAAGTGGCTGGATCGAAATCGTCAAGCGTGTCGTCGTCCGTGTTGTGAAGACCTTCATCTCCGTTCTCACGCTCTTCTGTGATCTGCGAATCGGCGTACGTGGGGACCTTACGCTTTCCATCGTAGATGTCGGTCCAAACTTGCTCATTGACATCGAGGCCGCGCCGTAAGGGCCATGGAATGCCATTGTCTTGGCGTCGAGTAAAGATCCAATGAAGAACTCCGTAGGTGGACGCTACCGCAACTCCCGCCCACGCAAAACTACGCCGTGAGATCCTACGCATATCTTGTGGCGATGATGGTTCCATTACTTCGCGAGGTGTGAAGTCACGCTGAATCTTTCTCATTCGCCCACCTCTTCGATTTTCGTTAGCTCATATCCCGTGACCATCGCACGGAAGTTGTTCCAACCCGTCTTCGCAACCTGCCCGACGTGAACGAGGAAGAATCCAAGGAACGCCATCGTAGTCCAGAAGTGCAGGAAGCGCGCTACGGAATACGCAGTCACACCAACTTCGCCACCCGGCTTCTCCGCCCACCAACCGACAAGATGCGCGGCCCAAGATTGCTCACTCGGTTTATAGATAGCGAGTCCAGTGAAGAGCATCAACCCGCCCATGAGAATCACGCCCGTGTACGCGATCTGTTGCGCCGCGTTATATTTCCGCACAGGAAGTGGTTTGCGATAGAGATACAAATCATGTAGCACGACGAGGATCGCTTCATAAAACGCCGCAGGTTTCGGAACAAGCTTTCGCCACTCACCGGAAAAAACAAGGTAGCCAACATACGCAATTCCGTTCAGCGTAAAGATCCAAGCAAAGGTGAAGTGCCAGGACATGCCCTCTGCCAATCGAGAGCTGAGATCCCACATCGAGTACCGCACATTGCCGCTGTCATCGAATCCCTTCGTAAGAGTCCAATGCATCCAATTTGGCCACCAGTGCGGGACATCGGGCGAATACCAGCTGTCAGGGAAGAGCGGCCCCTTTCCGAAGAACTGATGCCCAAAGATGTGGACCTGGAAGACGCGGTTCGCCCAATAGATCATCAGTCCGCTCCAGATCATCAAGAACAGAACGGGGAAGTTGATCCAGTGGAACCATCGGATGGCGAGGGGATGCTTCTTTTCAATGACAAGCTCCTCCCGGCGCGGTTCAGAAATTGCAACGGCGCTCATGTTTTAGAACCTAATGGGCTTGTGCCTGCGCGACATCGGCTTCCGAACCCAATGACTTAATGCGGTAAGTGGAATCGAAGTTCCGAAAATAAGTTTCCATTTGCACCGCGAAGCGGCGTGCCCCTGCTTCTGTCTTGAACCGCCAGATGGCGTCTTCGACAAAAAGCACGGATCCGAATAACTCAGTCGAAGGACCAGTCGCCTTCGGCACGAACGCCGCGAGGCACTGAACGGCATCGCGTGGCGTCGGAGCGATCAACTCCGATTCGATGGTCCGGCGAAGCGTTCGGAAAGGGAAGCGAAGTTGCATTCCTCAATTGCCATGCTAGTCCTTATTGCATCACTAATACAAGGCAATTCCAAACCGATTTGCTGAATTTGTCAAGGCAAAAACGAAAGAAGCGCGGATCGACCCAAATCGATCCGCGCTCCAATCAAAGACGTGAGTCTTAAGGAAGGGCGTGGCCGCTGGCAGACAAGCTGCAGGACGGGTTCGTACCGACCACTGCGATCGTGTACGTTCCGCCGCCAGGGCAGGTCGGGTATGCCTTGATGTACGTAGGAGCGAGGTTGGCCGACGTAACGGTTGCACCGGTGTCGAGCTTCGCTTCCATCGCGTACTGCTCCTTGGCAGAATCGATCTGCTTCAGGTTGGCGATACAGGAATTCTTTCGGCTGGTCGATCGTGCTTGAATGAAGTTCGGC
>Ga0068865_100001885_pt1 | contig 12328 bp, 7 predicted proteins | sample KBSMisM12_FD_75293 | JGI IMG/M metagenome (GOLD analysis project Ga0068865, IMG submission 75293) | Miscanthus rhizosphere microbial communities from Kellogg Biological Station, Michigan, USA - KBS Miscanthus M1-2 | ecosystem: Host-associated > Plants > Roots > Rhizosphere > Soil ...
TTCCGCCTCGCACCACCCCTCGTTCTCGATGAGTACGATGTGGACACCGGGCTGGGCATTCTGGAGGAGTGCCTGCGCGAAGAAGACTAAGCCAACGTAGATTCACGCCCATGAGCCTCAGGTCTCCTTTCTGGCTCGTGGGCGTTTTTCTTTGGCTCACAGTCGCACCACTCGCAGCCCAGACCGCTTCAGACACCACCGCAGGGGACACGACTGTGGTGGCTGGGGCCGGTTATGGACTCTACGGTCCGTTGGGCTGGTTGCAGCGGTGGATCTTCGGATCCCGCCATCGGGAAATCTGGGCCGCTCCCGTTGAGGTCGAGCGGTTCGACCTCACCTCCGAAACAAGCGGCCTCACTCCCATCGGTGCCGACAGCGGGGTTCGGTCCGGGGAGCTCTACCTCCGGGGCGCCGACGGCTCGCTCTACACCTTCAATCAGATTGCCGCCGATCTGAGCCATCTGCTCCCCAGCGGCTTACACAACGATTTCGGTGCCGGGTTGGCTCAGGATCTGCAAAGCGGGCGGCATCCCGGGGCGCCCTTCGTGGTCCCTCCCCTGGCCGCTGCCGCTGGGCTGGGTCCTCTACCTACTCCGCGGCTTGGTGTGCTGCCGCAGGACACGAGCCTCGATCGCTTCGGTACCCGGTTCAGTGGCACCGTGGGGTTCCTGACTCCCGGCATCATCAGCCGCTTCCGTACCACAGCCGGTGTGGCGGACTCCGCCATCCCCTCGAGCGAACTGATAGAGCTTCTCCAGTCGGAAAGCCCGCCATCCGTGGATCGCCAGGCGTACCTGCGAGAGCGGTTGTTCGACGTGTTCCTCGGGAACTGGGATCCGCTCCCGCAAGATTGGCTCTGGCTCCGCGACTCCTCAGGAGTCTGGAAACCCCGTCCACGACCTCGGGAGCTTGCGTTCATCCGGCTCGACGGGCTGGTCGCGGGGCTCGCGGGACAGCAAGTGCCCAACTTCGCGACGTTCAGCAAGGACTACGACACCCGCCTTGCCGTCACGACTCGGGAGCGGACTCTCGACCGCCGGATTCTCCCAACCTTGGATCGCGCCGTCTACGTCGCGACTGCCACTGCGCTACAGGGCCAGCTGACCGATTCGGTGATCGAGAACGCGGTGAGCCAGATGCCTCATTCATACTACGAAAAAGCAGGTGAAAAGCTCGTTCAGGAGCTGAAGGCCAGGCGGGATCATTTGCCGGAGGCGGCAGAGCGATACTATCGCATCGTGATGGGTCAAGCCGACGTGTATGGCTCTCATGGTGACGACACGGTAACGGCGGTACGGGACTCCGATGGGACACTGGAGGTAGACGCTGGACCGCGATTCCAGGCGCGCTTCGATCCGAAGCAGACCGACGAGGTCCGGCTTTACCTCTTCGAGGGCGACGATCGCGTCCTCATCCGCGGCACTGGAGACAAGGGACCCAAGCTGGTGATCGGTGGGGGACCGGGCGATGTCGTAGTCGACTCAACCGGAACCGGTCGGCTGACCGTACACGACGCTGCAGACGTCAGCATCGAAACACCAGGCAAGGTCAAGCGGGAAAAGGATCCACTGCTTCCGCCGACGTTTACCGACACGGCAAGTCAGGATCCACCCCCGCTCAAGCGCAACAAGGTCTCCTTCGCACCCTGGTTCGACCTGAACTCCGATCTCGGCCTCTTCATCGGCGGCGGGCCGGTGCTGACCTCGTACGACTACGGCTACGATCCCTACAAGTCGAAGATCCGGATCCGCGCCGCTTACGCGACCGCTCCGCAGGCCTTCGATGTGGACTTCCGGGGGGAGTTTCGGCGCAAAGGCAAAGGCTCATACTTCCTCGTCGAAGCGGAGGCTTCGGCGGTCGAGGTGCTGAAGTTCTACGGTTACGGGAACGAAAGCACCAGAATCAGCGATGACGATTTCTACAACACGGGGCAGACGCTTTTCTCGCTGTATCCGTCGATCGTGTTCCCCATCGCACCCAGAAGCAATGTGAGGCTGGGGCCGACCCTCAAGTACGTCTCTACCGATCTCAGTGCGAATACTTTCATCGCGCAGGATCACCCCTACGGTACCGATGGGTTCGGCCAGGTGGGCCTTCAGGGCTCCGTGATACACGACACTCGCGACTCTCCGCGGTTCGCGACGCGCGGCGTACTGCTCACCGCTGGGAGCAGTTTCTATCCCGGGATTTGGGATGCTGAAGAAGCGTTCGGCGAGGTGGATGGATCGGCGGCGACGTATATCACCCCGACCCCGGATTTCACGGTCGGCCTCCGCCAGTCAGGCAAGTATGTCTGGGAAATATCCGGTACACGAGGCCGCGTTCCTGGGTGGCTCCAAGACGGTGCGGGGCTACTCCAAGCAGCGCTACGCCGGCGACGCCGCCATCTATACCAACCTCGACGCCAAACTCCGTGTCGGCACCATACCGTTCGTCATGGTGTGGAACATGGGTCTTCAGGGTATCGCGGACGTGGGCCGGGTGTTCCTTTCGGGAGAATCCTCCGACGTCTGGCATTACGGCATCGGTGGAGGCATGTGGGCCGCGCTGCCGGACAAGAGCTTCATGGGGCTCTTCACCGTCACCTGGAGCGATGAGCGGACGACATTCTGGGGTGGGATTGCGTTCATTTTCTAGGCGGCTCGGCAAGTGGACGGTTAGACGGCTGGACGGTCAAGGGTTCCGTGCCTACAAAGCCTCCGCATCACGGGGGCCTTTTCCTGTCAGATGAACTCTTGACCGTCTAACCGTCTGACCGTCACCCCTACAGATACGAAAGCCATGCTGCTCGAGAGCGCGCCTTGAGCCCCGCAAACCACCGACACGGGAAATACAGAATGCCCACTGCGATCGCGAACACCAGATAGAGCAGGCCCAGATTCCACATGTACCCGTCGGGCAGATCTCCGGGGCGCATTGGATGATTGGTGAAGAGCCAGGGGTTCACCTGGCCTTCGCGGATCAGGGATACACCGCAGGCCAGTGCGTGGATGAGTGGGATGTGAAGCAGGTAGTAGAACAATGGGACTCTTCCGAAGACCGCAAGAAAGTCGGCGACCCGGCCCCGGGCGTGCTCGAGCAGTGGAATCGCAGCGATCGTGGGGCCTAGCGTCATGAGCAGAAACTGGAGCGACGCCGGATACTTGGTCGTATTCAGGAAGGAGAGCGGCGCCGGCATCCTGGAGCCTTCCCAGTGTCGAGGATCTCCGTACAGGTTGAATCCCCGCAGGATCAGGAAGGCCGCGATCGCACTCAGGCCAATGGCGTAACACGCCCGCCGTCGTCGCTCGGGCTCCCAGCCAAGCACCGCTCCGAAGGCATAACCCAGCGCCATCACCGCGACCCACGGTATCAAGACATAGAGAATGACGAGGGGCGGGCCACCCGCACCCAGTGGGAACTCGCCACCCAGGTAGAGCACTTGCCAGAGCCAGAAGGGAGGCGGCCCTTCCGGATTCAGGTGGGCGACCACTGGATCGAGCAGGTTGTGCCCCGCCACGACCAGCGCTCCCAGCGCCGCGATTGCAGGGAGCGGCAGCCACACGAGCCCGGCAAGCACGATCATGGACCAGCCGATGGCCCAGATGACTCCCGCGAGCAGGTAGTGAGCGAAATCGAAATTGAAGGTCCAGAAGATCCGGATGACGGTCAGCTCGAGGAGGATGAGCCAGGCCCCGCGAATCAGGAGAAAGCGGGAGAGTGCAGGACGGTTGTCGAGCTTTTTCCCCAACAGAAACGCGCTCGTCCCAGCCAGGAAGACGAAGGCCGGAGCGCAAAAGTGGGTGACCCAGCGGGTGAAGAAGATTCCCGGTGTGGGTCCACCGGGTGGGAGCCCGGAGTAGACCCGCACATGGTCGATCGCCATCAGTACCATTACCACGCCGCGGATGATGTCGACCGAAGCGATCCGGGCAGAGTGGAGGGTGCTCGAGGGTCCAGCTAGACGGTTCGACGGTTCGGCCTGGCGGTTCGACGGTTCGACGGTTGGTCTACTCGACATGAACCCTCCGATCTCTCTCGCCCACGAACCGTCGACTCACAAACCGCCGAGGTTACTCCCCCCTCACCGGCCCCGCATCCAGATGCCAGCCGGGATGGATCCAGCGGCCGTTCTTCTTCACAAAGACCTCGGTCGCCCGGCCGGCGTCTTTCATGGTCTTGTCTCCCACTTGATACTCGACGATGTAGCGCGAGTAGAGGATCGCGACGTCGCCGTACAACTGGATGTCGGTGTGGGGAAACTCGACCTTGATCAGCTTCCCGCCACCCTGGACGAAGCCGGCCGCGTTCTGCATCGTGCCGGGCTTGGTTTGCCAGTTGTCGTCATCAGCACTGATCGCGATGAGCTCTGGCGCGATGATGTCATTCATGCGCTTCTGGTCGTTGTTGAACCACGCCACCCAGACGTCTTCCCGCACCTTCTCCAGCTCGGTACGTACGGAGGGCGGAACTTGCCCGGCCTGCGCATGAGCCGGGCTGGTATTCAGGAACAGGGCGGTGACCAGACCCGCCAACAGGAACCGCGGTCGCACTGGAACTCCAGGAATGGGTGTTGGATGTGAGGATGTTGGAATGTTTGGATGGACGGATGTTTGGATGTAGGGATGTTTGGATGATGTGGGAATGGATCCGGTCCGCTCCAAATCCAAACATCCAAACATCCTCACATCCCCTATCCCTCAATCACCGTGCGGCTCTGTTCCCGGGCAAACTGCTGCACATACCAGGGCCCGCAGCCTCCCTTTCCTGACGAACCGGAACCTTTCCAGCCACAGAACGCCTGAGCGCCGGGCCAGGCTCCCGTGGTGGCACCGGTTCGCTTGTTCACGTAGCAGACTCCGGCCTCGATTTCCTCAAAGAAGCGATCGATCTCTTCCTTCTTCTGGCTGAAGAACCCCGCGGTCAGACCATACTCTGCCTTGTTTGCCTCGGCCAACGCTTCATCGAGGCTCCCGACCTCACCAATGGCAAGGAAGGGCACGAACAGCTCCTCGAAGAAGAGCGAGCTCTTCAGCGGCAGTGCGGCGATGGTCGGCGCCACGAAGTGACCCTTGTCGAATACGCCGCCTTTGAGCCGCTCGCCACCGGTGAGGATTTTTCCTTCTCCCCTGGCCTGATCCACCGCGCCCTGCCACCGGTTGACCGCCTTTGCGTTGATCACCGGTCCGAAGTACACGTCCTTCTGGGATACGTCTCCCATGACCATCGCCTTGGTCCGCTCGAGCAGCTTGGCGACGAACGGCTGGGCCACCGCGCGATGCACATAGACCCGGCTCGTGGCGCTGCATTTCTGGTTCTGGAGACCGAACGCGGACTTCATCACACCTTCGGCTGCGGCGTCGAGATCGGCCGAATCCATCACGATTACCGCGTTCTTGCCGCCGAGCTCCATCAAACAGGGCTTGACCCACTTCTGGCTGATGCCGTGGTGGATCCGCATGCCGACTTCTTTGGAACCGGTGAAAACGACACCATCGGTCAGGGGATGCTGCCAGAGCGGATCGCCGATCTCCCGGCCGTGACCGCTGACGAAGTTGAACGCCCCAGCGGGCACGCCGGCGTCCCGATATACCTCGTACAGCTTGAGTCCGGTCCACGGGGTATCCTCGGCCGGCTTGTACACCACCGCGTTTCCTGCCAGGAGTGCCGCGGACGACATGCCGGTCGAGAGCGCGAGCGGGAAGTTGAACGGCGCGATGCACACGAAGACGCCGTAGGGCCGCAACATCTCGGTGTTCTTCTCGACCGGAGTCATCTTCGCCATGGCGCGAGTGAAGCCGCTGGTCTCTTCGACCTGAAGCGCGTAGTAGTCGATCAGGTCGGCCGACTCCTCGGCGTCTCCCATGGCCTCAAAGCGGGACTTGCCGACCTCAAGGCTCATCACCGCCGCGAGATCGAACTTCCGCTCCCTGATCAGCTCGGCTGCCTTCCGGAGGATCGCCACCCGTTCCTGCCACGGCCGTTTGGCCCAAGCCTTCTGCGCGGTGTGAGCAGCCTTCACCGCCTCATCGACGTGCTCAGCCGTGGCACACGCGAAGCGGCCCAGGACGAGACCGTTATCGATCGGCGAGACGTCCACGATCGGTTCCTGTCCCGGCGACTCCACCGGCTTGCCGTTGATGTAGAGCGGATAGCTCCGGCCGGCCGCGGCTCGAACCGCGGTCAACGCGTCATCATACGCCTTGTGAAAGGCGCCAAGATCGACGTTGGTGCTGGTGTAAGTGACTTTCTGCTGGGGTGCGGTGGCGGTCATGGTGTTCGTTCTCCAGATACGGTGATGCGGCTTCGGACAGCAGGTAGTAGGTGGTAGGGAGTAGGGTGTAGGGCCCAAACCTTTGTTTCCGGCACGATTCCCTACTCCCTACTCCCTACTACCTACTCCCTACCACCTGCCTTCCTTCTGACACACTCATCAGAGCCCGAGCAAACCGCCGCGCGAGCTCGTCAATTTCCTCTTCCGTAATCACAAACGGCGGCGCCAGCAGGGCCAGGTCTCCGTCGGTACCGTTGGCCTGTCCTACGTTGGGCCAGATCATCAGCCCTTCTTCCAAAGCGGCATCGGCAAATCGCTCGGCGAATTTTTGCTTCCGCGGGAAGGCGGTGCGGCTGCCCTTGTCCTCGACGAACTCGATGCCGGCGAGGAGGCCTTTGCCACGAACGTCTCCCACATGCGGCAGATCGCGCAGTTGCTCCAGCTTTCTATGAAAGCTGCGTCCCATCTCGGCACACCGCTCGACCAGGCCGTTCCTCTTCATGTAGCGCACCGCTGCGAGACCGGTCGCGCAGAGCACCGGGTGATGCGAGAAGGTCTGGGCGTGAAGCAGACTGCCTGAGCCTTTCGCGATCGGATCGAGCAGCCGAGTCGGAGCGAGAACCGCAGAGAGTGGCGTGTAGCCACCGGTGATCCCCTTCCCCAGCACCTGAATGTCCGGTATCACGCCATACGGCTCGATCGCGGACCAGGTTCCGGTACGACCGGCGCCCGACAGGACCTCATCGGCGATGAACAGCACATTGTATTTGTCGCAGATCTCGCGAACCCGCCGGAAATATCCCGGCGCAGGAACCGACGCTCCGGTCGAGCTTCCGCCCACTGGTTCGGCAATGAAGGCAGCCACGTTTTCCGCTCCGGCGCGGAGGATCGCATCTTCCAGGACCGAGCCACTGCATATCGGACATGCGGGAACCCCGGCTTTCGCCTCAGTCCTCAGTCCTCCACACTCGCACCTGTAGCTGTAGGGCGCCGGAATCCGGACGACGTCCACCAGCCATTCGCGGTAGTAGGTCTTGTAGTGCTCCCTCGCCGACGCCGAGAGCGCGAGGAGCGTGTTGCCGTGATAGGCGGGAAACAGCGCGATGATCTTGTGCTTGGACGGCTTGCCGGTTTCCACCCAGTATTGCCGAGCCAGCTTGAGCGCGGCTTCGACGGCTTCGGAGCCGCTGGAGAGGAAGTAGACCTTCTTCAGATCTCCAGGAGCCAGCGCAGCGAGTTCCGCCGCCAGCTCTTCGACCGGCTGGCTGGTGAACGCCGTTCCATTGAGGTAGGCGATCTTCGAGGCCTGCTCCGCCATGGCGGCGCCGATCTCCCGGACACCGTGGCCGATGTTGGCGACGAAGGCACCACCGGATCCATCGAGATAGCGCTTCCCATCTTCATCGGTCAGCCAGCAGCCTTCTCCCTTGGTGATGAGGGGAAAACGCCGGTTGAGCTTCCGGTAGAAGACGGGCGAATCGGGATACTGGTGGAGTGACATTGGGGGGAGAAATCTGGTCCGCTGCCGGTGGATTATCTAGGGGGACTAACGTCCGTTGCAGCTTGCACTTAGCGGTGGACCGTGACGTTTGAACTGCTTACCACGGAGAACGCGGGCACGCGGATGAACGCGGAAGTGGTCAATCATGGATTTGTGTTCTCGAGGGGCCGCGACCCAAGGGCTCCTCCCCGCAGCAGACTTCGCCCTGCATATTGAGGCAACCTGCACACCCGGCGCAGCGATGGTTCTCGCCGACTCCATACCTGCCTCTCCCTGCCCTCCGAGACATCTGGCTCGGCCAAATCGAGTGCTGTCGGCTCTGGGTCCGCCAATCCGATAGTAGGGCATGACGGGCCCGCCCACTCACGGCGGCTGTGGCGAATCACGGCAAAGAGCGAACAACATGGAGGCGCAACATGGGTACCAGGAAATCGGCAAAATCCGACGGGAAAAAGAGCAAGCGGCTGAGCGTCAGCAAGAAGACGTTGCGGGATCTCAGCCCCCGTAAGAGCGAGGCTGTGGCCGTGCGTGGCGGGCGGGCTACCGTGAGAAGGTGTTTATGAATTGAGGCCGCGATGCATCCAGTTAGAACGGCGCTGCGGCACCGCCGAGCCCCTTTGAGCTGGACCTATGAATCTCGCCGCTGGTAATTGCCGATTCTTCGTCCTGCGCACTCCGCTGCTCCCGGTCGAAACCCTTCTCGACTGGAGCAGCGGGCTCAGCGCGCGACTGAGCTACGACCGGGGCGAGACTCTGGCGGCCGCACTCGACACCGATCGGGCCCTCCTGCGCAGTCGTCTCACCAAACTCCTGGACAATCCCGAGATCCGGGAGGCGATCTTCGTTGCCTCGCCCAGTCTGGATGAAGCCCTCGAGCACTGGTTCCGGAACCCGGATGGTGAGAAGGGCCAGAGGGTCGAGTGGGGTCTGGTCCGCTACCTCTGCCGCATGGCCAGTCGGCCGACGCCCTTTGGCCTCTTCGCGGGAATCTCGGTTGGCCGGGTCGCGAAGCAGACCTGTCTGAAGATTGGGGGCCGTGAAGCGAACGAGCGGCACACCAGGCTAGACAACGACTACCTGTTCGCACTGGTTCAGGCTTTGGCGAGCGATTCAACGCTCCGCGACGCCCTTCGTTACCGTCCCAACGACAGCCTCTCTCCGGGCGCAGGACGCTTCCGCTACGTCGAGGCCCGGGTCGATGGCACTCTGCGGACCTATCACCTCGTCAGCGCAGACGACACTCCAGAACTCCGCTCGATCATCGCCAGGGCGCAGGCCGGTGCTACCCGTGCGGAGCTGAGCGAAGCCCTTGTCTCTCACGATGTCGATCGCCTGGAAGCCGATCAGTACGTCGACGAGCTGATCTCGGCTCAACTACTGGTGCCCGACCTGGAGCTGCCGGTCACCGGTCCTGAACCGCTCCCGACTCTGATCCGGGAGCTGGAAGCGCACCCTTCGCAGGAGGCCACTCTTCAAACCCTCCGGTCAGTCGACGCGACGCTAGCGGAATTCGATCGATCGGGAGGAACTCCCCCTGCCCGGTACCGCGAACTGGCCGGGTCGCTGGAGCCGCTTCCCGCAAAGGCCGAACTGGCGACCCTTTTTCAGGTGGATCTGGTCAAGCCGGCACCTCAGCTGACGATCGGAGACTCGGTACTCCGGGAAATCGACCGCGCCATCGAGATCCTCCATCGGCTGGGCGGCGTTCGGGAAAGCGACCCCCTGGCCCGTTTCCGGGAGGCGTTCCTCGAACGGTATGAAGAGCGCGAGGTCCCGCTACTCGAAGCCCTGGACGACGAGGTCGGGCTGGGCGGCATGATCGCTACCGGAGGTGATCCCTCTCCACTGCTCCGGGGTATTGGCTTTCCCGAATCGCCGGAGACGGACCACACCTGGGGCAACCGCGAGCACCATCAACTGATGCTCCTTGGAACCGCGTTGCAGGATGGCCGGGAAGAGATCCAGCTCGAGGCAAAGGACTTCGAACGGCTGGAGATCCCCGGCAAGCATCCCCTGCCGCAATCTCTGGAACTGATGGGAACCATCCTCGCCAAATCGGCCGCGGCGATCGACCGGGGCGAATTCCGGCTGTGGGTCGACAGTGCCACCGGCCCTCCTGGAGCGCGCTATCTGGGCAGGTTCTGCCACGTGGATGATGCCCTTGCGAGAGAAGTCGGCGGGTTGCTCCGCGCCGAAGAGGAACAGCACCCGGACGACCTGTATGCCGAGGTCGTGCATCTTCCCGAAGGCCGGATGGGGAACATCTTGTTGCGGCCCCAGCTGCGGAGCCATGAGATCACCTATCTGGGACGGTCAGGAGCGCCCAGAGAGCAGCAAATTCCTGCCAGCGATCTGCTGCTCTCCCACAACCACCGGCAATTCGTTCTGCGCTCCGCCCGGTTGGGTCGGCGGATAGTCCCTCGCCTAACTACAGCTCACGCCTACGCCCGCGGCCTCGGCGTCTATCGATTCCTCTGTCTTTTGCAGGTCGAACATGTGGCCGACACGCTGGTGTGGAGCTGGGGACCTCTGGCCACCGCGCCGTTTCTACCGCGGGTGCGATCTGGTCGTCTCATACTGTGCCCCCGACGCTGGAACCTGTCACGGGACGAGTGCAATCGGCTTGGCACGCTGACCGGACACGAACAGTTCCTGGCAGTACAGGAATGGCGCACCCGGAGGCGTCTGCCCCGGTGGATCGTCCTCGCCGATTACGACAATCGTCTGGCCGTAGACCTGGAAAACGTGCTTTCGGTGGAGGCCTTTACCCATGCCTTGAAGAAGCGGGACTCGGCAATGCTCGAGGAGACCTTCCTGGCTTCGGAGGACGAGCCGGTCGAGGGCCCCGATGGCCACTATGCGCATGAGATTGTGGTACCCATTGCGCGGCCGGTAACCAGCGCGGTCAGGGTTCCCGAAGCGCGGAGACAGGCGACCGCCCCGCAGGTACAGCGTTCGTTCTCACCCGGCTCTGCATGGCTCTCGATAAAGCTCTACTGCGGCGAGTCGATCGCCGACGAGATCCTCACCGAGGTCATCGGACCCCTCACCCATCAATTGCTGGAAGACGGCGCCGCCAAGGGCTGGTTCTTCATCCGCTATGGCGACCCGGCTCTCCATCTGCGCTGGCGTCTCGCTGGTGATCCGGCAGCCCTGTCCGCCACGGCCCGCCCTGCTGTCGAGGCAGCGGCGGCGCGCCTGCTCGACGAGGGGAAAATCTGGCGGGTGCAATTCGACACCTACCAGCGCGAGATCGAGCGATACGGCGGTCCCGAAGCGATTCTGCTGACGGAGCGGCTGTTTCAGGCCGATAGTGACGCGGTCTTTCGGATCATGGAGCTGGTGGATCCTGGAGACGCAGGGCTGGACGAGAGATGGCGGCTTGCCGTTCGCGGCATGGACCAGCTCCTGGCCGATCTTGGCTTCGATCATGCCGGCCGGAGCCAGTACGCCAAGCGGTGGGTTGAGGAAGCGTTTGAACACCCCGAAAGCAGCGCGGGATTGCGCCCCCAGCTCAGCGATCGCTTTCGGAAGGAGCGAGCGCGACTCGAATCGCTGCTCGATCGGACCAGGGACGCCGACAGCGATCTGGGTCCTGGACTCGCGATCCTCCATCAGCGCTCAGCGAGCCTCGCCCCCATAGGTGCGGAGCTGCGAAGGCTGGAACAGGAGGGGCATCTCCGGGTGCCGGTGGATGAACTGGCCCAAAGCTTTGTTCACATGCACGTCAATCGGCTGCTTCGGTCCGCTCAGCGCCAGCATGAAGTGGTACTGCACGATTTCCTGCATCGGCTCTACCAGGCCCAGGCCGCGCGGGCGGCCGCAAAGCGTCCAGCGCCGGAGCTGGCGCAATGAACCCGGGGGGTGAATGGCAACCGCTCCTCGATGGATCGCTTCGGGGCCAGGCGCTCGAGACGATCGGGGACATCGCGGAAGCTCTTCGACATCCGGTGGAGCCAACTCCATTCGAGGACCTCGCCGCCGAAACCACTCAGACAACCACGTTTGGGTTGATGACAGGCCGGGCCGGAATAGCCGTGTTCTTTGCCTATCTGGCGGAGGCCGGCCTGCACCAGGACGCCGAAGAGCTCGCCTGGGATTTTCTGGAGGAATCGGAAGCCGGCCTCGCGGAGCAGGGGATGGGCGCGTCACTGTGCGAGGGATTCACCGGTATCGCCTGGGCTCACGCTCATCTGCATCAGGCCCTCTCCCACGCGCGGGATCGGGGTGAGCTCAAGGATCTCGATGAAGCGCTGCTCGCCTTGCTGCGCGACTGGCCCAACCCGGATCAGTACGAGCTCTTGTATGGGTTGGTGGGCATCGGTGTCTACGCGCTCGAAAGGCTTCCCCGCCCTCGGGCTCGGACGATGGTGCGACTAATCCTCGAGCGGTTGAAAGAATCGGCCCAGCACTCGAGCGACGGTATCGCGTGGAAAACGCCACAGAGCTCAAGCAGCCCGATAGGCGAGTTTAACCTCGGCATGGCGCACGGGATCCCTGGTGTCGTTGCCTTTCTGGCTCGCGCAGCAGCTGCGCCGGTACAGCGCCAGAAGGCTCTCTCCCTCCTCGGGGGC
>Ga0068865_100001888_pt1 | contig 12320 bp, 11 predicted proteins | sample KBSMisM12_FD_75293 | JGI IMG/M metagenome (GOLD analysis project Ga0068865, IMG submission 75293) | Miscanthus rhizosphere microbial communities from Kellogg Biological Station, Michigan, USA - KBS Miscanthus M1-2 | ecosystem: Host-associated > Plants > Roots > Rhizosphere > Soil ...
TGCCGGTTTCCTCATCACTGGGCACCGCGTCATTGAAGGCGATGAAGCTGCCGTTCGAGAGGTCTTGGATGCCGCGAAAATTCAACCCCATGCCGCAGGGCCACATCATGGGCGCGGTCTCGATCTGCAGCTGATCGGAAATCTCGTCCAGCAGTTCGAAGGGGTCGCGCGCTTCCCGGTCCATCTTGTTGACAAACGTCATGATGGGAATGTCGCGCAGCCGGCAAACCTCGAACAGTTTACGGGTCTGGGCTTCGATGCCCTTGGCGGCGTCGATCACCATCACCGCGGAATCCGCCGCCGTCAGGGTGCGATAAGTGTCTTCGGAAAAATCTTCATGGCCCGGCGTGTCCAACAGGTTGAACACCGCGTCTTTGTATTCAAACGTCATCACCGCCGAGGTGACGGAGATGCCGCGTTCCTGCTCGATCTTCATCCAGTCCGATTTGGCGCGCCGCGCCTCGCCGCGCGCCTTGACCCGGCCCGCCGCATGAATCGCGCCACCCAGCAGCAGCAGATGCTCGGTCAAGGTGGTCTTGCCGGCGTCGGGGTGGGAGATGATGGCGAAAGTCCTGCGGCGCGCGGCTTCGCTGGCGGGGGTACGGCTCATGGCGCCGGGGGTTAGCAGTCCCGGCCGCTTACGGCAAGACAGACTGCCAAAATCTACAGTTGAACGGTTCCCCTGGCCTGCCCCATGACCTGCTTGGCACGCAGATACATTTCCACCGCCCGCAAGGCGAACAAAGTGGCGGTGAAAACAATCAGGGCGTCGGAGAACAATAGCACATCCAGATGCCAGGCGCGGCCTTCGATTTCCAACCCGGTGCGCAGCGCCATGCGGATCAGGATCAGCACCACCAGCGCCAGCATGGCGGCCTGGCTGCCTTTGACCATCAAGGTGCCGTCTTCGGGATGAACTTCAATCGCCATGGTGCGGCCCCATTGCCAGCCGGCAATGCCGCCCAGCCCGGCCGCCAAACCCAACCAGGCCCAATCCTGCATCACAAAATGGCGCACGACATGGCCTGGCTGAGGCGCAACCAGGACCAGGACGGTGAGGCCCAAAATAATCGCCGGGCGGATCCACAATTGATCCAATTTCAACGGCTGGGCCTTGTTCATCCGCCGCAAACGGAAGAACAGCACCGGCAAAATGATAAGGACAGGAATGAAGAGTTGAAGGACTTGCTGCTGGGTCATGCGCCTGGTTGGCCGCCATGACTGGGTTTGGATGCGGCCCAGGTCAGTCCTTAGCGCAAAAAACGCATCTGCCATACAAGCGCGGCGGGAACAGCCGCTGACAGATCAGCTTTACGCGTACCTACTCGCCGTTTTCGGCGGAAGACGGCGCGCAATCCCGCCAAGCCATGAAGAGACTGCTCCCCAAGACGCTGACCGCTACAATCAGAATGATTGCCAATTCCAAGACTTTGCCCCCCCAAAATGCGCAAGTGACACGGGGGTCCGCATGAACAGATGCGGCGATAGGGCCGGCTCCACGGCACCATCTGAAAAGGCCGCCCCCGGCCCGTTGCAGAGGCCCATAATTTAGGCGGTACCTGTATACATCTGAAGTCTTGGCCGAGCTTTGGCGGGTCTATATTTCCCGTAGGGTCCGGTCTTACGTATCACCTAGCCATTGGTTGGGTGTTGCAGCGGAACTCCTAGACGATCGGCTCATCGACAAAAGCGCGGCCGTCGCGGTCCTCGATTTCCACGATCCAAAGATCGGGATCCAGCCTGACTTGCTTGTGACACCATTCACTGGCGCGCGCTTCATCCGACCAGCCGCCCAAAGGTTGGGACCAGGCCAGCTCCCCCTTGGCATTGCGCACCTGGTTCAGCACCAGCACCGTGCCGTCCAATTTGGCCACCTTGAGAATAATGGCGCCCGCTTCCTCGGCGCCGCTGCGAACGATGAAAGCGGAGGCACCCACCACTTGAACCCGGCGGATCAAGGCGCGCACAAAAATTCCGGCCTTGAGGCGTGGTGTCGGCGTCATAAGCCGCTTGTATCAGGAGACAGCGCGAAACGGTAAGACTTTGCCTGTGACAAGCCGCTCGCCCTTCGCATCTACCGCCGCATAAGGCAGATAGATGGTGACCGTGGTTCCCTCGCCCAATACCGAATCCAACACCGCGGTTCCGCCATGCATCTGCGCCAGGGCCTTGACCAGCGCCAGGCCCAGGCCGGTGCCTTCCTTGGCGCGGGTTTCGGCACTCTCCACCTGCTCGAAGGGTTTGCCCAGCCGTTCCAGGTCTTGCTTGGAAATACCAGTGCCGGTGTCGCGCACCACAATCTCGATTCCTTGTCCCGCGTCCCCCGGCCGGGCCGCCACCCGCACTTCGCCCCCGGCGGGCGTGTATTTCACGCCGTTGGAGAGAAGATTGACCAGGATCTGTTTCACCGCGCGGCGGTCGGCGAACACCAGCCGCGCCCCGGCGACAATATTCAATTTCAACGCCACATTGGCGCGCTCGGCGGGAATCTTCAGGAAGCGCACGGCGCTTTCCGCGGTTTCTTCCAGATCGAACAATTCCTCATGCAGCTCGAACTTGCCAGCCTCGATCTTGGACATGTCCAGCACGCCATTGATCAGGTCCAAGAGATGCGAACCGGATTCATGGATCAGGCGGGAATATTCCTGATAGCGGGGCCCCAGAGCGCCGAACATTTCCCGGGTCATCACTTCCGAAAAACCGATAATGGCGTTCAGAGGCGTGCGCAGCTCATGACTCATATTGGCCAGAAAGCGCGACTTGGCGCGGGAGGCATCCAGCGCCGCATCGCGCGCCTCCACCAGCGCATGCTCATGATTCTTGCGTTCGGAAATGTCGCGCGTCACCGCCACGATCTCGGCCGGTTCGTCCAGAGTCATCTGGGCCGGGCGGCAGCGCATTTCCATCCAGACAAAATGGCCGTCACGATGCTTGAGCCGGACTTCGGCCGATCCGGCGCGGCCGTTATAGCTGGACTCCATCAAGGCTTCCTGCACCGCCTGGAAATCCTCGGGATGCACCAGGGTTTGCATCGCCCTGCCGGTGATGTCTTCCGGCAGCCACCCCAGCAGCGCCGATGTGGCGGGGCTGGCGAAACGGATGCGGCCATCCGAAGAATGGCGGGTGATCAGGTCGGTGGCATTGTCGGCCAGGAAACGGTACATGGCCGCGCCTTCAGCCGCCGCCGCATCGGCAGCGCGCTGGCGGTCCTGGGCGGCCACCGCGATCAGCATCGCCTGCATCAAGGCGGCCAGCACCGAACAGGCATAGACCTGCCACAGAGGAAGTGTGAGCCGCGAGACCGGCAGCATGCCGGCTGCCTCGATCACAACCACCAGCAGCCAGGCCAAGGCCGCCACCATGCCGGCGCGCAACACGGCCGAACGGCCGCCGGTCAGCGCGGCCTCGGCCGGAACCAGCGCCAGCCAGATCACCAGGGGTGAAACGACCCCGCCGGTCAACAGCGCCAGATAACCGATCATGGCGGCGAAGCTGGCCAGCCCGATCTGTTCCAGAACCGATAAGGGAATGCGCGTTAAGGCCAGCAGCGCCAGCAAAGCGGGAAGCATTAAGCCCACAAGGGCGGTGAATTCGGCTGCGTCGGGACGCCCGATCACGGTGAGAAAGGCCAGGCCCAGAACGGCGCCCACAGTCGCTTTTCCCGCCTGCACCAGCGCATAGCGGCGGCGCTGCGCCCTAGGGTCTGAGAAACGGGCTGCTTTGATTGCCATACTGGGTTTGCCGAACCGGAATTCCGCCTGCAGGCCAGTGTCGTCCGACAGGCTTAATGAAAGCTAAAGCACCCGCGCACCTGTTCAGATCTTCACAAGGAATGCGGCGGATTCAGCTTTCGTTAGGAAAGATGGCGTGATTCGGGGCCCGATACGAGCTTGGGCTGGGTTCCGTCACGGGCCGTACACAGTGATTGCGGTCCCCCTAACCAATCCGCAACGCAAAATATCGCAGTATCCCGGCCGCGATCAGGCACAGAGCACAAAAATGGCCGTGGCCAATCAAGCGCATATGGAGCGCAGGGACGAAGACCAGGAAGATCCGTCGGCGCTGTTGCGCGCGCTGGATTCCCTGCGCACAGCCATCACCATTTTCGACACCAGCGGCCGTCTGCTCTATGCCAATGCGCATCTCAATTATCTCTTCCGCTCCTTTCCGCCGCGTGAATCCCTGGTTGGCAAGAGCTATGAGGATTTGATCCGGCTGGAAATCGAGGGCGGCGAAATCGCCGCCAGCGCCCTGGCGGGGGGCACCCGCTCTTTCATCACCCAACGCCTGGCCCAATTGCGCCAGGATGAATACGCGCCGCGGGATGTGGCGCTGCGCGACCATCGGGTGGTCGAAATCAAGGCGCGCCGCGATCAGGGCGGCCAAACCGTGTTGTTATGGACCGACGTCACCGCGGCCCGCGCCCAGCTCACACGCCTGCAGGAAGCAGTGGCGCTCTCGGCGGAAGCCTTTGCCTTTTACGACGCCAATGACAAGCTGATCCTGGCCAATGACCTGTATGCCCATCTCTGCGGCGTGAAATCACTGAACGAGCTGATCGGCAAGACCTTCCCGGAGATTTGCGCCACCGTCGCCTATAATGGCCGCATGCTCTTTAACGAGAGCCCGGAACAGTGGCTGGAGCGGCGCCTGCAAAGCCATCGCGCGCCCGCCGGCGCGGTGACCTTGCGCACCAATACGGGCGAAGCCTATCTGGTGCGCGATCGCGCCGGCCATGACGGCGGCCGCGTCATGGTCTTCACCGACATCACCGATAAGGTTCGCGCCGAGACGGCGTTGCAGGAACAGGAACACGCCCTGGCCGACAGCCGCGCCCAGGCGGAAAAACAGAGCGGCTATTTGGCCGACCTGACGCATCGCCTGGACCAGGCCAGCGCCAGCGTACGGAGCGCCAAGACCACCTTGTTGCGCACCATGGGCCATGAATTGAAGACGCCGCTGAACGCCATTTTGGGGTTTTCCGACCTGATGGCGACGTTGGCCGACAATATGAACCCGGCCCAGATCCGCGAATATGCCGGACTGGTCCATCAGGGCGGCCAAAATCTGCTCAAGATCATCAATCAGATCATGGACCTCACCAAGATTTCCGCTGGCCGCTATGACCTGCGGCGCATGCCGGTGGATGCCGGGGGCATCTTGTGGCAAACGCGCGATGGGTTCTTGTCGCGAGCGGACGCGCGCGGCATCGAGATCAATGCTGACCAATGTCCGGCAGGCTTGATGGTGGACGCCGATGAAACCGTTCTTACCGGCATGGTGCACAGCCTGATGGACAATGCGCTCGCTTTTACCAACGGCGGCCGCATCACTTTGTCGGCTGTTGCCACAGAAGGCGGCGTGGCGCTGACGGTAGCGGACACCGGCGTGGGCGTCGCGCCCGAGGATCTGGCCCGCATTCAGGAACCGTTTGAACATGCCGGGCGCGGCGAAGGCTCCGAACACGCCAAGGGCGCGGGCTTAGGCCTGACCCTGGTCAAGGCTTTTGCCGAATTGCATGGCGGCTGGCTGGAGCTGGACAGTGAGCTCGGCGAAGGGTTTCGGGCGACTATCACTTTGCCGGCAGCGCCGTTGCCGACGGCTTCTTAATTTTAATTACCCCCATCCGTCGCAGCTCGGGTTTGCGAAGACGCAAACACCTCGCTGCGACACCTTCCCCCTTCCCGGCGCTTTGCGCCGAAGGGGAAAGGAAGCTAGCGGATGCTGGAGGTCGCCCGGCGGCTCCGCTGCCGGGCTCGAGATTCCTGTAAAATTAAACGATCTCTAGCCGCGCATTCCGCGCGGCGACCATCCGCTAGGGCCATGACCTGCCTCCCCCTTCGCGTGCGTAAGCACGCCCAAGGGGGAGGTGGCCGAGACGGGCGCAGCCGCGAAGCGGCTGCGTGATAGTCGAGGCCGGAGGGGGTTAATTAATTAAAATCTGAATCAAAACCCTCCCTTCTTTGATTCAAACAGCAACGATCCAGGCAGCTTCGCGTTTGCGCTGGGATGATGAGGTGGGCAACTCGTTCCAATTTTAGAAAAGTGCATAAGCGGGCAGGAAGTGGGCCTGGGCGATGCTCTTCGCGTGGAACACGGAAGGGCAAGATATGATATTCCGGGCTGTATTCTGGATCGGTCTTGTGTCGCTGTTGGCGCTGCATGAGCACGATCTCGGCCTGGAACGCCCAGGCGCCGGCACATTGCACCCCTCCCCCGCTACCGTCCCGACCGCCGCTAACGGTCTCTCGCGAACCGGCAAGGATTGTGGCTTAGCATGTGCCGGTGGCCTCGGCCTGCTCTCTGTGTTCCACCTCAATCCCAGTAGCGAATTGACCGCCCGGCTGGCGGATGTGAAAGCTCAGATCGAACGGGATCAACGAGATCGCGCGGCGCGCGCCAGGGCGATCTGACGCCACATCGCGCTCGATCTCGCTAGAGGTAGACGAAATCCACCTTGGTTTTGCGGGGCGCCAGCTTGCGGCGGTCGGCGCCGCGATAGGCGGGGCGCAGTCTGGCGCGGCGGTCCGGACCGAAGAATTCCCCCGCGACAATAAAGGGGCGGGGTGAACTGGCGGCCGCTTCCAGTTTGTCGAGCAGGCTTTTCGGGTTGATCGGCATGGTCAGCACATCGGTGACCCCGATATCGCGCGCTATTTCCACATCGCGGCGGCTGGCGCGTTCCTTGAACAGGAAAATCGGAATCATGGGATTGCGCACCCTTTTGTCGCGCCGGGCGGCAACCATCAAGGACACGCCGGCGGAGGTGGTCACCTGGCATTTGCAGAACACCGCATGGAAAGGCTCCATGGCCAGAAATTCGAGAGCGTGATCACCATCTTCGACGTGGACGATCTTGTTGATTCCATTGGTCACCAGCACGGAACGCAACAACATGAAGGGGTGGGTTCTGGCGCCCACCACCAGTACGCGACACCCGGAGAGGCCCATCCGATTCATGAATCCCCCGTCAGATAGAGTGAACTCAGGTTGCGAAATTTGCTCCGTTTACATTTAAATGCGAGAAAAAGGTCGTGTTACATTTAAATACGAGTAAAAGGTCGTGGTTAATGGGCCGGAAGGACATGCGCGCGATTCTGGTTTTTTTGCTGGTGGTGCCGCTCTTTAGCTGCAGCCTGTTCGAAAGCAAGGAAATCCGCACTCTTCGCAAATCGCCCGATTATCGCGCCGGTTATCAGGACGGCTGCAACAGCGCCTGGAGTCCGGACGCCGACAAGCGCCGTGACGACAGCATTGTGCGCGACGACAAGCAGTATCAGGGCAACCGCGCGTATCACCTGGGCTGGAACCGCGGTCTCAATGCCTGCCGCAGCACCGGTTATACCGGCCGGGGTTTGCCGGGCTCCGTTCCCAGCGGTCCGATCCCCGACCAGAATCCCGGCAATGGCGGCGTACCGCGTGGGCTTTAGTTCCTTTGCGCGAGAAGCGCGCAAAGGAACTAAAGCGGCGCAGCGCGGCGCGGCGCCCTAGCGACAGCGTAGTGGGCGCGCGCTAGTAGAGCCGCGCGAGCCGGGGTTGGCCAGCGCGCAGACCGGATCGGAACAGGTCAACAGAATTTCGTGATTTCCAGGGTTTGGCGCGTGCGCAGGTCCAGATCCTGCTTGGCAGCGCAAAGCGGCGCCACGATTTCCTGAGCTTCCTGGCTTCTGTGCTGACTCCGTACAGTCAGGGCCAGCAAGGCACGATTCCAGTCCAGCAATTCATGCGTCATCGCCGGGCTGGTCTCGCCCAAGCGGGCGGCGGCGCGGAAATAAGGCTCGGCATCGGTGACATCTTGTTGTTCCAGAAGATAGAGGCCGCGGTACAGATGGGCGCGCGGATCCTTGGGATATTTGTCGACCAGGGAGAGACTGTCGGATTTCAGCGCGTCCAGATCCTTGGGAATTTCCGCGGGCGGAATGAAATCCAAGCCGGGGCGTGCATAGACGGCATAAGTGTGACCGGAAGCAGCGAAAGCAAAACCCGTCACCGCCAGCCACAGACCGGCGATAACCGCGGCGACCGAGCGGCCCGGCACGTTGTCTTGCTCGTCATTCCAGGCAATCAGCATGGCAAAAGCCATTACGGCGCCGGCCAGACACCCGCCCAGATGGGCGTTCACGTCCGTGATCGCGCCGCCATGGGCCACCGTCGGTATCAGTGCGGGAAATAGCGAACCGGCTGCCACTCGCCGCATCAGCTTCGGCCGCGCCGCGCCGGCGTGGAAGCTCAAAGTGAACAAGGCCGCGAGTGTCGCCATGATGGCGCCGGATGCACCGACCGACAACATGTCGGGCGCGTTCAACATCATCGACAGCACTGCGCCCGCCACGCCGCCGGTGAAATAGATGGCCGAGAACCAGCCGATACCAATCAGCGGCTCCAGCAAAAAGCCCACGATCAAGAAGGTGACGAGATTGCCGATAATATGTTCCAGCGATCCATGCAGTATGGAGGCCGTGAACAGCCGCCACCATTCGCCATGACCGAGAATCAGATCGCGGCTCGAGGCGCCCGCAGCCAGCAGGCTGTAATATCCCGGCGAGAAGGGGGCCTCATAATCCGTGGCCGAGCGCAGTTCCAGCAAAAACCGCGTCACCAGCACGCCCGTCAGGGTCAGGGTGAACCAGGGAATGCGCGCCGCCAGCCGGGCCGCCAGCGGGGGCGTCAGGCCGGATGGTGTTTGCGCCGCCACAGTTTCAGGGCGCGGCCGCACGACCGCAGAGGTAGCCTGTACGCGTTTCCCGAATGTCCGAACTTGAGACAAAAAAACCCTCGCACTCCGCCTGGAATGCGAGGGTATCCATGGCCTGCTTTAAGCGGGGTAAAGGCAAAGCTTAACGAATTGCACCGGCCCGCCTCCCCCTCATGCGCGCAGCGCATCGGAGGGGGAGATGGCTTCAGCGATCGAGGCGAGCGTTAGCGAGCCGAGAGTAAGCTGAAGCCGGAGGGGTCATTAAATAACTTGCTACTCCGCGGCCGCCCGCACGGCATGGGCTTCCTTGGTCAGATTCTCCGACGCAAATTCCCAGTTCAGCAGTTTGCCCAACACAGCCTCCAGATATTTGGGCCGCGCATTCTGGTAATCCAGATAATAGGCATGTTCCCACACATCGACGGTCAACAGGCAGTTGACCCCTTTGGCCATCGGGGTTTCGGCATTGGCTGTCTTTTCGATCGCCAGCTTGCCGCCCTTGCTCACCAGCCATGCCCAACCTGAACCGAACTGTGTCTTGCCCGCCTCAGCCAGTTGCGCGATCAACGCATCCTTGCTGCCGAAAGCCGCTGTGATGGCGCTGTCCAATGGGGCGCTGGCTTGGGTTTTCGCGGGGGTCAGGCTGCGCCAATAAAAATCGTGATTCCACACCTGACCGGCATTGTTGAAGATCAGCTTATCCCCGCCGCTGGCGCCTGCCGTGGCGCGCACAATCTCTTCCAGTTTCATGTCAGCATATTTGGTGCCTTCCACCAGCTTGTTCAGAGTATCCACATAGGTCTTGTGGTGCTTGTGATAGTGGAACGAAATGGTGTTGGCGGAGATTGTAGGGGCGAGAGCATCCTCATCCCAGGGCAAGGGGGCGAGTGTGAAGGGTGCGGACATGATGACTCCTTGTGACCGATAAACAACGCGGTGTCCCGTTAACGCATATGGGGCGCCAAAGGCTCCCGGCAACCGGGTTTTGTAAAAATAAATCCCGGCTGCGGTTTTTGACATTTCATGATGCCTGTAACCCAAATGTCATTCGACATTCGCGCGTGGTTCGCGCAAAACAGGGACAAGCGGGGTAGATATCACAGAGCTTTTCGGAGCCAATCATGCCTGCATATGAAATCTGCTATCTCGATGAAGAAGGCGATCTCACTTACAAGTTCTCCGCCGATTGCGACGACGATCAGCGCGCCAAAGTTCTCGCCCATGCCATGAAGTTGCCCAGCGCCAAGAAGCTGGAAGTGTGGAGCGGCGAGTTGCTGATCTACAGCCGGCCCAGCATATTACCGGAGCGGCTGACGCTGCGGGCGGGTTGACGCGGTTCTTTTGCGTCGTGAGTTTGTCGCTCGTCGCTCACGTACTTCCCGTACGCATCGCTCCTCGCTCCTGCTCACGCCGCAAAATTACTCGCGTCAGGCGAAAAGCCCTTCGCGCTTCACCCAGTCGAGCGTGCGATCCAATCCGCGGGTGAAGCGGTCGAACAATTCGTTGATCTCCGCTTCATTGATTACCAGAGGCGGACAGAGGGCGACGCGGTCGCTGGGCAGCGGCCGCACGATAATGCCTTCGTCCTGGCAGAACTGACCGCACTTGGTGCCGACACCCTTGGCCGCCTCGAAATTGCGCTTGGTCTTCTTGTCGGCCACCATTTCGATGCCGCCGATCAGGCCCACGCCGTCCGCTTCGCCCACCAGGGGATGATTTTCCAGGGCCTTCAATCGCGCCTGAAACACCGGCGCCACCTTGCGCACATGGCCGAACGTGTCGCGGCGCTCATACAGCTCCAAAGTCTTCACCGCCACCGCCGCCGACACGGGATGGGCGCTGTACGTGAAGGCGTGCCACAAGCCGCCGATGCGCACCGCCTCTTCTTCGATGATTTCCACCAGTTCAGGCGATAACAGCACCGCGGAGATCGGCAAATAGGCCGATGACAGCGCCTTGGCGATGGACATCGAATCCGGCTGATAATTATAGGTCTGGCAGCCGAAAGCCTCGCCAGTGCGGCCGAAGCCGCAGATCACTTCATCGTCCACCAGGAAGATACCGTATTTGTCCAACACCGGCGTGATCGCCTGGAAATACCCTTTGGGCGGCACCATGGCGCCGCCCGCGCCCATCACCGCTTCCACAAACATGGCGGCGATGGTGTCAGGCCCCTCGCGCAGGATCAGGGCTTCGAGATTTTGCGCCAGGCGGGCGGAATATTGCTCCTCGCTCTCGCCGGGTTGCGCGCCGCGATAATAATGCGCGCAATCGGCGCGGATGGTGAAATCGAACGGCAAGTCGAAGCTTTTGTGGAAATGGTCCAGGCCGGTGAGGCTGGCGCTGGCCAAAGTCACGCCATGATAGCCCTTGTTGCGGGCGATGATTTTCTTGCGCCCCTTTTGCCCCCGCGCATTGGCGGCATACCACATGAACTTGATCTGGCTGTCATTGGCTTCCGAGCCGGAATTGGCGAAGAATACCTTGCCCACCGGAAACGGCGCCATCTCTTTGAGCTTTTCCGCCAGGATGATTCCCGGCTCATGGCTCTTGCCGCCGAAGATGTGCGCGAAAGGCAATTTGCGCATCTGTTCGACCGCCGCCTCCACCAACTCTTCCTCGCCCCAGCCCAACGCGGTGCACCACAGCCCGCCCATCGCTTCCAGATAGTCCTTGCCGTCCAGGCCATAGACGAACACGCCCTTGCCGCGCTCCAACACCAAGGGGCCGGTCTGGCGCAAGGTGACGAGATTGGTGAAAGGATGCAGCAGGCTCGCCATGTCGCGCGCCTGCGTATTGGACAGTTTTGTATTGGTGGACATGCTGGCTCTCACACTCGCGGGACGCAGAAACTTACCCTATGGTGATCCTAATAAAATGCCCATCTGCGGATTTCTCCCATGCGTTTTCAACTGATTGCCGCACGGACGGCGTTCGCCGCCCTGACTCTGGCGGTTTTGGGGGCCATTGCCACGGTGGCAGGCGTGCGCCTGGGGTTTTTGACCGATGGAGCGGGCCGGACGCTGATGATCCCGGCCACGGGACTGGGTCTGGCGGGGCTGGTTTTCGCCCTATTGTGGCTGCGCTCAGCGCTTTCCCGCAACAAGGGCGAAGGCAAGCGCTCCGGCCTGATCGCCCTGTTGGGCGCAGCTGTCTTTCTCTATAGCCCGCTCGCTTACCTCTATTACGGCGCCACGATGCTGCCGATTTACGACGTCACCAGCGATCCGGAAAACCCGCCCCAATTCGTGAGCCTGGCCAATATCCATCCCGCCAACGACCGCATATTCGATGGCGGGCGCAAGATTTCCTACAAAGGCGAGCAGGTGAGCGTGGCCTATGCCCTGCATGAGGAATATCCGCTTCTCACCAAGCCGCATGCCGGGCTCTTGGTGTCGCCGCAAAAGGCTTTTTGGCGGGCCTTTGAGACAGTGAAGCGGCTGGGCTGGACCATTGTGGAGGTCAATGACAAGGATCTGCGCATCGAAGCCACGGACAAAAGCCTGTGGTTTGGACGCATATCCGACATCGTGATCCGGGTGCGGCCTGCGGGTTCGATCGGCAGCCGGGTGGATGTGCGCTCACAAAGCCGTGAAGGCGATCGGGATCACGGCCGCAATGCGGC